>Ga0207705_10002643_pt1 | contig 13729 bp, 12 predicted proteins | sample KBSC13metaG_FD_184314 | JGI IMG/M metagenome (GOLD analysis project Ga0207705, IMG submission 184314) | Corn rhizosphere microbial communities from Kellogg Biological Station, Michigan, USA - KBS C1-3 metaG (SPAdes) (version 2) | ecosystem: Host-associated > Plants > Roots > Rhizosphere > Soil ...
CCTTCCACTGGTTCAGGGCATAGCCCCATTTGATCTGTTTGTGCATGGTAGTCATCCTGTTCAGGCGTAGATTTTCTTGAGGACGTGCTGGATGTACCAGGCGGACAACGCGGTACTTTCCGGGTAGTTGCCGCCACCGACGTCGGCCTTGTCGTGCTCCACACCCACCCAGCCTTCGTAGCCGCGGTCCTTCATCGCGGCCATCAGCGCGGGGAAGTCGACGAGGCCGCCCGGCACGCCCATCTCGTGGAACCAGCGCGGCGTCGTCGGCGCCATCACTTCGGCGTCCGGTTTGCGGCGGTAGTCGCCCGTCAGGTCGACGTGCAAGGTGTCCTTCATGTGGAAGCCGCCGCAGCGGTCGGCCAGCTTCAGGTACAGGTCGACCGGGTCGACGCCGGCGATCACGTGCTGCGCCGTGTCGCAATAGAAGAACACGTAGCGCGGATCGGTCCACTCATAGAACTTGCGCAGCTGTTCCGCCGTCCGAATGCCGCAGAAGAACTCGTGGTGGCAGCACGTCTTGACGCCGTATTTCTGCGTCATCTCGCCCACCCGGTTCCACAGCTCGGCGCAAGCGCGGATCTTGTCGTCCGTGACCGGCTCCACGTCGTAATACAGCCCCGCCGGCATCACGATGAAGTTTTCCACGCCCAGGCCCTGGCTGGAACGCATGATGTATTCGGCGTAGTTGACGATGTGGTCGTGCGTGGCGCGCACGTGCGGCGCGCTCTGGCGCTCGTCGTACATCACCGCGTGAAACAGGCTCAGGACCCGGTCGATGCCGCGCGATTGCATGAAGGCGCGCGCGTTTTCCAGGCTACCGAACAGTTCGCGCAACGGGCCCAGGTGGAAGTCGAACGTCTCGATCGCTTCGAAGCCGAGCGCGGCGACCTGCTTCAGGAAATCGTCGAAGCGCTGCACGGACGTGTATTGCGACAGCTGGCCCTGCGGCGTGTCGATGCGCCAGTGGTCCATGTAGGCCCAGCGGAGTTTGTTGGTCTGTTTATTTGTAATCATAATTCTGGTTATATTCAAGTGTAAAAAGACGGCGGCAAAACCGCCCGTCATTCAGCGTTCCGGCACGAACAGCAGGTAGGCCAGCATCATGTCGCTCAGGTCTTCCAGCAGTTCCTCCCAGCCGCGCGCTTCGCCCTTGCCGCCGAAGCTGTCCAGGCCGAGGAAACGGGCCTGGGTCGCATAGATCAGCAGCATGCTCGCCTCGATCGCGCGGGCCGGGTTCGGATGGCGGATCTCGGCGCTGCACGCTTCCACGAGGCGGCTGAACTTGGCGTGGTTCTCGTGCGCGGATTTCTTCCCGGCCGCGCCGATGACTTCATCGACCGCGCCGCGCAGCATGAACGAGCGCAGCACGCTGGCGTTCTCCTTCAGCAGGTTGCCGAGGCCCACCACGACGGCCGGCACGACCTGCGCGAGACCGTGCGCCTGCGCCGCGATGCGCTGCGCTTCCTCCGTGAACGCCACGTCCAGGCGCTCGAAGAAGCGCACCTGAACGGCGCGCAGCAGCTCGTCCTTGCCGGTCACGCGGCCGTACAGCGCGCCGGTCGAGACGCCGGCCAGCTGGCAGATCTCGGCCAGCGTGATCTGGTCGTAGGACCGTTCGCGCAGCAGGTCGATGGTCGCCTCGATGATGCGTTCGAACGATTGCCGGCTGCGGCCCTGCTTGGGCGCCCGGGCGTGGGCGGTTGCGCTCTCCATGGATGTCGTCGTCGTGGTCAGTGGTAATAAAGGCGGATTCTAGCCGAAATCACAGCGCCCCCGCCTTCAGCTGCGCGACGGCATAGTCGGCCGCGCGCGCCGTCAGCGCCATGTACGTCAGCGACGGGTTCACCGTACCGGACGACGCCATCGCGGCGCCGTCCGTGACGAACAGGTTGGGCACGCCGTGCACCTGATTGTGCGCGTTCAGCACGGATTCCACCGGGTCGTGCCCCATGCGCGCGCCACCCATCTCGTGGATGGAGACGCCGGGAATGGCCCGCACGGGAATCGTCACGACATGCTTCGCGCCCGCGGCGACGAGCATCTGCTCCGCCTGTTTCGCCGCGTCGAGCTTCATGCGGCGCTCGTTCTCGCCGTACGCGACGTCGAAGCTCAGTTGCGGCAGGCCGAAGCCGCCCCGCTTGTTCTCGTTCAGCGTGACGCGGTTGTCCTTCTGCGGCAGCTGTTCGCAGAACGCGCCGAGGAAGGCGATCCACTTGCCGGGCCGCGCGATCTGGTGCTTCATCCCGGCGCCGAAGCCGTCCGTCTGCGCCGCCGTATTCGTCCAGTCGTCGCGCATGGCGCCGCCCTGGTAGCCGTAGCCGCGCGTGAAGTCGGCGTCCGCATCCTGGCGGCCGACGTTGCGGAAGCGCGGCACGAGGATGCCCGTCGGACGGCGGCCGCTGTAGTTGCGGTCGTCGAAGCCGGGAATCTCGGCGAACGCACCCACGCCGGCATGGTCGACGAGGTAGCGGCCCAGCACGTCGCTGTGGTTGCCGATGCCGTTCGGGTGTGCCGCGCTCTTCGATTGCAGCAGGATCTGCAGGGTGCCGTACGTCGACGCATTCAGGAAGATCACCTTCGCGCCAAAGCGCAGGCGCTCGCCCGACTTCGCATCGATCACGCGCACACCCGTCGCCTTCTTCGTGGCCGGATCGACGTCGATCGCTTCCACGACGCTGTCCGTGCGGATCGTCAGGAGGCCCGTCTTCTGCGCAGCCGGCAAGGTGGAGCTGAGCGAGCTGAAATACGCGCCGAACGAGCAGCCGCGGTTGCAGATGGCGCGCCGCTGGCACGGGCCGCGGCCGTCCAGCGCTTCCGTCAGGTTGGCGACGCGGCCGATCGTCACGCGCCTGTCCTGCCACTTCGCCTCGACGGTGCGCTTGAGGTGTTTTTCCAGCGCCGTCATCTCGAACGGCGGCAGGTAATGCCCGTCCGGGAAGTTTTCCAGCCCTTCCGGCGCGCCGCTCACGCCGATGAATTTTTCCACGTGCGTGTACCACGGTTCCAGGTCGGCATAGCGGATCGGCCAGTCGTTGCCGTGGCCGTCGCGCTGGTTCTGCAGGAAGTCGTCCGGGCCCCAGCGATAGGACTGGCGGCCCCACGTCAGCGAGCGGCCGCCCAGCACGTCGGTGCGGTGCCAGCGGAACGGTTTCACCTGCTCGTACGGGTTCTGGCGGTCGTTGATCCAGTACTGCCGGTTGGCCCAACTGAACGCGCCGCGTTCGATTTTGCTCTGGATCTCGTATTCGCGCGCGTCCAGCGCACGGTCCGGCAAGCCGTGCATCGGTGCCTGCCACGGCGGCGTGAATTCGTGGACATAGCCCTTCTGGTGTTCGAGCGGCTTGCCGCGTTCCAGCACGAGTACCTTCAGGCCCTTCTCGGTGAGTTCCTTCGCGGCCCAGCCACCGGTGATGCCGGAGCCGATCACGATCGCGTCGAACTCTGTCGTTTGATTCATGGTTGTCCTTTTTGCTCCGATCAGATGACGTTCTGGTACGGCCAGGTCTTGACGTCGACGTCACCGTCGAACCGGCCCGGCACGGCCACGTAGCGGAGTTCCTTCGTGCTGCCGATCTCGGACGTGAAATAGCCGAAGACGACCAGGTCGCGCAGGCGCAGGTAGAACGGCGCTTTCGGGTCTTCGATGCGGGCGGCAAGTTCAAACGTGCGGCCTTCGTACGGGCTGGCGGCGCGCAGGTCCTGCAGGATCGCCGCGGCCTGGGCCGGCGTGCAGGCGGCGAATCCGCGCTTGTAGCGTTGCTGCGCGCGTTTATCCAGGTCGGCGAGACCGGCGCGGAACTGCGCCAGCTCGTCCGCGTTCATCCAGTGCTTCGCCAGCGCGTCGATGAAGTGCGGCACGCCGGCGGCAACGGCGCCGGGGGTGTCGGTGACGGGCACGATGGCATCGGCGGCCACCGCCAGGATCTTCAGCTCCGGCTTCGTGAGGCCGGCCGTCCCCGTCGTGGCCGCGCCGGCGGCCTGCAGCGCAGCCGCCGCCGAGGCACTGGTCCAGGCGCCCGCCGTGGCGACGCCGGCCAGCAGCGCACCCAGCGCGGCCCGGCGGGACGGGCTCGCGGGGCCTGTCCCAATCATATGGATCTTCATGCTTGTGTCTCCGCGTGGTTCGTTTTTTTGATCAGGATAGCACAGGTTTTATAATAATAATTCTGATTTTTTATTTCCTCGTGCGAACACGCTGGCCGGGTTGACGACCTGCTCCGCCAGCAGTTTCAGGCTGGCCGCGACCTGGGCGTCCAGGCACTGTCCCTGCGCGTCGAACAGCTTGACGCCGGCCGTATTCAAGGTCACACCCAGCGGCGTCGGCCAGCCGCGCAGCGCGTGCACGATGGAGCGCAGCGCGCCCAGCGTGGTGTTACAGCCCTGCCAGCCGGCCGCCGTGACGATGCAGCCGACCGGCATGCCGTCCAGGTAGACGCGCTCGTCGGCGCGCAGGTCTTCCAGCAGGTCGATGGCATTCTTGACGAGGCCGGACACGCCGCCGTGGTAGCCCGGCGACGCGAGGATGACGGCATCGGCGCGGCGCACGGCGTCGACGATGGCGCGCTGCGCCGGGCTGCGTTCGCGCTGCTCGGGCGAATACACGTCGAGCGTGCTGAGGGCCTCGCCGCCGAACAGCTGTGTTTCCGCGCCCAGCGCTTCGGCATATTGCAGCGCCGCGCGCAGCGCGCTTTCCGTGCTGGAGCCGGGGCGGGTCGTGCCGCCGATGCCGACGATGAAGGGACGGTCCTGGTCCCGCCCGGCGAACTTTGCGAGGTTGGTATCTATGGCATTCATGTTTGTCTCCAGTGGGTGCAACAATCAGTCGGGAATCACTTCTACGGCAAACGGCAGGTCGGCGCTGGAGCGGCCCACGCGCAGCTCGACCGGGCCCGGCAGGTCGGTCCAGCCGTCCTCCCACACCTGCAGCCGGCGGCGGTCGATGGCGATGCGCGCGGTGCGCGTCTCGCCCGGTTCCAGGTGGACTTTGTCGAAGCCGACGAGCGTCAATTCGGGCACCACGCGGTACACCTGCACGACTTCCGCGCCGGCGCGCGTGCCCGTATTGCGCACGGCGACCGTGACGGTCCAGCCATCCGCGCCCTCCGGCGCCACGGCCGCACCGTCCAGCGCGAACGTCGTGTAGCCGAAGCCGGCGCCGAAGGCCTGGCGCGCTGCGATCCCGCGCGCGACCAGGCCGCGGTAACCGACCCGCGTCCCCTCGCTGTAGTACAGGTCGCCGTTGGCGTCCGGCTGCAGCGACAGCGCGGGGTAATCGGCATCCTCGCGGGCGATGGTCACGGGCATGCGTCCGCCCGGCTCGCGGTCGCCCGCCAATACCTGCGCCAGCGCGCGGCCGAATTCCTCGCCCGGGTACCAGCAATGCAGGACGGCCCGCGCGCCCTCTTCCCAGCGCGTGTCGAACGCATGGCCGACATTCGTGACGATGACCGTGTTCGGGTTCGCCGCGCACACCTGTTCGATCAGGCCGACCTGCTCGGCCGGCAGGCGCGTATCGACACGATCCTTGCTTTCCACGCTGGCGTCCGACGTCTCGCCGACGACCAGCACGACGGCATCCGCGTCACGGGCCGCCGCGACGGCGCGGGCCATCATCGCCTCATTGCTGTCCGGGCCGCGCATGCCGTACCACAGGCCCTGGCAGCGTGCGGCCGTGTAGCGCAGCTCGGCGACGACGGTCACTTCCTGGCCGGCGCGCAGGTCGACCGTGACGCAATCGGCATCACCGCTCTTCAGGCGGCCCATCACGTCGCCGGGCGCCAGCGGTTCGTCGCGCCGGAACACTTCGACGCCATCGACGACGAGGCGCAGCGCGCCGGTGCCGCCGATATAAAAGCGGTGCGGACCGGCGGCAACGGCCGTGACGATGCCGCTCGCCCGCGTGGCGGCAGCGCGCTGCAGCGCGCCGGCCGCATGCACGCCGTGGAACCACGTCAGCGAATTCGTGTCGCGCGTCTCGCTCAGCACCGGGCTGCCTGCGCAGTCGGGGTTGTCGAAATAGTCGAGCGTCATGCCGCGCGTGCAGCCGTCGACGGCGCCGCCGTCGCGCACTGGGCGCGCGGGCATGCGCGGCAGCTTCGGCTGCGGATCGACGCCGGGCTCGTACGCGACGATGGCGTCGCCGAAGCGCGCACGCAGCGCGTCCAGCGGCAGCAGCGCATCCGGCCGCACGGCGATCTTGGCGAACGTGCCGCCCTGGAAGCACGGCGCGCTCGCGTTCGGGCCGAGCACCGCGATGCGCGCGAAGCGGACTGTATCCAGCGGCAGCATGGCGCCCTCGTTGCGCACGAGCGTGAAGCCGGCGGCGGCCGCCTCGACGAGCAGCGCACCGGCTTCGTCGGCCGGCAACGGCGTGCCCTTGTCCTGGCCGAAACGGCGGGCCGTGCGCGCCACGCGGCCGGCCGCGTCGCGCAGGCGATCCGGGTCGACTTGTCGTTCCGCCACCGCGGCCGCGCTCTTCGCGCCGAGGAAGCGCGCGGGGCCCGGCATCTCGAGGTCGAGGCCACCGTTCAGGGACGGCGCCGTCGAATGCGTGCCGAACCAGTCGCTCATGAAGACGCCGTCGAACTTCCATGCGTTTTTCGCGACGTCGCGCACGATCCGTCCGGCCTCCGCGCACCAGGCACCGTTCACCTTGTTGTACGCGGTGAGCATGCCCGCGCAGCCGGCTTGTGCGGCCATCTCGAACGGCGCCAGGTAGACTTCGCGCAGCGTGCGCTCGTCGACGACCGCGTTCATGGAATCGCGCGCGGTCTCGCTGTCGTTGCACACGAGGTGCTTGGCGACGGCGCCCGTGCCCACGGACTGGCAGCCCTGGATCCACGCCGCGCCCAGCCGGCCGCACAGCAGCGGGTCTTCGGAAAAATACTCGAACGCGCGCCCGGCCAGCGGGCTGCGTGCGAGGTTCAGGTTCGGCGCGAGCATGAGATCGACTTCGCGGCGGATCGCCTCGCCACCGACGAGGCACCCGATCCGCTGCACGAGCGCCCTGTCCCAGCTGGCGCCCAGCGCGACGGGCGCAGGCGTCAGCAGCGACACGTCGCGCTCGTCCACGCGCGGACCGGCCACGCCCATCGGGCCGTCGGCCATCGCCAGCGACGGGATGCCGGCGTGCGGGATGGCGGCCGTGGCCCACATCGACGCGCCCGCCGTCAGGGTGGCCATCTCGTCGACAGTCAACCCGGTCGTCAAGGTCGTATCCTTCATTTGTCGAATGCCGGGATCACGTGTTCGGCCAGCAGGCGCAGGGTCTGGTCGGCGTAGGCCAGGCGTTGTTCCGTCAGCGGCCCGGTGACGGTGCCGCACAGGATGTTGCCGATGCCGACCTGCTGGTACGCGCGCAGCTTGGTCGTAACGGTGGCCGGGCTGCCGTACAGGCACCACGTGGCCATCCATTCCTCGGTCAGCGCGCTGCCCGTGCGGTCGGTCTTCCTGTTTGCCTCGTCCGACTCGGCCTTCGCGTTGAACGCGGCTTCGCGGTCGATCGCCTCCTGGTACGAGGTCAGGATCTCCATCACTTCCTCGTGCGCCTGCTCGTCGGTCTCCGCCAGGTGGACGCACTGGTAGCTGTGCGTCGTCCACGACAGCGCGTCGGCCACGGTCTGCTCGTCATGGCCGGCCGCCAGCAGCTGTTCGTGGTACTTGCCGAAGTACTTCCGCACGTGCGTCAGGGGTTCCAGGCCGCCGATCTGCGGCGGCGTGAACGCGGGGATGAACGCGGGCCAGCCGTTGACGGCGGCGCGCGTGATGCTCGCATCCTTCATCGCCACCGGCATCAGGCGCGCGTGCTTCCGGCCGTACGGGCTCGGGGCGATGCGCTGCAGCACGCGGCCCTTGTGGAAGCCATCCAGCTCGATCGCATCGTCTTCAATGCGCTTGTTCCACAGCGCTTCCGCCGCAGCCAGGTTTTCCTCGGCGATGCGGCCGGCGTCCTTGTAGTTCACGCCGAAGCCGATCATCTCTTCCGGCGTCGTGCCCGACCCGACACCCACCAGCAGCTTGCCCTTCGTGAGGTGGTCGAGGATGTTGATGCGTTCGACGAAACGGACCGGATGGTGCAGCGGAACGGTCGTGACGGAGAAGCCGAAATGCATGTCCGGCAGCTTGGCCGCGAGGTACGAGGCGAACATGTAACTGTCGCTGGCGACCGCCATGTAGCCGTTGAAGTGATGGTCCGGCAGGAAGATCGCATCGAAGCCGAGTTCGCCCGCCAGCAGGGCGTGCCGCTCCAGGTCGACGATCAGCCGGCGGTCGGCGTCCGGCGTCATGGTGCGGGCGTTGAGGAAGACGGAAAAGCGCATACAAGTCCCTTCAGGGGTGGAGGTCAACGAACAGCCGGGTGGGTTCGGATCCACGCATCGGCTAAATCATAATCGTAATTATGATTATATTAGTCGCGTAGATTTTCAGCGTCAATCTCTTTATCCGCGCGTGTGTATATTAGCTACGAGAAATATCTTCTCGAGCGCGACGATTGATCTACAGGGGAAACTCTCTGAAGGCGCGCGGGCCGGCAAGGGCCGGCGCGCCGGATGGAAGGCTGTCCGACCTACTGTTTTTCGGCGGCGGTTCGCTCGACGAAACCTGCGACTGGCACGTCCAGCCGTTGTTCGCGGGTGTGCTGCTGGACGGGCTGCGGCGACCGTCCGCCCGACAGGTCGGCGCGCGGTGGCGCGGCCAGCAGATGGGGGCCGATCTCGCGCACCGATTGCACCCCGGTCAACACCATATTGGTCCGCAAGTCCTTGGCCATGATGTCCAGCAGCTTTTCGACGCCGGCCTGGCCCATGGTCGCCAGCGCGTACACGAACGCGCGGCCGAGGAGCACGCCATCGGCACCGAGGGCCAGCATGCGGAACACGTCGGTACCGGTGCGCACGCCGCCGTCGGCGAAGATGGTCAACTTGCCCTTCACCGCGTCGGCGATGTCCGGCAACGCCTGCGCCGTCGAAATCGCCCCGTCGAGCTGGCGCCCGCCGTGGTTCGACACGACGATGCCGTCCGCACCGAAGGCAAGCGCGTCGCGCGCATCGTCGGCGTCGAGGATGCCCTTGATAACCAGCTTGCCCTTCCACTCGTCGCGGATCCATTGCAGGTCATGCCACGCGATGGCCGGATCGAAGTTGGCGCCGAGCCAGCCGATATAGTCTTCCAGGCCGGTGACCTCGCCGCGATACGCCGAGATGTTGCCGAGATCGTGAGGACGGCCGAACAGGCCGACATCCCAGGCCCAGCGCGGATGCAGCATCGCCTGGACCACCCGCCGCAACGCGGCATTCGGGCCGCTCATGCCGCTGTGGGCATCGCGATACCGCGCACCCGGCACCGGCATGTCGACCGTGAACACGAGGTTCGTCGCGCCGAGTTCGCGCGCACGTTGCATCACGTCGCGCATGAAGGCGCGATCCTTCAGCACGTAGAGCTGGAACCAGATCGGCTTCGACGCGCTGGCCGCGACCTCGGACAGCGGACACACCGACACCGTCGACTGGATGAACGGGATATTGCGCCGGTCGGCCGCGCGCACCGCCTGGACTTCGCCGCGGCGCGCATACATGCCGGTCAGGCCGACGGGCGCCAGGGCGATCGGCAGGTCGTAGTGCTGGCCGAACCAGTCGGTACCCAGGTCGAGCTGTTCGGAACCGCGCAGCACACGCTGGCGCAGCCGGACCGATTGCAGCTCGCTCACGTTGGCGCGCAGCGTCTCCTCGGCGCCGGCACCGCCGTCGAGATAGTGGAACAGGAAAGGCGGCAGCTTGCGGCGGGCCGCCTCGCGGAAGTCGGTTGCAGATGAAATGATCATGGTTCGGATAAGTGACGGGATTCGCGGCGCGTGACCGCATCAGTCAGTGATGCTAGCACGGCCGCAGTCCCGCCCACGAGCAAGATCGGGATTGTTTAAGTGGTCAGAAGCACGCTGGCCCGGGTCCGCGCTCTTTCACAACCCGGCTGGGCGCGAGCCATGGAACAGCGGGAACGGCAGGTCGACATGCGTCCAGGTGTCGCCGCGGTCGGAGGACGCATAAATGAGGCCGTTGGCCTCGAACGTGTGCTTGCCGGTGGCAATGTAGACGGGCTGCTCGTCGTTCGGATCGAGGGCGATGCTTTCGATGCCGTGGAATCTGCTCGCGGCTGCGCCCGGACCGGCTCCGTCGGCGATGGGGGTCCAGCCCATCGTGGTCGGGTTCCAGCGGTAGGCGCCGCCGATGTCGGTGCGTGCGTGCAGGACGTTCGCCGACCTGGGATGGAAGGCAGGGCCGGCGACGGCGCCCTCGCCGCCCCGCCTGATGCTGGTCCAGGTGGCAGTCGTCGGCACTGGCATCGGCGTTGGCACGACAGGAACCGGAGCCCCTGCACTCACAGGTGAAGTGCTCCCGTGTCCACCGGCGCCGCAACCGGCCAGCAGGATCATGACCACGAGTCCGACCGGGCGACATGCCCGGGCATTCGGCGCCGACAGTTGTGTCAGGGTGCTCATTCGCATTTTGCCAACCATGAAGATAGCGTTGAAACCTGATGCGAAGATATGCGCCGCGCCTACGATGCTCTAACGTTTATTGCGTAGATTTCCGTCGTGTGCAGAAATTGCTATGAAATTGGACCGCTTGTCTTAGCGGCCGCCAGGTCAATGATACCGGCCAGTTCGGGATCCGACGACCGTAAGTCACCGCTCCCCGCTTGCGAAGTCACTTTGCGCCACCGTACCGGCCACCGAAGCTTCGCGGTGTGCCGCCGGATACAGCCAGCAGAACAGCGGCGTCGCGGCAGCGGCCCCCAGCAACTGCGCGACGATGAACCCGAATGCATCGGCGGGACGGATACCGGCGAAGGTGTCCGTCCCGCAGCGGGCCAGCGTCACTGCGGGGTTGGCGAACGAAGTCGACGAGGTGAACCAGTAGGCGGCCGTGATATAGGCGGCAACCGCGAACGGCGTCACGCCCGGCCGGCTGCGCGAGCAGCCGATGATGACTGCGATCAGGCCAAAGGTGGCGACGAATTCGCCCCACCATTGCGCGGCGCCGGTGCGCACGTGCGCCGACGCGGCGAAGACCGGGACGTCGAACATCAGGTGTGCCGCCGCCACGCCGGCGAAGGCGCCCACGACCTGGACGCCGATATAAGGGATACGTCCGATGCTGGCATGTTCTTCTGCCAGGCTTCCGACAGCGTGACGACCGGATTGAAGTGGGCGCCCGAGATCGTCCCGAACATCAGGATCAACGCCACCAGGCCCGCCCCGGTCGCGATCGCGTTGGCCAGCAGGGCGATGGCCACGTTGCCGCCGGCCAGCCGCTCGGCCATGATGCCCGAACCCACGACCACGGCCAGCAGGAGTGCCGTGCCGAGGCCCTCGGCGACGATTCTTCTGGCAAATGTCATTGTTGATTCCCCCGTTCGTCTCCAGCCATGACCGGCTGCAGGGTCCCGATGCGGTCCAGTTCCGCCTTGAAGCGTGCTTTGTCGTCCTTCAGCCCGGCGAGGGGCAAGGCCAGGAATGCTTCGATGCGCGCGCGCAGGATCGCGTAGGCCGTCTCGAAGGCGGCGTCGATCTCGTCGTCGGTGCCGACCACATGGCTCGGATCGTCCACGCCCCAGTGCGTGCGCAGCACCGGCCCCAGGTAGGCCGGGCAGGTCTCGCCGGCGGCGCCGGCGCACACGGTGACGACGATGTCAGGCGTCACCGGCAGATCGTCCCAGGATTTGCTGTAGTAGCCTTCGGTCGGGATGCCTTTGTCTGCCAGCAGGGCCAGTGCCCGTTCGTTCAGCCTGCCGGTGGGCTGGCTGCCTGCGCTGATGGCGTGCCAGCCTGACGGTGCCAGATGGTTGAAGACGGCTTCGCTGATGAGCGAGCGGCACGAGTTGCCGGTGCAAAGGAAAAGTATGTTCATGTCAGGTTTCGGTTGACGTAAAAACGAATTGGCGACATCTTACGCGATCGGCCCCAGTCGTCGATCCACGAACAGGCTGTTGCCGGGCATACGTTTCGCCTGCTTCTTGGCGTCGCTCGCCGCTGCGGCAATCTGCAGGTGGGAGCTGAACTGGCCCGGCTCGGCCTTCACAATGCCCAGTGACAGCGTGACGATCGGGTGCATGACCCTGTTGCCCTGGCGGTCTTCGCACACGTAACCGCCCTGCTCCACGTCGGCCGCATCGAAATGGCCGACGATGCCGGCGGCGAAGGCGGCGAGGATGGCCTGGCAGCGCGCCATCCAGTCCTCGCTCTGGAACAGCACGAGGAAATCGTCGCCGCCGATGTGCCCCACGAAGTCGCGGGCGGGATCGACGTGCGCCTCGAGGACCTGCCCGGTCAACTGGATGACGTCGTCGCCCTTGCGGTAGCCGTAGCGGTCGTTGAAAGGCTTGAAGTGGTCCAGGTCGATGTAGCAGGCGGCGAAACGGGTGCCGCTCCTGATCAGCCGGTCGATGTGTTCGTTGATCGGGACGTTGCCCGGCAAGCCCGTGAGGGGATTGGCATAGCGCGCGGCGCTGATCTGCAAGGCGGTGATCGCGCGCACGAGGTCGTGTCCGGTGCCCATGCCGAGGTAGCGGCCGCGGTCCGTGATGATGAAGCCGTTGAACAGGTGGTGCCGCTCCGCTTCGACGACGGATTTGCTCAGGTCTTGCAGCGTGGTGTTCTGGTCGACCGAGAAGGGTTTCGGATCCATGAACATGGTGCAGGATTTTCGTCCATGCAGTTCGCGGATGTATTGCGTCGCGAACCGGTTGACCAGGTTCCGCCGCGTGATCAGGCCAACCGGCCGCTGGTCGTCGACGACGGGAATGACCTCCAGCGCGGGATCGGCTGCGAAGATCTCGAAAATGTCGCTGTTCGTCATGGCGGGCGACGCCGGGACGACGATGCGCAACAGCCGCAGCGCCGTCGCCGTCCCCTGGGCAACGGGCCCCTGCTGGGGAAACACGGTCACCCCCTCTACAGTCAACGACGATGCGACCGCCGCCGGTACGACGGCATCCGGGATGGCGGCCGGCCGTCCGATGTGGTACCCCTGGCCGCAGCAGATGCCGAGATCGCGGATCAGCAGCAGTTCGGATGGCGTCTCGATGCCTTCCGCGATGACCGTCGCGTCGAGTGCGTGCGCGATGTCCTGGATCGAGCGCATGATCTGGAATTTGGCCTTGTCCCGGCCGATGTCCTGGACGAAGTGCATGTCCACCTTGACAAAGGCGGGGCGCAATTCCGACCACAGGCGCAGGCTCGAGAATCCCGTGCCGAGATCGTCGATCGCGATCTGGACCCCCATCCGCCCGTAGTGCCCGGCGACGGCGCGCAGGCGGTCATAGTCGACGATCGGGTCGCCCTCCGTGACTTCGATGACGATGCGGTCCGGACTCAGTCCACACGCCACGATGGCGTCGAGCGTAGCTTCCGGCCGGACGTCGGCACCGGCCAGGCTGCGCGGGCTGACGTTCAGGAACAGCCGGCCGGGCAGGTCGCGTTGCACGAACGTGGCGACGACCACTTCCCGGCACAGGGCTTCGATCTCATCGCTCAGGCCAAACCGGCGCGCAGCGTCGAGCAGGGCCAGTGGCGCGTGCAGAGGCGTGCCGGCCGGGCCGCGTATGAGCCCCTCGTAGCCGAGGACGACGCCATTTTGCAGATGAATGATGGGTTGGAACAACGCCGTCAATTCCCTGTTCCTGAGAATGCGCGATAGAAGCTCTTGCATGATGTCCAGTGCCGGCCTCG
>Ga0207705_10002649_pt1 | contig 13707 bp, 18 predicted proteins | sample KBSC13metaG_FD_184314 | JGI IMG/M metagenome (GOLD analysis project Ga0207705, IMG submission 184314) | Corn rhizosphere microbial communities from Kellogg Biological Station, Michigan, USA - KBS C1-3 metaG (SPAdes) (version 2) | ecosystem: Host-associated > Plants > Roots > Rhizosphere > Soil ...
GAGGTTGAGCCAGCCGTAAAATCGCCGGCATCCGGTGTGCGCGTGCCCACCACGCGTCCGCCGATCGCATTGCCGGAATACACAGTCAGCGTGATCCCGGTTGTCCCCGCGCCGACTGTGAGCTGCAGCCAGGCCCGTACGACGGCCTTTCCGTTGGGGTTCGCCGTGGTGAGCAGGGCACCCGTTGCCACCAGCGTTTCGACACTGGTCGGGACTGCGATCGGCGCGGCCGGCTGCTGCACGTCTTCGCCGTACAGCACCGCCGCGGCCGCGCAGCTCAGCGCCGCGCCGATCGCGGTCAGAAACTCATGCAGCATCGTCGTCTTCCTCCTTCGGCGCGCGCGCCTTCAGCGCCGCGATCCAGCGCGGTTCCTTCAGCGCCGCGTCGCTGAGACACTTCACGCCCTTACCTTCCGCGCGGATGCCGATCACTGCGCCGCCTTTGGCGATCGCCGGATTCTCATCGCGCTTGCCGGCGCGCTCCACCTCCACGCCGTTTTTATCCGGCGGCAGCGGCCCGCAAACGTGCGCGTACGGGATGCCATCCGCCTGAGCTTCGAAATATTGCCCGCCGCAGCTGAGGCACTGGAAGCGGTTAATCATACGGTGAGCCATTCTTCGACCAGATACTGCGGCGCGCTGAGCTGGTCAGCCGGGTCGAGGTTTACGACGCTCGTCCGGATTCTCCACGTCTGGTTCAACGGCATGTGCTGTGGGAGCTGCGCCATGATGGGGGAACCAGTGTTCACCACACCCGCGAATCCGTCTGCGTAGTTGTAGATCCAGGCGGTGGAAACTGGCTGAATCAACGGCGTGGTGTCCGAACAAAATATATTTACGCCATCATCGAACGTGAGCGCCATTACTCGACCGGGGCCGGTGGCGACGGTGGTTAGAGTTAAGCGAATGGCGATCAGCCTCCATCGCGCACTGCTCGGCACAGACTCGCTGATCTGCGCGCCCGCTGCCGGCGTTGTCCCGGTGATGCTGCGGATATTACCTGGCGCCCCCAGAGCTGTCGTGTTCACGCCATTCGGCCAGCTGACACCCGCGATCTGATAGCAATAGCCCTGGCAGAGCACCTGGCTGATCACGCCCACCACAGGATTGCCGCGCGAAATCATCGCCGTCACGTAGCACTGCGGGAATGACGCGCTCTGGTTCGACGTAATGCTGAGGCCCAGGATGAAGCACTCAGGCAGGGTGAACGGGTACCAATTTGGCGATCGGCCACCGCCGACGTTCACCTGCTGCTGATTAGGCACGATCGAGCCATCCGGCATCAGCAGCCGGTAAGTCACGGTCAGAATCACGTTGTTAACGGACGATGAAGCCATCAGCCACAATGTGTCATCGACGCCCAGGTAAGCGCCCGTGGGCGGGCTGGCGTTCTGCACGTCCAGCCCGATCTGCCGCCCTGGCGACACCGCACTTGCGTCGGTGCTGTAGTTGGAGCTCGAACCCATGGCTATTGTGGCCGCAGCTGGCAGAGGACGATGTTCGTATTCACCGCCGCGGCTGCCTGGTTCTGCACCACGCTCACCAGCGTCCCGTTCTTGTTGGCCGAGTTGAAGACGGGGATGCACGGCACGCTGAGCTGCTGGTTCATTTCCTTGAAGTAGCGCGCCATCAGGTTGCGATTATTGAGCAGCCCTGGAATGCCCACGCCGAGGTTGCCGAGGTCCGGCCCGACGATCTGAATCGCGCCGCAGAGCGTGTCCACCGTCGCGCCGAGGATGGCGTAATCGGTGTTCGCCTGCAGCAGATCGAAGGTCGAGTTGATCGCCACCTGGCCGGTGTAGCCGCCGCCGGCGCCCGACGTGATCGCGACTTCGACGGTCAGGTAATTCACCACGCGGCCAACGATGTCGGACCAGTTCGCGAGCCGGCTGTTCGAACCCGGAAGATCCTGGTACCAGATATTCGCGAAGCCCTGCTCGATCTGGCCACCAGTGGCCGAGCCGGAAATTTCCGCGATCAGCGTATCCTGCGGCGTGAGCTTTTGCCATGAGCCGCGCGGAAAGAGGCCGTTCGGATCATTCGCATCGATGCGATAGCGAATGCCCTGCACGTTGTCATGCAGCTTCGGGCTGCGGATGCGGAAGATGCCGGCCGCGTTGTTGAACGCCCACATGTCGAACATGCGGATATCGGCAGTGAGCGAGGTGTTGCGGACGGTGAGAGAGTTGCCGGCCGCCATCGTAAGCGCGGTCAGGGTTGCGCCGGGCGCCGTAGCTTTCCCGGTGATCATTTCCATTGCGAGTCCCATGGTCTTTTACGCTCCTCCTGGTCTCGCGCCTACTGTTGGCTGCCCTGCAGCTTTTTAGCGCGCAGTGCGTCAGCAATCATCTGCACGCGCTGGATGTTCTGTGGAGAACCCTTCGGCGCACGCGGGGGCAGGTTGAGGCCCTGGATGACGTTGAGGAACGGCTGCGTATTGTTCTGCCACGCATCGCCCGCGGCCGCAACGCCGGCCTGGAAACGCTGAGGTCCGACTGTGGACGCCCGCGTCTGGAACTTGTTCGTGCTGGCCGAATTGATTCCAGCGCCGAAACGGCCTTGCTGCGCCGCCTGTGTGACGCCCTGCGCCCAGGTATCCGCTGCTGCCTTCGTATTTGCCGCCCACGTTGGTCCGGCGTTCTGCACGCCCTGTGTGTAAGCGGGTCCGGCAACCTGGGCATTGTTGACGAATTTCTTCGCCGCGGTCGCCGCGTCTTTCACTCTAACGGCCATAGGCCTCCTTTTCGCCGGCGCGATCGAGCGGCCGGGTTGTTTCGCACGCTAGCACGAAAATGCACCAGCTGGCGGTTATAACAGGCTCAGGCCCGCCGCCGGTGCAGATCGATCGGAACCACGTTCTCAGCCGGCCGCGGCGCGAGCGATGGCCGCTTTTCCTCGATTTCGACCCACTTCGATTCCCGCTTGACGAAGCTTTCCTCCAGAATCTTCGCCAGCTCGCGCGGCGATGCCGCTTCCCACTTCCGTCGGCCGGTGGACATCATCGGGTGGGTGGACCAGAGTTCAGGGGAGTCGCGTATCTGAAACATCGTGATTTCGCCGCGCCACTTCAGCACCTGGTGTTTGCCGAAGGCGAGAACGATCAGATCGCGGAAGGTCGCCTTGTATTGGGCAAGGTTGTGCATCGTAAAAATCTCCTGTTCGGGGCTGGTTAGCCCAATTTCCTCATCTGCCGCACCGTTCCGTTTACCAGCTCATCGGGGAACAGCGAGGGTTTCGATTCATAGGGCCTTGCCTTTGATTTCTGCGCGGAGATTCGGGCGCTAATCAGTTTCCGCGGGATGCCGTGAATCTGATTCATCAGGACGACGAAGAACCACATGTTGTTGGCACCAGGCGGTACGTCGGCTTCCTGCAACGTGCGAAGCACGTCGCAGAGTACTTCTATTCGCGCAACTGCGAGGCACCGCGCGATGACGGTGCGGTCGGGTACCGGGTTCACACAGCGCGAGGTAGGGAATGACTTCCGATAACTGGCTACGGCGTCAAGTAGGATCTCCGCGTCTTCCACCTGCGACGGAAGGATTTCCACCGTGTGGAAAGCCTTATCGATACGAAGAATATGTTCAGGTACCAAGAAACCCTGATCGATCGATCGATCGACGCGCGCGGGCGCGTTCCTTATAGGCGAATCGGCGTCACTGCCTGGGTTTTCGGTGCAGCGTGCACCGATTTCCCAGGCACGAGAGGGTACATTTCCACAGTCCTGCACCGATTTCCCAGGCAGCGTGCCTGGGTTTTCAGTGCAGCCTCTGCCTGGGTTTTCGGTGCAGCGTGCCTGGGTTTTCGGTGCAGCGTGCACCGATTTCCCAGGCAGTGGATAGGCCTGTGAATTTCTCCCTTCGCTGAACGGCAGGCGCATTTGTTCGCCATACCAGTCAGGCCCGAGCTGGAACATGGTGTACTGACGGTCTCTAATGTGAGCTGGGATGTATCGCGCCAGATCGTGGACGGCGCGCCTCATGGCATCCTGCGATGAGCCGATGCTGGCTGCGGCGCCGCGGCTGGTGATTGTGACTACTTCGCTGCCGGTTTCGATGGCGGTCGCCACCACGTGCAGCATGAGCCGAACACCCACGCTGGACAGGCGTGGGGCTGTGCCGGCCATTTGGACGATGACTTCTTCGGCTGTCAATGTGAACCTCACTTTCGTGAGCGCGCGGGCGGATGCACGCGCTAAAAACCCGTGTATTTTCTTGGTGAATGACGAGCGAAAGTGAGGTACAATGAACACACGAATGGCGCATGCACAACGTGCCGCGGTTCGGTCGTCACTCCGGTGATGAGAGGCCTTTGAGCTGAGGCGTGATCCGCCAAGAACAGGACTCAGCTAAGAGGCTGGAAAATAAGGACTAGGGAGCTTCACCCCCTAGCTCCCACACCTCTGCGTCGCAGAGGTGTCTCCCCGCATAAATTGACATAATATGTGCTGTCTGAAGTAGCACAATCCGCAGGGAAGGGAAGAGGGTTGTCCGTTCCGCGGGAGAATAACGGCACATATATCGCGGAAAACCTGTGGACATTACAGGTATCTTACTCGATTTTCGTGACTTAGACAACAGTTACGACGCGAGCAGTTTCTCAGCCCAGGGGAACAGCTCCACTTCCACGCCGTATTCCCAGAACACATCGCGGATGCCTTCGCAGATCGAGAGGCCGACAGCGACCTTGTACGTTTGCAGCAGCGTGGGGTTGTCTTGCTTCAGCAGCTTCGTGTACGTGAGCAACTGGCCGATCGCGCAGCCATCCAGGCGGTCTTTTGCTTCCACGATCGTAGGCACGTTTCCACGCCAGCAGATCATGTCCGCGCGAAGCTGGTAAGTCTTCGCCGCGTAGCGCACCATGTAGTCCGGATACTCAGGCCCGAGCTGGATGCCTGGACCGAGGCCCACTTCGAACTGCACGCGATCGAAGTCGTCCACGTGTTGCATCAGAAACGCCTTCAGAACCGCCGTTTCGGTCGGTGTCCCGCCGATCTGCTTAGTGGAACTGAGGATCTGGCCTATATCAGAAATGGGCATTGCTGCGTAATACAGCCGCTCTACGCGTTCGCTGGCCCGATGACGGTCAATCGTTCCCCGGAAGCCTGCAGCGCCTGCACCTCGGCCGGCGTGCGGGGCACTACGGTGCCGTCTGCGAGCTGGATGTACAGCGTCTCAACTACCTGGCTGGCTGGCAGCGGGAATAACGACGTTTTGGCGTCTGCCATCGATTACGACTCCCTCCTGGCCGGTGACCAGATCCAGAACGCGCGTTCCGATCGGCAGCGCCATCAGGCGAGACTGGGCCGGCTGCGACACCGCCGCGGTGCCTGCAGCAGCTTGCGTATCCCGCTGTTTTGCCAGCGTCGTGAAATCGTGAATGAGATCGTCGATCGCGGCCATGCTTGAGGGTAACAGTTTATGCCGGCGGCCGGCGCGCCCGCTGCGATCGCGGCCGCACCAGATACGCCGGCACTTCGATCCGGAAGCGCAGCGGCCGCTGAAGCGGACGCGGCTGCGGTCGCAGAGTGTACGGCAACAGATGGAGCGGAAGGTGTACGTAGTAACGAATGCCGCGATGCGTGAGAAACAACCAGCAATCCCTGATCTGCAGATAAACGTGATCGACCAGTCTGTCTCGCAGCGCCGCGATGATGATCCGCGGCCCATAGCCACGCGACGCCGCGCCTTCGATGTGCGCGGTGGTGACTCGCACCACGATGTTGCGCACTATGCGCCGCTGTAAATGTCTCCGGCCGGCGTCAACTGTGTGAGCTGATCGAGGCAGGTTTCGTGCACCCAGATGATCCGCATCACGTGAGGGTGCTTCGCCCCTCCACAAAAGCAACAGACCATCCCGCAATTCGTCGCGCCGGCAGCGCCGTTGCCTGCAGCAGTGTTCGCATCGTCCGCCGGCAGCTCGATCGGCGGCAGACCGTTTGCATCTCTGACCCACTCTGCAACCTGCCGCGCCGTGGCGCCCGAATTGATTGCGGTGTCGAGGAGAATGAGCAGACGATTTGCATCCGCGCACTTGTTGAGACCGCGCGCCACGGCTATGGTGATGCGCCGCTGCGCGAGTGCTTCCGTGACTTGCGGATAACCCATCAGCAGCAGCAGCCGGCCTTCCACAAAATCCCGGTTGCGGCGAACGATCTCGCAGAGCTTGTCCACATCGCCGCCCGCCTTCGCATCGAGGATGCGCTGATAGAAGCGAGCCTCTTCAATGGGGTTCGGATCTTCGCGGTGTGCGTTCTCCGCGATCAGGATTGCCAGGTGATCGATGTTGCCGTCATCGCGCACGCGGCAGGGAACTGGCGTATACGCCACCATGCGGCAGCCGAGCAATCTGCGGTGGCCGGCAATTACTTCGAATCGATCGCCCACACGCTTGACTACGAGCGGTTCGACCAGGCCGACTTCACGAATGCTCAGCGCCAGTTCCGCGAGTTCCTGTTCGTCCATCGTCTCGCGTTCCGGATGTTCCGGTTCGTCGATCAGATCGAGCGGGATATCAGCGTGCTTGTACTGCGCGTTATGAACTGCGGCTTCGGTCGTCGCCATCCTGCCTCCGAATGGAAATAGGGCGCACGTCGTGCTGCGTGGTGTTCTCGATGACAAGCGCGCCGTCCGCGGCCGTCATCTCAACCACGTCGGACTGCCACCACTTGAGCTGGGAAAGGAGCGGCTTCGGCAGCACTACTGCGCATGAATTGCCGACCCGTATAATCCGCCCCTGAGCCACTTTATGAGTATAATCACGGCGAAAGGTGGAAAACCATGGCAACCAAAGACAATAGGCCTGAAAATGCCGCGCGCTCTGCAGCGCAACCCGTCAGGAGGAACCGCCTGGCTATGCCGGATGAGCTGCCGGCATTCGCTGGTGTGCAGCACGCCGATGAGCGTCACGCGCAAGGCGTGGTGAAGACTGAAGACATTCCCGGATTGCTGGGTACCTTCGGGATCTCCGGACAGGAGCACCTCAGCATTCCCTTCCAACGCATCCTGAAATCCAGAGGCGATCAGTTCGAGCTGCGGATTGAGAACGCCGCGGGGCACGTTGTGGATGGCGCGCCTGTCGTAGGCCACCAGTGGCAATTCCGCCAGACGTTGCCTGAACGCACCGCGTAGCGGTGTAGGTGATCGCAATGCAGAAGCTCGATGTGCTTCGCACGCAGTCAGTCCCAGGATCGATGCCTCTGTCAGTGGAAGCATTGCCGACCGTTTACGTAGACACCGCGGCGGAGATCGTTTCCAAGCTGGACCAGCGAAGAAATGTTCAACTCACCTATCGTGATGGTGTCGTGGTTTGCCGCCTGCAGTCGGACGGCAGAGTAGAGGTTGATGGAATGCGGACCTTCTCGCGCCTTTTCGAGTCGCCCACAGAACTACTGGGCTGGTTGGGAGCGGGGGAGGGGGATGACGTTCTAACGACTCAGCAGTTTTCTCTTGATTGAACAGCGCTGGGGACCGAGCTACGCTAGGTCCCCGGCACTGAACTAACCAGGCTGGAAAACAAAACTATCAATCGATCGGCCGCGCCGCCGGCGACTTAGATCCTTTGCGAGCGTGCCAAAGTTCGAAGCGTTCCTGCTCGCGCAAGGCCTTCGCCTCTGCAGCTCGGCCTGCTGATGGGCGACGTCGCCCACCTCCAACCGCCCTCGGCGCGTCCTGTGGCGATTCCGCGCCCATTATGCGATCGATACGCCTCCGTTCGGCTGCGGTGAGCTGGATCGCGGGCGCGGGGGGAGAGTCATACTTCTTACACCAGTGGTTGCGCTTCGCCGCACGCCTTCGTGTCATCTGGCCGCAAGCGCAGCGATCGTCTGATGCGGGACGGCCGGCGCCGGCGCGGCGCCCGCCCCAATCTTGCGAATACGGAAACCCGGGCATGGCGCCCATTATGCCAAAATTCAAGATCGGCCGAACTTGATTTCTGGCAGATCCGGAGCTGCCACAATTCAAGTTCCGGAGATCCGCGCCGTCTTACACGATTCCGCCGGCGGATCGCCACCAGCTCCGCGGCCGCGGTTAGGCCCTCCATCCCGCGCCGGCAAAACGGGATATAATCCGCTGAATGTGGTTTCTCACGAAGGTCTGGGTTCCGTGGTGGCTGTTCTTCGCGTGGGGCAACTCTGTTACCAGCCATCGCCATACGCTGGACCAGGAAGCGGCTGTAGGCTTCCTGGTGTGGGGCTATGGAGTGATCGCGATGATAATCACCATCGTGTACATCTGCGCACGTGCGATCCGTACCATGAACCGCCGCGCCGACTAAATCATCCGATCGCAGATCAGGCGACCGCGGTTCCACCGCCGCCGCCGCCTGCGTCCTTTGCAGCCTTCGCGTCGATCTTCGCCTGCAGCAGCGCTTCCAGGATGCCGCGGTCGACGTCGTCGTATCCCAGATTGATCAGGAACGCATCGTAGTCGCCCATCCCGATATCGCCCGCCAGCACAGCCGCTTCCTCTTGCGCGAGGTTCAGCCCGTGCTCCGTCGCCGTGCCGATCGCGTCGGTGTGGAGCTGCGCGGCGCGCGTGGCCTGATCGACCTTGAGCTGCAGCAGTTGCGTGAGCGTGTCGATATCGCCCTCTCCGTAGCCGGCCGTCTTCAGTGCCGCGCTGTAGTCGTCGATCGGCCTAACGCCGGCGATCACCGCACGCTGCAGATCCGGAAGGGAAATCGACTTCGCCGCGGCCGCGGCCGTCGCCGCCGGCACAGAGGCCTGAGCTTTCTTCGCCGTCGCCACTTCCGCGAGAAGGGAAGCACTCAGTACATCGATCGCATCCGGCGTGTAGTGCAGCGATCGCAGCAACTGCTGATAAGTTGCGATCGGAACAACGCCGAGTTTCACCGCCCGCTCCGCGTCTGCGAGCGATATACCGCGCTGCTGCAGCGCCGCTGCGGCCGCATCCCGTTTCGCCTGCGTTGAAGCGGCCTGATCGACCCTGAGCTGCAGCAGCTGCGTGAGCTGCTGCTGATCATCCTGGCTGTAGCCAAGATTCAGCAACGCGTGCGTGTAGTCGCCGATCGGCCGAATGCCGGAAATCACTTCCTGTTCGAGCTGCGCAAGAGTGACGCCGTGAATGGTTTGCGCATTCGCGGATGACGCACGCTTCGCCGCCGCGGCTTTGTCGCTTGCCACTTCCGACTGAAGTATTCCCGTCAGCAGCGTGATCGAACCTTCATCGAAGTGCGCCTTCCGCAGAGCCGCGGTGTAGTTGTCGATCGGCGTGAGGCCGAGGCGTACAGCGCGCTCGAGGTCGGGCAGGGAAATGCCCTTCGTCGCCGCTGTATCCTTCGACGCCGATTTAACGGCCGCTTTCTGCTGAGCCGCGGTGAGCGCGTTGTGGGTGAGGTCTACGATGATCTGAGCATCGTCCGAGCTGTAGCCCTCTCCCACCAGATACGCGTGCAGCTTGTCTTCCGTCACCAGACCTTCGATGACGGCCTTTTCCATCTGCGCGAGGTTGAGGCCCTTCGCTGCCGCACTGGCGCGCGTGGCGCCCGCCGCACTCTGCTTTGCGGCCGCGGCGTTCATCTCGGCCTGCAGCAGTTCCAGATTCGCCTGCACGGCATCCGGACCAATCCCGCGCGACGTAAGGAACGAAGTGTATTGAGCGGTTGTCCAGATGTGGTCTTTGACCAGCGTGGCCGCTTGCACCGGCGTGAGGCCGGCGAGGTTCGCCGTCTGTTTCGCCGCCGCTGCTTTCTGCTGGGCTGCCTGCAGCTTAGCGTTCGCCGCGTCCACCTTCGCCTTGGCCGTCGCCTGTTTGGCTTTCGCCAGCGCCGCGGCTTTGTTCTCCTGGAACTGCACTTCCAGCTCCAGAAACGCCTCTTCGGTCAGAGGCATGTTCTCGCGCATTGCCCACTCCCTCAGATCATTGAAGCCCAGCACGCCGTCTTCAATGCCCTTGATGATTTCGCCTTCGCTGAGGTGCCGCACCTTCACCTGCCGCTTCAGCTGAGCAACCTGCACCATCCATTGCTGCTCTTCAGCCGTCCAGCCGCTGTTCTGGGCGATCGACGTGAATTGCGCGAGACTCAGGTTGCCGGCGACGTAGCCGGCTTCGGCAACCGTCACCATCTCATCGCGATATTTCTGCAGCCTCTGATCGTGGAATAGCGTACTCAGCGCGTCGGCCGCGCCGTCCGTATAGCCGATGTTCACCAGCGCCGCCGTCGCCGCGCTGCCGATCAGTATGCCGCGTTCCTGCATATACGCGATCTCATTCAGCGCATAGTTTTTCTGGTGCTGCAGAATCAGCTCTTCGATCTGCGCTTCCGTGTAGCCCTGAATGCCGAGCATGCTCGTCAGATCGTTGCGCGAGATGCTGCCGCGGTTGAACCGAGCGATCGCATCGCTCACGTTCCACACCCGCGGCCTGTACTTCATGTCGAGCAGCTGCTGATACGGGTCGTGGACAAGCACCTTCAGCGGTGGAGCGAACACCTGCCGAGCCAGCCGGCCGAGGCCGAGCACTCGCGCTATGCCGTCCTTCAGGTCGCCATACTTTTCCAGGAGGTGCCCGCTGAGCCCGTCTGTTACCCAGGACTCGATCCAGCCATTCAGCTCCATGTTCATCATCGTGGCGAGGAAGTTATCCGCCGCGTTTGCCGATGGCTTGATGCCGCCCGCGTCGCTGGGCTGAGCGCCGGCGAACATCGTGCCGATCACGGCCTGTCCGAGTTTGTTCGCCACCGCCTGCCGGTTGGGCCCACTCTGCCGCGTATTCACGTCAGCAGGGTTCACCTCAATGCCGAACAGCTCGCGCAGTGTCCCCGCCACCAGCTCGCCGTAAGAGGCCTGTGCGTCGGTTGTCGCATCGCCCAGGATGCGGACGAAATAAGCGAAGATCTTCACCAGCCAGGTAATCACCAGGCCGAGGATGGCCGTCACCCACTGCATCAGCGTCTGGAACAGGCTGGCAAAGAAACTGTTACCGATGCCGGACTTTGCCCATCCGGCGCCGATGCCGTTCACGATCGTCTCGAAATCCGGAGGTGGAATATCCGGCTCTTCCGGAGGCAGCGGCGCGCCAGACGGCGCGAAAAAGAAGTCTCCCACTACTTCACCCCCTGCTGCATATAGGCGTCGAGCTGCGCGCCGTGTTGCTTCACCACCGCGGCGTAATTGCCGCCGCCATCCGTCAGGAGCTGACTCAGCGCGCCAGTGGACTGTGCAACCGTGAAGGGCGCCGGCGTCGCCTGCAGCGCGGCAAGCGTGGCCGGATCAGGCCTGCCGGTCATCGCGTTGAGCTGCAGATTGAGCGAGCTGCCCGCGTGCTGCTTAAACGTCGCGAGCCATAGCGGTTTCTGTATCAGCAGCCGCGCGTCGAGAATCAGGTTGATGTAGTTTGCAACCGTGTTCGTCCACTTCAGCAGGTACAGCAGCGGCGCGGAGATCTTCGCCTGAATGTCCGCGAGCGCCGCATCGAGCTTTTGCGCCCATCCGATGTGGAACGCCCGCAGCACCGCGAGCACGCGCCGTATGTCCTGTATCACCACGAGCAGCGGCCGGAAAAACCGCTCGTAGAGCTTCATCAGGTAATCGCGCATGTGCTGCAGCGCGCGAAGCGCCGGCATCAGGCCTTTGCTGAAGACCTCCTTCAGCAGCGTTGCGATCGCGCTCAGCGCGCGCACGATGCCGTGCGCCACGTCGAGCAGCAGGCCCTTCAGGAAATTCAGGATGTAGCCGGCCAGGCGTGAGAGCTTCTGGAAGACAGACAGCAGTTCATTGCCGATCGCGTTCAGCGCGTGCTGTATTCCAGCGATCGCGGCCACCAGCGCGGCATCGAGCACCCGCACGATTGCCTGCGTGGCTGATGCCAGGGCTCCCGAGATCCGCGAGGCCACATCCTGCAGGCTCAGTCCTTGCTGGTTGATGATGACGGTTACAGGCTGATCGATGTAAACCGTATTACCGCCGCCGCCATTGTCCAGCCCGCCCTGGTAGAAGCCGTCGCCTCCATAACAAATCGGATCGTCGCTGAACATCGCGCAGTACTCGCCCAGCGCGCCCTGCGGGATGTATCCGCTGGACAGCCGCGCGATCGCGTTTGCCTGGAGCTGCTGGCTGGTAGATCCGGATCCGGATCCGGATCCGCCGGCGGATCCGCCGCCGAGCGCCGCGGGCAAGGGCAGGGAATTCGCGATCGCGTCGTACGCTGCCGGCGACGTGGGCGAAGGCACGTAGCCGGGGAAATCGCCTGGATAGTAGAACGGCACACTGAGCTGCTGGTAATACCAGTTGGCCGCGTCCATCGCGAGCTGCGCGCGCCGCACGTCGCCATCGCTCCGCCAGAACGCATACACTTCCTGCAGGCCTTCCGCGGCGCGGATGTAGTTCGCGGCTGTCAGCGAGTCGAGCGCCATGCTGCTACGCGGTCGGTGGAATGGGCAGATTCGCGAGCGTGGCGGCGAAGGCCTGCATCTGCTGCATCGCGGCGCCGCTCTGCAGATCGATCTGCGTTGTGTTCAGCGTGAACGGTCCATACGGCCCGACCTTGTACGTCACTACAATTGATTTCGTCGGCCGGCCCACCGCGTCGATCGCGCGCGCCTCCTGTACTCCGATAACCTGCGGATTCATCGCTCTGCTCTCCCTTCGCCTATGCGTCCAGCACCACGAAATTGAATGTCGCCACTTTGTTGCTGCCTACGTACCAGTCTTGCGTCCAGGTTCCCACAGTGTCAGGAGTCATCTGGCCGTTGAGCACCAGAGTGCGATCCGAGTGAATCGTTCCCTCATTCGCCGGCGCCAGCTCCACGCCGTTCAGAGTGGCGTAAACGGTAACCTGCTGACCCGGTCCACCCTGAACACTCACCTGCCATTGGTCGCCAACCGTGAAGGTCGCGTTCCCATAAGCAGTGAGGTTAGTGAGCGTCACGAAATTGCCGAGGTCCGGAACGCCGGTTCCCACGCCTGGAGCCTGGCCGGTCGGGCTTCCCGTTACCTCAGTGCTCACAATGCCTGGATTGATGAACGGCGCGTTCAGCTTTTCCGCCGGCGCCGGCGGGATGAACTGCGCGGAGGTGTCCACCCACGCTTCTGGCGGCGCGTAGGCGATCGCGTATGACAGCGCCACATCGGAGGTGCCGAGCGCATCGCTGAGCGCGTTCACGCCCATCGCCGCGGCCGGATCTGACCAGGTCCCCACTGTGTCGATCGCGCCGTTCAGGTCGATGCCGGCGATCGGATCGGAAGGCTCATCGAGCAGAACGCCGGCATCCTGCAGGAACGCATCCCAGCCGGCCGGCCTTGCCTCCAGCTCGCCGAGCTGGTCGATCGCGTCCGCGGTGAAGTTGTAGACGGCCGTCTCGATCCCGACGTCCGCGGGATTCTGCAGGGTGAGTGGTCCGGGAAGGTAGGGCATTGTGCGTCACTCCAATTCGGCGCGCAGGCCTGCGGCTGAGCCGGCCGCGCGCCGCGGATGGTCCCTCAGCCGCTGAGGACCTTCGTGTCGATCAGCGCGGCCACCACAGAGCCGTCGCCGGTCGCACCCGTCTGCGTGACGCTCACGCAATACTGGACGCCGGAAGTGTTATCGAACGGATCTGTAAATTCCGCTTCGAACTGCGAGGTTGAGCCAGCCGTAAAATCGCCGGCATCCGGTGTGCGCGTGCCCACCACGCGTCCGCCGATCGCATTGCCGGAATACACAGTCAGCGTGATCCCGGTTGTCCCCGCGCCGACTGTGAGCTGCA
>Ga0207705_10002650_pt1 | contig 13707 bp, 12 predicted proteins | sample KBSC13metaG_FD_184314 | JGI IMG/M metagenome (GOLD analysis project Ga0207705, IMG submission 184314) | Corn rhizosphere microbial communities from Kellogg Biological Station, Michigan, USA - KBS C1-3 metaG (SPAdes) (version 2) | ecosystem: Host-associated > Plants > Roots > Rhizosphere > Soil ...
CCCGACATTTCCCCTTATCCATCCCCGTGCCCTTCCCGCGCACCAAGATCGTCTGCACGCTCGGTCCGTCCACCGCCTCGCGCGAGACGCTGAGCAGTCTCATGGAGGCGGGGCTGAACGTCGCCCGCCTGAACTTCTCCCACGGAACCCACGAGCAACACGCCAAGACGGTCGAGCTGGTGCGCTCCACGGCGGCCGAACTGGGACGCCCGGTCGCCATCCTCGGCGACCTGCAGGGACCGCGCATCCGCATCGGCGACCTCGCCGCGCCGCGCGAGGTGAAGGACGGTGAGGACATCGTGCTCGTCGCCGGCGAGGACGCGACGGGCAGCGAGTTCCCCACCACCTACGAAGGGCTCTGCCGCGACGTGAAGGTCGGCGACCGCATCCTCGTCGACGACGGGTTGATCGAGCTCGTGACGCTCGAGGTCTCCGGCACGCGGGTGCACTGCCGCGTCCTGCACGGCGGCCGCATCAAGAGCCACAAGGGGATGAACCTGCCCGGCGTCGCCGTGAGCGCGCCCTCGATCACCGAGAAGGACTGGGCCGACGTCGCGTTCGCGAACGAGCACAAGCTCGAGTACCTCGCGCTCAGCTTCGTCCGACGCGCCGCCGACATCGCCGAGCTGCGGACGAAGATCCCGAAGGACATGCTCGTCGTCTCGAAGATCGAGAAGGATTCGGCGCTCGACAACATCGAGAGCATCATTCATGCGTCCGATGCGGTGATGGTGGCGCGCGGCGATCTCGGGGTCGAGCTGCCGTTCGAGGAGGTGCCGCTCGCGCAGAAGCGCATCATCTCGCTCGCCAACCGGCTCGGCCGGCCCGTGATCACGGCGACGCAGATGCTCGAGTCGATGATCAACAACCCGCGCCCGACGCGCGCGGAGGCGAGCGACGTGGCCAACGCCATCCTCGACGGGACCGACGCGGTGATGCTCTCCGCCGAGACGGCCGCGGGGCAGTATCCGCGACTCGCCGTGGAGGCGATGGCGCGCATCATCCAGGAGATCGAGAAGCAGCCGCCCGCCATGTCGCGCGCCGACGAGCGGGCCGGCACGGCCACCGCGCTCCCGACGGAGATGGCGATCGCCGCCGCCGCGACGTCGGCGGTGCGCAGCCTCGGCGCGCCCTGCCTCATCGTCTTCACCAAGAGCGGCTTCTCGGCGCGCATCGTCGCCTCGCATCGCCCCGGGGTGCCGATCCTCGTGCTGACCGATTCCGAGCGCACGTACCGCCAGCTCGCCCTCGTGTGGGGGGTGATCCCCAATCTCGTCGAGCACTGCGACACGTACGGCGACATGGTCCGGCTGGCCCTCGAAGCGGTGCGTGAGCGCGGGCTCGCGCGCGAGGGCGACCGCGTCGTCGTCACGGCCGGCGTGCCCTTCGACGTACCGGGCACCACGAACCTGATGAAGGTCGAAACGGTATGACGCCGAACCGGATGGTGGCGCGCCGAGCGTGAAGCTCACCTTCCTCGGCACGGGGACCAGCTTCGGCGTTCCGCAGCTCGGATGTGGCTGCGCCGTCTGTCGTTCCACCGATCCGCGCGACAAGCGTACGCGTGTGGGCGCCGCCGTCGAGACCGACGGCGGCGCGGTGCTGTTGATCGATACGCCGCCCGAGCTGCGTCTCCAGCTGCTCGCGACGCGCATCACGCGCGTGGATGCGGTGCTCTACACGCACCTCCACGCGGATCACATCCACGGGATCGACGACCTGCGCGCGATCACGGCGCGCCGCGACACGCACCTGCCGATGTACGGCGCGGCCGACACCCTGGCCGGCCTGGAGCAGAAGTTCAACTACATCTTCGACGATCGTATCCAGCCCCTGCCGGGCACGTCGAAGCCGCGCGGCCGCACGATCCCGCTGCTGCCCGGGGTCCCGACGCGCATCGCCGACGTCGACGTGACCGCCGTGCCGGTGCCGCACGGTCGCGAGATGATCTATGCGTACCGCATCGGACCCCTCGCCTACGTCACCGACGCCAAGGCGGTGCCGGAGAGCGCGATCGAGCTGCTGCGCGGCGCGCGCGTGCTCGTGATCAACGCGCTCTTTCGCGTGCCGCATCCCTCGCACCTGAGCTTCGACGAGGCGATCGCCGCGGCGCGCGCGATCGGCGCCGAGGTCACGTACCTGACGCATCTGACGCACGACAACTTCCACGCCGCGCTCGAGGCCGAGCTGCCACCCGGCATCGTCCCGGCGTACGACGGCCTTTCCATTCCGGTCTGACGATGACGATCCGCCTGGACTACACGAACATGATGGCCCCGCCGATCGACGGCGGGATCACGGAAGCCGAGTGGCGCGAGGTCGCATCGCGCTTCGAGGACGCACACCGCGGCGTCGCCGACGAGCATGCGAGCGGGACCCTTGGCTTCCTCGATCTCCCCGACGATCGCGCGCTGCACCAGCAGACGCTCGACTACGTCGGGCGCGTGAAGGTGCGCACCGGCGAGCTGACCGACGTCGTCGTGCTGGGCATCGGTGGCTCGGCGCTCGGCCCCATCGCGCTGCGCACCGCGCTCCGCGCGCCGCAGTGGAACCTGCTCGACGACGCGGCACGTGGCGGTGAGCCCCGGCTTCACGTGCTCGACAACGTCGACCCGGCCAACATCTCCGCTCTCCTGGGCCGTCTCGACCTGCGCAGCAGCCTGTTCGTCGTGATCTCGAAATCGGGGGGCACCGCAGAGACGATGGCGCAGTACCTCGTCGTCCGGGCGCGGCTCAACGAGGTGCTCGGCGAGGCCGGCGCCCGCGATCGGCTCGTGTTCGTGACGGACCCGCAGAAGGGGGCCCTCCGTACCATCGCGCGCAACGAGAAGATCGAGGCGCTGGAGATCCCGGCGAACGTGGGTGGTCGCTTCAGCGTGTTGACGCCGGTGGGCATCCTGCCCGCCGCACTGATCGGGATCGACACCGCCGGGCTGCTCGCGGGCGCGGCGGACATGCGCACGCGATGCGCCTCGAAGGTGCTCGGCAGCAACATCGCCGGCACCTGGGCGGCGCTCCAGTATCTGGCCGATACGAAGCATGGCCGCCCGATCCAGGTGCTCATGCCGTACAGCGATGCGCTGCGCGACATGGCCGATTGGTTCGTGCAGCTCTGGGCGGAGAGCCTGGGCAAGCACCGGGTCGCAGGGGACGCGGGCGTGGGTCCCACCCCACTCGGCGCCTTGGGCGCGACCGACCAGCACAGCAAGGTGCAGCTGTTCATGGAGGGGCCGGGCGACAAGACGGTCACGTTCATCGGGGTGGAGGAGGGGGGTGTGGACGTGACCATCCCGAAGCTTCACGCCGACGTGCCCGAGCTGGCCTATCTCGGCGGGCATCAGCTCGGCGAGCTCCTGGACATCGAGCGGCGCGCCACGGCCGGCGCGCTCGCGCGGCGGGGGCGGCCGAACATGACGCTCACGCTCGAGCGCGTCGATCCGTTCCACGTCGGCGCTCTGTTCATGTTCCTGGAGCTGGCCACGGCCTATGCGGGCCGGCTGTACGGCGTGAACGCCTTCGATCAGCCGGGGGTGGAGCTGGGCAAGCAGTTCACCTACGCCATGCTCGGGCGTGCCGACGCGGACGCCGCGCGGCGCGAATGGGACCTGCTCCCCAAGCCGGACCCCAAGCGGATCGTCTGAGGCGCGCGAAGCGGGCGGGCGCGGGCTTGCAACGCCTCCCGCGCCCGACGAGCTTCACCTGTATCCGACATCGATTCCTGTAGTCTCGTTGCCGCCATCGGGGCGGTTGCACCTTTGTGAGGAGTGCCATGTTCGATCTGGACACGATCAACGGGCTGTTCGGGGATGCGGTCACCGTCGCTGACGGCCGCGTCACCGTGAGCCGCCCTGAAGTGCTGGCCGGCCCGCCGATGGATCAGCTCGTGCGCGCTGCCGTCTTTGCCGATGGCGTCGAGCGCGAGTATGCGCGCTGGCTCATCTGGGAGCTGGGGCAGACAGTCGGCGTGCAACCGGCGTCCATCCAGGACCTCTACATGGCCCGCGGCCGCGGCGAGGTGCACGGGTTCACGGTGCCGGCGATCAACCTGCGCGTCGTCGCGTACGACGCGGCGCGGTCGATCTTCCGCACCGCGAACGCGATCCAGGCTGGCGCGTTCATCCTCGAGATCGCGCGCTCCGAGATCGCGTACACCGGCCAGCGCCCGCACGAGTACGTGTCGGTCATCCTCGCCGCCGCGCTGCGCGAGGGGTTCCGCGGCCCGGTGTTCATCCAGGGTGACCACTTCCAGATCAACCACAAGAAGTACGCGGTCGATCCGAAGACCGAGGTCGACGCCGTGAAGGCGCTCGTGCACGAGGCGGTCGGCGCGGGCTTCTACAACATCGACATCGACACGTCGACGCTGGTCGACGTGAGCAAGCCGACCCTCGCCGAGCAGCAGAAGCTCAACATCGAGGTCGGCGTCGACCTCATGAAGGAAGTTCGTGCCGTGCAGCCGCCGGGCGTCACGATCGGCATCGGGGGTGAGATCGGTGAAGTCGGCACGCAGAACTCGACTGTCGAGGAGCTGCGCGCCTACATGGACGGCCTCAACGCGGCGCTGCCGTCGGACATCGTCGGGCTCTCGAAGGTCAGCGTGCAGAGCGGCACGTCGCATGGTGGTGTGGTGCTCGCGGACGGCTCGATCGCCGACGTGAAGCTCGACCTCGACACGCTCGAGAAGCTGAGCAAGGTGGCACGCGATGATTACGGACTGGCGGGCGCGGTGCAGCACGGCGCGTCGACGCTGCCGGAGACCGCCTTCCACAACTTCCCGAAGCGCGAGACGGCGGAGATCCATCTCGCGACGAACTTCCAGAACATGGCGTTCGACATCATCCCGGCCGCGCTGCGCGCCGAGATGTACGAGTGGGTCCGCGAGAACGCGAAGGACGAGCGGAAGGCGACGGACACCGACGAGCAGTTCTTCTACAAGTCGCGCAAGAAGGCGCTCGGCCCGTTCAAGCAGAAGCTGTGGGACATGCCCGCCGACGTGCTGGCGCAGCTGGCGAAGCAGTACGACCACAAGTTCCGCTTCCTGTTCGACCAGCTCGCCATCGGTGGCACGCGCGAGATCGTCGCGCGCTACGTGAAGCCGCCGGTGCACCACAAGCCGATGCCGGCCGACGCGACGCCGGTCCATGCGGCCGCGCCGGACGACGCCGACCTGTCGGACTAGATGCCGGCGAGCGTCGTCGCGGCCGATGCTGGAGCGCTCTGGTTGGCAGCGCTCCAGCGCGCGCTCGGCCGCGCGGCGCACGACGTGAAGGATGCGCTGAATGGTGTGTCGGTGAATCTGGAAGTGATTCGCTCGCGGGCGGCGCGGGCCGAGGCGCCCGCGTCCGCGGTTGCTCCGTTCGCCGACGGCGCGGTGCAGCAGCTCGATCGGCTCACCGCGCTGCTCGATGCCGTGTTGGCCCTAGGGCGTAGTGAACGCGAGCCCGTCGACGTGGGTATCACGTTGCGTCGGGTCGCGACACTGTGCAGTGCCTCGAACGCAGCGGCGGATGCACGGGTCACCGTGCGCGACGCCGCCGTGGGCGACGCACGCACTCGCGTGCCGAGCGACGCGGTGCGGCTCGCGCTCGTGGCGCCGCTGCTCGAGGCGGTCGTCGGCCGGCAGGGCGAGCCGCGCGGCCACGTGGACTGCGAGCTGGCGAGCGAGGCTGACGCGATCGTCGTACGACTGCATGCCGGCCGTCCCGTACCGATGCCCATGGACGTCGCGGAGCCGCTCCGCGCCGCTGGGGTCACCTGGTCCGAGTCGGCAGACGAACTTTCACTGCTGTTCCCCCGGGCATGATGCACCCGCACCCCGTCCGGCAACTCGACGAGACACGATGAAGCAGGCAAAGATTCTCATCGCGGACGACGAAGCCGCGATCACGACCGGTCTGAGCGCCATCCTCGAAGACGCCGGCTACGCCGTCGAGGTCGTCGCGGACGGTCAGAAGGCGCTCGATACCCTCACCGTGGATCGGTACGGCGTCGTCCTGGCCGATCTCAAGATGCCCAAGCTCGACGGCCTCGCGCTGCTGCGCGAGCTGCAGCAGCGCCAGATCACGACGGAGGCGATCATCATCACGGGGCAGGCGACCGTGGACTCCGCCGTCCAGGCGATGCAGCAGGGCGCGTACGACTACATCGAGAAGCCGCTCAACGCCGAGAAGCTCAACCGGCTGAAGGCGCTGATCCCCAAGGCGCTGGACAAGTACGAGGTCCAGCAGAAGAACCGCGAGCTCGCATCCAAGCTCGAGGGGCTCACGCACTACGGCGAGCTCACGGGTCAGAGCGAGGCGATGCGCTCGGTCTATCAGGTGATCGAGGCCGTCGCCCCCTCGACGGCCAGCGTCCTGATCCTCGGCGAGAGCGGCACCGGCAAGGAGCTCGTCGCCCGGGCGCTGCACCACAAGAGCGACCGCGCGAAGGGCCCGTTCTTCGCGCTCAACTGCGCCGCGCTGCCGAAGGAGATTCTCGAGAACGAGCTGTTCGGGCACGAGAAGGGTGCTTTCACCGGCTCGACCAACGAGAAGGCGGGCGCCTTCGAGATGGCGAGCGGGGGCACGATCTTCCTCGACGAGATGGCCGAGATGCCGACGGACATCCAGGTGAAGCTGCTGCGCGCCATCGAGACGCGGCAGATTCGCCGGCTCGGCGGCAAGCGCGAGATCAACGTCGACATCCGCATCGTGGCCGCGACCAACAAGAACCTCCAGAAGGCCATCGTCGACGGCGAGCTCCGCGAGGATCTCTACTATCGGCTCGCCGTGGTGGAGATCGACCTGCCCCCGCTGCGCGAGCGCGCGGACGACATCCAGCTCCTCGCGAACGAGTTCCTCGCCCGCTTCTCGCAGCAGAACGGGAAGACGATCACCGGGTTCGAGGATGCGGCCTGGGAGTGGATCATGAGCTACCACTGGCCGGGCAACGTGCGCGAGCTCAAGAACGCGGTGGAGCGCGCCGTGATCATGAGCCGGAGCACGACGATCGGCCCGAACGACATCATCCCGCGCCACCTGCGCAGCGGCGGCGAGATGCCCGCGGCGCTGACGATCCCGGTGGGAGCGACGGCGGCCGAAGCGCGCCGTCAGCTCGTGCTGCGTACCTTTGCCTCCACCTCCGGTGACGCCGCCCGCACGGGCAAGGTGCTCGGGCTGTCGGAGGAGGACGTGCGGGCCGAGCTGCTCACGCTGTTGAACGGCGCGGGGGATGCATCCTCTACGGCGCCGGCCGACAACGGGGCGGAGCTTTCCGCGCCGCGCGCGGCGCGTCGACAGGAACCGGTAGCGACCCCCGCTCGCGCGGCGAGCAAGAAACCCTCGTCCAAGAAGGGCCGCTGAGGCGGCCCGTCCAGGAGCGATCATGCGGCATCAGGACCACGACGAACCGTATATCGTCATCGAGAAGAACGGCGGTGGAGTCGGCGACTTCCTCCTCGGTGCGCTGATCGGCGCCGGTGTGGCGTTGCTCTTCGCGCCGCGATCGGGCCGCGAGACGCGCGCCGACATCGGCCGTCGCGCGCGCTCCGCCCAGGACCGCGTCCGCGACGTCGCGACCGGCGTCACCGACCAGGTCGTCGACACGTTCGAGACGGCGCGCTCGCGCATCGAGGAGCAGATCGAATCGGCGCGCGACGCCATCGTCACCAAGAAGGAACAGGTGAGCCGCGCCATGGAGGCGGGGCGAGAGGCAGCCCATCAGGCACGCACCGACCTGGAGCGGCGCCTCGCCGAAACCAAGGCCGCCTACAACGCCGGCGCCGACGTGGCGCGCTCCGGCCGGTCGGTGCCGGTGAGCGCCCATGGAGCAGAGGACGCCGACACCTGAGCCGGTGGTCGAGGCGCCGGCGGCCCGCTTCGAGCCGCCGCCGCCGCCATCCCGCTCGCCCCTCACCAGCTTCGGCTGGACGCTTCGCGACTACGCGAAGCGTGTCTGGGACAACTCCGGCGAGGACAACGTGCTGTTCCTCGCCGGCGGGATCGCGTTCAACATCCTCCTGGCCGCCGTTCCCTTCGTTCTCCTGATCGTCTGGGGCTTCGCGGCCATCCTGCACAAGCAGCCGATCGAAGCGAACCGGCTCGTCGTCCACTACATCGACCGCGTGCTCCCCGCGCACGTCGAGGGGCCGGATGCGGTGAGTCATCGCATCATCGACAGCATCCTCAACACGCACACCAAGCTGGGGATCTGGAGCGCGGTGGGCTTCGTCTGGTTCTCGACGCGCCTGTTCGGCTCCCTGCGCACCGTCCTCGCCAGCGTGTTCGACATCGAGCAGGAGCGCGGCATCATCCAGGGGAAGATCTTCGACATCAAGATCACGGTCCTGTCCACCATCCTCATCACCGCCAACGCGTTGATCAGCACCTACGTGCTCATCGCGACCAAGGCGAGCCGCGAGGCGCTCGAGGATCTGGGGATTCGCAAGGACGTGATGGGCACCGCGAGCGCGTGGGGGACGCGCCTGGTCGGGAGCGCGTTGCTCTGCGTGATGTTCTTCGCCCTCTACAAGTTCCTCCCCATCCGGCGCGTGCGGGCCAAGACCGCCTGGGTCGCCGCGCTCTTCACGAGCGTGATGTTCGAGCTGGCCAAGGTCGCCTTCAACTCCTACGTGAGCTCCTTCAACCCGGGCTCACTGTACACGGGCGCGGTCGCGGCGGTCGTCGTCGTCGTGTTCTGGGTCTACTACGCGGCGCTGATCTTCATTCTCGGCGGGGAGGTCGGTCAGGTCTACGAGCTCCGCCGGACCCGCAAGCGGCAGCGCGAAGTCTTCCTCGACTGACGGGCCGGACGGCCGCCCTCAATGACGAGCCGAGCATTTGGCCCAATGGTTGCTTAGGTCGGTAAGCGAACGCGCCAACTCAGGGAGGCCACCCATGCGCAAGATGCTGTTCGGCGTCGCTCTGCTCGTACTTCCTGTCGCCGCCTGCAAGAAGACGGGGGAGAACGAATATCAGGTGAAGACGCCCGAGGTGAACGTCTCGACCGATTCGCACACCGTGCGGACGCCTGACGTCGATGTCGGCACGAAGACGGACACGCTGAACGTCCCCGTCGTCGGTACCAAGAAGGACACCGTCATCATCGACAAGCCGGTCGTCGGGACGAAGAAGGAGGAGGTCAAGACGCCGACGGTGAAGGTGACGAAGCCGTAAACGCGGCGCGCTCCTTGGGCGCGCGGTGGTTGGTGATCGGTATTCGGGAATCGGCCGACCCCGGGATGCAGTAGCGTCCTGAGGCCGGCCGATTACCGTTCACCGGCACCCGTGAACCACCTGAGATGACTCGTCCTCACATCGATCTCCGCTCCGACACCGTCACCCGTCCGACGGACGCCATGCGTCGCGCGATGGCCGAGGCGGAGGTGGGCGACGACGTCCTGGATGGCGATCCGACGGTGCGTCGCCTCGAGGCCCGCGTCGCCGAGCTGCTCGGCAAGGAGGCAGGGCTCTTCTTTCCGAGCGGGACGATGGCGAACCAGACGGCCGTGTGGGTGCACACCATACCGGGCACGGAGGTTCTCCTCGACGCCAACGCCCACATCATCCACTGGGAGATGGCGGGCGCCGCCGCGCTGGCCGGGGTGCAGATCCGTCCCGTGCCCCCCGGCGAAGATCGGTCCGTCGCCGCGGCGGCGGACCTCGAGCGCACGCTGCGGCCCGCTTCCCCGCACGCGCCCGTATCGACGCTGGTGTGCGTCGAGAACACCCACAACGGCGCCGGCGGCAAGGTCTCCACCTTCGCCGAGCTGGAGGCGATCCGCGCCGTCGCCGACGTGAACCGTCTTCCGGTGCACATGGACGGCGCACGGCTGTGGAACGCACACGTCGCGACCGCTACGCCGCTCGACGCGTTCGGCCGCACGGCGCACACCGTGATGCTCAGCTTCTCGAAGGGGCTCGGCTGTCCCGTTGGCGCCATCCTCGTCGGCGACGCGCCCGTCATCCGGCGGGCGCACATGATCCGCAAGCGCCTCGGCGGCGGGATGCGCCAGAGCGGGATTCTCGCCGCCGCCGCGCTGTACGCGCTCGACGCGCATCTCGCGCGGCTGGCCGACGATCACGTCAATGCGCGCGCGCTCGCCGCGCTCGTCGACGGGGCGGGAGGCGCGCACGTCGTCGCTCCCGACACGAACATCGTCATGGTCGATCTTCCGGAGGGCGTGACCAGCTCGGCGGTGGTCGCCGCCGCGGCGGAAGAGGGGGTGCGCATCACGCCCTGGAGCGCGACGCGCATCCGTGCCGTCACCCACCTGGACGTCGGCGCCGAGGCGGTGGAGCGGGCGGGGCGTGTCGTTCGCGCAGTGCTCGAGCGCGCTGCGCGCTGAGGGCCGCATCGGTCCGGGGCACCGCTTCACCCATCGCTCGCATCGGGTTATCTTTCAGGGGTCCCAGGTCCCGGAGGGCGGCAGCCTTCTAACTCCGTCAGGACCCCGAAGGTAGCAGCGGCATGAGGTGTCTGACGTCGCTTCGTCAGGCCTGGGACATTCGGCGCGGGAGCGCACACTCGGTGTGCGCCCCGCGCTTTGTCTTGGTGAGTGGGTGCTGGGTGAGTGCGTGAGTGCGAACGGCCAGGAAGCCAAGGCTTCGCGCGGCCGTCTCCGACTCACTAACTCACCCACTCACCCACACACTATCTTGTCCGAATGTCCCTCGCGCTCGCCCGGAAGTACCGCCCCAGGACCTTCGCCGACGTCGCCGTGCAGTCGCACGTCGCGTCGACACTGAAGGGGGCGATCGCACGGGGGCGCGTCGCGCACGGCTACCTGTTGTGCGGGCCGCGCGGCGTCGGCAAGACGACGCTGGCGCGCGTGCTCGCCATGGCCCTGAATTGCGAGCGGCGCGGTGATCCCGCGCTCGACGGCGAGCCGTGTGGGGAATGCGCGAGCTGCCAGCGCATCTGGAGCGGTGCCTCCTCGCTCGACGTCGTCGAGATCGACGCCGCATCGAACCGCGGCGTGGACGACGCGCGCGAGCTGCGCGAACGGGCGATGTACGCGCCGTCGGGGGACGACCGGTACAAGGTCTACATCGTGGACGAGGCGCACATGCTCACGCGCGAAGCATGGAATGCGCTGCTCAAGATCCTCGAGGAGCCGCCCCCGCGGGTCGTGTTCGTCTTCGCGACCACCGAGCCGCAGAAGATCGCGCAGGCCGCCGCCCCGGTCCTCAGCCGGCTGCAGCGGTTCGACTTCAAGCGCATCGGGCCCGCGGAGATCCGCGCGCGGCTCGACCGCGTGCTGCGCGAGGAAGGGGTCGCCGCCGACGCCGAAGCGCTCGCGATGATCTCCCGGGCCGCCGACGGTTCGATGCGCGACGCGCTCTCGCTCACCGATCAGGTGCTCGCGATGGGCGACGGCGCCGTCGAGCCGCAGCGCGTGCGCGAGGCGCTCGGACTCGTGGCCGAAGACGAGTTCATCGCGCTGCTCGATCTGATCGCCGAGCGCCGCGCGGGCGACGTGTTCGGTTTCGTCGCGCGGCTGGCGGACGCGGGGATCGACTTCGGGCAGTTCCTCACCGGCTTCGGCGACATCCTGCGCGCGCAGCTCGCCGTCACGCTTGGCGGTGTGCCCCCCGAGGTGAGCGAGCGCGCCCGCGAGGCGCTCGAGTCGCGCCGCAGCGCGTTCGCGCCCGGCGACCTGCTGCGGATGCTCTCCATCGCGACGGAGCTGGAGCCGCGCTTTCGCAAGAGCGCGCAGCAGCAGCTGTTGCTCGAGGCCATGCTCGTTCGCTTCGCGCTGCTCGACCGCACGGTGAGCCTCGAGGACATGCTGCGCGGGTTGGGTGGAGGCGGCAGCGGCGGGAGTGGCGGAAGCGATCGCGGTGGGAACGATCGCGGTGGCGGCGGCGCCGAGCCGCCGGGCGGGGGACGCCCGTCTCCCTCCGCGCCCCCATCGTCGCGGCGCGCGGACGCGGTCGTCGACTCGGGTGATTGGCGCGCCGTGATTCGCGATGCGGACCGTGCGCCGGCCGCCTCGGCGCGGGCGTCGGCCCAGGCGGTGGTGGAGCCGCGCGCGCCGGTCGCTGCGGTCGCACCACCCGCACCACCCGCGCGGCCAGCCCCGCCAGCGACGCGGCCCGCGACGGCGGCTCCTGTCGCCAACGAGGCGATGGCGGCGCCCCCGGACCTCAATCAGATCGTCGAGCGATGGGACGACCTGATCGCCGGCCTGCGCGCGGCGGGCAAGAGCGTCGCCGCGACGGCGCTGGGCCATGCGTCGCCTGCCGCCGTGAACGCGCGGGGCGACGTGACGATCGCGCTCGACGAGGCGAACCCGATCTACGAGCAGGCGATCGAGTCCACGAAGGCCGACGTCGCGAACACGCTCCGCACCTGGTTTCCCGGCGTGCAGCGCGTGCTCGTGCGCGCGCCGGACAGTCCCGCCGCCCCGCCGACGCGTCTCACCGACGAGATGGTGCGCGCGGAGCGCATCGCCGCGCTCCGCAAGAAGGATCCCGTGCTCGACGCGGCGATCGACGCGCTCGATCTCGATCTCGCCGACTGACGCGCCGCGCGCCATTCGCTTGCCCCCGGCGCGTGACGCCGGGTAGCTTTCCCACTCTTCCTCCGTTGCGCACCGATGGCTGATTTCATGAAGATCCTGCAGCAAGCGCAGGAGATGCAGGGCCGCTTCCAGAAGCTCCAGGAGGAGCTGCAGCAGCAGACCGTGAAGGCCTCGTCGGGAGGCGGCATGGTCACCGTGGAGGCGAACGGTCAGGGGACCGTCAAGTCGATCAAGATCGACCCGAGCGTCGTGAACCCCTCCGACGTCGAGATGCTCGAGGACCTCCTGCTCGTCGCCGTCACCGAGGCGCAGAAGAAGGCGCAGGAGAGCATGCAGGCGGAGATGGGCAAGCTTACCGGCGGGCTCCCGTTCAAGCTCCCCTTCTAGCCGAGCGCCGGACGTGTCGGCGATCGACGACCTGACCAGCGAGCTGTCGAGGCTCCCGGGCATCGGACGGAAGACGGCGCTGCGGCTGACCTACCACCTGCTCAAGCAGCCGCCCGAGCAGAGCCGCCGGCTGGCGGCGGCGCTCCAGACGCTCTCGGAGAAGGTCCGCCCCTGCTCGCGCTGCTACAACCTCACGGAGGAGGAGCTGTGCGTGATCTGTCGTGATCCGCGACGTGACGCGGCGCTCATCTGCGTCGTGGAAGACGCGGCCGACATCGGAGCGATCGAGCGTGCCGGGGAGTTCCGCGGGCAGTACCACGTGCTCGGCGGACGGCTCTCCCCCCTCGACGGGATCACGCCGGACGACCTCACCATCCGGCAGCTGCTGGAGCGGGTGGAGCAGGGGGAGGTCCGCGAGGTGATCCTGGCCACGAACCCGAGCCTGGAGGGGGAAGCCACGGCGCTGTACGTCCAGCGGCAGCTCGCCCCACAGCAGCTCTCGGTCACGCGGATCGCCCGTGGCCTGCCCGTCGGGGGTGATCTGGAGTACGCCGACGGGGTGACCATCGCCCAGGCCCTCTCCGCCCGGAGGGCCATGTGAGCGCGGGGCGTCACGCGCGGATGGCGGCAGCGGGGTTCGTTGGTGGCCTAGCGGTAGGGCTCGTCGTCTGGTCAACACAGGTGCAGCGCAGTCGGCGGGAGCTGTTCAGCCGGTCCCCCGTGCGTCGCTACGCCGCGCTCGGCTTCCTGGCCGGCCGGCCAAGCGCGGAGACGGCGCGGCTCCTGACCGATTACGTCAACTGGGAGACCCGTCCCGT
>Ga0207705_10002657_pt1 | contig 13696 bp, 13 predicted proteins | sample KBSC13metaG_FD_184314 | JGI IMG/M metagenome (GOLD analysis project Ga0207705, IMG submission 184314) | Corn rhizosphere microbial communities from Kellogg Biological Station, Michigan, USA - KBS C1-3 metaG (SPAdes) (version 2) | ecosystem: Host-associated > Plants > Roots > Rhizosphere > Soil ...
CAGCAGGATGCGTGCGGCGAACGCCCCATCGAGAATGACATGCGCCATCAGGATGCCGCTCAGCCCGAAAACCGGCACATCGAGGCTGCCGCCAAGCGCATGAGCCGCCGAATTGATCCACCCCGACCGCCCCCACACCGTCAGCAGTCCGAAGGCGACGATGAGCCCGGGCGTGACGATGGCGGAGGCAAACAGGCCGACCAGCAATCCCCTGCCCCAGAACCGCAGCCGGTTGAGCGCCCAGGCGAGCGCCACCCCGACGCCGAGCGACAGCCCGGTCGACAGCCCGGCCTGCAGCGTCGTCATCCGCAGCAGATGCCAGATGTCGACGCTGGCGGTGGCGGTCGCCACCTGCCCCGCCGCCGCCACGACAATGGCCCGGAACAGCAGCACCACCAGCACCGCAATTCCCGCCGCGATCGCCACCCCGGCAGCGAGGCGCAGGGGGCGACGCGGCAAGACCCGGTTCATCATGCGAACCCAGCCAGGTTGGCCCGGCTGCCGCTCGAGGAGTGTGCCACGACAGCTACGCGCGGGAGCCGCAGCCGCGGAGCCCATGGCAGGTATCCCCACGCTTGATCCCTCCCCTCAAGGGGGAGGGAGACGATGGAACGGCCAGTCTCGGAATCGAGGCTCAACCGCCCCTCCCCCTTGAGGGGAGGGTGGCGGCAGCCGGGTGGGGGTTGCCATAAGCTCCGTGCCACTGGGAAACCCGCATCCAATCGTATCGGCGCATGAGCTCGCCGCCCTACTTGATCGCCGCCAGTGCCTCATCGATCCACTTGGCCTTGTTGGCGGTGATCGATGCTTCATCGAGGCTGAGGATCTTGCTCGGCTGCGGCTGCGCCGCGAATGCCGCCGGCAGGTCGGCGCCAAGGTCCCTGACCGGATACATCCAGTTGGTCGTCGGGATGATCTTCTGCGCCTCGACCGACGTCAGATAGGTGAGGAACTGCCGCGCCAGTTGCGGCTGCTTCGACGCCTTCAGCACGCCCGCCACCTCGATCTGCGGATAATAGCCCTCGCTGAACTCGGCAAAGGCGTAATTGGGCTTCTTCTCCTCGATGGCGTGGTAGGCCGGCGAGGTCGTGTAGGAGAGCGCCATGTCCGCCTCGCCCTTGAGGAACAGCCCATAGGCATCGTCCCATGAGCGGGCCAGCGTCGCGATGTGCGGCTTCAGCCCCTGCCAGATCTCCGGCGCGCGATCGCCATAGGCCGCCTTGATCCAGAGCAGCAGCCCGAGCCCCGGCGTATCCGAGCGCGGATCCTCGAGCGCCACCTTGAAACTCGCCGGCTCGGCAATCAGGTCCTCGAACGATTTCGGCGGCTTGGACACCTTGGTGGTGTCGTAGACGAAGGCGAAATAGCCGTAGTCGAACGGCACGAAATCGGCATCCGTCCATTTCTGTGGCAGCGCGAGCCCCGTGAGATCGAGCCCGTGCGGCGCAAACAGCCCGGTGCCGCGCGCCTCGCCGGCGATCGAGGTATCGAGCCCCACCAGCACGTCGGCGCGGCTCGTCGCCCCCTCGAGCTGGATCCGCCGCAGCGCGCCGATGGCGCTGTCCACGGCAACGAAATCGAGCGTGCAGCCGCACTGCGCTTCGAACCCCTTCTTGATGCCGGGGCCGGGCCCGTATTCGGAGGCAAAGCTTTGATAGGTGTAGACGGTAAGCGTTGCGGGTTCCGCCGCGACCGCCGCACTGGCGACGAGCGCGAAGACCGCAACCGCGAGGGACTTCAAGACAAACATAGGCCTTCCCTTCGGGATAGCGGCCATGAATGAGCAGGGATGCGTCAATGGTGACGAGCGGTGATGCCGCCCTTGCCATCTCGAACTTCCTCCGCCAGCATGACCTGGTTCAGGTTCAATGGGTGTTTCTCAGCTTCCTGTCGGAAGCACCCCAGCGAGACGCGCTGAACCTATTGAGACAGCGGTCCAAGTGCAAGAGCCAAAACCCCTGCTGGCCTTCGATGGTGTGTTGGTAATCGTCGGCGGCGGCGCCCTCGACGTGCACCTGCTGCACCGGCTCTCCGCGGCTGGCGCCCACCTCGTCGGCGCCGATGGCGGGGGCGACGTCATCCGGGCGGCGGGGCTCTTGCCCGAGGCCATCATCGGCGACTTCGATTCGCTTGCCGACGCGGCGGACTGGGACGCGCGGACCCGCCTGGTCCGCCTCGCCGAACAGGAAACCACCGATTTCGAGAAGGCGCTCTATTCGACTACGGCGCCCGTCACCATCGCTCTCGGCATGACCGGCAAGCGCTTCGACCACACCCTCGCCGCGCTCGATGCCGTCACCCGCCACGCCGGGCGCCGCCACCTCATCCTGGTCGATGAGTTCGACATCGCGCTCGCCCTCGCCGGCCCGTTCGACTTCACCGTCGAACCCGGCGCCCGCGTTTCCGTCCATCCGCTGACGGCGACATGCTTTGCGCACTCTGCCGGCCTCAAATATCCCCTCGACGGGTTGCTGCTCGCCCCGGGCCGGCGCACCGGCACCTCCAACGAGGCCGCAACCGCCGACTTCTCGATCATCCCGGTAGCCGGCGATACTGGGGTATGGCTGCTGATCCTCGAGCGCCGCTGGCTGGACGCGCTGATCGCGCGGCTGCTGGGGCGGTGACCGACAGTCCTTCGAGGCTCGGCCTTCGACCGAGCGCCTCGGGATGAGTTGGAGTGGGCAAGGTGCAGCCACCCTCTCCCTTCTCCCCTCGTGGGAGAAGGGGGCGCGCAGCGCCGGATGAGGGGGCACCGCGGGACAGGACATCCCCGACGTCCTCATGGTGAGGCGCGAGCGCAGCGAGCCTCGAACCACCCACAGCGACGCACCTCACCAAAGAAAAACGCCGCCCCCAAAGGAGCGGCGTCCACTTAGTCGATCACAAGCCGGCCTACACCGTCGCAGCTTCGCGCTCGCGCGCGCGGTCCTTGGCCTGCTGCTGCACCTTGTCCTGCACCTTCTCGAACGCGCGCACTTCGATCTGCCGGATGCGCTCGCGGCTGACATTGTATTCCTGCGCCAGCTCTTCGAGAGTCGCGGGGTTCTCCTGCAGGCGCCGCGCCTGGAAGATCGCCTTTTCGCGGTCGTTGAGATCGCCCATGGCGTTGGTCAGCAGTATCATGCGTTCGTTGTATTCCTCGGAGTTGCCGAGCGTCGTCTCCTGGTCCGGCGTGTCGTCGACCAGCCAGTCCTGCCACTCCGAGGTGCCCTCGTCGGCCCGCATCGGCGCGTTGAGCGAGGCATCCCCGCCAAGCCGCTGGTTCATCGACACCACATCGGCTTCCGTCACCGATAGCGTCGTGGCGATCTGCTTGATCTGGTCGGGATGGAGATTGCCGTCATCGAGCGCGGCAATCTGCCCCTTCACCCGGCGCAGGTTGAAGAACAGCCGCTTTTGCGCCGCGGTGGTGCCGATCTTGACCAGCGACCAGGAGCGCAGCACGTACTCTTGAATCGCCGCCCTGATCCACCACATGGCGTAGGTGGCGAGCCGGAAGCCCTTGTCGGGCTCGAACCGCTTAACCGCGTGCATCAGCCCGACATTGCCCTCCGAAATGACTTCGGCGATCGGCAGGCCGTAGCCGCGATAACCCATGGCGATCTTCGCCACCAGCCGGAGGTGCGAGGTGATGAGCTTTTGCGCCGCGCCGGGATCCTCGTGTTCCTTGTAGCGCTTGGCGAGCATGAATTCCTCATCCGGCTCCAGCATCGGGAACTTCCGGATTTCCTGCAGATAGCGGCTGAGGCCGCCTTCCGCGCTGAGGATCGGCAGATTGGTCTGGGCCATATGGTCCCCCTTTTTCCCCCGTGACGGGCAGACAGGTCAGGCGGCATCCAACAAGGCACACCTCTGACCACGTGCAAATATAGGTGAACCTCGCACGAATTTAAGACCGTTCGGCACGCAGCGTATGCAAGACTGCCATGTTCGGCGCGCTACCCGCGCGCCATTGCCTGATTGAAAGGCGCGAGAGCCCCTTCCAGTTCCAGCAGATCCGGCGGAAGTTCCGCTTCGAACAGCATTTCCTCACCCGTTTCCGGATGCTCGAACCCCAATTGGGCCGCGTGCAGCGCCTGCCGGCCAAGGCCCAGCACGATCCCCTTGAGGGGCGGCGGCAACCGGTTCGCCTTGGTGACATAGCCGGGCGCATAAAGCTGGTCGCCCACCAGCGGGTGCCCGATATGGGCCATGTGCACCCGGATCTGATGCGTCCGGCCGGTCTCGAGGGCGCAGGTCAGGCGAGTGATCTGCCAGCCCTCGCCGCCGAACCGCGCCTCGGTCAGGTAATGCGTGATCGCCGCCCGCCCGTCGCGCCGCACCGCCTGTCGCAGCCGGTTGTTCGGGTCGCGCCCGAGCGGCGCCTCGACCGTGCCGCGCGCACTTTCGGTCATCCCCCAGACGAAAGCCGTATAGGCGCGATGCAGCGGCCCGATCCGGCCGTGGTCGGCAAATTGCGCCGACAGGTGCTGGTGGGCGTGATCGGTCTTGGCCGCGACCATCACCCCCGACGTGTCCTTGTCGAGCCGATGCACGATGCCCGGCCGCTTCACCCCGCCAATGCCCTTGAGGCTGTCGCCGCAATGGAACAGCAACGCATTGACCAGCGTGCCGGTGAGATTGCCGACCGCCGGGTGCACCACCATGCCCACCGGCTTGTTGACCACGATCAGCGCGTCGTCCTCGTAGAGGATGTCGAGCGGGATGTCCTCCGGCACCGGTTCGGCATCTTCCGGCTCCGGCGCCACGAGCAGCACGACGTCGCCGAGCCGCAGCCGATGCTTCGGCTCTTCCACCGCGATGCCATTGATCGAAACCGCGCCCTTCACTATGAGGTCTTTCACGCGCGCCCGACTGAACAGCGACAGGCCCTTGGCGAGGGCGCCGTCGAGGCGCTCGCCAGCCGCCGCCGCATCGGCCACGAACTGCCACTCGACCTCCTCACTAGGTGATTCCTGCATGAGCACTCCTGGTCCCGAAACGGACGCCTCCCCCAAGCTGACACCCGAGGCGAGTGCCGTCATCGCCCGCGCCCGCCGCTCGTTCATGTTCTCGATCGGGCTGCTGATCGTCGGCTTTATCGTCATTGGCGGCGCCCTTGTCTATCGCGCCACCCGCGACACCGGCCCGGCACCGGCGGAAGCCGCCACATCCTACACCGCCCCGGCGGTAAAGATCCCGGCCGGCGCTGAAATCGTTTCGGCCGTCGCCAGCGGCGGCGACATCACCGTCACCTACAAGAACGGCTCGGCGACCTCCATTCGCATCTTCGACGGCAAGTCCGGGGCAATCCTGCGGGAAATCCCGGTGGTCAGCGAATAGCAGCCCCCCACCCTTGATCCCTCCCCTCAAGGGGGAGGGAGACGATGGAACCGCATCGCTGCCGGTTGGTGCGGCAAGGCCGCCGCGCCTCCCTCCCCCTTGCGGGGAGGGGTCGGGGGTGGGGGTCCTGCCCACGGCACTGAATTGGCGGACCTCATCCGCCAGGTAAAAGCCGAAGGCCAAGGCCCCCGCCCGATTGCCTACCCGCGCCCCTGCAACTCGCGCAGCGCCTGCATGCGATCGGCAACCGAGCCGCGCATCGGACCACCGGCAGCGGGCGTGGGCCGCGCCGCGACCCCGTTACGCACCGGCAAGCTCTCAGCCTTGACGCCATCGTCGGCAAAGCGCTGCACCCGGTCGAACAGGCTCTCCTCAACGTCGAGCGGGCTCTGCGTATCGACCGCATAGATCAGCCGGCTGACGTCGGAGGCGATATCGTTGAGCCTCTCGCGCAAATGCGACTGCTCCAGCCGCTCGCTGTCCCAGTCGGCGAGCACGCTCGATTCAACGCCCAGCACCTTTTCGCGCAACTGCTCGATCTGCGCCTCCGCCGACAGTTTTTCGGCCAGCAGCCGCTCGTGCTTCTGCGCCCCGCGCGCGACGATTTCGGTCGTTTCCTCGAGCAGCGCGTTGAGCCGGCTCTCGGCATTGGCGATGCGCACCTCCGCCTCGACCAGGTTCTGCTGCGCGCCGGTTTCGGCATCGTCGCGCCCGCCGAGACTGCGGCGCAGCTCCGCCATGGCGGTATTGATGTCGCCCGACCGCTTGTCGGTCTGTTCGAGCTGCCCCAGCAGCCCGCGCGCCTGCGTCTCGAGGAAGCTCGCCCGCTTGCGCTCGACCGATAGCGCGGTGAGCAATTCGTCGACGTCCTCGTCGTAATTGCCGGTGAGCGCCTTGCCGTCGGCCCGGATGCTCGGCGGCAGGCTGGCGCGGATCGCCGCGCGCGCCTGGCCGAGTTCGCCCGCCTGCTGCGCCAGTTCTTCGTCGCGCCGGCTGAGGCGCTGCGCCAGATCGGTCGATTCCCGTTCGAGCTCGACGATCCGGCCGCGCAGCTCGGCTTCCCGCTCCTCCAGCTCGCGCACCACCGCGAGGTGCTCGTCGCGCTCGCTCTTCAGCACGGCGAGGTCGGTCTTGCGCCGCGACACATCGCCTAATTGTTCCGACAGGCGCTTGCGCAACTGCTCGACATTCATCTCGAGCCGGCGCGTCGACAGGGCGAACTCGGCGCGCAACTGGTCCTTGTCGGCGCGGAATTCCGCCAGTGTGATCGGCGTTGCCGCCTCGATGCGCTTCTTGGTCAGCCGCACCGCGCGCCGCCAGATCGCCGGCATGATCAGCAGCATGACCAGCGCGGCGGCGAAGGCCCCCAGGGCAAAATACATCATCGCGTCGATGCTCATGGGACCGCTCCTGCGCAGGTGGCGATGCTAGCCGCCACCTCTCAACAGATTATAGCGGATTTGACCCAAAAGCCCATGCACGTCGCTCCTCCGAGGTTAACACGGAGCCGGAAGCGAGGCGGTCAGGGTTGCGCTCCCGGATGGCGAGGCCGGAGGCCCTCAGAACGGATTCCATGTGGCCGACGAGGTGAAGTGCAGATAGCCGGCGCTGATGCCAAGCCGCGCCCCGACGCCCGAACGGATCGGCACCACGACGATATTGCCGCGCTTCAGCACCGTCATGCCGATGCCCCCCACCACGTAAGCGGAGCCATTGACCCCCGGATAGCGGGCGTAAATGGCGTTCACGTCCGGCAGGTTGTAGACCAGCATCATCACCTTGGACCCGTCGCCGCCGAAGTCGAAGCCGACGCTCGGTCCCTGCCAGAACACCGGGTGGTCGCCGGCATTGCGGGTGTACATGGTCCCCTGCCCGTAGCGGGCCCCGATGACCACCGCGCCGCTCCCCTCATCGCCGAGAATGTAGCCGTTGGGCAGGCCGAACTGCGACACCGCCCGCTCGACCACCGAGGCGAGGCCTTGCGCCATCGAGCCGAAGAAGGCGCTGCCCTTGTCGACCAGCTCTTCGGACGAATAGGTGGCGCTGAGCGAACCCGAGCGCCCTGCGGCGAGCGCCGGCAGCGGCTGCAGCGCCAGCAGCATGAGCAGGAGTCCGATGGCGAGGCGTTTCAGCATGGCAGGCACTCCGTTGCGGGCAGGCAGGACGACAGCATAGCCATTTACGAAGGGCTCATCTGTTCGAGCTAGGCTTCGCCGGGCAACGCCCCGAGCGGTATCGAGGCATGACGGCGATGATGCGGCAAACTGGTAAACAAACATTAACCATGGCGCTGGGCCTCATGGCCTTATTTGCGCTCGCTTCGCCCGCGCATGCCGACGGCGGCCGGCTGCAATATGTCACCAATCCGCTGACCGGCGTCGCCCTCGACGGCATGGACCCGGTCAGCTACTTCACCGAAACCGAGCCCCTGCCGGGCCTGCCCGACTACGAGTACGACTGGCACGGCGTCCCCTGGTATTTCGCCAACGCCGCCAATCGCGACGTCTTCATCAAGGCGCCCGAGGTCTACGCGCCGCAATTCGGCGGCCATGCGAGCTACAGCGTCTCCCGGGGCTTTCTTTCCGATGGCAACCCGCAGATCTATGAGGTGGTCGCGCAGCGGCTCTACCTCTTCTATTCCCTCAGCAACCGTGACGCCTTCAACCTGTCGCCCGCCGCGACCATCGCCGACGCTCGCAAGCACTGGGCCGAACTCACCTCCACCCTGTCGGCGACCGCCGCTTCACAGTGACTATCCCACGCCCGGCTGGCAGGTAATGTTGCCGCCAACTGATTCTTTTCCTCCGGATTGGAGACCGTCCATGCCCGACATCATCGAGCTCAAGGCCACCGACCTCGCCGCCATGCTCTGCTCCCGCGTGTGCCATGACCTGATCAATCCGGTCGGGGCCATCGGCAACGGCCTCGAGGTCCTGGCCGACCCGACCCAGGCCGCCATGAAGGAAAGCGCGCAGGACCTCATCGTCAGCGCCACCAAGCAGGCTCGCGCGCGGCTCGAGTTCGCCCGCATCGCCTATGGCGCCTCCTCCACCGCCGGGACCGATTTCGATACGCGCGAATGCGAGCGGGTGGCGCGGCTGTTCTTCGAGATCGAAAAGGCCGAGCTGGACTGGCGCGTGCCGCTGATCCTGCTGCCCAAGCACAAGGCGAAGCTGCTGATGAACATGCTGTTGATCGGCTCGGGCGCCGTGCCGCGTGGCGGCTATGTCAAGGTCGAAGTGGAAGGCCCGGCCGGCGAGGAACGCTTCCGGGTTTCCGCCAAGGGCCCCCGCACCCTGATCCCGTCGGGCGCCGAAGAATTGCTGCTCGGCACCCCGGCAGAGGGCGTCGACGCGCGCGGCATCCAGCCATTCTACACCGGGCTGCTGGCGCGCCTCACCAACATGGCGATCACCATTGGTATCGAGAACGAAGAATTCGTTTTCACGGCGACCCCTGAAGCTCCCCCTGCCGCAGTCGACGCCGCCTGAAACTATTGCCATTTTGATTGGCAAAATTGGTTTTCACCAATTGAATAGTCGCGTTTCACGAAAGGCCGCTACGCACTGTTTCGGGAAACGCAACACATCGAAGTTTCGCGCTCCCCAAACCGGAAAATAGCTGCGCACTTTTTCCGAGATCGCGCCAAAAGGCCCATTTGGGATATATTTTTTATTGTCGTATAGCGATATTTCGCATTTGGGGCGTGCGTTCGAATTCTGATGCCCCTATGTTCGATAAATTATCGGGGGCTGCCGCCTCCGGCCAAAGCTATGTTACCGTTCCTTATTCTTCAGCCTGAAGGCAGTCACCCTCGGTTCGACGGCTCCTCGGAGCCGACGTCCGGGGGTGGTTTTACCGCTCTGGCCGACCGCGCAGTCCGAAAGATTCCGGTAACCAATTTGTAGTGAGTTCCGCGCGATATTCGGCGGCCGACACTGTGCTGTCCGGGAAGCCCGCCATGAAGTCCTGCCTGATCATCGATGACTCGAGTGTCGTGCGCAAAGTCGCCCGCCGCATCCTCGAGGACATGGACTACATCGTCGACGAGGCCGAAGATGGCCAGGAAGCCTTCGACAAATGCCGCCAGGAAATGCCGGATGCGGTCTTGCTGGACTGGCAGATGCCGATCATGGGCGGGCTGGAATTCCTGAAGCTGCTACGCGCCTATGTCGGCGGAGAGCGCCCGCGGGTGGTCTATTGCACCACCGAGAACGACATCGGCCACATCGCCATGGCGCTGAGAGCCGGCGCCAACGATTACATGATGAAGCCGTTCGAGCGCGACCTGCTGGAGTCGAAATTCCAGGACGTCGAAGCGGCCTGAGGCCGCCCCCTCACCGTTGAGTGGGCAGCTCAGTTCGCGGCGGGCGCCACCGCCGCGGCTGGCGCCGCCGCCGTGGCCGGGGTCACGGCAGGTTCCTTGCTCCAGGTGGCAAACACCTCGTTGAACAGCGCCTCCGCCTTGTCGTCCTTTTCGAGCGTGATGATCGCCTTCTTGCCGGTGGCATAGATGATGGCGAGATCCATCCACTTGCGCGACGTGAGCAGGTCCTTGTTGGTCGCCTCATCCGCCGCCGACGAGCTCAGCGCGAACAGGAACTGATTGCCCTGCACCCGGGCGGAGGCACCGACCAGCGGCGTGCCCTGCACCAGTTCCTCGTTCTTCAGCAGCACGCCCGGCAAGCCGGAGATGGCGCCGCCGATGAAGCTGTCGTTCACCGTGAAGTTGATTTCCATCAGGTGGCTGGCCGGCAGCGTCGCATCGGTATTCTTGCGGATCAGCACCGAGACTCCGAGATTGCGCGCCGGAATGTTGGCCTTGCCCACCAGCACCGGCTGCCCCATTTCATCTGTGCTCTTGCTCCATTCGACCGTCCCCGAGAAGGGAACCGCCCCGGTGGTGCCGTCCTGCGACGCCTCGAGCAGCAGGGACTGGCTGCCGGTCGCGGCCGCCGACGCGGTACCGCCCGCACCCGGTGCCGCATTCGCCGCGTTTGCCGCCGGCGTGTTGGCAGGCGTCGTCAGGCGATCCTCGCTCTTCGGGCCGGCCTGGGTCTGCGCCGAGGGCTCGGCCGCCGGGGTCGCTGCCGGCACCGCCGGCGTCGGCGCCGAACTCAGCGCTTCGGCCGACTGCGCCGGGGTATTCGGCGCCGGCTCGGTATTGGTACCGGCAACGCTGGCCGGAGCGGGGGTCGCCGCCGCCGGTTTGCTGGCGGCCGGGCTGGCTGTCGGCTGCTCGATGGCTGCCGGGGGCGTGCTGGACTGCTCTACCGCCGGCGCCGCCTTGCCGAACATCGCGTCGAAGTCGATATAGCCCTCGCGCCAGGCCCAGAATCCGGCGCCTCCGGCCGCTATCAGCAGCACCAGGAACACCAGCAGGAAAATCGTTACCGCGCTGCCGCCGCCGCGCTCGTTCTCGACGGGCGCGCGGGCAAAAACCGCATCGGGGCTCGCCGCCGCGTCGCGGAACGGCTTTTCGGCCGAGGCCGGCCGCCGCCGGCCGGCTCCCCCGGCCCGGCCATTGGCCGGCTCGTCCTCGAGGACATGTTCGGTGCCGCCCTCTTCCCCGTCATTGCGGGCTTCGCGCTCGAGCGTGGCGATGGCGCGCTCGATCGCGACCTGCGGATCGCCCTCGGCGACCGGCTCGACCTCGACTTCGCGCACGCTGGACATGGCCGAATTGCCGTGCCGCCCGTGGACCAGTTGATCTTCGGCGGCGTCGCCGGCCGGCGGCGGCGTCAGCCGGGGCGCATGCGCCCCATCCCGGCGCGCCGGTTCGGCGCCATTACTCCGCTTCAGGGCCTCCACCGGCCGTGCCGGATGGCGCCCCGATTTTGCCGCTTCCGCCCTCGCCACGATCGACGGCACCGGCCGGCTTTCGACCCGCGGCGGTGCTACGGGACTCGGCGGCGCCAGCGCCGGCTTGCGCGCCGCAACCCGCGGCTCGAGCTTGTATGCCGGCCGCTCGGGCGGGCCCTCGGGCTCCCGCGGCGCCGGCGTATCGAGGGCAACCTCGTCGTTGTCGTAGGGAATTGCGGTATCGCTCTCGGCGGCCGCGATAATATCCTCGATGGTCTCGGGCGCGTCGTCGACGTATTCGGGTTCCGGCTCGGGCGCCGGTACCGGGCGGGGATAGGCAGCCGCCTGCCCGCGCGGCAGCGGCCGCGCCGCTGCGGTCGGCCGGCTCTGCGGCATGGCCGCGACGGCCGCCGCCGATTTCGGCTGCCCCGCCGCTACCCGTGGCAAGACCTGCGGGGTGGAGGCCGGGCGGATCGGCGCGGCGGCCGGTCGGACCGGAGCACTTGCCGCCGGGCGGGCCAGCGACGCCGGTTGTGGCCGGGCGGGGGCCGCGGGACGCGCCGGGCTCGGTGCCGGGCGAGACGCATTGGCGGCCCGGGGCGGCGTCAGCCCTTGCAGGCGCGGCGGCGGCAGGGCCGGCTGCTGCGGGACTGCGGGGGCATCTTCGGTCAGTTTCAGCCCGGCGATCACGGCTTCGCTGGTTTCCTGCTCGACCTGGCGGATGCAATCTTCGAGCTGCAGGCGGTGCTGGGTGATATCGCGCGCCGCCAGCGGCGGATTGAGGCCGCGCAATTGCCCCACGAGCGCGGCCCGCGCCTTCTCGTAAACAGCTCGCCTTGCGGCGCCATTGTTTTCGGGAAGGGCCTGGATCGCCTTACGTATGAGCTCTTTGTAATCCGCCATTGGCTGTTCGAAACTCTACCGGGTCACGCGCAATGTTCTAGCAAACTTTCTCAATCTTGGAACGGGTCATGGACGAGAATGGTATCGAGCCGCTCGGGGCTTGTGGACAGCATCGCCACCGGGGCCCCGATCAGCTCTTCGATATACCGGACGTACTTGACCGCCTGCGCCGGAAGTTCCGACCAACTGCGCGCACCGGCCGTCGTCCCCGACCAACCCTCCAAAGATTCGTAGATCGGCTTAACAGCCGCTTGTGATCCCATTGAGGCAGGAAGGTAGTCAATCCGCTTACCGTCGAGTTCATAGCCGACGCACACCTTGATCTCCTCGAGGCCATCGAGCACGTCGAGCTTGGTGAGGGCAATTCCGGTAATTCCGGAGGTCCTGACCGTCTGGCGGACCAGCACCGCATCGAACCAGCCGCAGCGCCGCTTGCGCCCGGTGACCACGCCGAACTCGCGGCCCTTCTCGCCCAGCCACTGCCCGACCTCCCCGAGATCCTCGGTCGGGAACGGCCCCTCGCCGACCCGCGTCGTATAGGCCTTGACGATGCCGAGCACGTAGCCGATCGCCGTCGGCCCGAGCCCCGAGCCGGCCGCTGCCTGCCCGGCGACGGTATTGGACGAGGTCACGAATGGATAGGTGCCGTGATCGTTGTCGAGCAGCGCCCCCTGCGCGCCCTCGAACAGGATGCGGGCCCCTTCGCGCCGCTTCTGGTCGAGAATCTCCCACACCCGGTCCATGAACGGCAGGATGTGGCCGGCCACCGCCATCAGCTCGTCATAAAGTGATTGCGGATCGATCTCGGCGAGGCCCATGCCGCGCCGCAGCGCGTTGTGATGGCTGAGCAGGCGCTCGATCTTGCCCGGCAGGGTCTCGGGCTCGGCGAGGTCGACGAGACGGATGGCCCGCCGGCCGACCTTGTCCTCGTAGGCCGGCCCGATGCCGCGCCGCGTCGTGCCGATCCTGAGGCCGGCATTGCCGGATTCGCGAATGCCGTCGAGCTCCCGATGCAATGACAGGATAAGCGGCGCATTCTCGGCGATCCGCAGCAGGTCCGGGGTCACCCGTACCCCCTGCCCCTCGAGCTTGGCCATCTCGGCGACGAAGTGGTGCGGATCGACCACCACGCCATTGCCGATCACCGACAGCTTGCCGCGCACCAGCCCCGAGGGCAGCAGCGACAGCTTGTAGCTCACCCCGTCGATGACCAGCGTATGGCCGGCATTGTGGCCGCCCTGGTAGCGCACCACCACATCGGCCCGCTCCGAGAGCCAGTCGACGATCTTGCCCTTGCCTTCGTCGCCCCATTGGGCGCCGACCACGACGACATTTGCCATTGCCGAAATCCTGCTCTTGACCGCAGGCGGGCATCCCGGGCCCCAGCCGCAGATGGGCTGGAACGCTCTCGAGGCCGATCCCGGCAATACTGCGGCGGCGTTGCGTTCGTGCAGCAAGCCGCAGGCGATTGCGGTTCGTGCGGTTACCGATTGCTGATAAGGCGCGGCGCGCCCAAGCACAAGGGGCAGCGAATCCGATCCCCGGTCCGCGGGCGGCGACGGACCGTCGCGCCAGCGCTATCCGACCGACTTTCAGCCGCTGTGGAACCCGGCCGGCCGGCAGGGATTCGTCTCCCTGCCGGCGGCACCCTCACCCGCGAGACGAGGGG
>Ga0207705_10002659_pt1 | contig 13693 bp, 16 predicted proteins | sample KBSC13metaG_FD_184314 | JGI IMG/M metagenome (GOLD analysis project Ga0207705, IMG submission 184314) | Corn rhizosphere microbial communities from Kellogg Biological Station, Michigan, USA - KBS C1-3 metaG (SPAdes) (version 2) | ecosystem: Host-associated > Plants > Roots > Rhizosphere > Soil ...
CTCAGGCTCCCTGGGCAGTGGAGACTATCCGCAGAACTGGTATGACCAGGGAATTGCGGTCGACCCGAACAATCCGGATAGGATCTTTGTTGACACTTTTGATACTTGGGTCGCAACTCGAACGGGTCTGACATTCTACAACCTGACCTGCGGCTACAACGGCTCAGCCTTGGCGAACCACGTGGTACACACCGATCACCATGCATTGGCGTTTGTTAATGGATCGTCGAGTCTACTGCTTGAGGGCAGCGACGGAGGTATCTTCAGCACGTCGAACGCTGACGTCGCGGCAGAGGCGATCGCTCGCCCGACGTGGGTCAACATGGATAATGGGCTTAACACGATCGAGTTTTACTCCGGTGACATCAGCGGTAACTTCGCAAGCTCAGCTACTCCCTCAGCCGCCGGCGGTGCACAAGATAATGGTCCCAGCACGGCTCTTTTCTCAAGTCCTGTAGGAGCGGTGCAGTGGCAAATGGGAACGGGCGGTGACGGCTTCTTCGCGAGGATCGATCCTGTAGGCACGGGCAGCAGTCTTCGTTACTGGCTGGGTAACAACTCAGGCGGCCTGAGCCGCTGCGTCTCAAACTGCACCTCCGGCGGTGCGACGTGGTCGAGCCGACGCGGAGCATGGACGGGCGATACGCAGTCTTTCGTTCTGCCATTCGAGATCTTTCACGGAGATGTCACCAACTCGGCGAACGACTGCGGAGTCGCGGGTGCGGCGACCGGCTGCGGACACCTCATTGCAGGGACAGTACGCGTCTGGGAGACGGTCACCGGAGCTGCGTCGAGCACGGTCACATGGTACGTGAACAGCCCGGCGAATCTGACAAAACAGACGCTCGGCAACCGCTCATACATCAATCAGCTGGCGTTCGAACCAGCCTCGCAAAACACGGTGATGGTCGGAACCAATGACGGAAACGTGCAGATCGGCTTCAACATGGGCGGCGGGTCGTTCACCTCAACATGGGTAAACGTTACGGGTGGCAACTCGGTGCTTCCAAACCGGCCCGTTCTCGACGTGGCGTTCGATCCCAAGACGACAACCGCTCCGATCGCCTATGCTGCGGTCGGCGGTTTTGATCAAAACACCCCGACGACGCCGGGACATGTCTTCAAGGTGACGTGCAGCGCATCATGCGCCTCCTTTGTCTGGGAGGACAAGACGGGCAACCTGCCGAATATCCCGGCTGATTCGATCATTGCCAATCCGAATTTCCCGCAGCAGGTATTTGTCGGCACCGATTTTGGCCTGTATTACACGGACGATATTCGCGTGGCGTCACCGACTTGGACACGCTTTAACGCTGGATTGCCGAACGTGATGATATGGGATATGGCTATCGACCGCGGCAACACGACACTATCACTCTGGACACGCGGCCGAGGTGCCTTCGCATGGCCACTGCCCCTTAGTCCGATACAGCCGCTTCCTACCACCGTGGGTGCTTCGACGACCGCCACAGGAAACTTTGGAGGAACCGTGACGCTAACTGCGACGCTGACGGAAAACGGCTTCCCTGTTGCTAACAAGTTGGTGAACTTCTCGTTGAACACAAGTGCTCCAGGGACCTCGATGCCGAATGCTTCCGTTGGGAGTGCGACCACCGATGCTAGTGGCGTTGCGACGCTGTCCGGTGTATCTCTGAGTGGTCTCGCCGCGGGCTCCTATCCGAATGCTGTCGGATTGTCTTTCACGGGTGACTCCGGCTACGTTGCGAGCACAGGATCGGGCAACCTTTTGGTAAGTCCCGCCACATCGATAACGACAGTGAATTGCCCGGCGACCGTACCGTACACCGGCACTCCGAGGACACCGTGCTCGGCAGGCTACACGACCTCGGACGGGCTGGCTGCCGGGCTCACCGTCAGCTACACCAACAATACGGCGGCTGGAACTGCTACCGCAGCGGCGACGTATCCGGGCGACCCGAATCACGATACGAGTAACGACTCGAAAACATTCCAGATCCTTGCTCCGACAGCCGCGACCGTGTCAGTTGCCGGAAGGGTGATGGATGGGAGCGGCTTTGCGATCCGCGGAGCTCGCGTGATCCTGACGGGCACAGATGGGCGGACATACACCGCCATCACAAATGCATTCGGCTATTACTCGCTTGCAAATGTTACGGCCGGCCAGAATTACCTGTTAGCGGGCACTGCTCGCGGCTTCACGTTCAGTAGTCGCGTATTGAGTGTTATGGACCAGTTAACCGGGATCGACCTCGTCGCCGGTCAGTAACCGATCCGTAAGCGGACACAGCAAGGCCCCTGGTAACAGGGGCCTTTTTTATTTCCGGTCTACTTACCTTTGCCGCGGCCTGAGCTTGAGCCGCCCTTACCGGAGCTGCTCTTACCCGTGCTGCTTCCACCCGAGCCGCTGCCTCCCGAGTTGCCGCCGCCGGAGTCTAGACCAACCTCTTCACGGCCTGCGACGACGGCTCCTGTGACCGCCCCCGCTGCGGCACCAGTGAGGGCGCCTTCAACGACGTTCACGACAGCCTCTTTGGCACGGTCAAGGAGTCCCTTGCTCGAGCCGGAACTCTTTCGTGAGGAGGAGCCGCTCTTTGAGGAGGACGCCTCCCCGGACTTCGAGGACGAACTGCCGCTCGACTTGGAGCTGCCGCCTGACTTAGAAGACGACGCCGACGATCGGCCCGAAGCTCCCTTGCCGCCTGATCCGCCCGATTTCGACCCCCCCGACGCTTTGCTGCCGCCGGCATTAGCTCTGCTGGCAGAACCCGACTTAGTGCTGCTGCCTCCCGAGCTGCGGCCCGAACTGGATGCTCCGGACGATTTCGCAGCGCCCGACTTTGACGAGCCGCTTTTTGATGCCGAGCTACCAGAGGTCTTTGAGGACGAACCCCCTGACGACTTCGATCCGGAAGAAGACTTGGACGAGCCGCCGCCGGACGACTTAGACGATGAGCCTCCCGAGCGAGTGCCGCCGGAGCCTGACGATGACTTGCTTGAACTGCCCGTCGACCGCGACGAACCCCCCTTTGACGATGAACCCGCAGCTCCGGAAGAGCTGCCGCCCGCTGCACGAGAAGCAGTCGACCTGCTGCTCGAGGAACCAGACTTCGTCGACGATGTCGACTTCCCAGATGTCGAGCCGCCGGTCTTTGACGATCCAGTCTTTGAGCTCGATCCCGAGGATCCGCTCTTTGATGACGACGACGATCCGCCCTTCGACGAAGACGATCCGCTCTTGGAACCGGTGCTGGATGACGAACCCGACTTACTGCTCTTTGATGAAGACGTATCCGACTTCGATGAAGACGAACCTGACTTCGAAGATGAAGCCGAAGATTTGCCGCCGCCGGATGACCCGCCGCTCTTGGTCGACGATGAAGTTTTTGTTGCCATTATCTCCTCCCTCAGTTTTTGTTCTTGGTATACAAGTAACCACTCTCACGCTAAGCGAAAATGCGGCAAGTCATTTGTCGCCTGGCTTACAACCCGCGCAAAAAAGGGGCCGCTTCAAGCGGCCCCCGTGAGAGTGTCTGTACCAGCTGCCCTAGTTACTTCTTTTTTGCGGCGGCTTTCTTCGCAGGTGCTTTCTTAGCGGCTGCCTTGGGGGCAGCTTTCTTTGCGGCAGCCTTCGGAGCTGACTTGGCAGCTGCCTTCGGTGCGGCCTTCTTAGCTGCAGCCTTTGGTGCAGCTTTCTTCGCGGCTGCTTTCGGAGCGGCTTTCTTCGGAGCTGCTTTTGGAGCAGCTTTCTTTGCGGCCGGTTTTGCTGCAGCCTTGGCTGCGGGTTTCGCGGCAGGTTTAGCCGCCGCTTTCTTTACTGCAGGCTTTGCCGCAGGTTTGGCTGCGGTCTTCGCCGCAGGTTTTTTCGCCGCTGTCTTGGCGCTCGCCTTCGAGGATGCCGCGCTCGATCCGCCTTTTTTGGCCGCAGCATTCTTTCCGGTTGAAGTTTTAGTTGGCATTAAGGTCCTCCCTCAGAGTTTGTAAGGTTATGACTAACCGCCGACATTGTATTACAAAACGCGCGCCGCAAGTACGCATTTGTCGCGCACGCTACAAAGTTTTTTTTGCGTGCGTGTTTTCATTTCGTGACAAGGAGGACAACGAACATATGTCACAGGAACAGGGTCAGACACAAGATCAGCAAACCGATCTTCAAAACGCGTATCCGGCTAACGAAGAATCCGGATACAACGAGACGCAGGGCGGAGCCGTAAACGGCACCGGAGACACTACACAGACGGAGCAATCATGGCGGCCGAGCGAGGAGCCGGCGATCGAACAGGCGGGCGGCACGACGCAAGCAACTGAGGACGAACCCGGACGGAATCAGCAGGACGGCAGGTCACAAGGCTCGGGAGAGGAGACCGTCGAATCACAGGGACAAGGCGCGGGCAGCAGCGGGGTTTAGATACCACATGCTGTAGGTAGAAAAGCTCAACTCCACAAGGAGTTGAGCTTTTTCTTTAGGAGTGAATGATAACAAACGATCGACTACCGGTTGCCGCTCTTGCCTGACGAATGTGAGCCGCCGCCTGATGAGCTGCCGGTCTTTGACCCGCCGCTTTTGGAGCCGCTGCTCATTCCGGATCCGCTTTTCGAACCGCCGCTCATACCTGAGCCACTCTTCGAACCGCCGCCGCCCATTGAGCCGCCGCTTGAGTGTGATCCTGATCTGCTCGAGCTATTTCCGCTGTTCATTTTGTTCGTAGCCATATTACTTACCCCCTTATGGTTGGTGAACTAATTTAGGTCGTTCACACATACAGTTCTCGCGCATTTCGCGAGTGCCGCAAAGTAACACCGCTTACATAAGTGCGATCTTCTCGGATGGAGATGTATCAGCCTCGAGCACGCGTTCCATCAGGTCCAAAGCCTGATCACGGTATTCATTTTTTAATGCGGCAGTACAGTCGCTTGGTACACGAAGTTTGTACTTTCGCATCTGCGCGTCGTGCGCCGTCGAGAGCACGCACATATCTGTAGCCGAGCCTGTGATGATCAGTTCCTCGCTCCCGAGATCACCAAGCAGCACGCCGAGTGGTGTCTTATAAAATCCGGAGCGGTGAGGCTTGAGCACGTAGTAATCATCTTCGCGAGGCTCGAGTATTTCGATCATTCTCTTACCTTCGTCCGAGTTCTCCTCGACGTGCCTCATTGTCGTCTGAAAGCTGTCGTGCCACTTCTTGAAGTTGTCGTTAACAAAGATCACCGGCACCCCTGCCGCGTTTGCCCGCTGCTTAAGTGCACCGATCTTCCTGGCGACCGGCAGCACCTGCTGAAACAACTTCTCGCCGTCCTCATGCTGAAAGTCATTGATCATGTCAACGATCAGCAGGGCCTGTTTGTGTTCTGCCATGTGAAATCAAATTAACTTCTCATCTGAGGTGAGCTTTGTTTGTTACAAGACAAAGTATGCGGCCTGAGTCGATAGCCTGAAGACATAGAGGTTTTACAGGAGGTCTTACTTACATGAAACGATGGATAGTCGTCGCGGCCATTGCATTGGCACTCGCGACAGCAACGATGGCCCAGGAGAGGGCAAGTTTTACGGGCGCTGTGGTGATCTACGGCTCCGGCATGAACACCAGGACGACGACCGACACATTCACCATGACGCTCAACGGTCAGACGTCCGCCGCCCAGGCGCAGGAACTGCTCAGCACCCTGCAGACCGGTGGGCAGGAGGACCTGCGGCGGCAATTGAGGGGCCATGAGGTCGGGCGCTTTTCGATCGGGAATCATATTGGTCTCCCAATCGAGGCCGCCGTTATAGACAGGGTCGGTGACCGAACGCGCATCCGGGCGGTAATGGAGCGGTGGCAAGGATTTGGGGAACTCTGGAGAGCAGGACGCTCGGTCGATTACCCTTTCAGTTACATAGAGCTTTATATCGACAGAGCTGGACGCGGCGAAGGAACCTTCATCGCTGCCGCTCAGATCCGCTGGCGTAACAACAAGGGACAAAACGAGGTAGAGATCGAGGACTTTGGGACCTTCCCGGGTCGCCTCATGGGAGTTCGTTTGCGCGGTCGTGTGCCTGCCTAGTCGCGGCTTTGGAGACTTTAAGATGAAGTTAGAAGAACGAAATAGGCAGGAAGGCTCTCGCCCTGAAGCCCCGCTGCCGCCACAGGATCAGCCGCGTCCCGGCCTTGAGGCAAAAATGGACCCGCGGCCCCAGTTCCTTGCTCCGGATTACAAAGGATCGCGCAAGCTCGAGGGCAAGGCAGCGATCGTGACCGGAGGCGACTCGGGGATCGGACGCTCGGTTTCCGTGCTCTTTGCACGCGAGGGAGCGGATGTCGCGATCGTCTACAAACCCGAGGAGCAGGTGGACGCAGATGAGACCGCTAAGCATGTCGAGCAAGAGGGCAGGCGGTGCATCACGATTCCCGGCGATGTTAAGGACCCTCAGTTTTGCCGAGACGCGGTAGATCGTGCTGCCCGCGAATTTGGAAGGTTGGATATTCTCGTAAACAACGCCGCGTATCAGCACCACCAGCATTCCCTCGAGGACATCAGTGACGAGCAGCTGGACGAGACATTCAGGACCAACATCTTCGGCTATTTCTACATGGCCCGTGCCGCTCTCCAGCACTTGAAAGAAGGCGGGGCGATCGTGAACACGGGATCGATAACAGGGCTCGAGGGTTCGCCTGAGCTACTCGACTACTCGTCGACGAAGGGTGCCATCCACGCATTCACTAAATCGCTGGCGAAGAATCTAGTGGAGAAAAAGATCCGCGTGAACTGCGTTTCACCCGGTCCCATCTGGACGCCGCTGAATGTAGCGGACAAGCCGCCGGCGGAGGTCGCAAAGCACGGGCAGGACACGCCGATGAAGCGGCCCGGACAGCCGGAAGAGGTCGCTCCCGCGTACGTGTTCTTTGCTTCTGACCAGGACTCGAGCTACATCACCGGTGAGGTGCTCACGCTCCTCGGCGGCGAGACGACGGCCGGGTAAGAAAGCCGGGTACCTTGATATCTGCAGCCGGGGCTTTGCGGCCTCGGCTTTTCTTTGTCTCTGCAGGAGGAAGTATGGTCTCGAGCTCCCATGCGGCATCGGCCCACTGGTCCTGGGCTTTGATAAGGAGCCATTGACCATCCTTGCCGTAGGCACGAACGAGCACAAACTCGCCTCGCAGCTTCAGGCCGAAGAACTGGAGCACAAGCTTCCCTTTCTCAAGTTGCTTCGCGGGATCTGTCTCCGTTTCGTACTTACCATCGTCCCAAACGCGGACTTCCCCTGCACCGTAGCTGCCTTCGCTTATCGTTCCCTCGTAGTCGATGTAGCCGAGTGAGTGGTCGGGGACGGCGATCGCGAGACGCTTGTCTGCCGGACGCATAGAGGGTCCCTTTGGCACAGCCCACGATCTGAGCACGCCGTCGATCTCCAGCCGCAGGTCGAAGTGGAGCCGGGTCGCGTGGTGCTCGTGGATCACGAACCTTTTCCTGATGATCTTCATTACATGCAAAGACAGCCGGCGTCGTGGGATACGACGCCGGCCGTTCAGCTCAGTGCGGGAGAAACGGTCAGCTCGCTAGACAGCTCGCCGGCCGGTAATGAGATTGACGATCAATACGATGACTGCCAACACGAGCAGCAAGTGGATAAGCGGACCCACCGTAGCGCCCCAAACTCCGAAACCCAGTGCCCACAGCACCAATAGAACGATGATTATTGTCCAAAGCATTTCTTTTCTCCTCCTTTCCTTTATCGAAACCTAAACCGGTTTTTAAATCTGACCGATCTCTCACGGTCGGAGCGGATCGGTCGTAAGACTTCCGCCACACTAATGTTGTACCCTGCGTGCGGAACAACATCTGTCTGTTGGCGTACTTTGCTCCTAGGGGCTGTACCGGCGAAACATCTCAAGAAGAGACACCTCAGCCGGCTCGAATTCAGCCTCGTACCGCTTCAAATGCCGCTGCCGACGCGGCGTAAAATTCTCGATCGTGATCCCCTGCTCGTACGCCTTTAGGATCAAGGGATGTATGTAGGAGGCACGGCAGATAGCCGGCGTATTACCGAGTTGCTCGGCAACTGACTTCACAACGTTCACGACGTTCTTTTTGATCTCACGATCACTGCCGCCAGGTCCCAGCTCCGCCAGCTCGAGCGCCGCAAGCATAGTTGCACCCCAGGTCCGAAAGTCCTTAGCTGAATACTCCGGAGCGGTTATCGACTTGATGTAGTTGTTTATGAGTGCGGGTGTTACCGGATGCGCACGCCCATCCTCGTCCAGGTATTGAAAAAGCTTTCTCCCCCGGCCGATCGCGACAATATCCTTCAGCAAGGATGCGAGCTCCTGATCGACGATGATCTTTCTGTGCCTGATCTTTTTCTTTCCGACGAATTCGAAGATGACAACGCCGCCACGCTTGAACGTCACGTGCCGGTTACCAAGGGTGGTGATGCCGTAGGTTCGGTATTCGCGAACCGATAGGTCTGTGCCGAGCCGTATGTACAAAGAGTTGATGAGCCGGGTCATCAGCGCGAGCACTTTTTCCTTTGGATATCCGGGGAGAGCAATGTGCTCGTTGGTCGCGGCTCGAAGCCGCGGCATATATTCGCCGAAGCGCTCTATCTTTGAGAATTTCTTCCTCGCCTGGATCTCGGCGAACTTCGAATGGTAGAGATATTGAACGCGGCCTCGGGCGTCGACGCCGATGGCCTGCAGCTTACTCGTCGGGTGCGGCGAGATCCGGACGTGCTTCCAGGCAGGAGGCACGACTAGAGATCGCACGCGCTCGAGTGCGGCCTCGTCTGTCACCTGTTTTCCATCGCAGCTCCAATAGGTGAAGCCACGCTTAGGCGAACCCTTTCGGATCCACCACTTGGCGCGGCGGCCTTTACAGACGATCAGTTCGGGCGGATTTACGCTTTGGCGGATCAACTAGGTCGACGATCCTTCATTAGCGAAGAGATGTTCAAAAGAAATGCGGCTCTCGGCTTCAGACCTCTCCCGAATATCTGCCACCCATTTCTCGACCGCCTGCGTGATGCGGCGGCGCTTCGGCTCCTTAGGTAGAGAGATCTGTTTCTCGCCGAGCGACTCACGCTCGGCCCTCTTAATAACCTTGATCTTCATTATTGCCCCCTTACTGTGCCGGACGGTCCGTAATGGTCGGACTAGATGGCCCCGGCTTGACCGCGGTAGTAAATACTCCCGCTAAGAATAGAACTGCTACGATCGCCGCGAATGCGGCTATAGATATGATAGCCCAGCGGATGCCGCGATATGCCTTCGCCGTATCCTCTCTAACCTCGACATCCTGGCCGCGAACTTCTACAACCCCTTTCGCCATGTGTCACCCCTTTTTGTTCTCTGAAACCGATCCGGAAACACCTCGATAGGAGGCGTCCCACCATAGCTAATGTATTGCTCGTACAGAGCTTAGTGTGTCGCGTAGCGTACACATCCGGAACGGCTCTATCGAATATTTGATGCTCATATTCCAGGGCTTAAGTACTCGCTATTCAGGCAAGATGCTGTCCGCGGCGACCATCCAGTATCCGCTTGAATGACGCGGAGCGGACTTCGTGAACGCTTAACCCGCTGTGCTGGACCGCAACAGCTTCCGTGATGGCGCCGCAATTCAACGCACGCACGAAGTAGTTCAGGAGCCCTTGACCCGTCGCCGCATCGTCAAAGATGTCGCCGACCAGCGTGGCCCGAGCAGCCTTGGTTATGAAATTGCGCAGCCGCTCGCCGGCAGGCTCGAGGCCCTCGAGGAAGAATGCGTAGACTGCCGCGTACCTTGATACCAGCTGTGCCGGATGTAGGTCCCACCCCTGATAGAGACCGTTAGCAAGCGAATGACGACAATGGTCGTAATGCAGGCGCCACGCACGCCGTATGGTATCGCGGTTCTCTCTGATCTGTTCCGGGGTCAGATCACCGCCGCGGTGCGTGGGAACAGGCATGACATTGGTCGCTCCGTCCGAGAGCCGTACGCCCGTGCCGGACAAGGAGACCTGCATCACGCTGCGAGCAAGATCGCATGCCGGGGAAAGCATGTCCTGGTACTCAGAAGTGATCCCAAGTGCGGCTGTGTAATCATACGCGCCGAAGTGGGCCGCGACGCATCGCCCATCAGCAGCCGCGACCAGCGACGGAAGTGCAAACTGACCGGACGGAGCAACGAGAGATCGAGGTGTCTCGACCATCAACTCTATCTTGACCACCCCACTGTTTAGGCCGAGCGCGGCTTCCATCTCGCTCACGATCGCTGCGAGGCCGCTGACCTGGTCTGGCGAAACCACTTTTGCAAGCGTCACAACGAAATTCTTCGGGATCTCACCGGTACCTTGGCTGATGAGGGTGGTCAGGAAGATGTCGAGGGTTCGTATCGCCCTGGCATGGCTCTCGCGCGCAAGCGATTTGATCCGGATGCCGACAAATGGCGGTAGCGAGTCTGCCGACATCCCTGCGGCCATCTCGCGGGCCGCTGCGGCTGCATGAGCGTCCTCCTCATCATTGCTGCGGTAACCGTATCCGTCCTCAAAATCTATCCTCAGGTCCTCGACAGGTTCGCGGTCCAGCTTTTCGACGGTCTTTTCGTATACCGCCTGCTGCAGATCTTTACTGATGCCGAATACGGCACCAAGTTCATCGGGGCCTGAGCAGTGATCGGCGAGCGCCTTTTGCGCCAGACGGCCCAGCTTTTTTGTGGTGTCCGCAGCAAACAGGTGTGCTCCGCCATAAACGACATGGATAGGCTGCCGGCGGCTGAGATCTTCAGCGGGCTCTTCGGAGGCGAGGGCTCTCACCAGAGCGCTGGCAGCAGATCCCCCGTCTAAACTTGTTAGGATCCTTTGCACCTTATGTCTCCAGCAGCTCCGACAAGCGGTTCTGTATCGCCCTTGCCTGCTCCTCAGCGGCAAGCCGAAGCTCGGTCTCGGCAGAATTCCGGAAACGCGCAGCTGCGATCGCGAGAACCTCATCCGGGGCCCTTCTGGACGTGTTTACGATCAGCCGAAAACCAAATTTCTCCTGATAAAGATCGGCGATCGCCGCAAGGCTCTCGCCGGTGTGCTTATCTGTGCCCGACGCCACATCCGCAAGCTCCGCATTGCGTCCGTATGCCTCAAGTTGGTCCACCGATGGAAGTGAGAACCACAGTTCCTCGCCCTCACACAAAAAATGCTCGACGGTCTTAAATGGACGAGCATCAGCCATTGCCTCTGCCCAGCGGATAGATCCGCAGCATGCCTCGAAGGCTCGAACCGCCGATGGGCGATCGAGAGCATTCAGCTCAGCAAGGTTCTTATAGATGAAGTAGCTCACGCTGTCGGGGACAACTGATGATAGCGCAAGAAAGCATAGCGGGCGCCCGTCTCAAAAAGATGCCGGTTGCCACAGGCGCGCCCGCTGTGCCATAGTAATCGCGAGAAAAAATTGAAAGCTCCCATTTATTTTCTCCAAGGAGAGTCTAATCAGAAAAATGCCAGGAAAATTTGAGATCAAGTCCGGTAAGACCGGCAAGTTCCGCTTCAACCTAAAGGCCAGTAACGGCCAGGTGATACTCACGAGCGAGGCCTATGAGTCGCGCTCTGCTGCCGTTAAAGGGATCACTTCCGTAAAGAAGAATGCCGGCAACGAGAAGCGCTTTGAACGCAAGGCGGCGAAGGACGGCTCGGTCTATTTTGTCTTGAAAGCGTCGAACGGTGAGCCGATCGGCAAAAGCGAGATGTACAAGACGAAGCGGTCGCTTGAGAACGGTATCGCGTCGGTCGGCCGGAACGCTCCGGATGCACCCGTCGGCGACGCACAGTAAAGACACTCGAAATAACTCACTAGCGGCGCGGGACCGGGATTCAGGTTTCGCGTCCTTTTCTTTTATCCTGTCCAGTGGATAGCACCCTGAACATATGCGTGTAAAACTCGGCGTCGAGCGCCTCCTTTCCGAAAAAGTCTCGCTCCTGAAAGGCCAGCGGGTGGGGCTCGTCTGCAATCCCGCGTCCGTACTGCCTGACAGCTTCGCTCACGATGCGGAGGCGTTCGAGGCGAATGGTGGAATCAATGTCACCGCGTACTTCGGCCCGCAGCACGGCATACGCGGCGACGTGCAGTACAACATGATCGAGACGCCGCACGTTCGGGACGAACGCACCGGCAAGATGATCTACTCGCTCTACAGCGAGACGCGGATCCCGACCGAGGAGATGTGCTCCGAGATCGACACCTTTGTCGTGGATCTGCAGGACGTCGGCTGCCGGATCTACACCTACACGTACACCATGGCGAACTGCATGATCGCAGCCGCCAAATACGGGAAGCGGGTCGTGGTCTGCGACCGTCCAAATCCCATCACCGGCACCCGCGTCGAGGGCAATGTCACCGAAAAGGACCTCACGTCATTCGTCGGCCAATTCGAACTGCCCACGCGGCCCGGGATGACGATCGGCGAGATGGCAAGGATGTTCAATGACCACTGGAACATTAACTGCGACCTCGTGGTCGTAGAGATGGAAGGATGGCGTCGCCAGATGTGGGGCGATGAGACAGGCCTGCCGTGGATACTCCCGAGCCCAAACATCCCGACTGTTGACACCTGCATCGTCTTTCCGGCAACAGTGCACCTGGAGGGTACAGAGCTTAGCGAGGGCCGCGGCACGACGAAACCTTTTGAGTTGAACGGCGCTCCGTACATCGACGCTCCGGCGTGGGCTGAGACTCTTAACAGCTTCGACTTCCCGGGAGTGAAATTCCGCTACGCCTACTTCGAGCCGTCATTCTCCGAATTCGCTCACCAAACGTGTGCGGGCGTCCAGATCCACGTCACCGACCGCGAGGCGTTCACCCCGGTCATCGTAGGCATCATGATGGTAAAGACCGCCTACGACATGTACCCGAACGATTTCCAATGGCGACAGAATGAGTACGAGTACGAATTCGGCAAGAATGCCTTTGATGTCGTAAGCGGCACAGACAAGATCCGCACTCTGATCGAGTCCCACGCATCTATCGACGATATTCGATCGGCAGCAACGGCCGGACTCGATGAATTCAAACAGCTTAGACAGAAATACCTGCTCTATTAATTCAAATGAATCGACGTGATCTTCTAAAAGGCCTCGCAGCACTTCCGTTTCTCGGCAGCATCGCTAACGCAGCTCACACATCGACGGCCGCAAAGATAGTCCGCCCAAAACGCCTCAGGGCCGGCCAAACGGTTGCGCTGATCTCGCCCTCGAGCGGCTTGTCGATGGCGGACATCAACAAAGCGATCGACAACATGAATTCGCTCGGCCTCAAGTCAAAGCTCGGCAAATACGCCGACAAGACCAACGGCTTTCTCGCGGGCACGGACGCCCAGCGTGTCGAGGATATTCACTGGGCGTTCACCGACCCGTCGATCGATGCCGTGTGGTGCCTTCGCGGTGGTTATGGGCTGTCGAGAATATTGCCCCAGATCGACTTCGCAAAGATAAAGGGTAATCCAAAGCCGTTTATCGGCTATTCAGACATCACTGCCTTGCATGTCGCTATCCATCAGCGAACAGGCCTCGTGACATTTCATGGTCCCGTCGCTACATCAACTTTCCCCGACTACGCCCGGGACCACGTGGTAAAGACGCTCTTCAGCGGCACTGCACCCGATCGTATTGAGATCTCTCCAAACAACGCCGCCAACACGAATCTTCTCTACAAAGCACAGGTCATCACACCCGGGAAGGCTCGCGGCCGACTGATCGGCGGCAACCTCTCGC
>Ga0207705_10002664_pt1 | contig 13678 bp, 14 predicted proteins | sample KBSC13metaG_FD_184314 | JGI IMG/M metagenome (GOLD analysis project Ga0207705, IMG submission 184314) | Corn rhizosphere microbial communities from Kellogg Biological Station, Michigan, USA - KBS C1-3 metaG (SPAdes) (version 2) | ecosystem: Host-associated > Plants > Roots > Rhizosphere > Soil ...
TGGTTCTCGCTCACATAGGCTTTGTATTGATCGAAGCGCAGGCCGTAATTGATGGTCAGCGTGTCGAACACCTTCCATTCGTCCTGCAGATAGACGCTGTAGGTGTTCTGCGTCTTCGCGCCGTTATCGATAACCGTCTGCGGCACATCGAAATTCGGATTGAAATCCGGGTTCGCTGGATTGCCGGAGAACTGTGAACAGGCAAAGGGATCGGCCATCGTCCCACTGCCGGAGCAGTTTGCAGGAAGAACCTTCGACGTTGTCCTGCTGGTCGCGCGCTCCGTCTGCACCACGACACCGCCGCGGATCGTGTGGCTATTACCAAGGTGATACGCACCTTCCGCCTGCAGGCCGAACGCGATGTCGCGCTTGTACGCATCCTGCGCGATACCGTTGAACATCAGATCGCCTAACACATCGGGCGAGAAGTCGAGACTCGAATAGCGCGCGAAGGTGGAGACCTGAAAGTCCAACTGGCCTGCGCTGTGCTGATAGCTCAGGATTCCATAATGCGTGATCTCCCGCTGGTTCTCATCCAGCTTGGCGCTGTCGAAATCGGTTTGTCCGTTAACGATGAAGGACGGCACCTGCCCCGGGTTGTTCGGAATCTCGAAGTCGTCGTGGCTTGTGCCCAGGATGGCCGTGATGCGGCTGTGATCGTCCAGAATGTCTTCCAGATAAGCGAAGCCGTGATACTGCGTCGTCCGGTCGTGGATTGGATTTCGGCTGCCGTCGGGCGACTCGATGCCCAGATCGTTGCGGGTGAAATCGCCGGAGACGAAATAGTTGAGGTTGCCGGAACTGCCGCCGTAATCGAAACTCGGCTCGATGGTGTTGTGGCTGCCGCCATAGATCGAAACATCGCCGCCGGAATCGAACACGCCGGTCTTGGTCTGCATGTCCACGATGGCGCCGGTGACGAGGCCATATTCCGCCGGCAACGCGCCGTCGATCAGCTTTACCGATGACGCAAGTCGCGGATCGAGCGTCTGTCCGAACACGCTGATGCCTTCGGGAATGATCACGCCATTTAGCCGGTATTGCAGCGCGTTGTGCTCGCCGCGGATATGCACCTGCCCATAGGAGTCCTGCGTGACGCTGGGCGCCTGCAGAATCACCGAATTGAGCAGATTGTTGGAGCCGCCAGGCGCCGCTTCGATGTCCTGCGCGGTGATGGTGTAGGTCGATGCGCCGGTCTGCGTCTGGATGCCGGAGCGCGCGGCATCGAGTTTCTGCGCCGTCACAACGACTTCTTCCACCGCCGACGGGCCGGATTTGGATGGCGAGGACTGGTCGGCGATCTGTGCGGATGCCGGATACGCTATTGCGAGCGCCACAGCCGTTGCGGCTGAGGCCAAAAGGAATGAGCGAAACATTTGGAACTCCAGATGTCACCGACGCGCGATAGCGCGACCGGCGTGGATTGTTGTGCGAATGCGCGGCGCAGCCCCGCAAAGGGCCGATGCGTCATTCAGGTTCTGGCAGGAGTTCTAAAGTTGCGGTGGTCCGCGGCTATGCCATGCATGCGATGGCGCGCCGTCGTGATGCAAAACGGCAATGGGTGCGGGATCGTTTCCGGCCTGTGTGTCCGGCAAAAGAAGAACAAGCAGGCCCGGCGTGAGGAAGAATCCCGCATGCAGCACCGTCTGGCATAGCGGGCAATTCGTATCGCTGTTGATCGGAAGGGGACTGCGTTTGCCCGGCTTCGCCGCGTTCAACGAAACCTTCGCGGGTGAAGAGGCAATCGCCGAAATCCCCGGATCGGTGGTACCGGGAATGTGAATGTGAGTCTGTGCGATATAGGACTGGAAGCTGAAAGCCAGCAGGCAGAACAGCGTCAGGAACAGCCGGCGCGAAGAATGGGCCAGCGCCATCGCGGCGCCCTTTCGCCTGTTTGTGCCGGAAATCCGCTTCATACGCCCGTGACTCTATCGCTTGCCGCGATTGTCCCTTGCGCATCGCGTGTTTGCAAGCTTCGCGCGCCCAATACGATATGTCATCGTTGCCGCGGCAAAACGGGAAATGGGGACCGCAGATGAATAACGAAGGGGTGACACGGAGGGCTCTGGCACCATTGCTGGCGGGGAGCACGTTGGCTGCGACGGCTGCATGCGGGCCGCAAGGCGCACGCGACCAGCAACCGGCGTCGCGAAAATTCCCCACCGATTTCAAATGGGGCGCGGCGACGTCCGCTTTCCAGATTGAAGGCTCGCTCGATGTGGACGGGCGTGGGCCGAGCATCTGGGATGTCTTCCAGAAAAATCCGAAGCACATCATCGATCATTCCACCGCCGACGTGGCGTGCGACAGCTATCGCCGTTATGCCGACGATATCGCACTGCTGGCCGGCGCGAACATGTCGGCCTATCGCTTTTCGATTTCCTGGTCGCGAGTACTGCCGGAGGGCGCCGGCGCGGTGAATGACAAGGGGCTCGATTATTACAGCCGCCTGACCGACGCGCTGCTGGAAAAAAAGATCGAACCCTTCGCCACGCTTTTCCATTGGGACTTGCCGGAAGCGCTGTTCCAGAAAGGTGGATGGGCAAATCGCGACACCGCCAAGCGTCTCGCCGATTACAGTGCCATCGTTGCCGACAGGCTCGGCGACCGGATCAAGGACTTCATCATTCTGAACGAAGCTGCCGTGCATACCGTCGTTGGACATCTTCTTGGCACGCAGGCGCCGGGATTGAAGGATTCCAACCTGCTCGGCCCGGTCACGCATCACCAGAATCTTGGACAAGGTTTGGCGATCCAGGCCATGCGGGCGAAGCGCAAGGATCTGCGCATCGGAACAACGATGGCGCTCATGCCTGTGCGCTCCATCGGATCGTGGTGGGATTTGAAGGACGGCCTGCCCGCCCTTGCCTTCGATCAGGTTTGGAACGGCGCTTATCTCGATCCGCTTCTGAAAGGCAGTTATCCCTTTGCGGCGCGGCAGTTCGTCGACAAGTTCGTGAAGGATGGCGATCTGACGACCACCAAGCAGCCGATCGATTTCCTGGGCGTGAACTACTATTCGCCCACCTACATCAAGTTCGACAAAACCAATCCGAGCTATATCGGGCCCGGGTTGCCGCCGAAGGGTGTGCCCCTCGATGCGTTCGGACGCGAGATAGATCCATCCGGCCTCGGCGAAGTGTTCACCCGCCTGCGCAACGACTACGGGAATCCCGTCGTCTATGTGACCGAAAACGGCTGTTCGGATCCGTTCAGCACAGGCGAAGCCCTGCTCGACGATCCGTTCCGTATCGACTACCTGCGCCAGCACATGGAAGTGACGAAACTCGCCATGGAGAAAGGCTCGCCCATCCGCGGCTATTTCGTCTGGTCGCTGGTGGACAATTGGGAATGGGATTCCGGCTTCACTTCCAAATTCGGCATGGTCGCGATGAATCGCACAAACGGCGCGCGCGCCACCAAGGCGTCTTACAGATGGATGGCCGCGCTCGCGAAATCGGGCATGCTGCCGGCGGAGACGCGCAGCGTATGACAACGATCCCCACGGATCAGCACATCACAGACTTCCAGCGCGATGGCGCGGTGTGCCTTCGTGGCATTTTGGGAAGCGGCATGATTGCGCTTCTGCGCGCGGGGATCGACGCCAATCTGCGGGCGCCGAGTCCGCGCGCTAAGATTGCCAGCAGCAGCGGCGATCCCGGCCTGTTCGTGGAGGACTTCTGCAACTGGCGGGAAAACCCGGCCTATCGCGATTTCATCTTCACATCCGGCCTTGGCGCAATCGCCGCGCGTCTCATGCAAAGCAAAACCGCGCGCCTCTATCACGACCACATGCTGACCAAGGAGCCGGGCACGGTGCAACGCACGCCCTGGCATCAGGATCAGCCCTACTACAACATCGACGGCGCGATGAATGTGAGTTTCTGGATTCCCGTCGATCCGGTGAGCCGGTCCTCCACGCTGGAATTCGTCGCGGGCTCACACCGCGGACCATGGCTCATGCCGCGCACCTTTCGGGACAATCAGGCGAAATGGTTTCCCGAAGGCAGCCTCGCCGATCTTCCCGATGTCGAAGCCGATCGCGCTGCGCACAACATCATCGGCTGGGCGCTGGAACCGGGCGATCTCGTCGCGTTCCACATGCTCACGCTACACGGATCGGCGGGCGTCGAGCCCGGTACGCGGCGGCGCGTGTTCTCATTGCGCGTTCTGGGCGACGACATCACCCATGCGCCAAGGCGCTGGGCGACCTCGCCGGAATTTCCCGGATTGGCGGATGACCTGCCGCCCGGCGCGGCGATGGATCATCCGCTGTTTCCGGTTCTCTGGCCGGCGGGCTAACGCGTTACCAGCCTGCGATAGAGATGCCATGTCGCGTGGCCGAGGATCGGCACGACCGCGACCAGCCCGATGAAGAGCGGTATCGAGCCGAGCACCAGGCTGATCGCCACGATCAATCCCCACGCCGCCATCGGACCGGGGTTTTCCTTCACCGCGCGGATGGAGGTCTGGATCGCCGTATCCAGTCCGACATCACGATCGATCAGCAGCGGGAACGACACGACGCTGATCGCCATGGCGAGCAAGGCAAACAGGAAGCCGACGCCAACCCCTGCGACGATCAATGTCCATCCTGCCGGCGTGAAGAAGACGTCACGGGCGAAGGCCCCGATGGAAACGGGTTCCGCGGGGCCGAGCGTCAGCGCGTAGATTCCCCAGGCCGCCGCAAGCCAGACGAGGAACAGCATCACCAGCATGACGCCCAACGCCACGATGCCGCCCACCGCGGGCGCTTTGAACACGTCAAAGGCGTTGGACCATTCCACTTCCGCGCCCTGCTCGCGCCTGCGGCTCATTTCATAGAGACCGATCGCGGCGAAGGGGCCGATGATCGCGAAGCCGGATGCGAGCGGGAACAGCAGCGGCAACATATCCGAACCGAATGCGGCGCGCGCCAGCACCAATCCGACGGCGGCATAGATGATGCCGACGAAGAGAACGTCGCTGCGATAGGCTTCGAAATCGTCGAAGCCCTTGGCGAGGGATTCGCGCACATCGGCGATGGTGATCTTGCGCACGGCGGGGATGGGCGAATGCGCCGTGTCCGCCATGTGATCGAGCGTGCGGTGTGCGGACGCGATGGCGTGGCCGGCATTCACGATCTGCTCGCCGGTCCATTCGATGGGATTGCGGATGGTCTGAGGCATGTTTCTTCCTCCCGATGTGGGCTGGGGGAAGCGGCTGGCGGTCAAGCTGGGCCGTCGGTCGCGATGCCCGCAACCTTCCTGTTGGGAGGACTATACGCCTTTCGGGCCTCCAGATCATCTCGCAGGGGCGGCCAATTCGACCAGAAAAGAACCGGTTTGACTTCGCTTTTGGCGCCACCTAAACATCGCGCCCTCAAAAGCTATCTGCCCAGATGGCGGAATTGGTAGACGCACTAGTTTCAGGTACTAGCGCCGCGAGGCGTGGAGGTTCGAGTCCTCTTCTGGGCACCAGTCTTCGCTCGCGAAGCGAGAGAAGACTGCCGCGCCGAAGCCCAACGGGCGAAGGCGGGCTGGTCGCCGCGAGCTTCGCCTCGGCAAGCCAACTCTGGCCCCCCAAAAAAAGAAAAGCCCCATAGAGTCCGCGCCGCTTACGCGGCCGCGCGCCATGAGGCCTTTCGGTTTCCAGCTACGCAGCAAGCCCTAGGATGGCCGTCTTCCAGGCCAACCAGTGAGCGCCTTCGCTCCACCTCCCCGGTTTGCATGCGGACACCGGATCGAGCCATCACCGGCCTACCGATCTCCGCGCGGGGTGCCGCAATCGCCCCCTTACCTGTCTGTCCCTGCGATGGTTAGAGCTTCACGGCTGTTGTTACCTCACCAAACTCGCAAGAACATATAGAGAACATTATTTGGAATATCAAGCTGGAAATAGGAAGAAATATTTTGAAGGGTTTAGCGGAATGCGAACTGATGGAAAAAGGCTGCAATTCATCGGCCGCTTGGCTTCGCCCATTGCTTCATGCCAACTCACTGCTTTCCGGAAACAGGGCCTCAATAGCGGCCAATTCTGTTGTTATTTTTTCTGCGACAGATTCAAAATGTTTCGCAAACGACTCGTGGTTTGCTAAAGCGTCACGCGTAATTTCTTCCGCCTCACTGCTTCCTGAATGCCCCTTAACTTTCGACCTAATTCGTTGAACGGTCCTAAGTGCGGAAAAAGAAACATCATCGTCGCTAGCGTGCGATGCCAGTTTTTCTAGCAGCGCTATGCTCCCATCAGCCGCGTACTTTACGCGCACTTCGTCAAGCTTTTTCCGGATAACTTTTACCTCGAAACCTTCATTCACGAGCTTCGCTAAGTCCATGAATGAATCTGCCCATTCGTCACGACTTGCACTGTAAGGCACTGTCACCCGCTCAAAGAGGCGCGGATCGCGTAACGTCCACCAAGGTACTTTGGCCTCGCCCCACTTGCGAAGAATCGCAATGATCTTTTGGAGCGGTTTTGTGACTTTGCTCCATTCACCCTTGAAATCGTTGATGTAGGCTCTCTCTGATATCCCTTCCTTCGGCTTCTCGTTAAACGAGAGCCAATGTAGTTGCTCATTATAGGGCAAACTTCGTAGATCACAGATGTAGGCGTGAACCTGGCCAGCACTGTTCACGTCGTAGCCGCGCAAGTACCAAGCGGCCCGGCATGTTATGCTCCTATCCTCAACCGTATACTTATCGCGATCGGTTTTGTATTTCAGCAAAACTTCTGGTTTGAAGAACGCCGGAGACAGTTCGTACGGCAGGTTGTTTGACTTCGCGTCGAAATAATTCGTCGTCGCTGAGGGATCAGTCGAAATCTTTGTGACCCGCTCATTGCGCCAATCGTTTGCAATGAACTCTGCGTGCTGACGTTCCTCCTTACCACTCCAACTATCGGTAACAGCCTTAAAGACTTCAGGCGCTTTTCTGCGTGGCGCTAATATTTGAATACCCCTCGTGAATGCGCCAATGCCGGGAAACACCTTCTGCCGATAGAAAAGATCTGCTCCGCTTGCGCCACTTAGTTCGGGGCCATCTGGCCACGATCTGAATTTCTTGCGGTCAAGAAGCGTGAAATCATACATACGGACTAAAGAGGAATCTGTTGCTGCTAGATATGTCTCCAACGGCTCCCAATGGAACGAAACCAGCGAAACCTCATCGTGATCGCTTCTTACGGTAACCGACACACTGTGCTGCAGATCGCCATTATCATCGAAGCGGCAATATGCTCGCTCTTCCGGCCTCCAATGAATCTCGCTCAGGTGCGTGTATTCTTGTGTGACTTCGAAATAGATACCGTCCGGACCTGACCAACCTCGAAAGTCACGCCCATAGATTAGATTCATACCCTTCCCGAGCGTTTTCGACCCGCAGCCTTGCGGACCGCGTTCGACCTACATACCTGCGCGTCCACCGCCAGTGACATAGCTGGCGAAGCCTGTGTAGGGATCGCAACTCCAACTCAGAAGATCGGTTTCGTTTGGCGGTGATAGTAACTTGTTCGGGACCACCATCGAGTGGATGAACGTATATGGTCCTGAGGCATAAATTATCACCTCATCGTCACGTCCATTTTCTTCGAGAAATTGCAAGTGCCGCGAAGCTCCTATCCATCTGTCGAATGAGGTTGGATCAGTTGGCAGCTGATCTATGTGCTTAATCCTCTGAATTAGCTTGTTATGAGCGTAACTCGGCATGAGCCACTTTCCTTCTATAAATACCGCGTCTCCGACGGCCGTTCGCCCCAGTTGTTGTTCAGCCCGTCGTAATACGTCACAGGCGCGGCCATCAGTTCGTCCATGTCGATACCGTCGAGGCACATGATGTTGATGTTGTAGTATTTGGTGCCGCTCATGTTCGGCATGTCGATCCATTCGAACGCGCGGACGCCGCAATGCTTGCAGAACTGGTGATGCGCGACCGGGTTCTTTCTCCGATAGTCGGTGAGATCGCTCTCCCCTGCCGGCAAGCGAAAATCCTTCGGAAGCGCATTGACCGACCACAGGCGCATCTTGGTGCAGATCGTACAATTGCATTTGTCAGTGCCGGCGCTGATGTCGACAGCCGCTTCGAAGCGAACGGCGCCGCAGTGGCAGTTTCCCTGGTAGGTCTTCCGCACGGAAGTCTCCTTGGCTTCCAAATCTAGCGCGCGGCGCTGCCGATACGCTGCGCGACATCCGGCATCACCCGATCCAGCAACGCCAAGCAGTCCCGATAGCCTTCCAGTCCGCGTTCATAGGGGTCGGGAATGCCGCCTTGATGTTCGTTCGCGACGATCACGTTCACCGAGTCTGCCCCCGGGTAGGAACGGGCCTTATCAGCCTCATCGTGGCCGACACAAACAATCCATCGGTACTGGCGAAGATCGAGGTCCCCGATCCAACGGCTGACATGGCCACGCAAATCGATTCCACGCTCCCGCATGCACGCAACAGAACGATGGTTCGCGGGGCGTCCCGCCAGTTCCTGCGTAAGGCCGGCACTTTCGACGGAGAACGCAGCGCCAAGATGTTGCTGAAGCACAGCCTGCATCATCGGGCTGCGGCTGATGTTGCCGACACAGACACAGAGGACTTTGCGGGGCATGGTCATCGGCGCGGCGTCACGTGCAGAAGATTGCTGCCGCCGCTGGAGAGGAGGCGGCCGTCTTGGCTCCAGACGGTCAACCGTCCGTCAACCATGGTCACAATGGTGTCGTCGACGAAGCTGGCCATGGCTTGTTTCCCGCCGGTGCTGGATTACTTCTTATCTCATATTATTTTTGCGCTGAAGCGCGGGCCGATTCGCGCTGCGCGCGCAGGAGGGCTGGGCATGCTCGTCGTCACCACCGAAAACATCGCCGGTTACAAAACGGTCGAAACGCTGGGCCAATGCTTCGGCGTTGTCGTGCGGTCGCGCGGGCTCGGCGGAAACATCATGGCAGGTCTGCGCTCCATCGTGGGCGGCGAGATCCACGAATACACGCAGCTTCTGGAAGAAGCGCGGCGGCATGCGGTGGACCGGCTTGTCGCCAACGCCACCCTGATGGGCGCGAACGCAATCATCATGATGCGCTTCGATTCCGCGGAGATCGGGCAGACGATGAGCGAGATCGTGTCTTACGGCACCGCCGTGCGCGTGGTGCCGGTCAGCGCGGACGAGACCCGTGCATAGCCTCACCATCGCCATCGGCGTGCTCGCCTTCGTCTGCGGCATCGCCGCGCTCATGCTGACGAATTTCCCGCCGGCCTTCATGTTCCTGTTCTGGGGCGCGATCATCATCGCCGGCACGGTGTTCGAGCGCTTTCGCTACAAGTCGCTCGAAACGAAGGCGCCTGCCGGCAACTGGCAGCGCACGAGCGAACGCTTCATCGACGACGAGACCGGCGTGCCGGTGACGGTGTGGCTCGATCCGGTGACGGGCGAGCGCAAATATGTTCAGGACTAGAGCCTGGTCTCACTTGCCACATCCACAACTTGTCATGGCCCACCGGAGAGTGGGCCATGACAAGTGATGATGGGCGATTGAACCCTAGCGGCGAATTGCGCGCTTTGCGGTTCCCCGCGGCTTTGGCTATCTAACAGCGGCAAAATCACGGGAATTTCCCATGGCGTCTCTGGTCACAGTGTTCGGCGGTTCAGGCTTTCTGGGGCGCAATGCCGTGCGCGCGCTGGCGAAAGCGGGTTATCGCATCCGCGTTGCCGTGCGCTATCCCAACCAGGCCCAATACCTGCCGCCGATGGGGTCGGTCGGCCAGATCCAGCTGATGAAATGCAATGTGCTGGATCAGGACGCCGTGGCGCGCGCCTGCCAGGGCGCGGACGCGGTGGTCAATCTCGTTGGCATTCTCGCACCCGCCGGCGGCCAGGGTTTTGACGACGTACACGTCGCCGCCGTGGGCAATATCGCAATGGCCGCGAAGGCCGCGGGCGCGCGAACGCTGGTGCATGTCTCTTCGCTGGGCGCCGATCCGGAGGCCGAGTCTCACTACGCCAAGACCAAAGGCGAAGGCGAAAAGCTTCTGCGCGAAGAATTTGCGGATGCCACGATCTTGCGTCCCTCACTGCTTGCCGGGCCGGACGACGACTTCTTCAACAAATTCGCCGCCCTGGCCCGCATACTTCCGATGCTGCCGCTGATCGGCGGCGGACATACGAAATTCCAGCCTGTATTTGTTGGCGATGTCGCCGATGCAGTCGTCAAATGCGTGAGCGACACCGCGACGAAGGGAAAAACTTACGAGCTTGGCGGGCCCGGCACGTACAGCTTCAAGGAATTGATGCAGCTCGTCCTGCAGGAGACCGGCCGTTCGCGCCTGTTGCTGCCGGTGCCGTTCTGGCTGGCCTCGATCAAAGCGATGTTTCTGCAATTTCTGCCCGGCAAACTGCTGACACCGGATCAGGTGACATCACTCAAGGCCGACAATCTGGTCTCGCCGAATGCGCTCACCTTCAAGGATCTGGGCATCGCGCCGGATTCCATCGAAGCGATCCTGCCGTCTTATCTGTGGCGCTTCCGCCCCAGGGGCGAATATGACGAAGCGGTGCGCGAGCGCGTTACCGGTAGCCCGTAAACATCAGCGCGAACAGCGCGAGGCCCGCCGCCACCCGGTACCAGCCGAACGGTTTCAACCCGTAGCGGCCGATGAAGGCGATGAACGTCTTCACGACGATATAAGCGACGATGAACGACACCACGAAGCCCACCGCGATGGTGGTCATGTTCGCGGAGGTCAGCGCGTCGTGCTTCTTGTAAAGCTCGAACACCGAAGCCCCCAGCATTGTCGGCACCGCCAGATAGAAGGTGAAAGCCGCGGCGGCTTTGCGTTCCACGCCCAACAACTCGCCGCCGAGAATGGTGGCGCCCGAGCGCGACACGCCGGGAATCAACGAAACGCACTGGCACAAGCCGATCTGGAACGCTTTCCACAAAGGCAGCGCATCGGGATCGGTGTAACGCGGCGCGGGCGCGATGCGCTCGAAGATCAGGATGACGATGCCGCCGAGAATCCATGTGGTCGCGATCACGGGCAACGCGCGAACCGGATCCAGCAGGACATTGTTGATCACCTTGATGAGGGCGACGCCGAGAACGGCGGACGGCAGGAACGCCACGATCACCGCCAGCGCGAAGTGCCGCGCCTTGGGATCGGTGAACATGCCGGTCAATACGCTCCAGATCTTGCGCCAATAGACGGCGACGACGGAGAGCACCGCGCCGAACTGGATAATGACGGTGAAGGCTTCCCATTGGCCCTTTTGCAGGCCGAGCAGATTTTCCGTCACCAGAAGATGCGCGGTGGAGGAAACCGGCAGGAATTCCGTGAGGCCTTCGACAATGCCCAGCCAAACCGCATTCAGAAGATCGCCCATTTCGGCTCCCGATTCCCGTGAAGACGCGCCTGCCTAGCACAGCCTGCGGATTCCCGGCATGACGGCAATATTCGACAGCTTACCTGACCTACCAGATTCGCAAGAGCGCGCACCGACAGGCTCACAAGGCGTGATCCAAAGAATATATGACAGTATAACTGCCATAATATGCATTTTCCGCTCGATCCGTTCCCAAGAATCTGCCAAATGGCAATCTCATTGCGCTGGAGCAGGCTGTGGCAGACCGAATGTTACGTTTTGTTTCGACCCATCAGCAGATGCCCGCAAAGCGGCCAGCGGATGCCCGTGCGCGGGACTTTCACGAGGTCTACGCCGAATTCATCGCCGCCAAGGCCGAGGAGCAGGCGTCCCGCTGCTCGCAATGCGGCGTACCTTTCTGCCAGGTCCATTGCCCGCTCCAGAACAACATCCCGGACTGGCTCAAGCTCACCGCCGAAGGCCGCCTCGAAGAGGCCTATGAGCTTTCGCAATCCACCAACAACATGCCGGAAATCTGCGGCCGCATCTGTCCGCAGGATCGGTTGTGCGAAGGCAATTGCGTCATTGAGAAAGCCGGCCACGGCACGGTCACCATCGGCGCCGTCGAGAAATATCTGACAGACACCGCCTGGAAGAACGGCTGGGTGAAGCCCCTCACCCATCGCCGCGTGCGTGCCGAACATGTCGGCATCATCGGCGCGGGACCGGCGGGACTTGCAACCGCCGAAGAACTGCGCCGCAAGGGATACAAGGTGACGGTCTATGACCGCCACGATCGCGCCGGCGGGTTGCTCACCTATGGCATTCCAAACTTCAAGCTGGAGAAAGATGTCGTCGCGCGGCGCGTGAAGCGCCTCGAAGACGGCGGCATCATCTTCAAGCTTGGCTTTGAAGTGGGCCGCGACGGATCGCTCGCCGATCTGCGCGCGCAGCACGACGCCATGCTCATCGCCACCGGCACCTACAAAGCCCGCGCCATCGACGCGCCGGGCGTCACTCTGAATCATGTGATCGACGCGATGGATTATCTCATCGCGTCCAACCGCAAAGGCTTCGGCGATGCGGTGCCGGAATTCGACAATGGCGCGCTGGATGCGAAGGGCAAACACGTCGCCGTCATCGGCGGCGGCGACACCGCAATGGATTGCGTGCGTACCGCCATCCGCCAGGGCGCGGAGCAAGTGTCCTGCATCTATCGCCGCGACATGGAAAATATGCCGGGTAGCCTGCGCGAAGTCGCCAATGCCGACGAGGAAGGCATCGTCTTCGAATGGCTGACACTGCCAAAGACATTCCTCGGCAAGAAAAAGGTGAGCGGCGTGCGGCTGACGCGCATGCGCCTGGGCACACCGGATCATTCCGGCCGCAAGACGCCCGTGGAAATCGCGGATAGTGATTTCACGCTGCAGGCCGATCTCGTGATCAAGGCGCTGGGTTTCGATCCGGAGAACCTGCCGCAGATTTTCGACGCGCCGGGGCTTGGCGTCTCGCGCTGGGGAACGCTCTCGACCGACCCCAAGACGCTGCAGACCACGATGGACGGCGTGTTCGCTGCTGGCGACATCGTGCGCGGCGCATCGCTCGTCGTCTGGGCGATCAAGGATGGCCGCGATGCGGCGGCCTCCATCCACAAATATCTCGAAGCCAAGGCGCAGCCTGCGCTGGAAGCGGCGGAGTAAAACGATGAGCGAAGAATTCCGCCCTCTTTCCTCCCCCGTTCACGGGGGAGGTGCCGAGCGTAGCGAAGGCGGAGGGGGCCCCCTCCACCGCTTCGCGGTCCCCCTCCCCCGTGAACGGGGGAGGAAAAATGAGGGCGAAGCGGAGATAGAGCGTTTCATTTCTAACGCCAAGACGCTCGAAGATGGCCACGCCTATTCGCCCGCCGACGAACACGATGCTTGCGGCGTCGGCTTCGTCGCCGCTATCGACGGCAAGCCGCGCCGCGATGTCGTCGCGCGCGCTATCGATGCATTGAAGGCCGTCTGGCATCGCGGCGCGGTGGATGCGGACGGCAAGACGGGCGACGGCTGCGGCATCCACCTTCAAGTGCCGCAGGATTTCTTCCGCGAGGCGGTGCAGCAGACCGGACACAAGCTGCGCTCGGGCCGCATCGCCGTCGGCCAGATCTTCCTGCCGCGCACCGATTATAACGCGCAGGAAACCTGCCGCACCATCGTAGAAAGTGAAATTCTGCGCTTCGGCTTCTATCTCTATGGCTGGCGCCAGGTGCCGATCGACATTTCGATCATCGGCGAGAAGGCGAATGCCACGCGGCCCGAAATCGAGCAGATCATGTTCGACGTGGGCGAGGACGAGAACCTCGAAGCGCTGGATCGCCGTCT
>Ga0207705_10002667_pt1 | contig 13674 bp, 15 predicted proteins | sample KBSC13metaG_FD_184314 | JGI IMG/M metagenome (GOLD analysis project Ga0207705, IMG submission 184314) | Corn rhizosphere microbial communities from Kellogg Biological Station, Michigan, USA - KBS C1-3 metaG (SPAdes) (version 2) | ecosystem: Host-associated > Plants > Roots > Rhizosphere > Soil ...
GCTGCGGTCTGTCGGGCTGGCGCTGCTCTACGTGGCGAACTGGGACGTGCTCTCCGGGATGGGCGCCCCGTTGCAGCACCTGTGGTCCCTGGCGGTCGAGGAGCAGTTCTACGTCATCTGGCCGAGCGTGCTGCTGCTCCTGCTGCTGGTGGGACGCCGCACGCGGTTGGCGCTCGTCGCCGCGGCGGTCCTGGCCTCGGTCGTGTGGGCGCACGTCCTGTGGTTCTCCGGCTCCGGGCAGAACCGGCTCTACTTCGGCACCGACACCCGGGCCGCGAGCCTGCTGACCGGTGCCTTCGCCGCCCTCGTCTGGCATCGCCGCCGGGTCCAGGGCCGGGGCACCAAGCTCGCGCGTACCCGTGCCTGGACGGCGGCGGTCGTCTTCGCGGTCCTCGTCGTCAAGCTGCCGGACGCCTGGCCGAAGTACACGTTCGTGCCGTTCGTGACGGCGCTGCTCACCGTGCAGGTGCTGCCGTTCGTCGTCGACCGGCCCCGCGACTGGCTGGCCCGTGCGCTGGCGCTGAAGCCGATCGTCTGGCTGGGTCAGCGGTCCTACGGGCTCTACCTGTGGCACTACCTCTGGGCCACGTGGACCCACGGTCTGCCCCTGGTCGTGGGGATGCCGCTCGGCATCGCCGGTGCCCTGGCCTGCACGGTCCTGTCGTGGCGCTTCGTCGAGAAGCCGGTGCTCTCCCGGAAGACCGCCCCGGTCCGGACGCCGGTCCGGACGCAGCAGCCGGCGCGCGTCGCGGCCTAGGGCGCTCTACGGGCGCCGCATCCAGTGGAAGAACGCCCAGCCGACACCCGCGTCGGCGGCGAGGAAGAGAGCGACTCCGGCGAGCTCGAGCAGGGTCATGCTTCGACGGTACGACGTCTAGAGCGGTCGCTTGTAGCCCACGAGGTGGCGATACCGCGGCGTCGAGGTGAACTGCTCGAACGTCCAGACCGTCGGCGTGCCGACCTCCTTGCAGAGGTGGACGACCTCCGTCGCACTGCACACCACGCCGACGTGCGCACCGAACGCCTGCTCGCGGTCGTGGAAGAGGACGAGGTCGAGCGGCTCCGGGGTCAGGACGACGCGTGTCGCCTCGTTGTCCCGCCACAGCTCTGCCGACCGCAGGTCGGGGATCCGCTTGCCGAACAGCGCGAGCAGCTCGTAGGCGAACAGGTTGTCGTCCGCACCCTTGGCGAGCTCGCCCCGCGGTACCGCGCCGGGGTAGCGGTCGGCGTCCCAAGGCGTCTGCCAGTACGCGGCGGGGACGTCCTTGAGCAGAGCCGGCAGGGTGTCCATCGCCGGAGGGTAGATCGGTGATCGACTTTCGGGAACAGCTGAAGGGCCTGAGGTTGCTGGAAGGTGCATGACCACTGCTGTCACCGGCGCGACCGGCCGGCTGGGCAGCCGCGTCGCGGCCGCCCTGCCCGACGCCAGGCTGCTCGTGCGGGACCCCTCGAAGGTGCCAGGTCGCGAGGCGGTGAGGTCGTCGTACGACGAGCCCGCCGGCCTGGACGGCGTCGAGACGCTGTTCATGGTGTCCGCGGCGGAGCACCCCGACCGCGTGGCGCAGCACGTGCGCTTCCTCGACGCCGCCGCGGCGGCGGGTGTGCGTCGCGTCGTCTACACCTCGTTCCTGGGCGCTGCGCCGGACGCGACGTTCACCCTCGCCCGCGACCACTGGGCGACCGAGACGCACCTGCGCTCGTTGGGCATCCCGTTCGTCGCGTTGCGCGACTCCCTCTACGCGGACTTCGTGCCCCTCCTCGTGACGGACGGCGCCTTGCGCGGCCCGGCCGGCTCGGGGCTCGTCGCGCCGGTGGCGATCGACGACGTGGCGCGTGCCGCGGTCGCCGCCCTGCTCGACCCGTCGCTGGTGGGCGTCGTGGACATCACCGGGCCGTCGCTGCTGTCACTGGCGGACGCCGCCGCGCTGCTGGGGGTGCCCTACGTCGAGGAGACCGTCACCGAGGCGTGGGAGTCCCGGCGCGGCCTCGCCGAGGACTGGGAGGTCGAGGGCTGGATCAGCACCTACCTCGCCATCGCGGACGGCTCGCTGGCCGTCGTCTCCGACGGCGTCGAGCGGCTGACCGGGCGCCCGCCGCTGTCCCTGCCGGACGTGCTGGCCGCCGCGCGGTCCTGACTGTCACCCTTCCGGGGAGTTGACCCGCTTCGGCCCAGGTCTTACGCATGGCGCAAAGCGGACGTCGTCGTCGTCGGGGGGATCACATGCGCAAGGCACACCAAGTCCTGGCAGGGCTGCTCGCGGCCATGGTCGTCGTGCAGGCCATGGCCATCGCGTACGCGATGGCGGGCCTGGGTCACTGGGTCGACGAGGACGGCGGCGTCCTCAACAAGAAGGTCCTGGACTCGTGGGACAAGCACCCGCCGTCGTGGCGCGGCTCCGGCGGCTTCGCGCTGCACGGCATCGACGGGGTCATGATCATCCCGGTCGTCACGATCGTCTTCCTCGTCGTGTCGCTGCTCGCCGCCAAGCAGGTCGCCGGCGCGGGCCGGCGCGCGGCCGTGCTCTTCGCGATGGTGGCGCTCCAGGTGGTCCTCGGGCTGTCCGCCTCGAGCGTCGTCGTCCTCGCGCCGCTGCACGCGCTCAACGGCATGGGGATCTTCGCCATGGCGATCTTCACCGTGCGCAAGGCCGCCGAGGCCGGCGCCGCACCAGTGTCCGCACCTGCTGCCGCAGAGGCTCCCGTCTGAGCCTGGGCTACTGCCCGGTGCGCCCGTCGATGCACTCACGCAGCAGGTCGACGTGGCCGGCGTGGCGGGCGTACTCCTCGACCATGTGCACGAGGACGTCCCGCACCGCCGCCGTGCCGCCGCGGGGGAGCGGGACGTGGTCGGCGAGGTCGTGCTCGACGTCGAGGTAGGCGTCGGCCGCTGCCACCTCACGGCGCCACGAGGCCCACGCGTCGTCGACGCACGCCTGCGTCCCCGTCGCCCCGTTGAAGTCGAGGTCGTCGTCCTCGGCCGACCAGTAGATGCGGTCGAGGTGGCCCTGGCCGTCCAGGACCCGGGTGAACCAGTGGTGCTCGACCCGCGCCAGGTGCCGGACCATCCCGAGCAGCGACATCGTCGACGGCGGCACCGAGCGGGTGGCGAGCTGCGCGGGCGTGAGGTCCGCGCACTTCAGCTCGATCGTGAGGCGGTAGTGCCGGAGGTAGCCGACGAGGGTCGCCCACTCGCCCTCCGGGTCGGCGTACGCAGAACGCGGATCCTCCGCCGGGTCCAGCCAGGTGCCGCTCATGCGGCCATCCTGCCTCTTCGCCCGAAAGCCCTGCGCCGGGCCGCCGGCGTCACTACCCTTGCTGAGTGGTTCGTGCTGTCGCCCTGGCTCTCGCGCTGTCGTTCGTCGCCGAGGTCCTTGCCCTGCTGACCGGCCGGATCCCCTACGTCTCCGGGCTGGTCGCCCTCGCGTCGGTGTCCTACCTCTTCGAGGCCGTGGACCAGTGGCGCAAGGAGCGCGCGCCCGAGCCGGAAGCGGCGGCTGAGCCGGTGACGGCGGCTGTGACGGAGGCCGTGTCGGAGGCGGTACGCGTGCCGGTGCCCGTGCAGGGCGGCGCGACGAGCTTCCAGCTGCCGCTGCACAGCACGATCAGCGTGTCACCGGGCGGGCCGAGCCGTCTCACCGCGCTTGAGCAGCCGCGCGGCGCCGGGGATGCCGCCGAGCAGCGCACCGACATCGGCGACCGTCCGGTCGAGGCTGTCCACCTGGGTGCCGAGCTGGCTGACGACCGGCACCAGCTCCTGCAGCGAGCGTAGGGCCGGCAGCAGCTCCACCGCCTCGCCCACCAGGCCCGACACGACCTCGGGCTCGAGGTCGGCCAGCGCCCGCACCGCCGGCTGCACGGCCGCCAGGGCTGCACCCGCCGAGGCCACGAGGGACTGCACGTCGTCGGCGACCGACCCGCTGCGCAGCAGCAGGGCGTCGATGCGGTCCGGCACCGCCTCCGCGCGGTCCAACAGCGCCTCGATCCGGGAGGTGATCGGCTCCGCGCGGTCGACGACCCCCGCCGCACGCGTCGCGACGTGCGTCGCCTGCTCGATCACCGACTCGATCCCCTCGACCAGCGTCAGCGGCAGCCGGGCGAGCGGGACGACCGAGCCGAGCACCTTGTCAATCATGGGTCAATCATGGGTCGATCCTGGGTCGATCACGCGTCGATCATGTCAGGAGCCCGGACAGCTCGTGCCACAGGTCGCGGTAGGCCTGCGCCACGGGCGACCGCGGCTCGGTGACCACGAGCGGTGACCGGCGCACGGCCATCCGCTCCACCGAGCTGGACGCAGGGATCCACGCGGTGAGCACGGATGTCGTGCGGCGCATGAGCTCGGCGTGGAGCTCGGCGTGCACCTTCTTGCGGCCGTCGACCATCGACAGGAACGGGTGCACCCGCGGGCGGTGGTCCTCGAGACCCTCGAGGAAGTCCAGCAGCTGGTCGTAGGTGCGGAGGGACAGCGGCGTCGGGATGAGGGGCATGAGCAGCACGTCGGCCGCGCGGAACACGTTCTCCGACAGCAGCGTCAGGCCGGGCGGGCAGTCGAGGAACACGACGTCGTAGCTGTCGCGCACCGGCTTGAGCATCCGGTTCAGCTGTCGCTCGGCCCGCTTGGTGTCGTCCAGGGCCACATCCGCGTTGCGGATCGTCCCGTCCGCAGGAAGCAGGTCGAGCCTCTCGATGCCGGTCTCGCGCACGGCGTCCTGCAGCTCGCGGTCACCCGTGAGCAGGCCGAGACTGCCGCCCTTCACCTTCGGCTTGACCTGCAGGAGGTAGGCCGCTGCGCCCTGCGGGTCGAGGTCCCACAGCAGCGTCCGCTTCCCGCTCTGCGCTGACAGCGCCGCGAGGTTGATGGCTGTCGACGTCTTCCCGACCCCGCCCTTGATCCCGTAGACCCCGACGACCCTCACTCGATCAGCCCACCAGTCGATCGCGCCGCGCGCAACAGGCTGTCATGCGACCTTCCGGCGCCGTTCACCGCGACGTGTCCGATTCGCCCCAGGAGCCTCTGCACCCTTGAGGCCATGAGAGTCGCTGTGATCACCGAGTCCTTCCTCCCTCAGGTCAACGGCGTCACCAACTCCGTGCTCCGCGTCTGCGAGCAGCTCACGCAGCGTGGCCACGACGCCCTCGTCATCGCCCCGGGCCCCGGGCCCGTCGAGTACCTCGGCGTGCCGGTCGTCCGCACCCCGGCCTTCGGGCTCCCCGGCTACCGCGACTTCCGGGTCGCACGACCGTGGCGCCCCCTCGCGGAGACGCTGCGCGCCTTCGAGCCCGACGTCGTCCACCTCGCCTCTCCGGTGTCCCTCGGCGCCCAGGGCGCCTTCGCCGCGCGCCGGCTCGGCATCCCCGTCGTCGCCGTCTACCAGACCGACCTCGCCGGCTTCGCGTCGCGCTACCACCTCAGCTCGTCGCAGAAGACGGTCTGGCGCTGGCTCCGGATGATCCACGACGAGGCAGCCCGGACGCTCGCCCCCTCGCGCGCTGCCGTGCAGCAGCTGCAGGACAACGGCATCCCGCGCGTCTCCCGCTGGGCTCGGGGCGTCGACCTGCGCCGCTTCCACCCGGGACGGCGGGATCACCTCGTGCGCCGAGGCTTCTCGCCGTCGGGCGAGGTCGTCGTCGGCTACGTCGGACGGCTGGCCCACGAGAAGGAGCTCGCGCTGCTGGCACCGGTCCAGCACCTGCCAGGAGCGCGACTCGTGATCGCCGGCGACGGCCCGGCGCGCAAGCAGCTGGAGCGACAGCTCCCGCACGCGGAGTTCCTCGGCTTCCAGTCCGGTACCGAGCTCGCGACCACGTTCGCGAGCCTCGACGTCTTCGTCCACCCCGGCTCGCATGAGACCTTCTGCCAGGCAGCCCAGGAGGCACTCGCGAGCGGCGTCCCGCTCGTCGGACCGCGAGCCGGTGGCCTGCAGGACCTCGTCATCGACGGCCGGAACGGCCTGTCGTTCGAGCCGGGCTCCGCCGACGACCTCACCCTTCAGGTCGCGCGGCTCGTCCGCGACGCGCCGCTGCGCAGGCAGCTGCGCGGACAGGCGCGGCTGACGGTGCAGAACCGCAGCTGGGACGTCATCGGCAGCGAGCTCGTCGGCCACTACGGCGAGGTGCTCGCGGCATGACAAGAGTCCTGCAGGTCGCGAACTTCGTGACGCCCACGTCGGGAGGCATGCGGACGTGCCTTCACCACCTCGGCGAGGGGTACGCGGCGCAAGGTCACGACGTCGTCCAGGTCACACCGGGAGTGACGGACTCCGTCGAGCAGATGCCCTGGGGCACAAGGGTTCTCGTGGCCTCCACCCCGCTCCCCGGAACCGGCTACCGCGTGGTCACGAACGTCCGTCGCCTCGAGCGGACGCTCGCCGAGCTGGAGCCCGACCGGCTCGAGGTCCACGACCGCACCACGCTGCGCGGCCTCGGCGCGTGGGCCGCACGACACGGCGTCCCGTCGCTGGTCGTGAGCCACGAGCGCCTCGACGTCTGGCTGAAGCAGTGGCTGCCCCGCCGGGCACCGCTCCGCGGGGCTGCCGACCGGTCCAACGCCGCGCTGGCGTCGTCCTTCGACCAGGTGGTCTGCACGACGGCCTGGGCCGCCGAGGAGTTCACCCGGCTCGGCGCCCGCAACCTCTGGCAGGTGCCGCTCGGGGTCGACCTCGACGCGTTCCCGCCGCGCCTGCACCGCAGTCAGACGGACGAGCTGCTGCTCGTCATGGCGAGCCGGCTGTCGAAGGAGAAGCGGCCTGAGCTGGCCGTCGGCGCCGTGCGCGAGCTGGTCCGGCGTGGACACCGGGTGCGGCTGTTGGCTGCCGGGGACGGGCCGATGCGGCCGGCGCTCGAGAAGCAGTCGCGTGACCTGCCGATCACCTGGCTCGGGTTCGTGCAGGACCGGGCCGAGCTGGCCGCTCTGCTCGCGGGCGCGGACATCGCCATCGCGCCCGGACCGGTCGAGACCTTCGGCCTGGCTGCCCTGGAGGCGCTGGCGTGCGGGACCCCGGTCGTCGTCAACCGGCACAGCGCCCTGCCGGCCGTCGTCGGCGACGCGGGGCGCAAGGCTGCCAGCAGCGGGTGGGTCTTCGCCGACTGCGTCGAGGAGCTGCTCGAGGTGGGCGAGCTCGACCGCCGAGCGGCAGCTCGCGCCAGGGCCGAGACGTTCACCTGGGACGCCACGGTCGCGGGCTTCCTCGACGTGCACCGCCTGCCCTCCGCCCAGCCGCTGCAGCGGGTCGCAGCATGACGCTGCAGGCCCTCGGCGACAGCTTCACGTGCGGCGAGGGCGTGGGCGTGCAGGTGCCGCTCTCGGGGACGTGGGCGGCCTTGCTGGCTGAGTCCCTCGGGCTCGAGCACGTGTCCCACGCGGTCGCCGGGTCGCGGGTCCGGGACGTCGTGGGACGGCAGCTCCCGCACGCTCGCGAGGCAGAGGTCAGCACGCTGCTCGTCGGCCTCAACGACGTCGCCCGCGGCGGCTTCGACGGTCCCGCCGTCCGCGCCGGCCTGCTCGGCTGCGTCGGCCTGCTGGTCGGGCTCTCCGACGCGGTCGTGCTGGGCCGGCTGCACGACCCGAGTCGGCTGATGTGGGTCCCCTCGCCTCTGCGTCAGGCCCTTCGCCGCCGGCTCGCGATCGTCAACGAGGCGGTCGACGAGGCGGCGACCTTCCCGCGTGTGCGGGTCGTCGACCTGGCCGGCGTACCGGAGCTGCAGCACCCGGCCGGGTGGGCCGTCGACCGGGTGCACCCGTCAGCGGCCGGTCACCGTGCCCTGGCGCGCGCTGCGTCGGCCGAGCTCGGCCGCGTGCTGCCGGCGTCCGTACCCCTGCCGGACGCCCCGGGGCTGGTGCGTCGGGCGGTCTGGGGGGCGCGGCACGGGGCTCCGTACCTCGCCGCGCAGCTCATCGGACGCCGGAGCTGAGTCCCAGCTGGGCGGCGAGCCGCCCTGCCTCGATGAGGGCGGCGGACTGGGTGAAGTCGCGCGGGCCGCGGGGGACCTCGGCCAGCAGGCCCGCCGACCAGGCGTCGCCGATGTGCGGAACCACGACGACCCGCGGGTCGGCGACGGTGCCGCCCACCGTCGCTCTGTTGGCGACGGCCCGCGCGACGGTGAAGGCCCTGAGGACGACCTCGAGCGCGCCCGGTCCGCTGTCGCCCGGCGCGAGGTAGTCGCCGCGGCCGACGTCGCCGATGTTGCACGGCGTCTGGTCGCCGGGGCGCGTGCACGTCACGGGTGCGAGCCCGCAGTCGAGCACCACGACCGTGTCGTCGGGCCCGGAGTCGTCGAGCGCCGCCGCGACCGGGACGCCGGCCACGACACCACCGTCGACGTGCTCGTGCCCGTCCGGCAGGCGGACGGGGGAGAAGATGCCGGGCAGGGCGCACGACGCGACCAGCGCGTCGACGATCGGACCGCGGGTGTGGTGGCGGGCCTGCATGCAGTCGAGGCAGGTCGTCGTCACCGACAGGGGGACCGCGAGCTCCGACAGGTCGTGCGCCGCCACGTTCGCGGCGACCAGTCGGCGCAGCGGCGCGCTGTCGAGTACGCCACGCCGGTCGCGCAGCACGCTGGGAAGGCCGCGGAGGTGGCTGCGCCAGGTGGGTGCCAGCACGGACGTGTGCCGGCCGTCCGACCACCAGCTCGCCAGCTCCCGGGCCCGGGACGCGTCCGGCCGGGCGGCGAGGAACGCCGCGTTGAGGGCGCCGGCCGAGCAACCGTAGAGGGCGTCAGGGACGACCCCGCGCTCGAGGAGGCCGAGCAGGGCGCCCGCCTGGAAGGCGCCCATCGCGCCGCCACCCCCGAGAACGAACCGCGTCATGGCCACCGCTGCAGGCTAGGTGCCGGACACCTGCTCGACACCTGAGTTCGTCAGCTGTTCACCCAGTACCGGCTGCACACGCGAGGAGCCCCACGACACGACGTCGTGGGGCTCCTCGGCGAGCAGGGTCAGCTGCGGGTCTTGGCCTTGGCAGGGTCGGCGGCCGGCTCGCTGCGCGGCGTCGGCAGCGCACCGCTGACGTCCGGGCGGGTGGCCGGCGTCTCGCCCTGGGCGCTGCGACGGCGACCCAGCCCGAAGGCGAGGCCCAGCAGGATCACACCCAGGGCACCGAGCGCCCACGGCGCGGCGCTGAGCATGCTCAGCTTGCGCTTGTCGCTCTTGGCCATGTCGACGCGGTCCTTGACGGTCGCGGCGGTGGGCACGAGGGAGTCGATGAGCAGGGCCTGCTTCACCGACCCGTCGGCGAACTTGATCGAGATCTGCGGCGCCGTGGTCGAGGAGACGATCTCACCCGTCTTGGGCTCGACGAGCACCGTGCGTCCGGCATTGCTGTAGATCTCGTCCGTGTTGGGCAGCACGCCGTACTGGCCGAGGTGCTGCTCGGGGACAGTGCCCTTGAACTCGTACACGGAGAGGCCGTCGACCGTCGTGGTGCGCGTGTAGGTCACCGGCCAGGACTTGCCCGAGGTCTGGTCGAAGTACTGGTAGGTGCCCTTCTTGGTGTTGAAGGGGAACTTCACGATCTGGCCGGTGGTGTGGTAGGTCTCGCCGTCGACGCCGATCTTGCCGGCCCCGGTCGAGCGGTCGAACGCCATGACGCCCTGGCTGGCCGTGAGCCCGATGAAGCGGCCACGCGCGTCGATCGTCGTGACGGAGCCGTCGGCGCCGACGCGGGTGAGGGCGAGGACCTCCTGGTACGCCGCCGTGCTGCTCGAGCCGAGGGCCTTGCCGTTCTTGCCGTGCGCGGTGGTGAGGTGGCGCGTCAGCTCGACGGTCGCCGACTCCAGCTCGCCGGTCGCAGCGTTGAGGATCTGCGCCGCGCTGCGCGAGTGCGTGGTCACGTCCTCCTTGAGGGGTGCCTTCTTCAGCGCCGGCGCGGCCACCGTGGGGGTGAGTGCGGCCATGGCGATCGCGAACGCACCGACGCCGGTCAGGGCCGTCGCAGTCTTCGTGGGCAAGGAGTCTCCTCGGGTCGGCACAGGCCGCAGCGCTGCGTCTGTTGCGTGTCAGTGTCAAGAAAAAGACGCTTCTGAGCCATGGCACGAAAGGACCAGATTCGGACAGCCCCGGCAGACCGACCGCGATCCGTGGGACCGGACCAGCCTGAAGTAGTCCTTTTTGATCATGTTGTCCGAAGTCCCTATGCGGCAGGTGACCCGACTCACACACTTCCGGCACGTGCTTGACATCGTCACGCAACTGAACGGGAGCTCGTGGACACCTTTCTCGCCCTTGGCGTGACCGGGATCGTGCTGGGCTGCGTCTACGCGCTGACGGCCTGCGGGCTGGTCGTGACGTACACGACGTCAGGTGTCTTCAACATGGCGCACGGCGCTGTCGGCATGGTCGGTGCCTTCGCCTACTGGGACCTCACCATCTCGCACGGGATGCCGCGGCTGGTGGCGCTTCCCCTCGTGGTGCTCGTGCTCGCGCCGATCTTCGGTGCCCTCGTCGAGCGCTTCCTCGTGCGCCGTCTCGCGTCTGCCCCGCTCGAGGTCTCGCTGACCGTGACCATCGGCCTGCTGCTGGCGCTCATCGGCACGACCAACCTGCTCTGGCCGCCGACCGACGTGCACCGGCTCCGTCCGTTCCTGCTCGGCAAGCAGGTGACCGTGCTGGGCGTGGTCCTCACCGCCCACCAGCTGATCATCGTCGGGACGGCCTTGGCGGTGTCGGTGGGGCTGTGGGCCTTCCTGCACCTGGCACGCGCCGGCGTCACGATGCGGGCGGTCGTCGACGACCGCGAGCTGGCCGCGCTGACCGGCGCCTCACCCGCGCGCGTCGGTGCCCTCGGGTGGGGGCTCGGCTCGGCGCTCGCCGCGCTCGCCGGCATCCTCCTGGCCAGCCAGGTCCAGCTCGACGCCTTGACGCTGACCCTGCTCGTCGTCAACGGCTATGCCGCGGCGGTCGTCGGGCGCCTGTCCTCGCTGCCGCTGGTCTTCGTCGGCGGGCTGCTGCTCGGCCTCGCGCAGTCCATGGCAGTGGGGTACGTGACCCTCGACTGGCTCAGTCAGCTGCAGCCGATCATCCCCATGGTCTTCCTGTTCGTCGCACTGCTGCTCCTTCCGCAGACCCGGCTGCGCACGGGCCGGCCGACGGTGCTGGCCGCGCCGCGCGTGGCGGGCGCCCGCGAGTCGCTGGTCGTCGGGGCCGCCTTCGTGGCGCTCGCCGTGGTCGTCGCGGTCGTCCTGCCGGCGGCGAAGGTCAGCTCGATGACGCACGGCGTCGCCGTGGGCATGATCATGCTGAGCCTCGTGCCGCTCACCGGTTACGGCGGCCAGGTGTCGCTGTGCCAGCTGACCTTCGCCGGTGTCGGTGCCGTCACGATGTCCCGCGCCGACGGTGGCTCCGGCTCGGTGCTGGCCCTCGTGCTCTCCGTGCTGGTGCCTGCGGCCATGGGTGCCCTTGTCGCCCTGCCGGTGCTGCGGCTCCGCGGGCTCTACCTGGCCCTGGCGACCCTCGCGTTCGCCTACGCGATGGACACCGCGTTCTTCACCAACGCCGACGTCATGTCGATCTCCTACTCCCGGCGGGTGCCGCGGCCGGACCTCGGCATCGACCTGTCGAACGACCGCACCTACCTCGTCGCCGTCTGCGTGCTCTTCGCCGTCGTCGGCTGCGGTGTGCTCGCCCTGCGCCGCTCGACGCTGGGGCGGCGGCTCGTGGCGATGGGCGACAGCCCGACCGGCACCGCGACGATCGGCGTCGGGCTGACCACGACCAAGCTGTCCGTCTTCGCGCTGTCGGCCGGCATCGCCGGTCTCGGCGGTGCGCTGCTGGGCGGCCAGCAGCACGCCGTCGGCAACACCGACTTCGGGCTCATCCTCGGACTGACCATGCTGCTCATGGCCGTCATCTGGGGTGTCCGCACGGTGAGCGGCGTCCTCGTCGCCGGCATCCTGCTCGAGGTCGGGCCGATGCTGACGGACGCGCTCGGCGGCAGCGTCGGCGTGCTCCCGCTGCTCGTCGGGCTCGGGGCCGTCGGCCTCGGCAAGCAGCAGAACGGCGTGGTCGGCAGCTTCCTCGACCAGGTCCGCCGCCGGCGGCCCGCGCCGCCCGACGCGGACCTCTCGACGTCGACGCAGGAGGAGGTGCTCGTCGGTGCTGCAGCTCGATGACGTGACCGTCAGCTTCGGTGGCATCAAGGCCCTCGGCGGCGTCAGCCTCGCGGCGCCGCGCGGTCAGGTGACCGGCCTGATCGGCCCCAACGGGGCGGGCAAGACGACGCTGTTCGACGTCGCGACCGGCCTGCGCCGCCCCCGCACGGGACGGGTCCGCCTCGACGGTCGCGACGTGACGCGCCTCGGTCCGGGCCGACGCGCCCACCGCGGCCTGTCGCGGACCTTCCAGCGGTTGGAGCTCTTCGGTTCGCTGACCGTCCGCGAGAACGTGCTCCTCGCCGCCGAGGTCGCGCACGGGCTGCGCGGCCTGCGCCGCGCCGGCGTGCACGCCGACGAGATCCTCGAGCGCACCCGGCTCACCGCGCTGGCCAACCGCCCGGCCGCCGAGCTGCCCACCGGCACGGCGAGGGTGCTCGAGGTCGCGCGCGCCCTCGCGACCCAGCCCAGCACGCTGCTGCTCGACGAGCCGGGTTCCGGTCTGGACGAGGGGGAGAGCACGGCGCTCGGCGACCTGCTGCTCGAGGTCGCCGGCGCGGGCACGGCGGTCCTGCTCGTCGAGCACGACGTCGAGATGGTGATGCGCGTCTGCACGTCGGTCACCGTGCTCGACTTCGGCAAGGTCCTCGCCGAGGGCACGCCCGCGGAGATCCAGGCGGACCCACGGGTGCAGCAGGCCTACCTCGGGACGACCGAGCACGGCGTGCCCGCTCCGCGTGCGGCCGCAGCGGACCAGGGCGTGACGGCATGACGGCGGCGGTCAACCTCCCCGCCCCGCGGACCGAGGACGCGAGCACGCCCGCCCTGGAGCTGCGCGGTGTCCGCGCCGGCTACGGACGCGTCGAGGTGCTGCACGGCGTCGACCTCGTCGTGCCCTCGCGGGGCATCGTCGCGCTGCTCGGGCCCAACGGGGCAGGCAAGACCACCACGCTGCGGGTGGCGAGCGGGCGCAACGAGGCCACGTCGGGACAGGTCCTGCTGCGTGGCAAGCCGCTCGCGAGCACCGTCGAGAAGCTGGCGCGCGCCGGACTCTGCTCGGTGCCCGAAGGGCGTGGCGTCTTCCCCAACCTCACGGTCTCCGACAACCTGCGCATGTGGACGCATCGTGGCGTGAAGCGATCGGAGGTCGAGGAGAAGGCGTACGCACGGTTCCCGAGGCTCGGGGAGCGGCGCAAGCAGCTCGCCGGATCGCTCTCCGGCGGCGAGCAGCAGATGCTCGCCATGAGCCGCGCTCTCACCACCGACCCGGACGTCCTGCTGCTCGACGAGATCTCCATGGGCCTGGCCCCCGTGATCGTCGAGGAGCTCTTCGCGCTCGTCGCGACGATCGCCGCCGACGGCACCCAGGTCCTGCTCGTCGAGCAGTTCGCGACGACGGCGCTGGAGGTCGCCGACCTCGCCTACGTCCTCACCGCCGGACGCGTCCGCGCGAGCGGCACGCCTGACGAGGTCCGGGACCTCGTCGTCGATGCCTACCTGTCCAGCTCGTCCTAAGCACGCCAGGTCACAAGGAATGTCAAAGGAGACGCCCGTGCCCGCCCTGTCCCCCCGCTCGCGGCTCGTCCG
>Ga0207705_10002669_pt1 | contig 13670 bp, 13 predicted proteins | sample KBSC13metaG_FD_184314 | JGI IMG/M metagenome (GOLD analysis project Ga0207705, IMG submission 184314) | Corn rhizosphere microbial communities from Kellogg Biological Station, Michigan, USA - KBS C1-3 metaG (SPAdes) (version 2) | ecosystem: Host-associated > Plants > Roots > Rhizosphere > Soil ...
CAGTGCATGCGACTTTCCTCGATGCACATGTCCGAGCAGTGTTCGCACTGCTCCGCGCAGGTGACGGCCGCCTGCTCAACGGAGTCTGTCGTTGCCTGAATCATGACGCACCTCGGCAATCTTGCTAGTAAGTCGGCCCGCTCGTGGCGTGGCCGATCAGGCGGATCAGGGCGATAATGATCCCCAAGGCGCCGGCGACGAAGGAGATGATCGAAACCATCCCCCCGCGCACGCCCGGCAGCAGGGCGATCACGAAGCCCAGAACACCCAGCACGATCGCGACAATGGCCATCAGGAAGCCGATCGCGACGCTGTGGGTGGCGAAGCTGATGACCGCCGCAATGACGGCGAGGATCGAGACCAGGCTGAAATGCGGCGCCGGCCGCGACGATGGGGCGATTGGCATGCTCATGACCAATGCTATTGCCCCCGAAACGGGCCCGTGCAGGTGAAATCTTTCTTAAGTCGGCCCAGTGTTTTCCCCGACAAACCGCATTAAAATGTCCCGATGAAGCCCAAGACCCTGGTCCTCCGCGCCGCCGGCACCAATTGCGACGGCGAAACTGCTTTTGCCTTCGAACTGGCCGGAAGCACGGTCGAGAAGGTGCACCTGAACGCGATCCTCGAGAAGCCGGCGATCCTGGACGACTACCAGATCCTGGCCTTCCCGGGCGGCTTCAGCTACGGCGACGACATCGCGGCCGGCAAGGTGCTGGCCAAGCAGATCACCGCCCGCCTGGGCGATACGCTGCGGCGGTTCATTGAAAGCGGCAAGCCGGTGATCGGTGTCTGCAACGGCTTCCAGGTGCTGGTGAAAACCGATCTGCTCCCCGGCCCCCTCGCCGGACAGACCGGGCAGACGGCGACCTTGGCCCACAACGACAGCGGCCGATTCGTCTGCCGGTGGACGAAGGTGCGGGCCGCCGGCGACAAATGCATCTGGACCCGCGGCATTGGCGAGATCGAACTGCCGATCGCCCATGGCGAGGGCAAGCTCGTCCCCGCCAGCGAGCAAGCCCGTCAGGAACTGCACCAGAACGGCCAGATCGCCCTTGAATACGTCGGCGAAAACCCCAACGGCAGCACCGACGCCATTGCCGGCGTCTGCGATTCGACGGGGCTGGTCTTCGGCCTGATGCCGCACCCGGAGCGGCACGTCTCCCCCCTGCAACACCCCGCCTGGGCCAGCCGCGGCCAAACCGAGGGCGACGGGCAAGGCCTAGCGATCTTCCGCAATGCCGTAAAGCACGTCGGGTAGAGACGTTCGCGCCAAGACCGACCGTTTAGCCGCCAGCCTGCTGGCCGTGTTCCCCTTTTGTCCCGCCCAAGACAGCAGCCAATGAGCGGCTGAATTGCCGCAAATGTTGAGCAACTGCGACAGTTGTGGAGCGAAGTCAGGTCCTTTCCTCAAGGCCTCCAGCGGACCGAGCCGCCCCGGTCGAAGGGGTTGCACACCGTTTTACAGCCCTTTGCCGCGGCGTCTTTCAAGTTGCCATCCGGAACGCCCGATGTTCAAATAGGTAATCTGGATAACGGGGCGAAGCAACAAGGCTCGCCCGGCTTATCCGGTCGGACGGGTTTGAAAGGGCAACGTATGAAAACGATCTTCACGACCGGCGAAGCCGCTGACATCTGCAAGGTCAGCCAGCAGACCATTATCCGCTGCTTCGACAGTGGCCGGCTCAAGGGCTTCCGGGTACCCGGGTCGCGGTTCCGCCGGATTCCGCGGGAATCGCTACTGGCGTTCATGCGCGATAACGGCATCCCGCCCGACGCTCTCGACAATGGCAAGACAAAGGTACTCGTCGTCGATGACGATCCGGAAATCGTTGAGCTCTTCGTCGACGTCCTCGCCCGCGACGGCCGCTTTGAGGTGCAAACGGCCTCTACCGGCTACGACGCCGGCATGATCACGAGCGAATTCCAGCCCGACCTGATCATCCTCGACTACATGTTGCCTGACGTGAACGGCGACGTCGTCTGCCGGACCATTCGCGCCAAGGAAGAGTTCAAGGAAACCAAGATCATCATCGTCAGCGGCGTGGTGAACCAGGAAGAGATCAACGCCCTGATGGCCGCCGGCGCCGATGACTTCGTGAAGAAGCCGTTCAACATCGAGAACCTGATCCAGCGCATCGGGCAGCTCGTCGGAGTCTGAAGCAAGATCTAAGGTAGGGTGGGCACCGCCCACCGTCTTCGCAAAATCGGTGGGCATTGCCCACCCTACGCGGTCGTTCCCATGCAAGACGCGTCGCGCCAGCGCATCGAACTCATCCTGCAGCAACTCGATCAGCTGCCGCCTTTGCCGGCGGTGGCGACGAAGGTGCTGCAGGTGGCGTCGTCGGATGCCAGCAGCGTCAAGGACGTCGTCCGCATTATCGAGGCCGACCCGGCGATCGCGGCGCGGATCCTCCAACTCGTCCACCGTGCCGACATGGGCGTGGCCGGCCCGGTGACCGACTTGGGACGGGCGATTTCGCTGCTCGGGTTCGATGCGGTGCGCTGCGCGATCCTCGCCGTCAGCGTACTGAGCACGTTTCGGCCGACGCAGAAGGTTGACGAGGAAAAGTTCTCCCGCAGCGAATTCTGGAAACACTGCATCGCCGTCGCCTGCTGCGCCGAATTGATGGCGGGTGAACTGACCCGCAATTGGGGCAAGAGCAGCGGCGTGGATGCCAGCGAGGCCTTCCTCGCCGGTCTGCTGCACGACATGGGCAAGATCGCCCTCGACGCGGTTGTGCCGAAAAGCTTTGGAAAAACCGTCGAAACGGCCGACCTGCTTCGCGGCAATATCGCCGACGTCGAGCGCAGCGTCATCGGCGTCGATCACCTCGTCGTCGGCAAGCGCCTGGCCGAGAAGTGGCAGCTGCCGGCGAGCTTGCGCGACGCGATCTGGTTGCACGGCCAACTGCCGCAGGCGCTGCCGCCGGGCGTGCGGAACGAGCGGCTCGTCAACGTCATCACTTTGTCCGACCTCCTGGTGCGCGAGCAGCGGCTGGGCTACAGCGGCAATTACACCTTCCCCATCGCCCGCCAATCGTTGCTTGATGCGCTCGGTTTGCTACCGAACCAGGTCGATGCCGTGCTCGCCAAGCTCGTCAACAACATCGAGAGCCGCGCGACAGCGCTGGGCATCAACGGCGTCGGTGCCGAAGACTTGTATCGCAGCGCCTTCCAGCAGGCGAACCGCGAACTGAGCCGGATGACCGATCAGTTGGCGACGCGGAATCGCAAGCTGTCGATTCGCTCCAAATATTTTGAGGCCGTCGCCACGTTCCAGAGCGAACTGCGGCCGGATGCGCCGCCGGCCGTCGTGCTGCAGGCGATCGCCCAGACCGCCGCCGCCGTGCTCGATACGCCGGCCGTCGCGGCGTTCTCGTTGCCGCCGGGCGTGGGGTATGCCGAGATCAATGTCGTCGACGCCGAAGGGCACTCGCTCCAATCGCACCTGATCGACGCCGCCGGCGGCGAGCCGGCGCTGGCCGTGGTGGATGATGGCGTCGCCGCACCGGCCGCGATGGGACCGGCACATCCGGTGAGCCCGGAGATGGAATGGCTCGTGGAAACCTTCTCGCCGAAGCTGGCCGAGGCCTCGCGCTATTGGATTCCTTTGCTGATCGAAGGCCAATGCATCGGCGGCGTCGTGTGGGGTGGCGACAGTGGCGAGATTCAGCGGCTGGCTTCTCAGCAGCAAGAAATCACCTCCCTCGCCTGCGGGTGGGGCCTGGCCCTTCGCACCAGCCAGATTCGCGACGAAGCGCGAGCCCTGGCCGAGCAGTTAGCGGACGTAAATCGTCGGCTGCAGAGTGCGCAAAGCGAGATCGATCGCACGCGCATGCTCACCAGCGTCGCCGAGATCGCCGCGGGCGCCGCCCACGAGATGAACAATCCGCTGGCCGTGATTAGCGGACGTTCGCAGTTGCTGGCCGCCACGCTGAGCGACGCGAAGCAGCGGGACAACGCGAAGCTGATCTTCGAAAAGAGCCAGAACCTCAGCGACATCATCACGGCGCTGATGCACTTTGCGAAGCCGCAGCCGCCACGTCCGAGTTCGTGTGAAATTGAATCGATTTTTCGATCTTCGCTGGACCTTGCTAAGCAGGCGGTCGATCTGGCCGATAGGCAGATTGAGGTGCGTGGCGGCGACTTGCCGCCGGCACACGTCGACGGCGAGCAGATCGCCGCGGCCCTGGCCGAGATCGTCGTCAACGCCGTGCAGGCGACAGACGCGCATAACGGCCGGGTGGTGATGTCGGCCAGCTTCGATGCCTTCGGGCAGCGGCTGGTGCTGAGCATCAGTGACAACGGCTGCGGAATGGATGAGCACGTGCTGCGGCACGCGTTCGACCCGTTCTTCAGCCACAAGCCCAGCGGCCGCCAGCCGGGCATGGGCTTGGCGAAAGCGGTCCGGTGGATCGAATCCGCCGGCGGCACGGTGCGGCTGGAAAGTAAGCCCGGGGCAGGCACACGAGCGATCGTGATCTTGCCCGCGGCACAAGAATCGGTGCAGGCTTCGGGAACTGTTCCTGTGCCGATGAAACAAGCGACCTGAAGTTGTGCCTGGTCGCACAAACTTCGGATTTGAACACAGGCGCGGCAAGCGTCGGTTGAGTAGTTCGTCGGGGATTTGGGAGAAACGTATGTCGAAGGCAGTTTGCAAAGACCCGAAACCGCGGACGAAGGTGCCGGCCGTCCTGGTCGTCGATGACGAGTCGTCGATCATCGAAATCTTCGAAGATGTGGTCGCCGGCGGTGTCGCTTGCCGCATGTTGAAGGCCTCTTCGATGGCCGAGGCGCGCAAGGTGCTCACGGGCGCGCCGATCGATCTGCTGGTGGCCGATGTTGGCTTGCCCGACGGCAACGGCATGGAACTGCTCGAAGAGCTGCGCCTCACTTCGCCCAACGCCGCCGCGATTTTCATGACGCAAAAGCCCAGCGTCGACGGCACGCTCTACGCCCTTCGGCACGGCGTGATCGACTACCTCCCCAAGCCGTTCTCGGCCACGCAGATCTGCGAGCGCGTGAGCGCCGCCCTGAAGCAGCAGGCCATCAATGTTCGCAACGACCGCCGTCTGACGCGCCTCAAGCACGCCGTCCGCGAGCTGAACAAGGCCCGTCGCGTGGTAAGCCAGAAGGTCGATCTGCTCTGCAACGACTTGATCAACGCCTACAGTGACGTCGCCCAGCAGATGCAGACCGTTCGCACCGAAGAAAGCTTCCGGAACACGCTCAACGGCGCCGGCGATATGGAGCAGATGCTCTGCCACGCCATGGACTGGCTGCTGAAACAGATCGGCTACAGCAACATCGCCGTGTGGCTCGCTGGCGACGGCGATAAGTTCGAACTCGGCGCGTACATGAAGTACACGATCGTCGGCGAAGCGAAGGTGACGGGCGCTCTCGAGAAAGCGATCGTTCCCACGACGGTTCGCCAGGGCACGGTGCGTCTGTCGGCCGTCGAGCTGTCGCACGTGCTGGCGCCGGCCGACCGCAAGACCCTCGCCGGCCAATCGCTGCTGAGCGTCAGCTGCAGCTACCTCGGCGAATCGCTGGCGGTCATCGCGGCGTTCCGCGACGAGAAGAGCCCGTTCCGCGATGAAGACATGACCACGCTCCGCTCGATCGCCAGCGTCTTCGCGACGAAGCTGACCGCCGCCGTTCACGCGAATGACGAAACGGACGCCGAGGAAGGCATGATCGACGACACCCCCTGGGCCGACGATGAGCCGAAGAAAAAGAACCCCAAGAAGCCGCAAAACGACGCGGATTGGTGGAAGACCGGCGGCCCGCCTCCTTTCTAAGACCTGTCGCGGCCACGGCTCAGGACGTTCCCCAAAGGTCTTGGCCCAAAACGCCGATGAATGTGATGATGCGTCTGGTTCATCCCCCCCAAGAGGCCGTTCTGCCCGTCGCCGCTCCGGCTGTCGTCGAGCAGGAGGCTTGGCCGGCGGAGGTGGACATGATCCTCAGCGCGATGGAGGCCGCCAAATCGTCGACAACTGACCGCCGCGATTCGGATCGCCTACCGCACCATACCCGGGCGGAACTGCGCCTGTTCGCCGACGACCCGCTCGCGCCGGCCACCCCGCTGTTCACCCGCGACATCAGCCCGGCCGGCATCGGCTTTATCACCCGCGAACGCCTGCCCCTGGGCTATAGCGGCATCGTGACCTACGAAAACGAAGACGGCACCCGCGTCGCCAACGCCTGCACGATCTTCCGTTGCCGCGAAGCGGTGAACGGGTGGTTCGAGGGGGCGCTGCAGTTTTCGAGCTAGGGCTTGGGGCTTGGGGTCTGGTCGGAAGGAACTTTCGAGGGTCGGGTCGACGCTCGGACGCCGCGACGTGAGTCGCGGATTCTTTCTCCTGCGATCCGCGACTCGCGTCGCGGCGTCAGCCTCATATCCGAATTGCGCTACGACCAGATCCTAAGCCGCTCCCCCATTCTCACCCGAACGCGCCGACCACCGCGAACATGATGATCCATACGATGTCGAGGAAGTGCCAGTAGACGACGCAGTTCTGCACGCCGACGTAATTCTCGTGGTCGTAGCGGTTGTGGTATCCGTTGTAGGAGACGATACCCAGGGCGACCATCCCGCCGACGACGTGCAGGGCGTGGATCAGGATGAGGAACATCACCAGCGCATAAAAGGGGGTCGAGCGCGAGCTGGGGATCGATTCATCGACATTGATTTCGGGATTCGGCTTGGCGATGTCCTGCTGTTGCTCGACCGCCTGCTGCCGGGCCCACTGTTTCTGGGCGGTCTGGTTCTCGCGGTAGAGCTTCACCATGGCCGGGGTCTGGATCGCTACGAAGATCGCGGCCAGCACGAGCGTGGCGCTGAGGAACAGCCGGAACAGCGGCTGACGCTCACGGCGGATGGCCACCAGCGCCCGGTGCATCGTGTAGCTGGCGGCCAACATCATCACCGTGCTGACCCACAGCTCCTTCGGCAGGTGAATCGAGCCCAGCGGCACGCGCCCGCTGTAGACGCGGATGAAGACGTAGCCCAGCAGGCTCGCGCTGAACAGGATCGAGAGCGAGACCAGGAACAGCGCCATGCCGATCGTGTGGGCGCGCCGCGGGACGAATTGCGTTTGAGTCACGGGTCTATTTTAGCGCAAAAAAAGAGCTGAGCCGCTAGCGGCTCAGCTCAAAAAATTCGGAAAATTCAGACGCTTAGCCGGGCTGAACGTTCGTGGGTGTCAGGATCGGGGCGTATGCGCCGGTGTCCAGGATCGTGAAGATGATGAAGATGCCGATGAAGACCAGGCACAGCGTCACGATGAAGCTGTAAAAGGGGCTGTCCCACTTCAGGTGCATGAAGAACAGCACCACAAGGACCGACTTCACCACCGCGATGCTAAGGGCAACGATGAGGTTGATGTTGTAGCCGAAATCGAAGTAAGTGACGCCGACGGTCAGGCCGGTCAGCGCGACCAGGGCCGCGAAGACGGCGATCAGGATGTAGGGCGCGACGACGTGGGCGTGCAGGTCGCCGGGCACGTGGCCCGGGCCGTGGCCGTGACCGTCATCGTGGCCGTGGCCGGCGTGGGCCGGTTCGGTGGCGGCGGGGCTGCCTTCGATCTGCTCGCGATAAATGGATGGCGTTGAGGGCATTGTTGTGCTCGGCGATTTAAAGACTCAGTTGCGTTACGAACCGACTTTGCCGTGGATCAGGTACAGCAGCGGGAACAGGAAGATCCAGATCAGGTCGACCAAGTGCCAGTACAGGCCGACCAAATCGACCGGGACGAAGTAGGCGTCGCTGAATTCACCTTCGGTCACCGGGCCGCTGCGCTTGGCGGTGACGAATCGCAGCACCATCCACAGCAGGCCGACGATCAGCAGCGGGATGCCGACATACAGGAAGCCGGTCACGTGGCTAATAGCCCAGATGAAGATCATGTACCCACCGACGGCCAGCACAGGAAGCGGGGGCATCCACACGCGCTGGGCGCTGGTGGCGGCCCGCCACATGATCCAGAAGATCAGCGACATGCCCACGATCACGTGGATGCCGTGAAGGCCGGTCATGCAGTAGTAAATGCCGAAGAAGGTGTTCACGCGTTGGCGCGACAGGTTCGAGTTCATGTCGACGAACTGGATGCCCTTGTCGTGCTCTTCGTCGACCGATTCGCTCTCCGGGCCGGGCTTCTTAGCGCCGATGTGGTCGGAGGTTTGCGGGATCTGCGATTCGCTAAGGGCCGCGTCGGCCGAGTAACGAGGGGTGATCAGGGCCTTGTCGGCGCCGGTCGAGTTTGGATCGAAGTACAGGCCCGCCCGCGACGGCTGGCTGGCGGGGGCGACGATCGGCAGCTGGTGCGGGGCGAAGGCCTTTTCCTGCTCCAGGAGGGCCTTCATGCCCTCGGAGTTGGTCATGCCCGGGAATTCTTCGTTCCCTTTGTAATCGACGTTGTACTGGTTGTAGCGACCCGGCCCGAGGTCTATCTCGAACTTATGGTTGTATTCCAGCGCCTTGATGCACATGAACCCGGCCCCGCCGACCAGCGTGGCGAGCAGCAGGGCGACCAATGCCTTCTGCTGGTTGAGCTGCGAACAACGCACCGCCCAGGCCATCGTCAGCGAACTGGCCAGCAGCACCGTGGTGTTGATGGCGCCCCACATCGTGCTGAGGTAGCTATGGGCGTAGAGGAACACCTCGGGATGGTTGGCACGGTACACCGAGTAGGCGCAGAACAGGCCGCCGAACATCAGCAGTTCGGTGGCGAGGAAGACCCACATGCCGAGCTTGCCGCTGTCGTACTGCTGCTCCATCGTGTCAAAGTGATGGGCCAGGTGCGGGCTGTGGGCGTGATCTTCGTGGCCCGTGTCCGGGCCGTAGAGGGCCGGTTCGGGCACGGGCGAGTCAACGGAGGCATGGTTCATAGCGTCTTCCAACGTCCGAGATAAAACACGGCCGGCGATTTTTCAACCGCCGGTCGCGGGGTGATCTTTTGAATGATCAGTGGTGAGGGTTCAAGCCCGGTTTGTAATCGGGGTTGATCACCCATTCGTAATCGCCGACCTGCTTCCAGCGGGTCATTTCGTACGGGTCGCCGGCCTCGGGGGCGACGGCGAAGTTGTCGTGCGGCGGCGGCGAAGTGGTTTCCCACTCCAGCGTGTTGGCGCCCCACGGGTTGGCCGCGGCGACCGGGCCCTTACGCAGGCCCTGGACCCAGTTGATCAGCACGCCCACCAGGGCCAGGCCCATCGAGTAGGCGCCGATCGAGCTGAGCACGTGGTAGATCTGATACTGATCCGGGTAGCTGGCGTACCGACGCGGCATGCCGTTGGTGCCGGCGATGAACTGCGGGAAGAACGTCAGGTTGAAGCCCAGGTAGACGGCCAGGCAGAGGTATCGGCCGACCTTGTCGTTGTACATCTTGCCGAACATCTTCGGGTACCAGTAGTACATGCCGCCGATGAACGCGAACAGCATGCTGCCGACCATCACGTAGTGGAAGTGGGCCACGACGAAGTAGGTGTCGGTCAGGTGCACGTCGGTGCTGATGGCCGCCAGCGGCAGGCCCGTCAGGCCGCCGATGGTGAACAGGCCGATGAAGCCCAGGGCGTAGCAGAACGGCGTGTTCATCCGGATGCTGCCGCCGTACATGGTGGCCATCCAGTTAAAGACCTTAATGGCCGACGGAATGGCGATCAGCACGGTGATGGCCGAGAAGATGGCGTTGGTCACGCTGCTCTGGCCGCTGACGAACATGTGGTGGCCCCACACCAGGAAGCCCAGCAGGGCAATGGCCAGTGAAGACAGGGCGATGAACTTGTAGCCGAAAATGTGCTTGTGGGTGAAGGTGGCGATGATTTCCGAGATTACGCCCATGCCCGGCAGGATCATGATGTACACGGCCGGGTGGCTGTAGAACCAGAAGAAGTGCTGGTACAGCACTGGATCGCCGCCCAGATGCGGATCAAAGATGCCGACGCCCAGGGCACGCTCGGCGATCAGCAGCAACAGGGTGATGGCCAGCACCGGCGTGGCCAGGATCTGGATGACGCTGGTGGCGTACAGCGACCAGCAGAACAGGGGCAGCTTGAACCAGGTCATTCCCTTGGGCCGCAGGGTGTGGATGGTGGCGATGAAGTTCACGCCCGTCAGGATCGAGCTGAAGCCCAGAATGAAAGCGCCGAAGGTGGCCGCGATCACGCTGCTGGAGGTGGTGGTGGAGTAGGGGGTGTAGAACGTCCAGCCGGTGTCCAGGCCGTAACCGCCGGGCATGGTGAAGCCGGTGATGCTGTGGATCACGCCCGACAGCAGCACGTAGACGAAGAAAATCCCGCCGCCGATCCAGCAATAGAGGCTCAGCAGGTTCAGCCGGGGGAAAGCGACGTCTTTAGCGCCCAGCATGAGGGGCATGACGAAGTTGCCCAGGATCGCCGGGACGGCCGGGATGATGAACAGGAACACCATGACCGCCCCGTGGAGCGTGAACATGTTGTTGTAGAAGTCCCACGCCGTCGTCGCGTTGCTGGAGAACGTCGGCCCGGGCGTGAGCAGCTCGGTGCGGAGCATCATGGCAAAGAAGCCGCCCAGCGCGAACGCCGACATCACGCCGATCATGTACATGATGCCGATGCGCTTGTGATCGAGCGTGAAGATCCACGACAGGATGCCGCGCTGGTGGTTCAGATAGTTATCACCATGCACGACCGGCTCGGTGAGCGGCCGGATGGGGACGGACGGGTTAACGGTTGACATAAACGGACTCCTGCTAAGGCGACCGGTCTAACAACCCCGGCCGCGAAACCGTCGGTGGGGCTTTCGCGCCACCGGCGGTAATAAAAGGGAGAAGAACGTTTAGTTCTTCTTTACGTCTTCGCCGGCACCGGCGGCATTGTTCGGCGACCGGCGCTGGTTCTGGCCAGGGCCCGGCTTGATGGCGCCGGCGTCGTTTCTGCCTTGACCTTGGCTCTGCGGCGCCCCGGCCGGGTTGTACGGCTGGGCCTCGCTCTTGATGTTCGGGTTCGGAGCCGGGGCCGGCGCCGTCGAGGGGGCGTTGCCCAGGCCGTTGACGTAATCCTTCAGCGACTGGCCTTCCTTCGGCTTCGGCAGGACGACCTTGAGCTCTTCCTTCGGCCCCTTGTACGCGTCGCTGATCGACTTCATGTAGGCCATGATCGCGATCGCGTCGCGTTGATTGATCTTGCCGAGGAACGAAGGCATTGCACCGCCGAAGCCTTGGACGATCTGCTTCTGCGGGTAAAGGATTGAGTCGTAAACGTATTCTTCGTCCACGGCCGGGATGCCCGTGCCGTCGGTGAACTTGACGGGGTTGCCCCACATGTTCTTCCACGTCGGACCGGTACCGGCGCTGCCGTCGATGCTGTGACAGGTGAAGCAGGCGTTGTTCTTCGCCAGCTTCAGGCCGACGTCGACCGCGGCCGCGTTGTCGCGGTAAGGGTCGCTGACGGCGGCGAGCCACCGGTTGTAGCTGTCCTCGTCCGGGTGAACGAACACCTTGCTGAGCATGCGCGAGTGGCCGTTGCCGCAATATTCGGCACAGAAGATGTCGAAGCCCGATTTGGCTTTTTCCAGTGTCTGCGGGTCGTTTTTCTCCAGCAGGGCCTGATCGACTTCGAACGAAGACGGTTCCGACCAGGACAGGTCTTCATAGCCCGAGCCGTCGGGCTTCTTACGCGACAGGTCCTTCCCCATCGGGCTGATTTCGGTCGCGTTGAACCAGAACTTGTTGAAACGGCCGGGCACCACGTCCTTCTTCACGCGGAAGTTGCGGAAGTAGAGGCTGTGGATGACGTCCAGGCTGGTCAGCACCAGGCGAACGTTGGTGTTCACCGGCACGTGCAGCTGCGGCTCGGTGTGGCCGTTGGGGTAGGTGAACTGCCAGCCCCACTTGAAGCCGGTGACCTGGATTTCGAGCGTACCGTTACCGGCGGGCGGCAGCACGCTGATGTTCATGTAACTCTGGAAGCCCCAGATGGCCATTAGCAGCACGAGGATCAGCGGGATCACCGACCAGGTGATTTCCAGCACGTTGCTGTGCGACGGGCCGGAGCCCATGTCATTGATGCCCGGGCGGTGGCGGAAGCGCACGGCAAGCCACACGCAGCCGACGAAGATGCCGACGGTGAAGATGACGCTGACCCAGATGATGAAATAGAGCAGCCAGTCGATCTGCGGCGCGACCGTCGAGGCGGGCTCGGGGGTGAGGAAGTTTGCCAGGAATAAAAACATAAGCGTTACCGAAAAGACTGTCCGTTCACGTCACCGGCTGCGCCGCCGCCGTCTTGGGTTTTGCGCGCCACTCGCGCAGCCAGAGTCGTCCGAGCACTGCTCCTAAGATCAGGACGGTCAGCAGGCCGCCGATCTTCATCAGGTTGACCCACACCAGCGTGTATTTGCCGGAATAGTCGTCGTAGTGATAGCACAAGGCGATCGTGATCTGCTCGACGTACCCGCCGACCTTGCCCTGGCCGGCTTCGATCAGGCCGGTGCGGAGCAGGTTGCTCGGGTACGACCAGCCGTAGAAGTAGCGGCTGATCTTCCCGTCGGCCGTGAGGATCACGATCATCGGCGGGTGGCTGAACTCGTTTTTGCCGTCGATCTTGCGGAAGTTAAAGCCCACCGCGTCGGCGACTTTCTTGATGTTGCCTTCCTGCCCGACGAGGAAGTTCCAGCCGGCCGTGGCGCCGGGCTTGTTCAGCTCGTCGACGTAGGTCTGCTTCTTCCGCTGGGCCAGGGGCCACTTGTCTTCGGGGTTAATCGAGAGGTAGAGGACGTCGTAGTCGGCGCCGATCGACAGGTCGAGGTTTTTGACGCTGTCGACGATGTTCTTTGAGATTACGTCGCAGATCATCGGGCAGCTGAGGTAGCCCAGTTGCAGGATGACGGGCCGGCCCTTGTGGAAGTAGTCGCCGAGCTTGACGTCGCGGCCGGAGGTGTCGGTGAAGACGGTGTCCAGCGGCAGGATGTCGCCGCGGTGTTCGGTGATGCCGACGCCGGCGGTATCGCGGGCCATTTTGGCCGGGACGGTCGAGAGCCGATCGGGCGGGGGGGCGGGCGTCGCGGGTTGGGCCAGAACGGCCGTAGGGACACCGATGCTCACGCCGGCGAGCGTGAGCAGGGGGAGCAGAAGATGGGCGAGCCCATGTTTTGGCATAGTTTTTCGCATCTTCGATCCTACGAAAGCCGAGCCGCGAGCGGCTTAGCCTTTTGCGGGTTTCGTGGTGGGCATTTTGCCGCCCTCCGCGATCACCCGTGCCATTGCGCTGCCTTTGCCGGCGCCGCCGGTCTCGGGGTCGTACACCGGGATCGAGGTCCGGCTCGGGTCCTCGATGTTCTTGACCTGGTCGGAATGGATCTTGTCGATCGTCCGTTCCTTGATCTGGTCCCACTTGCGGCCTTCTTCCTGGGCCTCAAGCACGTTGTAGTAGGCGTGAACGCCTTCGAAAATCGCGCCCGTGAGCAGCGTGGTCACGACCGCTGTCGTGATGATAACCGGAACGTTCAGGCCTTGTGGCTGCGCCATAATGTCGCCTCAATCTTTCGAAAAATCGCAAACTCACACAAGATTCGCCGACGCCAGGGATTCGTGGACGCGCGGGTCGGCAATCGGCCGCAACTCGGCCGAGGCCAGGGTGCGGAGGAAGCTGCCCAGCCACAGCACCGCGATACCGCCGGCCGCCAGGAT
>Ga0207705_10002670_pt1 | contig 13667 bp, 12 predicted proteins | sample KBSC13metaG_FD_184314 | JGI IMG/M metagenome (GOLD analysis project Ga0207705, IMG submission 184314) | Corn rhizosphere microbial communities from Kellogg Biological Station, Michigan, USA - KBS C1-3 metaG (SPAdes) (version 2) | ecosystem: Host-associated > Plants > Roots > Rhizosphere > Soil ...
ATATCGTTCCTATAACCGCAATGGTCACCAGGGGAATTACAGACAGAACGTTCATACGAACTTCTTTCGTGCGAGAGCGCGCCTTGAGCCCTGCTGGATGCAACTTACGCCGTTGCATCCTTGCTCTCTAATGAGCAATTAGATCTGGTGCCCTCGTGTTCGATGTCGGGACCTCGTCACCACATAGTCATCCGATTGTCCTGCGGTCGGCGCGCCCAGGATTCCCCGGGGAATCGGCTTCCGGGGAACAATACCCTTCCCCCGCGCCTTCAGAAAAACTGTCAAGCCCTTTACGCTGTGCAAAAAATGCAAGTTGCTCCATCAAAACCAGATAAAAGTTCCGTCGCGGCTCATTTTGATGAGTGATTCACCCTGTTCAATTTGATATCCTTAAATTAAGGATGGAAGAAAGGGCTGCACTTCGGTGCGGCCCTTTTCCATTTAACCGCCTGAGGACAGCCAAATGACCACTGAAGAGACCACGATACCTCTCTGCCACCACCTAAAAACCAATGGCCTGCGCTGCAAGTCGCCAGCGCTCACCGCTGCGCCATTCTGCTATTTCCACACGCGCCTGCATAAGGACCACCCTGCGCCACTCACCGCGCAACAGATCGTCGACAACTGGCACGAGGGCAGTGCCGAAGCCATCGCCGGTGCCGGCGAGGATCCTATGCAGATCGCCCGCGCCTATCCGCGCCAGAACGAGTTCAACTTCCCGCCGCTCGAAGACGCTGAGTCCATCCAGTTCGCTGCCTCCATGCTCTTTCACGCCATAGCCCAGGGACACGTCCATTTGCGCCGCGCGCGGATCATGCGAGACATTCTCCGCATTGCCAGCAGCAGCCAGCGCTCCGTTGCCGCGCGTCAGGACACAGCCGCAGTCATCCGAGAGATCGAGCAAACCGGGGGATGGGGTCCCGATCGCAGCCGCCGATCCGCAGTCCTCCCCGGAAACCAAACGGAATCAATATTTTGACTGCAAGTCAAACGAAATCAATATTTTGCCCGAACCGCCTACCCTAAACCACCTGAATTGAATATTTTGCTCTTTTTTACGTAGCCGGCAGGGAGGCAAAAGCAAATGAAAACGCCAGAGGTCTGTGGGGACCCCTGGCGCTCATCTTGAAGAACCTCGCAATCAGATCAGAGGTCAGTCTCTCCAGCGCCCCCGTGTACGCCACCTTCGACTTGCGTCTCCGGCGCTGCTACCCGGTTCCACCTTCGAGCTAACCCATGACTGTCGGTCGCCTCCTCTGCCGGCTCGGTTATCGTGCTCCGCTCTCCGCTTGCGCTTCGAGCCAGCTTCCGTAACCATCCATCGAACTCCAGCCACCGGCTCTCCAGCAATCGTTCGTCAGGATCTGCTGACTTGCCAATCCACTCGGCTTGCACCGAGCGACCGGCCTTTCAGCCTCACCTTCCTACCCGACTACCAGGTTCCCGGCTGCCTTCCTCCTCTGGCGCTGTCTTCGGCTTCCTCGTCGGCTCTCGCCTCCGCTTACGCCGCAGACCCATCCTTCAGATTCGAACTTCCGACTCGTGCCGAATGTCGCCTCTCCAGCTCCTCCATCCGATCAACCTTGGCTCTCGCCTCGATCAACCTTCCGGTCTTGCCTTCGAACCTTCCAACCGGCTAACTACGCGGTCATCAGTTGCAGAGCACATTAGGATTGAACGATCTGTGCATGCAAGTGCAAATCGTGTGACTTCTGTGTATTCCGTGGCCCTAATCGGGTGCGCGGTTGATAACTCCAGTGAATGCAAGGGATCAGCGCCGAGAGAAATGTGTCGATACTGCATCGTGAGTTGTTCAACAAATGGCCGAGCGACAGCGCATTCCACTGACGGGCAGCTGTCTTCCCACAGGAAAGGGCGACGCACTGCGTCGCCGAGTCAGCACACGTGGCTCATCCTGATAGGGTGGGAAGGAAGGAGCTTGCCGGAATGCAGTTTGAATTTGCAGAGGTAGCAGAACGCATCGCCCGAGAAGCAGGAGCACTGCTACGCGGCTTCTATGAGCGGGGTGTCGCAACCGAATACAAGGGCGACGTCGATGTGGTTACTGAGGCTGACCGCGCCAGCGAGGCGCTGATTCGGGAGCGGCTGGCGGCTGCGTTCCCGCGGCACGGTATTTACGGTGAGGAGGGAACGCGCGACCAGATCGACAGCGAGTTTCGTTGGTATGTGGATCCTCTGGATGGGACGACAAACTTTGCGCATGGCTTCCCAGTCTTCTGCGTTCTGCTAGGCCTCGAGCACAGGCCCAAAGGTTTGAGTCCCGAGGAGGACGGCCAGATGGTCGCCGGAGTCACCTACGACCCATTGCGCGATGAGTGCTTTGTGGCGGAGCGCGGCAAAGGCGCGTGGCTGAACGGCAAAGAGATTCATGTGTCGAGGACGAGTGCGCTGCAGGAATCCCTGACGAGCACCGGATTCCCAAGTCATAAGCGTCACGCGAGTCCGAATGTGCACTTCTACCAGGAGTTCACGCTGCGATCGCATGGGGTACGACGTGCCGGTTCAGCCGGTCTCGACCTGGCGTATGTGGCCTGCGGGAGACTGGATGGATTTTGGGAGTTCCGTCTGAATCCGTGGGACACAAGCGCGGGTTACCTGCTGGTGCAGGAGGCAGGCGGTACGGTGACGCACATGGATGGCAGCAGGTTCACGCTGGACTCTCGAGAGGTTTTGGCGACTAATGGGCTGATTAAAGATGAGATGGTGCAGTTGTTTGAGGACATGTTTGCGGGGAGAAGTGTGGGTCCAATTCCCACGCCGGCAGAGTTTGCCGCCCGGCGGCTCCAGAAATGAAGGCAAGGCGCTCGGCGCGGGTGATGGTGTTCGACCCCACGGGGCGGGTTTTGCTGATCCGATGTTCGGTGGTGCGCAAGAATTGCAAACAATTCGTGTTCTGGCTGACTCCGGGTGGGGAGATTGAGCCCGGCGAGGATCCCCTAGAAGCAGCGTGCCGGGAGATACGAGAAGAGTTGGGGTTGGACCTGCATCTTCGCGGCCCGATTTACACGCAGCGGAACCGGTTCGAGCACATGGGAGAGATGCGCGATAACACGGACTACTACTTCGTGGCATCTTGTGAGGCAGCGGCTCCGCAGATGCGGGGCGTAACCGCCGATGAGATTGCGATGATGCGAGAGATCCGGTGGTGGACTGCGCGCGAGGTGGAAGCGGCGCTCGCGGCTGGTGAGAATCTGTTTCCGATGGACCTGGCGGCCAGGATGCGGGAGTTCGGCTGAGAAAAAGGACGGCGCTGAAACGGCTAAATCGGATGCTATTGCTGCGTGAGCGGCTGCTGGGCGGGGGGCGTTGTGGGGTCCACGTGTTGCATGACCAGCATGTTCATGGGGTCGGTGCCCAGGGGAATTCCAGTGCGCTCGAAAGCTTGAATTACCCGGCGGCGAAGCTCACGCAGGATGGCGTCTTTCTGGTTGATACGCACTCTCATGACGACTGGATAGGTGACGACGCGGCCGGAGATGGCATCGACGCCGGGCACATCCGGGTCGGCCAGCGCGATTTTCTCGAAACGGGGATCGTTGCGAACCCCCAGGGCGGTATCGCGGAGGACTCGGAGGACCTTGTCAGGATCGGCGCTGGCGTCCACTGTGACGGATAGTGTCGCCATCGTAAAGTCTCGGGAAAGATTGGAAACAGTGGCAACCTGGGAGTTAGGGATGAAGTAGAGGGTACCGTTACCGTCACGGACTTTGGTGATGCGAAGCGTAAGGTCCTCGACGGTGCCGGTCACTGAGGCGATGGTGACCAGATCGCCTACGTTGTACTGACCTTCGATGAGGATGAAGATCCCGTTGAGCATGTCCTTGAACAGCGACTGAGCCCCGAGGCCGATCCCGACCCCGACCACGCCGGCAGAGGCGAGCAGGGTTTTGGTATCTATGCCAAGGAGCGAAAGAACATTGATGAGGACGATGAAGCTGATGATGCCGTAAGCAGTCGCGCGCAGAATGGCGGCCAGCGTACGCATTTCGGAGGCTCGTTGCGGGTTTGTGGCGGCATGGTGGTCGGCCAATCGGCGCATGCGTTTTACGAAGAAAGCGACAATGCGCATGAGAATGGCAGCGACGAAAAGGAAAAACAGGAGTTTGGGCAGGTCCTGCTCGACAAAAACCAGGGCGTCGCGGTGCCAGCCGCGGAGGACGTCGGTAAAGTGCAAATCATCTTGCGCGAGTGGGTTGGGAAGGAACATTATTAGTACGTCTCCGTGCCGGGGTAGGCATTGCCCCAGTATCTCTCGGTTTGGCTGTTCGATGGGGCGGCGCGGCAGCTCAGGTGTCCAAGGGAGGAAGCGATGACAACTCTTCGCGGGATCGGACTCACGGTAGGTGGGTGCGTGCTGGTGTTGGCGGCTCCGACTGCACTGGCGCAATCGGCACAGAAGCAACCTGCGCCAATTGACCCGAATGCGTCGCCGAGTGTCTACAACGGGCGTACGAATGGACCAGTGCTACCGTCGCAGGGACAGCAGCCACAACAGCTACCATCACTGATTCCGGATCCGGGATTCGGTGATTCGCGCTTGGAGCATGACCAGGCCAGGCTGCGGAATCAGGACCGTCAGCGCCAGATTGTCGTGGATACGCAAAAACTGGTGGAACTTGCGAATCAGCTGAATGCAGCTGTTGAGAAGTCGAACAAGGACACGCTGTCTATGGACGTGATTCGTAAGGCCGACGAAATCGAGAAGCTGGCCAAGAGCGTCCGGGACAAAATGAAGGGGAGCTAGCGGCCTCCCGGCGGCTTCGGCGGAGTTGAAAGGCCTGCATTCGCTAGATGCCGGATTTTTAGATGTTGCGTCCGGCATCTGCTTCAAAACCTAGTGGAACTCATCTGCGCTGGGGCCGTAGATTGCCGGCACCTTCGCCTCTTTCAACCGGAGGTATACGGTCAGCTGGCCACGATGGTGTGCAAGATGGCTCAGCGCGCCGTCGGCGATCATCACGTAACGGGGCCCGTCGGTCAAAACCTGATCGCCCATTTTGAGGCGCCAGTTGGTGTTCAGGTGCGCCTCGCTCGTCTTCTCGAGAGCCTTTCGCGAGCGCGTCAGTCCCTCCTCGAGCTGCTGAAGTAGGTCTGCGCGGGAGTTTGCCGGTTTGGTCCTGAAGGTGGCACCCGTCGGGGAGTCGAGGTCCAGCTCATCCATCTCGATCATCAGTGCAGGCCATCCAGGCATGCTCGCGACAAGAGCCGCGAGGTAACCGAGCTCCATGGAACGTTCGTGTGGCTTCCAGCTGTTCTCGCCCTCAGGAACGCGTTCAATCGCCTTACGTGAGGCAGCGGCCTCACGCTCCAACTGCTCCAGAAAGAATCTCTTCAGCAACATTCGGAACACCTTTCGATATGGAAGATCCAAGCTGAGAGTGACTGTATGAGGGTATACATGACAGCTGCTGTCATATTTGTGAAAAGATTCTAGGGAGCAGGAGCAAGGTGCCGAACGATGAAGGGAACCCGACTGCTATCGGAGCTGATGCTGCTCCAAGCGCATGGCAGACTGAGCTGCCGCGACCTGGCCGAGCGGCTCGAGATCTCGGAGCGTACCGCACACCGCGACATGGAAGCACTGAGCGCCGCCGGCATTCCCGTGTTTGCCCTGCGCGGAGCACAAGGCGGATGGGAACTAGCCAAGGGATGGCGCACGAAAGTGCCGGGCCTGGATGAGGCAGAGTTGCGCGGGCTGCTCATGGCGCAGCCGAGCGCCCTCGGCGATCCGCGGCTCGTTGCTGCGGCCGAGCGCGCGTTCGGAAAATTGATGGCTGCGCTTCCGGGCTCGATGCGTGAGCAGGCGGAGTCGATGCGGGCGAGGCTGCACGTTGACCCCAGCGGCTGGCGGCCCTCCTCGGAGAATCTCTCCATGCTGCCGATCGTGCAAGATGCGGTAACCCGCGATGTGAAGCTGACTTTTGTGTATACAAAGGCGAATGGAGAGAGTGCGCCGCGGACGGTCGATCCGCTGGGCGTCGTCTGCAAGCAAATGGTGTGGTACCTAGTTGCGCGCTCGCCCGCGGGCATGCGCACCTACCGAGTATCCCGAATCTCTGAAGCCATTGCGCTCGCGGTACCGTTTGAGCGACCCGCGACCTTCGATCTCGCCGCGCAGTGGAATGCTTCGACGACAGAACTGAGCCGGCAGCGGGAGCCTTTCCGCGCGACGCTCGCGATGTCAGCGGAGGCGGTATTAGCGCTGCGTGGGTGGTGTCCGACCAATGCGGCAGACGATCGCTGGGCTAAGGTGCGTCTGCCGGACGGATGGAAGATCTTTGATGTGGAGTTTGAGAGCGCTTCGATGGCGCAGTTTGCATCTCTGGGGTTTGGACCGCGGGCGAGGGTACTGGCCCCGGAGTCACTGCGGAAGGCCGTCGCGCAGGATGTTGCCGCGGCTGAGTTGATGAGACTGGCTGCGGTGTAAAGGGAAGTTCCCGTATGAAGAGCTTGAACCGGATCGCAATTGGAGTTGTTTCGTGTGGCAGACTTGTTGTACCGCTCAGTGATTTCTTTCCTGGATAATCTTAGATCGGAGTGACTGGAGAGCTGATGGTGGCAGTCCTTTGTCGTGACGTGAACACGCCGGATTCGGCGGGACCAGCGTAGAATCTTCACGGCAGCACACGTGGCCGGGGAAGGGGGCAGTGCATGGCGCGTCGCAATGGATCGAGTGCCGAAGGAGCGAAGACCGCAGCTTGGAATGGATCGGCGAGTAAAGCTTCCAAGGACACGGATCTGCCGCTGACGCGCGAGCAGCTCATCGAGTTCTACCGGCTCATGTATCTGTCACGGCGCACAGACGACCGTGAGATCGTGCTCAAACGTCAGCAAAAGATTTTTTTCCAGATATCCTGCGCCGGTCACGAGGCGTTGCTGGTGGCGGCCGGTATGGCGATGAAGCCGGGGTACGACTGGTTCTTTCCGTACTACCGCGACCGCGCCATTTGCCTGGCCCTCGGTAACACCGTGGAAGAGCAGCTGCTGCAGGCGGTGGGTGCAGCGGAAGATACCGCGAGCGGCGGGCGGCAGATGCCGTCGCATTGGTCAAGCCGGAAGCTCCACATTGTCACCCCGAGTTCCGCGACTGCCACGCAGTGCCTGCAGGCGGTGGGTTGCGCGGAAGCCGGCCAATACTTTACGCGGCATCCGAAGGCCTTAGCGCAGCCGCCGGAGGGTGGCTGGAGAGATTACCGCGACTACAAAGATGTTGCGTTTCGCGGAGACGAGGTAGTGTATGTCTCGATCGGTGAGGGCTCGACCAGCCAGGGTGAGTTCTGGGAGTCGCTGAATACCGCAAGCAACGGCAAGCTGCCGGTGGTGTACGTCGTCGAGGACAATGAGTACGCGATCTCTACCCCGGTTGAGGCGAACACTCCCGGTGGAAACATCTCGCGGTTGATTGCGAACTTTCCGAACTTCCACTTCGCCGAAATTGATGGAACAGATCCAATTGCCTCATATGTGGCGATGCGGGATGCGGTTGCGTATGCGCGAGCCGGCAATGGACCGGCGCTGGTCCACGGGCATGTTGTCCGGCCCTACTCGCACTCATTGAGCGACGATGAGCGCCAATACCGCGGTGAGGAAGAGGTGAAGGCCGAGACCGCTCGCGATCCCCTGGCGAAGATGCAGATGTGGCTCCTGCGCAAGGGAATCCTGGATGCAGATGGCATCAACCGGCTGGAGCGCAAGGTAGACGAAGAGGTGCAGCGCGCTGCGGACCGTGCACTTCAGGCGGTGCTGCCAAGTACAAGGCCTGAGGCGATTTTGCGGCACCAGTACTCGGAAGACCTGAAGCCGACGGATGCGCGCTTCGCGACCGAGACGCAGGCCACGGCCGACCCTGCCGAGCGCACGATGGCCGAGCTGATCAACATGTGTCTAAAAGACGAGATGCGTCGCGATGAGCGCATCGTCGTCTTCGGGGAAGATGTGGCCGACGCGACCCGCGAGCAGCCGCTTCGAGCCGGAAAGATCAAGGGAAAGGGCGGCGTCTTCAAACTGACGGCAGGCTTGCAGACGGAATTCGGCTCAGACCGTTGCTGGAACTCGCCGCTAGCAGAGGCTAATATCGTGGGCCGTGCTATCGGCATGGCTGTACGGGGACTCAAGCCTGTAGTGGAGATTCAGTTCTTCGACTACATCTGGCCGGCGATGCATCAGCTTCGAAATGAGCTGCCACTGATCCGCTGGCGCTCAAACGGCACATGGAGCTGCCCCGTAGTATTGCGCGTGCCGATTGGCGGGTACCTGACGGGCGGGTCAATTTATCATTCCCAGTCCGGCGAAAGCATCTTCACCCATACGCCGGGCATTCATGTGGTGATGCCGTCCAATGCGCTGGACGCACTCGGCCTGCTGAGGACCGCGATTCGATGTGACGACCCGGTGCTTTTTCTCGAGCACAAGCGTCTCTATCGCGAGACCTTCGGGCGTGGGGTCTATCCGGGACCGGAGTATGCCATTCCATTCGGAAAGGCAAGGGTGGTTCGACCGGGAAAGGACCTGACGGTGGTGACATATGGTGCCTTGGTTCCACGTGGTCTCCAGGCGGCTGACAAGCTGTTTCGCGAAACCGGCGTCGACGTGGAGCTGATCGATTTACGCACATTGAATCCGTTTGACTGGGACACGATCGCGGCCTCGGTGAAGAAGACGAACAAGGTAATCGTGGCGCACGAGGACACGCTGAGTTGGGGTTACGGTGCGGAGATCGCCGCCCGAACCGGACAGGAATTGTTTGACTGGCTCGATGCTCCTGTGCGGCGAGTCGGCGCGCTCGACACGTTCTGTGCGTATCAACCGGCGCTGGAGGATGTGATCCTGCCGCAGCCGGAAGATCTGTACCGCGAGATGCTGGTGCTGGCAAAGTATTAAGGACTCGAAACCTAATACGTTCCGGAGTTGAAACGTCGACGGAGGGTCGTGCGAATGGCGAAACAGGCGATTTGGGTGATGCTAAAGGCCAAACCCGGCAAAGAGAATGAGATCGAGGCATTTTTAAAGCAGGGCGCGAAGATGAGCCTGGATGAACCGGAGACCGTCACCTGGTATGGCGTGAAGATCGCTCCAGGAGTGTACGGCGTATTCGATACGTTCGCGGATGAGCACGGCCGCGATGCTCACATGAGCGGGGAGATTGCGAAGGCGCTCATGGCAAAGGCGTCCGAGCTGTTTGAAAATCAGCTTCAGATCGAGAAGCTTGAAATTCTCGCGAGCAAAGACTGACTATCAGCGGTCGTCCCGGACGCGCTGAACCTCACCGAACACACGCATGAGATTGCCACCAAGCAGTTTACGAAGATCCTCGTCCGAATAGCCACGGTCGGATAGAGCCGCTGTGATCTTTGGCAGGTCGGCGGCCGAGTCAATACCTTCAGGGAGCGATGAGATCCCGTCGAAATCCGAGCCGATACCGACGTGGTCGATCCCGGCCACGCGGATGATGTGTTCGAATTGTGCAACCAGCGATCCGAGCGGCGGTCGCGGGATGCGCGCGGCGTATTCGATATCAATGGCATTGGATGCATGGTAAGGGACGGGCATTCCGCGCTTCGCGTACTGCTGTTCCAGTGTGGCGTGCGCGGCAGACCGTTCCGCCTTGAAGTCAGTATGTGCCCGCCGATAGTTCTCGTCGATGAAGGCTGAATAGAAGTTCACCATGACAACTCCGCCAGTCGCAGCAATTGCCCGAAGCTGGTCGTCGTAAAGGTTCCTGGCGGAGTCAGCGAGCGCGCGAGCACAGGAATGGGAGGCGAGCACCGGCGCACTCGTGAGGGCAAGCACGTCAGCGAGTGTCTTGTCAGACACATGTGAGACGTCCACCATCATGCCGAGGCGATTCATTTCCGCGATAACGTCGCGGCCGAAGCTGGTTAGACCGTTGTGATGGGGAACGTCAGGCTCGCCGAGGTCACCGGAAGAGTCCGCCCAGTCGTTCGAGTTGGCCCAGGTGAGTGTCATGTAGCGCACGCCAAGGGCGTAGTAGCTCCGAAGCAAGGCCAGGGAATTCTCGATCGCGTGGCCACCCTCGATTCCCATCAATACACCAAACTTGCCGGCGTCCCGAGCAGCCATGATCTCTTCAGGTGACGTGCACAGTGCGAGTTCGTCTGGGTGGCGCCGCACCTGCTCATAGACTGCGTCAATGAGCGTGAGTGTCCGGTGTGCGAAGCGGCCTTGCCAGGCGGTTGGCTCAGGCCAGATCGCGAAAAACTCGGCGGCGAGGTTGCCGCAGCGTGCGGCTTCGAGGTTGAGCATGCCGTGTCCCAGCGGCCCAGTAAAGTCCCAGGCCTCATCTGCAAAGCGCTGCGGAGTGTCAGCGTGAGTGTCGATCACAAGCGCGGAGGCGTGCAGATTGTACGAGTTAGGAGCTTTCATGTGTCTTTCCAGTTTAGCCGGTCACGGCCGCAGTGCAGGGCAACCCGTCGTAGGGCCCAGGGCTCTTATAGAGGTAGAGGAGATGTCTATGGCACACGGACTCGATTCCACCAAGAGCGCGGCACGGCCTTCTCATGAGGCGATCGAAGGCAGGGGCTCAGGTGATGAGCTGACGGATACGAAGACCAAGCAGGAGAAGCTCGATGTGAACGCGATGCGCGGAGCGAAGCGGGCTGAGAACAGAATTTTGAACGACGAGGGAAAGGTTCCCGGGAGCACAATCTTCACGAAGTAGAGGTTCAGAAGCAGATTTAGACGCTTGCAGGGCACGAGCAACTCTTGCTCGCGAGAGCTACAGAGTGACGCAAGATGCGGTAGGCCCCACTTCTGACAGGGAGTGGGGCCATTTTTTCGTGCATTGTTGGGCGGGTCCAAGCCCGGCCACACGGATTCTTTACAATCGAACATATGTCAGAGCAGGTTCGAGGCGCGAACGACCTACAGCGGTATAACCCGGCGGAGATCGAGGCGAGATGGCAGGCGAGGTGGGACGCTGAACCGTCCCTTTATGCCGCCGATCCGCACGATGCAGGCAAACCAAAGTTCTATTGTCTGGAAATGCTGCCGTATCCGAGCGGACAGCTCCACATGGGGCACGTGCGGAATTACTCGATCGGCGACGCCCTAGCGCGTTTCATGTGGATGCAGGGCTACAACGTACTGCACCCTATGGGCTGGGATGCCTTCGGTCTTCCGGCTGAGAATGCTGCGCTCAAGAACAATACTCCTCCACGTGAATGGACGTTGAGCAATATTGCAGCGATGCGAAAGCAGATGTCACGCATCGGGTTCAGCTACGACTGGTCAAGCGAGGTCACGACCTGCCTACCGGAGTACTACCGCTGGAACCAATGGTTTTTTCTGAAGATGTACGAGCGTGGGCTCGCGTACCGAAAAAAGAGCAAGGTGAACTGGTGTCCCGATTGCCAGACCGTGCTCGCGAATGAGCAGGTGATCAACGGCCGGTGCTGGAGGCATGAAGAGACCTTGGTTGAGCAGAAAGATCTGACTCAGTGGTTTTTGCGGATCACGGAGTACGCAGACGAGCTGCTAAAGGGGTTGGAGCAGCTTGAGGGCTGGCCTGAAAAGGTCCGTACCATGCAGCGGAACTGGATTGGCCGAAGCGAAGGTACGTTCGTGGATTTTGCGCTGGAAGACGCGGCTGGGGCTGGAGCGGACCAGTGTCCTGCCATCACGGTATTTACTACGCGGGTCGATACCATTTTTGGCGCGACCTCGATTCAAGTAGCTCCGGAACACTTTGTGGCCAAGCGGTTCGCGGACGAAGATCCCGCTCTGGCCGCGCAGGTGAATACGATGATCGCCGAGCAGAAGGCCGCACGCGAAGCCGGAGATGTCGGCATGATCGAGAAGCACGGCGTGACGACCGGCAGATTTGCCGTTAACCCGTTCAACGGTGAGCGGGTGCCGATCTGGGTAGCGAACTATATTCTTGCCGACTACGGAACCGGCGCGATTATGAGCGTACCTGCGCACGACGAACGAGATTTCGAATTCGCGACCAAGTACGGCTTGGAGATTCGGCAGGTCATCGTCCCCGATATGCATGATGAAGAGCTTCCGTCGTTGCCATACATCGAGGAAGACGCATCGGTGCTAATAAATTCCGGTAAGTGGTCCGGACAGAGTTGCGTTGAAGCGCAACAAAGCATGGCTGCACATGCGAAGGAGAGCAACTTCGGAGAGCCGACCGTGACATATCGCCTGAAGGACTGGGGCGTGAGCCGGCAGCGATACTGGGGTACTCCCATTCCAATGGTTTATTGCCGCAACGGGCATGACGGAGTTGACGTAGGCGGGGTGGTCCCAGTTCCTGAGTCCGCACTGCCGGTGCTGCTGCCGGAGCAGGTGGAGATCACACAACAGGGTGGGTCGCCACTCGGGCGCATGGCGGACTTTGTGGACACAGTATGTCCTGTGTGCGGTGGACCCGCGCGACGTGAGACAGACACGATGGATACTTTTGTCGACTCAAGCTGGTATTTCTACCGTTACACGGACTCGAAGAACACGTGCGCCCCGTTCGACTCTGAGAAGGCGAATTACTGGTTTCCGATCGATCAGTATATCGGCGGCGTGGAGCACGCGATCCTGCACCTGATCTATTCGCGTTTCTGGACGAAGGTGATGCGTGATCTCGGGCTCATTAAGAATGATGAGCCTGCAGCGCGCCTATTCACCCAGGGCATGGTGATCAAGGACGGCGCGAAAATGTCGAAGTCCAAGGGCAATGTAGTAGCGCCGGACGAGATGATCGCACGCTATGGTGCCGACTCGACACGCATGTACGCCCTCTTTGCGGCGCCGCCAGATCGTGACCTGGATTGGCAGGAAGAGGGTGTGGCTGGTATAAGTCGTTTTTTAAGCCGGGTTTACCGGCTGACGATGAAGTACGCAGAGGTGACTCGCGACAGATCGGAAGACCGAGTACAGCAGAGCGTGGCGGCGCAGGCTTTGTTGCGTAAGCTGCACCAGACGGTAGCGAAGATCACCCAAGACTTCAGCGGACGGTGGCACTTTAATACTTGCATCGCCGCGATAATGGAACTCGTGAATACGATCGTCGACCATGAGGCGGCCATGGACTCCGGCGAGATTGCCCCCGAGACAATTGCCGACGTGTTTCGCACGCTGACGCTGCTGTTAGCTCCTTTTGCGCCATTTCTGGCGGCCGAGCTGTGGGAGCGGCTTGGCGGAGAGGGCGCTGTCCTCCGCACAGCGTGGCCGATTGCGGATGCAAAATTGGCATCGGAAAACGAGATTGAAATTCCGGTGCAGATAAATGGCAAGCTGGCGAGCGTGATCACCGTCGTAGCCGGCAGCGACCAGGAAGCTATCAAGGTCGCCGCCTTGGCGGATCCGAAGATTGTGGCACGTTTGGAAGGGAAAACCATTGTGAAGGTGATCATCGTGCAAACAAAGCTGGTGAACTTAGTGGTGAATTAGTGCAGGGGGCGGAGAGTCCCAGCCAGAGTGACAGTATCCGGGGCACGCAGTCATTCGTTCACACGATGTCAGCATGCTGGAAACGACCTTCGCTCACAGCCCTCGAGGTAGCGTGGCGTTGGCTGTTTGGTATTCCAGCAGTGGCGCTGATCTGGTTTCATACAGCTCAACTAGTACGGCAATCCGGCGCCGACTTTCACGTTCTGCGAGGGATATCGCTGACCGATCCGACCGGA
>Ga0207705_10002673_pt1 | contig 13656 bp, 10 predicted proteins | sample KBSC13metaG_FD_184314 | JGI IMG/M metagenome (GOLD analysis project Ga0207705, IMG submission 184314) | Corn rhizosphere microbial communities from Kellogg Biological Station, Michigan, USA - KBS C1-3 metaG (SPAdes) (version 2) | ecosystem: Host-associated > Plants > Roots > Rhizosphere > Soil ...
TAAACTCCACGATAAAAGCCTCCCCGGCAAACCTGATATAATAAATCAGCGCACCCTGAACAAAGACAGATATTAATTAAAGGCTTTTGCCGAGCGCAGGCAAGGAAAAACGCGCGGAGCGATCGGAGCCTGTCCGCCCACTGGCGGATTTTCCTTGATCTTTTGTTTCTTTTGCATCAAGGCAAAAGAAAGAGCAATACCCACCTTTGCTGAATGGCAGACGTCCACTCCAGAGAAACACGCAGCTATCCCGATTACTATCGGGAGGCAGCCATCAAAGGCAAAAACACAAAGCCTGAAATGCTGGTCAGAAAATTTCTGCACGCCAATGGATACCGCTATAAACTCCACGATAAAAGCCTCCCCGGCAACCCGATATTGCCTGCCCGCTCGCAGACGGGTTTTGCCAAAATACAAAACGGTGATCTTCGTTCATGGTTGCTTCTGCCACCAAAATAAAAACTGCAAATACAATTCTGTCGACAAAATGCTGAAAGAGCATTAAATATGCGGACGCATACTATAAAGGAATGCAACTTTTTAACTAATATCGGGCAGATTATTGTATGTAGCTGCAAGCATTCTTATTAGTTCCTTCTCTTTTCCTTTAATATCATCACAACGCCTGTTAATTAAAAGGTAACCACTTATCTGCTCATAAGCAAAATGAGCAAAGGTTTTCTCGCCAAATTTAAGAGGAATTAATTGCCTGTAGATTCTAAACCTTTGATTATTAATAAATGATTCTACTTTTCGGGATATTTCGTCAACTGTTCTTGATCCGATAAAACCAAAGGATGCTTCCGGATAATCATTTAATAAAAGTGGTATCACTTTTACACACGTCATTAAAATATTTCCAACGTCACCTTTATTAATAATTTTAGAATATTTAAAATCACTATGTCTGTCTTTTTTACAATAAAACTTTACTGCAAAAAAATCACCCTCGTGATAATCGGCATGCAGAATGTAAAAGTATTTGGTTACAGGAGAATAGAATTTATAAATAAAAGAAAACAGATGGGCGCTGCCGTCTTTACAGGCTCTTTTTTGAACAAGCTTTAACTCGTAACCTTCATAATCAAAAATCACGGAACAAGAATCTTTCGTGTAGCTATTGAAGGAAGAGATTCATGCAAATCTTTTGAAGTAACCATCTTACCTTTAACAAGGTTTTTATTTAAATGTACAGATTTTACATCTTTCAAAGGGGTCCAGTTTAGTCTGTCACCTTTGGAGGCCACTTTTCTATGTGAAGTATTTGCTTTCATCTGTACAAATTTAATAAAAATTGTTTATTCTTTTCAACTGCCTTTTTTAATTTTTCAATAAGTGCGAAGGCTTCCCACTTATTGAGCTGGTCGCATTATGTAGAGTTATTTTAAATTCGGAATAATCTTGAAAGAAATTTTTATCAGCAGCAAACAATTATAGATCATCTATTTATTCCATAGTCGGTGTCCTCACCGGCCACTCCAGAGACATCAAAATGCATTCATAATATTTTTCAGTAAAAATCTGTTCTCACATTAAGGGAATAAAAAAGCAAACTTACGTTTACCCAATAGCGCAATTACCAAAAATCTAATTGATGAAAATTGGTTTATCGCCAAAGAGTGGAATCTTCCCGGTATGCATTTTAAAAAGTACGATTGGGACGATGAGACAGACCACAACTGGCATGAATTCTCCGATATAGAAGAAACGAATGATATCCCAACAGTAGAACAATCAATTGAAGAATTGATTGAAAGAATTTCTTACATTGTGAAATAATTATTTCATTAAAGAACTAACGAAACCATCTAAGCTTTTAAAAAAGTATAAAGCAGAATTACCAAAACCACATGAACCCTTATTTCTATTCAGATACCATTTCTAATTTCATTACTTCTTCTACCAACGAGATATTTGGCACGATTAGTATTAATAGTGATTTTCCTGACGAACCAACTGGAAAAGAAGCTTGGAAACAGGAAATAAGAATATTGAAAGAAGTTCTTAAAAACCATGAAGGAAGAATCTTCTTTGAATATTCTATCCCAAGAATGGGACGAAGAATTGATGTCGTTCTAATTATTAAGAATGTCATTTTCGTTTTAGAATTTAAGGTGGGGGAGAAGGATTTTAATCAAAGCGCTTTTGATCAGGTTTGGGACTATGCACTTGATCTGAAAAACTTTCATGAAACAAGCCATATCAATTTGATTGCGCCGGTATTGATTGCTACCGAATCGAAAAGATCGTATGCGATTATTTCTGAGATGCCGCACAACGACAACTTATTACTTCCTATAAAAACCAACGAAGAAAATTTAAGTTCCGTTATTAATGCTGTTCTCAATTTTGCAGACGGAGAAAATATCAATCTCGATACTTGGGCAACAGGTCGTTATGCTCCGACGCCTACAATCATTGAAGCGGCGATGTCTTTGTATGGAGGTCATTCAGTTGATGAGATTGCCCGTACTGATGCCGGTGCAATAAACCTTTCTACTACAACCGATGCCATTTTAAAAATAATTGTAGATGCAAAGGCGCAAGGTCAAAAAGCAATTTGTTTCGTAACTGGCGTGCCCGGTGCTGGAAAAACTTTAGTGGGTTTAAACATCGGCGCCAAGAATTATAAGGACAATGAAAAGTCATCCACTGTTTTTCTCTCAGGCAATGGTCCATTAGTAGCAATACTGCGTGAAGCACTTACAAGAGATAAGGTGAAAAGAGAAAGAGAAAAAGGAAATAAAATAAGAAAAGGTGAGGTGTTTAGCGAGGTAAAAGCGATGATCCAAAACGTTCATAATTTCCGCGATGAATGTTTGAAAGATGCAACACCACCATTCGAGCATGTAACCATTTTTGATGAAGCGCAGCGAGCTTGGGATATTACCCAAACGTCCAACTTTATGAAAAGGAAAAAGAACGTTCCTGATTTTAATATCTCTGAGCCGGAGTTTCTTATTTCTTGTCTTGATCGTCATCAGGATTGGGCGGTAATTGTTTGCCTTGTTGGTGGTGGACAAGAAATAAATACCGGCGAAGCGGGAATAAGTGAATGGATAGAATCTGTAAATCGTTCTTTTCCGGAATGGCATGTTTATGTTTCCGATAGATTAACCGACAGTGAATATGCGGCGGGACATGCGTTGCAGTTATTAGAAAAACATAAAACCGTAAACTTCAATAAAGACCTTCATCTTGCAGTGTCCATGCGTTCCTTTCGAGCAGAAAAAGTTTCTCTTTTTGTGAAGAATTTATTGGATTTAAATGTTGAAGAAGCGAAAGAAAATTATCAAGCAATTAATGAGAAATATCCGATTGTACTTACTCGTGATGTTGCAAAAGCAAAGCAATGGTTAAAGCAGAAAGCCAGAGGAACCGAGAGGTATGGAATGGTTGTTTCCTCACAAGCGATTCGATTAAAACCGTATGCCATTGATGTAAAATCTCCAATGGATCCGATACATTGGTTTTTGGATGGGAAAGAAGACATTCGTTCATCCTATTATCTGGAAGATGTAGCAACAGAATTTCAAGTGCAAGGCTTGGAACTTGACTGGGCTTGTGTTACATGGGATGGCGATTTTAGATATTCTCCAGAAGGATGGAAATGCTTTTCATTCGTGGGAAGCAGATGGAATAATATTAATAAATCTGAAAGGAAATTATATTTAAAGAATGCCTATCGCGTTTTATTGACAAGAGCGCGGCAAGGAATGGTGATTGTTGTGCCGGAAGGTGATCCAGAAGACCATACAAGAAAGGGAGAATATTATGATGCGACGTTTAAATATTTGAAGAGGATTGGAATTGCACAAGTGTAAGCAAAACAATGTCGAAATATCCATTATAATAGGTCTTTTACAATAAGATTAAAAACAAGAAGTAGTCTATATGGCAAAAAAATCGCATTTAAAATTTTTAAGTAACCAACAACTGTCGGAAGTCGACGACTTCAAGTACAATTATGGCTTTGATAGCCATAAGGATGATGAAGATAATGCTCCTAAAAATTACTTTAGGGTAGCAACGTCATTTAAAGCAGATTTAGCAAAACTCGATAGTGATATAAAAGCAAAATATAGCGTAAAAGACCGCACTTTGGGAATACCCTATGACATAGATTATGTACAAATTACTTTTCAAGACCTATTTGTTATAAACAAGTATTTCCAAGATTATTATAACGATTTTGGGTTAGAGGCAACCGCCTTTTATGATTTTGCTAAAAAAGGATTGTTTGCTGTTGCCGACCGTGATAAATTTCAAACATTTATTACCAATGTAAACAACTTTATTGAATACGAATTAGACGGAAACCAAGACTTAAAGTACTCCAACTATGTTAAATATATATCTGGTTTCAAATTGTTAAGAGCAAATGATATTATAAAGTTTAGGTTAGAAAATATTGGAGATATTGTGTATCTATCTTTAATGGACTTGCCTTTGGACGATGCTGTTAAACAGCAAATTGTTCAATCATTGATAACTTACTTACAAGCTAACGGTATTGTCTATAAATATGATGCTGAAAATGACAGGATAGAATTACAAAATCCAACCTCTGAACAAATTCAAAAAATTGTACAAAACTTTGATATCATTGAAAGTGCTACCTGTTCTGCATTTACTACCGTTAGACCAAGTGAATTTAATACCGTAGAACGTCAATTTCGTTTTATAATCCAAAATGCAGATGAAGATTTGCCCATTGTTGGAATTATTGATACTGGAATTAGTCAACAAACAGCTTTAGCCCCTTTAATCATTAATGATACTACTTTTACTCTTGCTGGAAATCCATTGATAGACCAAGCGGGAAGAAATAGGTTAGGACACGGTACAGCAGTAGCAGGGTTAGTGGCTTTAGGTAAACATAACCATAGAAACAACTTTGTGGGCAATGTAATAGCGGATGCAAAATTACTTTCAATCAAAATCAGTGATAATGGCAACGGTTATATTTCGGAGGTCGATTTACTAAAAATGCTATATGACGTTAGGGCTAAATATCCCCAAATCAGGTTGTTTACATTGACCACTTGTTATGGTAATTTTATGTACAAAAATGAGGCTTTTTCCGACTACACTTACGCTTTGGATAAATTTGCTTATGAGACAAACAGTCTTATCTTAATTTGTACGGGAAATAACCTCAACTGTATAAATGAAAATACAAGCTACGACCTTTCCTATTTTCACGGCGACCACACCAATTTATCAATACCAGCGGATAGTCTAAATAATCTTACCGTTGGAGCAGCAGCCGATAATCTAAAAGATGGTGCTTTCTTAGGTATTGCCAACGGCAGGGAATTTCCTGCATTATACACAAGAAAAGGGCATATTGATTTGTCTATAATATACAATGCCAAGAAAACAAATAAAAACTATTTCAAGCCAGATGTAATCGAAAGTGGCGGAGATGTAGGATATTATAGTGAAAATGCTTTGGATTGGATGGATGAACCTGCACTTACATTATTATCAGCTCGTTCAGAAATCGGGATTATGCAAGAAGTAGGAACGAGTTTTGCAACTCCTTTGGTAGCTAATCTTGCAGCAAAAATTATAAAGAATTACCCTGCTCTATCAAATGAAAGTATCAAGGCTCTCATTATAAACGGAGCATCGTTAAATCTGATACCATTTGCCTCTAATGTTTCTAAATTAAGAAACAGGGTAGCAGGAAATGGATTAGTGGATGATTTTAAAAGTTTGTATTCAGATGAAAATTCTGCAACGCTTATTTTGGAAGATACCATTGAGAGTGGAAAAATCAGGATATATCCTATCAACTTTCCAAAATATTTGGTGGAGGACGACTTGGGTAAAAAACGTGGCATTTTAAAGGTAACGGCCACTTTGTGTTTTAAATTCTTGCCAATTAGAAATAATCAGCTATCGTACAACCCAACTCATATGGCTTTCAGCATCTTTAAAAATCATACTGCGGACGATATTATGAAGCCTGATGAAGAACTGAAATCCAAATTGAAATCAACTTTGTCTTGGTCAGAAAATGGTAGATATGTTTCAAAGCCATTGCCATATTCTAACACCCAGAAAATAACTTTAAATGTTAGTGTAGACGATTTGAATAATGAAACCAATACATTCAAATTGGCTCTACACGCTAAATTATCTGAACAAATTGTTGGGGGCTTACCTGAAAATTATCCTACAGAATTTCCGTTTTCAATAGTATTAACAATAGAAGAAACTATCAAAAATAATACGGGAAAACTATACGATGAAATTCAGTTGGTAAATGAAGTTGAAGCAATCCAAGACCTTAACCTTGACACAGGATTAGAAGCAGAAGCATTAGACGTTTAATGACTGTTTTTCTGATTCAACAAGTTTCTGCCAAATGGAAGTATCTATTTTGGCAGACAATATTTCTTGCGGCTCTTTGGTTGCAAACAGAGTACGTTTGATTGCGGTAATGAGTGTTTTTTGGATGCTGTAATAGGATAAACCTATGCATTGCTTTATAATTCTGTTTGCAGCGGCTTTATTATCAAATTTGAAATTGCCATTTTGCAATACCAAGTCAATTAGCTTCTTGATTTCGATTTCGTTGGGTAATTGAAACGCTATGATATTGTCAAACCTTCTTAACAAGGCTTCATCCAACATATCTTTTTGATTGGTAGCTGCAATAACAATACTACTTTGAGGGAGATAGTCAAACAATTGAAGAATAGTATTGACAACACGTTTCATTTCTCCGTGGTCTTGACTGTAATCTCTGATTTTACCTAAACTATCAAACTCATCCAAGAAGATAATGCAATCTTCAATGGCAGCTTTTTTGAATATTTTAGAAAGGTTTTTACTTGTTTCGCCTAATTTAGAAGATACGATTGCACCTAAATTGATAACAACCATCATCTTTTCTAATTCACCTGCAATAACATAAGAAGCTAAAGTTTTTCCACAACCTGACGGACCGTATAATAACAACTTATTGGAAACAGGTAAACCGAATTGTTGTAGTACATCTATCTTCTGATGTTCTTCAATGAAAAATTTTAGCTCATTATATACCTTTTCATTTGCAATGATATTATTTAAGGTATAATCCGAAGTAATCTTCTCTAAAATCAGTTCAGAGATTTCTTTGTCTTCAATTCTATTGAGATAGGCTTCTGAACCAACTTTAGTTAATCCGTTCGTTTTTTGAAACCTTAAAGCATCTTTGAGGATGGATTGAAGTTGAATGGCAAAGTTGAGCTTTTTGGTTTTCTTTGAATGCTCTATCAACTCGTTTAGCACAGACAATAAGCGTTCTTGGTCGTTTTCAAGACCATATTTTGCTATATCTTTTATGTAATCCAGCTGTGCCATAGATTTGCGAAGTTACTTTTTTATATTATAAATGTAAATCAATCTTTCCAATTAACATGCGTTCAATTCTAGGTTAGCAGGGCGTACTTCCTGTTCAATACACTTAATAAAATGATTATTCCTGATTAACTAACAACCATTGTTCAATAGATTTCCAATAAGATAAACTACAAGAATTGTATGTTAAAATTATATTTGGAAAAGCTTTTCTATATTAATTAACAAAAAGCTAATTACACGTATTTTAATTGACCTTGAACATACACATTTGAAATTCGCTCCTGCTCTAATCTTTTATGAGCTTGTTGTAAAAAATAATACATTTTCTGTTCTTCTGAAGTTAATAAAGTTAACGCTATGCTCCGATAGATGGAATGGACAGAAAATTTTGAAAATTCATTGTAAGTTTTCTGGTCCATTAAAAAACTCTTAGCATGGTTATAAAATTGACGTACCATATTCAGCATTTCAAACCCTGCTGGATCCATATCAAACCAGCAATACAATTGACTTTCAGCCAACCATGGAATATGTTTACTCACCCGACTTTTAAAACCTTCACCAAAGATTGCCACGCTGTTCTTTACTTTAGGAAAGGAAAGAAAACACGCCTTGTTTTCAATTATAAATACCTTGTCTGGCTTCCAATTTAATAGTGATGAGTCATCAAGCGTCAGTGCTAATTCATTAAATCCTAAAGTAGGTTTTAGTGCGTCGTCCAAAACCCTAATCTGTGTGTAGATATTAGGGCTCTTTATCTTATATCTGCCAGAGAAGTCTTTTTCATCAAAATTTATCTTCTCATTAGATAAAATAATATCAAGCATTTTTTTCAGTGGCTTAATATTATCCTCGATAAATTTTGAATGGACTTGTATCGGCAGTTCACGTAAATAGAGGTCGTATGGCGGTGTATGATTAAAAAAATACCCAACAACTTTTAATAGATCAGGCATTATGTCTGCATATGTTAGCAGGAAAGAAGGGTGATCTTTCGCCCACGCCCAATTAGATGGAAATGAATCTGCAATAAGTTTACACGCTTCTTCTATTTTTAAATGATCCTTCTCTCGTTTTACGTAAAACAAGTAATCCTCAAAGGTCTCAAAATAAATTTTACCCGGAACTTTTTGTTTTGTACCCTCTATATTCTTAATCTTCCATTCTACAGAATATCCTTTACCTTTTACTTCTTTTGAGTTAGTATAAATAGGTACAATAGCGTCGTGTAGTTTATTAAACCCGGTTTCATTTATTCTTTTATCCGATGATATATTCAAAGGAAAAGAACTTTCCCCCTTCAAAGCAGCCTTCACTATTTTGAAGAACAATTTATCGGACTTATTCAAAAGCTCGTTGGGTGTAATCATTCTATTTCTTCTGCTAACTGTTTAAAAGTTTCCTTTTTCTCATAATATTGTTCCATTGTCAGATTGTAAAGAACTGAATTCTTTTTGTTTTTAATCTCAACAAAATGTACAGCATGTATATACGGCTCCGCAATGTTGATTTTGTCCAATGGAGTTACTACTAAGATCTGAAGGTTCAACTGCTCACAAAACTCCATCAAAAAACGGCTTTTCTCCGGATCTAATTTACTGAACGCCTCATCTACGGTAATAAAGCGAAGACTTTTATGTTGTCTACCTTGCTGAAAAATGCCAAACTGATGAGCGATGGCAGCTCCTAATATAGCATATGTAAACTGAGCCTTTTGCCCACCTGAATAGCTTGCGGTATTGTCGTGGTATTGCTCTGGTTTATTCTCAGCAATGGAATACTCTCTTGCTCCAAATGTTATCCAGTTTCTTACATCACTCACTTTGCGTCGCCAGGTTTCTTCTTTCTGTAATTCTGTTATGAGATCTTTTATTTTTTGGAATACCTGTTGCCTATAACTATCATCTTGCTGCATTGCAAAATCAAGCGTGCTTGGTATCGCATCACCAAGTTGGGCCTTAAAAATGTTGATTTCATTTTCTCCCCGAACTGGTCGATATTCCAATTGCAAATAAGTATCAGGATTACGATTGAATGTAATTTTCTTCAATGGAATATTGAGCTCATCAATCATGTCCTTTATTTTGTCTAATTCATTTTCGAGCCACGCACGATAGCTTGTGAGTGCATCTAACATACTCTTATCCATGTAATCTCTGAACCTTCTCTTATGCTCAACTAACCTCTTTGTTTGAATTGTTCTATAAAGTTCCTCTATATCGTCAAGACTTGACAAATCCGTGTTTATATTCATTACATCGCCGCTCCAGTTGGGAAATTCCGTGATTATTTTTTCCTCAGGATTTGTAAACGCTGCTATGTCCTTAATAATTTCCTTCTCCAATCTGTTTACAGAATCGGTGGCTATTTTTTGTTTTGTTTTTAATCTCACAGCAATCTGTTTTATTATGCTCTCAAATTGTAATAAGTTCTCATACATGCTTGTTCCGATTCCTTCCTCTTCCAAAAAAAGATTGACTGCGTTTTGGCCAATATCAGTTAATTCGTCATGCTTTAATTGTAACAATCGTAAATTTTTATCATTACACTCCTTCTCTACGATACCGATTTTTCTTATCAAAGAATCTCTTTTTTTATTATCTGAGTGTAATAAACCTTCAACTTGTTTAATGTTTTCCAAAATAAATGCATAAGTATCTGAAGAGCTCTTTAGTTTCTCTATTTCCGAGTTTAAGGTTGCAATCTTTTGTGCGTGGCGCTGCCAGTCAATTTCGTCAAAAAGATTATACCGGAAAATATTATTGACAACATTGATTGTATCGTTCACAGCATCAATCTGAGGTGTTATTTCCTTGATTTTCCTACTGATACTTTCGTGTTTTTCTTCTTCCTTATTTTTTTCCTGCTGTAGGTACTTAATCGTTTCTCTGTTATCCCAACCCAGACGATATTTCCCCTTGTTCCACCTTCCAGGACGATCATCTTTTTCATGACGATTTATATTACGTATAAGCCCGTTGGAAGTAATCGCTTTTTGTGATCCATAAAAAACATCTAAATCATCTGTACAGTGATAGTTGAATCGTTCTATTAAAATGGCTTCAACCCAATCTTTATAATTAGATTCTTTAAATTCAAGCTTATTTACCAGATCGTCAGGATTTCTGTTCCAACGCAAAGCTTGCCAAGGTTTCCTTTCTATCTTTTGGTAGACCAGTTTTGTCTGCATATCATTGTTATAAATGAAATGATTGGCAGCTTTAATGTGCTCTTGTGGAACAAGCAACTGCATGGAAAAGTTATGTAACAAGCGTTCGATAGCATCTTCCCATTTTTGTTCCGTTGAAGTAACTTTTATCAGCTCCCCAACAAATGGCAACTCATCTTCAGCCATTTCCAAAATATCTGCCAAACGTTTTCGGGCATTGATAAGATCCTCAGGAATCCGGTTTCTTCTTTCTAAAAGAGACGTTATCTGACCTTGTATTTTATTAATATTCTTGTGTGAAGTATCCTGTTCAATTTTCAAGTAAGCCTTTTCCTCCGACAGGAGTTCTCTTTTAATTGGGAGAGACTGGCTTAATTCTTCAACTCGTTCAAAATTTAAATTGAATGTGGTACGGTCAACTGGTATATCTATTCCAAGTTGCTTACAATATTTCTCATACATTTGACTAGCATCGGACTTGCTATTTTTTTTCTCAGTTTCCCTATCAACGTCCCTATTTAGTAGCAAAATTTGGCTGTCTATGTTTAATGCCGCTTTTTGAGTAATATATTGTTCCTTTTCTTTTTCAAGTTCTTTTATTCTATTTGATATTAACCTTTTTTCCTCTTCCAAATTCTTTGTCTCTCGTTCCAGTCTTGCTATGTCCACTGTAAGCAAATCATTCTCAACCCTGTTAAGAAAAAAAGGCATCTGTATGTCGACAAAATCCAAGTCTTCCTTTTCCTGTCGCTCGGAGTTCAGCACTTCTTTATTTCTAATGATTGGAGTTAATAATTCCAGTTGTTTTTCATCTTTTTGTATTGCCTTGTGGCTTACCAGCAGATCACTGTAATGATCATAAAGGTTTTTAAATTGTTCTTCAGCATCCGACTCCTCTAACATTTCATGTCTGATGAAATTCGTTAGATCTCCAAGTACCTTAATTCCCACTGTCTGACTAAACAGCGAAAGTGCTTTATCCTTTAAGCCAAACAGATCGCTAAATCGTGTTGAGTACTCTTTAAAGCTATTGTACAACTCCGTTTTATTAAACTGGGTTTTAAGTTTCTTTTTCCAGTCACCTTTTAAATCAAAACGGTCCCTGCCAAAATGATCGTTTATATTTAATGGATAAGGTGCGATAATAAAAACTTTTTGCAAACCGCCATTGTTATACCATCTTACCTGTACTAAGGAAATAGTATGCTGAGTCCCTGAGTTTTGAAAACATGCCAGAAGAACTGAATAGGGGTTTTCGGATTTATGACGGAGCTGTTCGGTTTTTGATTTGTCTTCCAGCTCAGAAAATGTTTTACCATAGTAGCCCCAGAAATAGGAACTTTCATCCCTTTCTTTTTTTGATTCCGCTCCAGAAGATTGATTATAGAATCGCTTGTTAGTAGGGACCAGAATTGTAAGCAAAGCATCAATCAGGGTAGTTTTTCCACTGCCATTCGCTCCTGTAAGCAGAGATGTCCTTCCATCTGGCTGTAGTTTATACACCTTACCGTTAAAAGTTCCCCAATTAAAAACTTCGAGATACCTGAGACGGTAACCATTATCGGAATTCTTATTGCTGAATAGAGTTGACATGATGAGAAAGCTTTTCTTTTATTTCTTCTAGTTTGTCATTACTAATAAAGGCCTTGACAATTCGTTTTACTTCGTATTGATTATTATCCTTATTCACCGCATCTTCCCGGTTCAATTTCAATATACCGATATTTAGCAGACTCGTTATTGGTTTCGACAAGTCTCGCCATAGTTTGCTTTTATTGGTTTGCTCCTTATAAAATAATTCAATCCTTTCTTTTATCTCTTTTTGTGTAAGAAAAAACTTCGTGCCTTCGCTTCTGACATCAAATTCTTCAATTCCTTCTCTAAGTATAACAGCAAGTAATGTTGCTTCATAATTTAGAGACTGTTTCTTCATCAAACGTGGTAAAGGGTTTTCATCTTCTTCTCCTGCCTCTGGCTGCAAAACCCTTGCAAATCCATCCTGTTCGCTAATGATCAGTTCTAGTCCAATCTTTCCAAAATACTCTTGTATAGGAGACTGCCATCCTAATATTTCACGCCATACATTTTTATCATCTGCATACACCGGTCCTTGTAACAGCTTTATTATAGCCGCAGCATAAGGTACTCTTTGAACTTTTAATTCCATATTAATTTGCAATTGGTCGGGTATAAATAATCATTGGTACATTAACGAAACGGTTACCAATAGCAATCGGTTCTTTTGCCTCCTCAATTATGATGTGATGGCTGCTTTCACTTGCTAAAGAAAAATAACCAACTATTTCACTTAGGCCATTTTCGATTCCATACTCATCGACCACTTCCTTTAACGTAACCTGATCTTTTGCTTGCAGCATTTTGTCTATTCGCTGTTGAAGCTTCTTTTTATCAATGGTAAACTGATCAAACAATACTCTAAAATTAATTACCTCTTCTTCTTCAGTACTATTATCTGGAAATAAAATGCTATTAGCATTTTCTCGTTCTTCACCTAGCTGCCATCTGTCAAAGAGATTAATTTCTGGCTCATCTTCAATAATTATGAATTGATCATCCTTCAGCTTGATGTCAATTAATTCGTAAGCCATTTGACGAATGTCACCTATCAGTTCCATTGCTCTTCTTCGCTCCAACAAATTCTTTTCGGACAATACGCGACTAATTTTTTCACTTAACTTTTTGTTTGAATCAATCACTTTTCTACCTGATACGTGCAGGTATCTCTTCAAATTTTTTAAAAACTTATCGTTATTATAATCAATATTGTTTTCATTCAATATCAGATAAAGACGTTCCGTTAGCATAGTAAACTCTTGCTGCCTCTTCTCATTCATCAAGAATTCCCAGAATGCTTTAAAGCTTTTTCCTTGTGGTTTCTGGTCTATCTCATCCAGAGCGTCTAAAGCGAATACTAATAACATTCCTTTAGAAATATCCCGTTCCGTATATTTTCTTTGAATATCTTTTCGTATCTGCTCAAAGTCTTGCTCTACTTCAGAAAAATCCGCAAGCAGCTCTCTTGCCATCTTATTCAGTTCGTAAAACTGCTCCTTTATTTCTGTTTCATCAAATACAGTAGGCTTTTTTCCCAGTTTGATAAGATTAATCTC
>Ga0207705_10002678_pt1 | contig 13633 bp, 10 predicted proteins | sample KBSC13metaG_FD_184314 | JGI IMG/M metagenome (GOLD analysis project Ga0207705, IMG submission 184314) | Corn rhizosphere microbial communities from Kellogg Biological Station, Michigan, USA - KBS C1-3 metaG (SPAdes) (version 2) | ecosystem: Host-associated > Plants > Roots > Rhizosphere > Soil ...
AGTATCGACCGCCAGCGGTGTCGCGGCACAGTCGTCGATATGCAGATGTTGCTTCCTGAGAACCCGCTCACCTGACTCCGGAGTCAATTCAGGGTCTTCGTTATTCGTGGAAAATAATGTCAGAGGAAAACGCACCAGAACGATCTTCAGGGGTTCCGCAGGCTTTCTGCGCCACAGATGGCGCTGGATCCACTGTCGGATAGGACTGCCGGATGATTCGATAAAGGAGGAAGAAATCGAGGAAGGATAGATCGTGCCCTCATCAATCTTCCAATCAGCAGAGAGCGTGATCCGGTAACGATACCCCGTTATCGGATCCACCTCACTCCAAAAAGTAGTCCGCTTCTGTGCCTGCCGCACAAACAGTCCTATCGCCAACGCACCTACAACCACAACCGCAGTGAGGACAGCAAAGGATTTCCAGCGAGTGCAGTTCTTAATCTTCATTTTCGGCCTCCTGCTTGCAGTTCCAACTGCCGAACTTCTCTGTATCCCTTACGGTCAACAGGGCCAAAAGGAACCAGAAATACAAGCGGGTTCATTGTGCCCGACATTTTTCGCAAGAAGCGTTCATCATTTTGCAGGTCGGTGGAGAGCGGTGATGCGTTTGGAAGCCTTTTTCGCAAAGTTCAGATAGTAGTCGAGGTCGTCAGGGTCCGACACTTTTTTGGCGAGGGCTCGACTGATGCGCTGCGCCGTTCCAAAACAGCGGACGGCACGCGCTCGATGTCTGGTCTGCTCGGCGCTCTCTCCCAGATTCCACCACGAGTCGATGTCTGCGGGGTCTTCTTTGATCAGTTCGGTACAGGCTCGCTCCATGCGATGGAGAAAGACTAGAGCCAGTTTTCGCCGCCCTTCCTGACGATAGGCGCGTGCAAGATATTTCAAAAGCGCGGGGTCGTCCGGATGGGTGCGTAAGCGGGCCAGGAGGTCTCGCTTCGTCTGACGGAACGCATCGGTATATTTGGCGTTGGCTTCGACATATCGCTTGCCGTTCCAATCATACACGTCGGCCCAGCGGACCTGCGCCGAGTGGCCCAACTCTTTACCGACCAGACGGACGCATCTCACCTGATAACGTCCCGTGTGGTGGAGATCGTCGATCCACAAGGACTGTTCGCCACTGCCCGCGTCCAGCACCTGTCGGAAGGTCCGGCCCGTCCAGTGATAGATCAGCATCCTAGTCGGATTCGCGGAACCTCCCGTACAAACACCCAGAAAGACCAGTTCCGGCACCTTTCGACCGGTCATGGGGAAGGCCCAGAGATCGGTCGAAAAGTACTCTCTACGGGCTATGGAGGCGAGATTCGGAGAACGCCACAGCAGCGTGCGGCGATGACGGTGTTCCTCAAAGACTGAGATAAGCGCATTCTCGAAATGGTGCTCTCGTTGTTCGGAGGACAAAACGATCCAGAGGTTTCTGCCCTTTACTGGAAAAGGGAGCATATTCCGGACCTGTTGCTTTGTGGGCAGATGTTGTTTTGCCCACGTCTTCATGTAGGGCGCTTGACGCGCCTGTTGCAGATAGACGTTGAGACCTGGAGATGCCGGAGATATTTTCAAAGCCGTCGTCAACGGACCGATCGCCCTTTTGTAGTCGCCATCACGGAAGTCGACCAGGCCGAGATCACGATAGCCCCTGCCGGAAGGCTCGATCGCGAGGGAGGCGTCGATCGGCTCTTCCACTTTTTCCCACGGATTGCTCATGCCGCTATCCACCCAATCGTCCCCCAGTGGAGAATTAGGGCGGACATGGGGCATATTACCACTCATCGGAGGCCCCGGCGATGCATACGACAGGATCCGTTCGGCAGCATCGAGGTTGTGTCGGGCTTTCGACGATCTCGGCTGCCAACGGAGAGGATGGCTGCCCATGTACGGCTTCCTGGCGACGGAAACGGGCATGGACTTCCCGGGCCGACCCTGTTGTCGTGACTGCCCGCTCGCGCCGAGTTGCGCTCCGAGAAGCAGGCAAACGAACGCGGATAACCAACCGAAAGATCGTGGAACGTTTGATAACATCCTGCTTCTCCTGGGCGCGTTGCACTGCGCTCGATGCAGTAACATTTCGTCCCCGTAGACAACCTGTTCGACCGATCCTCCCGGTAGTCCTGCCGGATAGTTCCGACTGCGCATGGCGATGTGCTCAACTGCTGCTCCGGGTGCGTCAGGACATACAAACGCAGAAGGAATTGCGGTTCGTCGGATCGAAGTGAGTCCCCAATCCAGAGGCGACGGGCAGTTATCTCGCCTGCACAACCGAGTACATCGCTCTGCCATTTTGAATCAACCGACGGGTCGCCAGGCAAATAGAGTAAGTGCCGGAGAAAACCATGAATCCCCAGAGAATGCGCGCCTTTATGAAGAGATATGGCAATGGCGGAGTGCTGATGGTCGCGGCCTATCTCGCGGCACGCTCGCTGTGGTCGCACCGTAAACTCGGCATCATGGCATGTTGCCTGTTGATCTCTCTCCTCCTCTGTGGACTGCGGCTCTCGATGCAACGCTCCACGCAATGGAAGACACTGCCCCTCCATCTGGCGCAAGCAGATCGTGACAGGAGCGTGACGACCACCGCAGGCAACGACACGTCGGAGTTGCGCAGTTCTCAAACCATTCTTATCGACCATGACACATGGTCCTTTGAGACGCGTATGCCCTCGACAGATACCATTTGGGAACTGTTGCGGTGCTATCGAAACGGCCAGTTGGTCCAGACGATCGATTCCCAGGATATGGGAAAGAATGACTGCGGGCAGTATTTTGAGGTACGTCTCATGCACTTTCCTACCCGCTTCCCGGTTGTTGGCGTCCGTGTCCAGTCTGGAGCAGGACACGGGCAGGTGACTCGCTACTACGCGGTGCGGCATGGGCAGTTGTTCAACAGGGGCGAAATCGAGGCGGAATGCGGTGGCCCAATATTTCGTGACTTCGACGGAGATGGAAAGCCGGAGTGGGTGTTCGACGATTTTGACCCACGCTATGGCCGGGATCGTCCCGATTATTATGAGGTCTACAAAGAATCCGCCGATGGGAAACTGGTCCACTGGAAGTATTTGCCGTACGATCGACCGCACCCTCTCCCCGACCCATTCTCCTCCTCACAAGCTCGACAGCACGCTACAAAGGAACGGTCTGAACGATGAAACGTCGTCCCTATCTGCTTCTCACGGTCCTCGGCCTGATGGCTTCCTTCACACTTCTTGCTGTCTGGCAAGAACGACATGGGCAGCAGGTACGCGCACGTCATGCGTCGATCGCAACGACGCGTGGGCGTCCGCCTGCGCAGCAGGACAAGCCGCCTGTTCGGGAAGCAGATGCCACACAGGGCGACAAGACGGAGCCTCCTCGCCCCCTGTCAGAAATCCCTCAGGACGCGGCACGCCAGTCTTCCGCTCTGCTGACAGATACCGTTCTCATGGCGGCGACCAGGCAGGGAGACTTGCAGAGGGTTAACTCCCTTCTGGCTGCCGGAGCGCAGGTGAATGCTGTCAATGGGAGTGGAGAGACGGCTTTGATCCTGGCCCTCGAGGGGAACAGGGCCGACATCATGCTTGCCCTTTTAGCCGCCGGCGCGAACCCTAACGTGAAAACCGCAGACGCCGCGGAGCGTCCATTTCCTCTACTGATCCGGACTTTACAGACCTTCAATCGCCCTGTCTATGGTGAGATCACATGCCGGACCGTGGTACGGAGGCTGTTGGAGAAGGGAGTCGATGTAGATGCAGTGGATTCCGACGGATATACGCCCTTGCTTGTGGCGCTGATCGTGCAGGAGCCGGAGATCGCTGAATGGCTCATCCAGCATGGAGCGGACATTGATCGACCTGATAAGCAAGGGAAGACACCGCTATGCACCGCTGCCTGGGGTACAGAAAACCGAGGCGTTATGACCCTGTTAATGCAACGTGGCGCGAATATCGCGCTTGCACACAACGGAGGCTGGAATGTACTGTGCTGGGCTGCGGAGAAAGATGATCTCAGCACTGCCCATAAGGTGGTCAGGAAAGGATTAGGAGTGAACAGCCGGGACAGTCTGCAACGCACTCCTCTCATGTATGCGGCAGCAAACGGATCGATGCACGTTCTTGACCTGCTCCTGGCGGCGGGCGCGGACGTCAACGCACGCGACGCCGCGGGCTGGACGGCCTTGATGTTCGCCGCTCAAACCGACAATGTGCCTGTAGCGCACGCCTTGTTACGGCATGGGGCGAACCGGCGGTTACGCGATCATGAGAAGCACTGGACGGCGGAAGAGAGGGCTACCCGTGTCGGTCAGGAGCGGATTGCCGAACTCTTGAGAACGGGGCGCATCGTGAAGAGACCGGATTCTGATTCGGAGAGGCAGTTTGTGGAAGAGGAGCGCAACGCCTCAACCCTACCGACGCAGGCGCAAATAGATATCCATCGCTGGATCAAAGCCGTACATCTGCCCAATATTCCACAAGACGCCGGAGAAGGCGCATGCGGAGTAGTAGTCTCCGATGACGGCGGCAAACAGGGAGAACCCTTCGGCGGCGATACATTCTTCTTTCTTCCGGAGATTCGGGTGTTTCACGACACGGACGGTCGGCCGTATGCTTTCCTCCGGGGACATCATAGAACGGAACCAAACTTCATTGTCGCGATACGGGGCCGAACACTGGTGCAGGAATGCGACTTTTATGCAGGGGCTTATGAAGCGTTCTGTCAGCCGCTTCCCGGAGGCGGTGCACTGGTAGTCGGCTTCGAAACCACCTACGATAAAATGGAGGGTAAACCCAGGAAGGGAATTCCCGTCAAGCATCAAAATGACCGGATGGCATCAGTATCCCAGTTTCGTCACGGCAAGTTAACCGCACTGGATGACATCTTCTTGCCACAACAGTAGGATCAGGTTGACCTGGGGTTCAAAAAAGAAGGAGACCGGCGCTTCATCATGGCTACTCTTTTGCGCCTGCTTTCTTGAGCATTTTGATGATCTGTGTGTTATTGTTCTTTGTTGCCCATCTTAACGGAGTATAGCCATGCTCGTCTTTGGTATGAACGTGTGCCCTCCTGGTAAGCAGAAGGGCTACAACAGAGTCGGAATTATAACACTGTGCAGCGATAGAAAGCGCAGTATTCCCACTGATGTCACGAGTCTCCAGGTTGGCGCCATTGTCCAACAACACGCGAACCATATCCGGGTCTCCCTCACAACAAGCTTCCAGAAGCGGAATGTGCATACCTCTCACGTTAACGCGGGCGCCGTGAGCGACCAACACCTTCATCAGAGATAGATCATGCTCCGATATAGCAAATTGGAGCGCCGTGATACCCATAGAATTGGCCGCGTCGATCCTGGCTCCTTTCGCGAGCAGACGTTCCGTAGTCTCTCGCTCTCCCATAATGACAGCCCAGAGGAGAGGCGTTTGGCCTTCTTTATCGGAGACATTGACATCGGCTCCCGCGTCCAGCAAGGCATTTATCAAAGCTATATTTTTCGTTGGCGGGATCGATTCTATAGGTTCCAGAGCCACCAACAATGCGCTGCGTGCCTTGCCTTGCGACGAAGACTTCCCCCGAAGTACATCCCCTAATTTCTGCTGGAAGGAGCGCAGATCCGGAGGGAGTTCTCCGGCATTTGCGTCCGCTCCCTGAGCCAATAAGGAGACGACCTTGGCAGTATCGTTCTTCCTGATAGCGGCAATGAGGCGACTATTCCGGTCCGTTCGCCCGAATTCCCAGTAAACCTTTTTGACTGCGATGCCGAGCGGCACCACGAATAGGATCAGGAGCGTCAGCCCCAGGAGTTTTTTGCGAGAGGATTTCATCGTTTTGCGGTTTGGACATCCCTTAACCCTAGCTGTGTCTGGAAATTGCCTTTCATGGAGTCTCTTCACTGGCTTTCAATCGCTCGATTGCATGCGTCCAATGCTGTCAGCACCAGCTTCAACAAATCCAATTCGGACATAGTCGCTCCTCCTCTCACCCTATAGGGCAGGCTTTCGACGGAGGAGGCGGGTTCTCCTGCGGTGGGGAGGCAAGACGTCTCTTGCGTTTTTGCCGTTCGTCAGAGTAGAATAGGACCATCAGGAAAGGATGCCCTCGATGCGACGACGTGCCGCTCTCTATCTTCTGTTGGGACTCGTGACCGCTCTGCTGGTGGTGGGAATGGCGACCGCCCTTCAGAGCGGAAACAGCACCGATCCCCATGTCTGGCTGTGGGTGCATCATCACGTCCCGCTCCTGCAGATGCTGGATCTTTCCGCCGCCTTCCTGTTTGTCGTGATCGGCACCTACGGACTGACGGTGAGCCGCTTGCAGCTGCAACTGCGGCATCAGGCGGAAGATTTCGGCGATCAGATGCAGTCGCTCGTGCATCGCAACGACGAGTTGGCGAAGGTCAACGAGGAGTATGCCGAACAGATCGCCTCCCTGGAAGCGGTGAACTCCGAACCTCCTGCGCTGACGATGGGAGACAGCAGCCAGAGAGTGGTGGCGGCCCTGCACTGGCAGGTCGATGCCCAGGCGCGGCAGTTGGAAGCCGTCCACAAGACGCTGGAGCATCAACACGACATCTTAGAGGACCTTCGGCAGCATGTACACGCTTTGGAAGGGCAAGAGCACGCCGCGCCGTCTCTGCCCCCTACCACGGCCGCATCGCCTCTCCTGCCGGACTCCTCCCCACTCCTCACAGTTCCGGAGCCGGAGAGAGAGATGGAACCGGCCCACGAGGTGGAAACGCAGGCAGAGGCAGAAGCGACGAAATTGGAACGGGAAGAGGATACGTCGGAAGCAGTTCTGATCCCGGAACAGGTTGGGCTGGCAGAGGGAACGGGAAACGACGGCTCTACGCAGATCGGCGAGATGCTCGAATTCGATGTGAGCGCGTTTGCCTCTCCGGAACCACCGCCGCCCACGCCCCGCCCCAAAAGCACGTTTGCACGGGCAGGCAAACGCGAAAGCGCCCGTTCTTATCCCGTCGATGACTCCTATCTGGCGATGACAGCAGGGCATCTTTCCAGCATTCCGGAATCCGCTGCCCCCTCCGAAGAATCGGCTCCCTCTGAGGAACCCGAGCGCATCGAGATCTCAGTTGGGAAAAACGCGTCCACGCCTCCATCCTCGGAGCCGTTCGTGGAATTCGAAGAGGCTCCGCCTGCGAGAACGGAGGGCGCGCTTGCCCTTGACATGGCGGAATCGGCTCTCTCCTCCCTGAAGTCGGAGACCCAGGAGGCGCTCTCTTCTCTGCGCGCCCAAGTCGAAGCCACGATACCACAAGCGAACCCGCTTCCACCTTCCGAACCCGAAAAATCCAGCCAGAACTCCCGCCGTAAACCCTGGCACCTGCGCTTTTAAGGCTAGCCAGCGCTGCCTTGCGAGTCCCATCCCTTGTCTAAACCACCCAAACCACCACAACCGCCGCTCGAAACCTCCCTCCACGAACTGCTGGAGGTGATGCGTCCGCAATCCGACACGCAGGATCCGACCGCCTCCCATGCCTGCCCGATCTGCACGCTGGAGCAGCGCAGTGTCGAGCGACAGATCCGCGCTTTCTTCGCGGAGTTCGTCAACGATCCCGCTGCCCGCGCCCAGTTCCGAAAGTCGCGAGGTTTTTGCATCCATCATACGCCATTGATTCTGGAACTTGGCGATGCTCTGGCGATTTCCATCCTCTACGCAGATCTGGCCGAACGCACGATTGCCAAATGGCACACAAATCCCATGCGACGTTTTCTGCTGAGTGACACCAGTCTGAGCCTTCCCTGGTCGCCTTGCCATGCCTGCACCGCCGAGATAGAGGCAGGAAACCGCTACACAGAAGCACTAGCGGCGGGCCTGGAATGCGCCGAGGTGTGGGCCAGTGTAGAGGCGGATGAGAGGCTATGTATGGATCATGTCATGGGGGTTTTGTCCGCCGCCAAACCTGAGGCGAGGAAACGCTTCCAGGAACTAGAGGAAAGCCGTCTGTCCCAGCTTCAAGCCGAAATGGAAGAGTTCATTAGAAAAAACGACTATCGGTTTCGCGGCGAAGCCTGGGGAGAGGAGCGCGACGCCTGGCAGCGCGCACTCCTGAAGTTGAGTCGCCCGAGAGGAAGATAGAACCCCACCCTGCCCCTTCTTAAAAGAGAATGGGAATACCCGCTCTACCATATGGACGGCTCCGACGAATTGCAGGTGATAGTTGAAACCGCTCCGGCGGAGAGTTCGTAACTCGATTATCACTCTCTGAAATGTGAGGAGGTCGCTATGCCTGCGTCGTGTCCGCGTCGTACACGCCCTCTGATTTTTACTCTTGCTGCTGCCTGTATTCTTACGGGAATAGGCGGCGGGCTGGCGCTACGGGGAATGCATCAGGAGGAGTTGGATGAACAGTTATATACCGCACTGGAACATGGCAGCACCTCAGAAATGACCGCACTGCTGGACCAGGGCGCCAATCCCAACTACGTTCCGCGGAGCGGTACAGACGAAGTGGGGACTGGCGCTCTGTTCGCTCGCCTCAAGCACGGAAACATCGACTTCCGTATCAAGCACGGCCCCACAATGCTCGGATGCACCATCAATGGCCTGGCCATCCGGGATCCGCGCGCTGTTCAGATCTCCACCCAACAGCTCAAGGCGAGGCATATACTCGCCAGTCCCGTGACGTGCACCGATGCGCTCGCCAAAATGCGTGCGCTCCTGGAGCACCACGCCGACCCAAACCGCCGCACCTGGGATACCAATCCTGCCGTGGCGGCTATTGGGATCCAGCGCGCAGACGCCCTGCAACTGCTGCTGAAGTTCGGAGCCAACCCGGATGCGCCGATCGACAGCGGAACTACGGCCCGTAAAGAGGCGACGCGAAGCAATATCCCTGCGATTATGGCCCTTCTCACGACAAATCCCCCTCCTCAGAACTCCACCTTAGCCAACCACTGAGAGCCTGCGCCATCAAACACATGGACCGTGTGTTTGATGGCGCAGGCTCTTTTCGGTATTCGGCTCACCAGAGAACAGCGGTCTGGAAGCGGAGGCCCGAGGAGAGACGACGCTATTTGACCAACCCGGTACGACGCATGTACTGGAGGATCAGGTCTTCGAAAGGCAGGGCGGTCGAGGTGCGGAGGTAGTCGACTCCGTAGCGGTTGCAGAAGCTCTCCAGCTCCCCGCAGAAGCCGTCGAAGGTCTGCTGATAGCGGGCGAGCAGGGCGGGATTGACGCTCATCTCTTTGGACTCACCGGTCTCGCTGTCGATGATGCGGAGGTCACCGAGCAGGGTCGGTTTGATCTCGTCTTCCGAGAGCGTGTGGATCACCGCGACCTGATAGCCGCGCGCCAACAGCGCTTTCAGGCCCTCCTGCCAGTCGGGGTCGAAGAAGTCGGAGAGCACGATCGCCAGCCCTTTGTAGCGCACGGTAGCGGCGAAACGGCGGAGCGACGTGGAGAAGGAGGTCGTGCCGCCGGCTGTCACCTTTTCCAGGTAGGAGAAGAAGGGGAACACGCCCCCGCGGCCCCGCTGAGTCGGCAGGGGCCGGCCCAGCGTGGCCGCGTAGGTCTGAATGCTGACACGGTCGTAGTTGGTCAGGCTGATATAGCCCAGCGCCGCCGCGACCTGGATGGCATAGCGGAGTTTCTTGGGATCGCCGAAATCCATGCTCTGGCTGGTGTCGATCAGCAGCGCCAGATAGAGATCCTCCTCCTCCACAAACAGTTTGAGGAACATCTTATCGAGGCGCGCCGCGGTGTTCCAGTCGACATACCGCAGGTCGTCGCCGAGCGTGTACTCCCGGTAGTCGGCGAACTCGATACTCGTGCCGCGTTTGAGCGAGCGCTTCTCGCCTTTCATCTGTCCGGCGAAGGGGCGGCGGGTCGCGAGCGAGAGTCGCTCCAGCTTTTTCAGAAACGTAGCGTCGAGTATCGAGCCTGGCGATGGCATAGGGTTCCGTTATCCTCCGAGAATGCCTCTGGGACTGCGGGTCGGCGGGGTCTCCACCACTCTCCCGTTTTTGTCGAGTTTCGGCTTGGGCGCTTCCTCTTTGAGGAGGCGCTGTATCGTGGCCTCAAATTTTACCGCATTGATCCGGCTTGCGTACATCTGACGCACTTTGCCGTCGCGTCCGATGAGGTAGGTGCGGGGCAGCGTGCCCGTCCAGGTGGCGTCTACCCCATGCACAAACGCGGCCGCATCGCCGTCCGCCTTCAGGTAGGTCGGGAACTTCGTGTTACTGTTCTGGATGAATGGGATGACGTGGGCTTCGCGCTCGGCGGTGGGATCCGTGGCGACGGAGATGACTTCCAGCCCTTTGGCATGATAGCGATCGTACAGAAAAACGAAGGCGGGATACTGGGCGGCGCTCGGCTCGTTCCAGGCGGCCCAGAAGTTCACCAGGACGACCTTGCCCTGCGCCGCCTTGATCACCTTATCCAGATGCGGCACATCCACGACCTCCGCCAACGGCACCGTCGCCGCTGTGGTCTGTGCAGCGCCCCCCTGCGCCCGAACCGGTGTGACCGCGGCGGTAAGGCTGCCGAGCATCGATCCGAGCATCACTCCCAACATCCCTCCGGAAACTTTCCAACTCCATCTCTTATTAGACAAGTTCACGATACTTTCCTGTGCCTCCCTGGTTTAGACTACCGAGGCCGTACCATCTGGGTTTCATCGACAGCGCCCCGTGCTGTTTAAGTTTGAGAAGTTCCGCCCTGAAAAGTTTCCCTTCTCTCCCGGAAATCGGCAATGTAGGGGCAGGCATGGTATAATGCTCTCGAAAACAAAATCACGAAGCAGAGTTCCATGTAACCCCAACACTGAAAAACCCACCGTGAATCAAACACCAAGACTACTTAACCTGACCGTGCGGCCGGTGCGCCGCGCCTGTTTTGCCCCGTTCTCGCCCTCGCGCTTTTGCTAGTGTCGCCGTGTACGGGGCCTGAGAATGGAGTCCCGTACTATGTCCCGTCCCCTTGTCGCCGTCGTTGGCAGACCCAACGTCGGCAAATCTACTCTCTTTAACCGCCTTGTCGGCCACCGTGTCGCCATTGTCGAAGATACGCCCGGCATCACCCGCGATCGCCTCTATCATGCCGTCGAGTGGCGCGGCATCGAGTTTACCGTCATCGACACAGGCGGAATCATGCCGAACGAGACCGATCCGCTGACCAAGCAGGTGCGCGCGCAGGCCGAGATCGCGATGGCGGAGGCCGATGTCATCCTCTTTGTCGTCGATGCTGCCGACGGTATGACCAGCACCGATCTCGAACTCGCCGACGCCCTGCGCGGAAGCTCGCAACCCCTCCTGGTGGTCGTCAACAAGACCGACAACCCCCGCCTTCTGATGGACGCCGCCGAGTTCTACGGCCTGGGTCTCGGAGAGATCCATACCATCTCCGCCGTCCACGGCAGCGGCGTCGGCGATCTGCTCGACTCCGTCGTGACTCTCTTCCCCACCCAGGAGAAAGCCTCCGAAGACGACCAGGACGCCATCCGTCTCGCCATCATCGGGCGGCCCAATGTCGGCAAGTCCTCCCTGCTCAACTCCGTACTGGGCGAGGAGCGCGTCATCGTCAGTCCCCTCCCCGGCACGACCCGCGACACCATCGACACGGACTTCGAGTGGGAAGGCCAGAAGCTCGTCCTGATCGACACGGCGGGTATCCGGCGCAGCGGCAAGATCCAGGGCACCATCGAATACTACATGGTCCTGCGCGCAGAGACCGCGCTGGCCCGCAGCAACGTCGGTATGCTGGTGATAGACGCCTCCACCGGGGTGATGGACGGTGACAAACGCGTCGCCGGCATGGCCCAGGATGCGGGCCGCGCCTGTATCATCGTGGTGAACAAATGGGACCTCGTCGATCCCGGCGTGGTCTACCAGAAGGGCAAGCAGCGCCGCCCCGACCGCGCGAAAATCGAGAAGTTTACCGAAGCCTTCCGGAAAGAGTGCCCTTTCCTGGAGTATGCACCACTGGTATTCGTTTCGGCGCTGGAGCGGTTCGGCGTCCGCCACGCCATCGAGACCGCCATCACCGCGGCGCAGAACCATGCGTTCCGCATCCCGACCGGCGAGATGAACCGTCTTATCCGCGATGCCATCGAGCGCCGGCCCTATATCGAGCATGGCCGCCAGCTCAAAGTCTACTACGCGACCATGCCGCGTGTGCAGCCGCCGAGCATCCTGATGTTCGTCAACGACGAGAACCTGATGCACTTCTCTTACAAGCGCTACCTGGAAAACCAGATCCGCCTCACCTACCCCCTGGAAGGCACGCCAATCCGTCTGGAAGTCCGAAAAGTCGAGAATAAGGAAAAAGAGAAGGACTGATCAGGAACAATGCAAATGCGGAGCAGAAATACAGGAAGGAAGGAATACAGAAAAAAATGCATAGAAAAGGCGTCCTGATCCTTTTTTCGTCTTCTGCTCGCTTGCAATCAACGATGCATTTTGTGCCCGCGAAGGCGGGCCTTCGGTGAAATCCTTCACTTCCGCGTGAAGGATTTGGGGTGCGCGAAGCGCGACCTCTTTACACCCCTAGCGAAGGAATTCATTCCATCGCTTGCCTGGGAGGAATGAACTCGCATGGCGCGCTTACAAACTCGTTATCTATGCCAGACCTGCGGATACGAATCACCCAAATGGATGGGGAAGTGCCCGGAGTGTGACTCATGGGACTCGTTTGTGGAAGAGGTGACGGTCAAGGAGAAGGCGGGGGCGGTCGGTAAGCCGTCGGGTGGGTTTGGCGCGAGCGATATGAATGCGCGTGGGATCGTCCCGAGCGGCGGAGGCGCGCCGATTCCGATCACGCAGGTGGAGACGACGGCGCTGGAACGGCTCTCTACGGGCATCGGGGAGTTCGATCGGGTGCTGGGCGGTGGCCTGGTGCCGGGCGGGCTGATCCTGGTCGGCGGCGATCCGGGGATCGGGAAATCGACGCTGCTGACTCAGGTCGCGGCGCGTGTTGCGGCTCCTCAGGCAGGTAAGGCGGCGAGTAAAAAGAAGGTCGTGGAGGCAGAGGAGAGCGAGGCGGAGGAGGGCAAGACGGTTCTCTATATCTCGGGGGAGGAGAGCGCGCAGCAGATCAAACTCCGCAGCGCGCGCCTGAACGCCGAGACGCCCCGCTTCCTGATCAGTGTCGAAACGGAGATCAGCTTGATTCTGCGTCATCTGGACAATACGCGGCCGGCGCTGGCGGTCATCGACAGTATCCAGACGATGTCCGATTCCAGTCTGGAGTCCGCGCCGGGTTCGGTGAGTCAGGTGCGGGCGTGTGCCACGCATCTGGCACGCTTCGCCAAGACGGTCGGCGTGCCGATCGTGCTGATCGGCCATGTGACGAAAGAGGGCAGTCTGGCCGGGCCACGGGTGCTGGAGCATATCGTCGATACGGTGCTCTACTTCGAGGGGGATCGGCACCACGCCTATCGCCTGCTCCGCGCCGCCAAGAACCGCTTCGGATCGACCGATGAGTTGGGCATCTTCGAGATGCACGAGACGGGATTGGAGGGCGTCGATAACCCCTCTGCCGTGCTGCTCGCGGAGCGGGAGGCGGGAGGGAACGGCTCCGCGGTCGCCTCGACACTGGAGGGTTCGCGGGCGCTGCTGGTTGAGGTGCAGGCGCTGGTTTCGCGCTCCAATCTGCCCAGCCCGCGCCGGACGGTGACAGGGATGGATCCCAACCGCGTCAG
>Ga0207705_10002687_pt1 | contig 13614 bp, 8 predicted proteins | sample KBSC13metaG_FD_184314 | JGI IMG/M metagenome (GOLD analysis project Ga0207705, IMG submission 184314) | Corn rhizosphere microbial communities from Kellogg Biological Station, Michigan, USA - KBS C1-3 metaG (SPAdes) (version 2) | ecosystem: Host-associated > Plants > Roots > Rhizosphere > Soil ...
ACCGACGTGGACCAGCCGCGCAACCTCGCCAAATCCGTGACGGTCGAGTAGCGCTACAAGCTCGAAACGTAATCGGTGGTAAGTGCCCAAATAGGGCTTAACACGCCCAAATAGTGTTTAACAAACTGCCAAGTTCCTGAACGGCTTTGCCCAATTTGTGTTTAACACCCCTCGCTATCGGGCGGTGTCCTAGTGATCATCCCGGGTATTCGACATGCGGTGCGTTCGGCTCCGCACTTGGGAAAGGCCACCGCTCTACAAATCGTCGAGCTTGAATAGACGGGCCCACCGCTGAACGTGGCGTGCGATTCAAGTTCTACCTGTGGTGCGCACTATGCGCCCCAGGATACGCATCGAATACGTGCGCGAACGCGGCGGCGAGCTTTTCATTCTGAAGCTCGCGGCTATACGGGGGTGACGGCAGCTTGCGGAACTCGACCTTGATGGCATTGCGCACGCCGGCACGGGTCTGCTGCTTTTCGCGCCAGTCGAGCACCAGCTTCTCGCGCTTCAGAGTGGTCAGCAATTTCCGGCAGGCCGCCTTCACTTGGGCCGCTTCTTTCTTGGTGAGCTTGGGTTCGGGTCTGGTGAGGATGTCGAAGAGCGCCAGCTCTTCCTCGCTCAGCCCTTCCCTAACCGCACGCTGGTCCTCTTCCCTCATTGCGCCGGTGAAATTGATGAGGTCCTTGAACAATTCCTCGATGTTTCGGCTGCCGGCGTTGTATTCCGCGATCAGACGCTCGAATTTCTCAGCCAGCTCTACCCGAGAGTGGTTCTGGCGCACCATCTGACCGAGCCTCCCCTCGATTAGACGCTTCAGCTTTTCGACCTCGGTGCGCTTATGCCCTGTGTTAGAGCGGTCGCGCAGGGCCTCAAAGTCGATCTCCGACAGATTGACCAAGGCCTCGGGCTTGCTGGCCGGGGGCATGTGGTAACCTTCGGTGGCGATCGAATCGTTTAGCAGGGCCTCGACGTCCGACATGAGCCCCGAAATGTCAGGCTGCTCGGTCATCGCCCGAATCTTCGCCGCCAGGTATGCAACAAGTACTGCTTGGGGAGCCAAGTCCTTTGCGGCTTGGTCGGGCAGGATGGCCTTGAACAGCCTTGCCACTCGGTCAGCGAGCTGCAGATACTGCTTCTTGTTGGCCTCCGATGCCAGCAGGCTGTCCATCGCGTCCTCGATCAGGCCGATGCGCGTAAATCCATCGCTGGTTGCGATCTCGCCCAGCTCTATGCCTTGAGCTTCACAAAACGCGTGCGCCTCCAGCAGCGCCACCCGCAAGGCATCCACCAGCGCCTCCTTGCTCACGATAGGCTCGCCCCCTTGCCCCGTGGTCGGCTTGGCATAGATGGCTAGGGCCTTCTGCAGGGCCCGGAAAATGCCGACATAGTCGACGATGAGGCCGGATTCCTTGCCTTGTGCCACGCGATTGGCGCGGGCGATGGTCTGCATCAGCGTGTGCGCCTTCATCGGTTTGTCGAGGTAGATCGTGGAGCAGGTTGGCACGTCAAAACCGGTGATCCACATGGCGCACACGAACACCAGTCGCAGCTCGTTGTTCGGGTCCTTGAACTTCTCTGCAAGATCTTCGCGGAGCATCCGCTCTCGATGCGGCTTGATGTCGAGCCCTTTGGCGGCGAGGTCTACCACTTCGTTCTGGCCCTGCGACACCACGACCGCCATGTCGGTGCCTCCCATCAACCGGATGCGGGCGATCAGCGATTCACGTGCATCACCCGGGGCCTTCTGCAGGTCCGACTTCAGGCGCTCGATCGCGGTGCGCCAGCGCTCACGCACCTTGTCAAACATCCGAACAGCGGTGGCCTTGTCGATGCACACCATCATGGCCTTGCCCCGATAACCACGCCCGGTGAAATGCGCCACCACGTCAGCTGCGATCGCGTTCAGCCGTTCCTCGCGGGTGATGATCTGGTACTCGCGGGCAAACTCGCGCTCCAGCTTCTTCTGCTGCGCCTCGTCGAGCTCGGCGTTGTCCAGCAGCTCCTCGAGGTCGCTGTTGAAGCGCTCGTTGGTGAGCTGCACCTCGGGAATGCGGTTCTCGTAATACAGCGGCACCGTCGCGCCGTCCTCGATCGACCGCGCGAAGTCGTACACGCTCACGTAGTCGCCGAACACGTCGCGGGTACGCTCGTCCTCGCCCTTGATCAGCGGCGTGCCGGTGAATCCGATGAAACCGGCGTTGGGCAGCGCCTCGCGCATGTTCAGTGCGAATACGTCGTACTGGCTGCGGTGCGCTTCGTCAGTGATCACAATGATGTCAGAGCGCTCGGACAACAGCGGGTAGCGCTGGCCGGGCTCGGTGCGAAACTTCTGGATCAGGGTGAAAATGTAGCGCTCGTTGCCGCGCAGCAGTTGCTTCAGGTTCTCCGCGCTGGTCGCGCGCACGTCCTCGCGCGTAGTGGCGCCAGCATTCTTGAAGGTCTTGGCGATCTGGTCATCCAGTTCCTCGCGGTCGGTGACGATCACGAAGCTCCAGTTGCCCTGCAGCTTGCGCAGCACCTTCTGCGTGAAAAACACCATCGACAGCGACTTGCCCGCGCCCTGTGTGTGCCAAAACACGCCCAGCTTCTTGCGTTCTCCCGCATCGACGTCGCGCAGTTCCGCCAGCCGGCCGATGGCTTTGTTCACCCCGAGGAACTGGTGGTTCTTGGCGGCCTTCTTGATCAGGCCGCCCTTGGCTTCCTCGAACACGACGAAGTTCTCGACGTAGTCCAGCAGCCGCCCGGGCTCGCACAGGCCGCGCAGTGCGACTTCGAGCGACGCCTGCCGTGGCGGGGCCGGCTCGTCTTCGTCCAGTACCCGCTTCCAATCGAAGAAGTGCTCCCACTCACTGGAAATCGTGCCGACCTTCGTCTCGGTGCCGTTGGAAAGCAGGATGAATGCATTGGGATGGAACAACTGCGGTATCGACTGGCCGCGATAGTCGCGGAAGTTGCCGTCGTAGGCGCTCTTCAGCTGCACGCTGGGCTTCTTGAGTTCAATGAATACCAGAGGCAGGCCGTTGATGAAGCCCAGCAGGTCGCAGCGGCGGCGGTACATGTCGCCGGCCACCCACATCTGCGAAGCCAGGAAATAGTCGTTGTTGGCGGCTTCATTCCAATCGATCACGCGGAGCGTTTCGATCGTTTGGCCGCCGTGCTTGTCAGGCAGGCTGACCTTCACACCATCCTTCAGCAGCCTGTAAAGCTCCCAATTCGCATTCACCGGCAGTTGCCGGGAGCGATTACTTGTTAGTTGCTCGGCCGCCTGCGTGTAGGCATCGGCCGACAATCCGGGGTTCAGACGTTGCAGCGCGGCCATCAAGCGCGGCGTCAGGATCACCTGGTGCTCGTTCTCTCGACCCTCAGTGCCGTCAGCTCCGAAGGTTTCCGCGTAAAGATCCCTGTGCTCCCAACCCAGTGACTTCAGCAATTCGATCGCCGGCTGTTCGACCAGCATCAGCTCGCCATAGCTGGCCGTCACCCAATCGCGGACGCCAGCCGGCGGCGTCATGCCGCCACGGCCTCGGGTTCGGGCAGCGCCGACACGTCAAGTTCGCCGGAGATCAGCTTGGGCAGCAGCAGATCCCGGGTGGTGCGGAGATTGATGTTGTTCCGGTGTAACGCAGAAATCAGTCGAGCCATCGGCTCCGCCGCATCGTTGAGCGCACCAAGCGTTGCGCCGTCGGGCAAAATCAATTCAGCGTTTTCGAAATCCTCAGCCCCGACCGCAGGGTACGCTGCGCCCTTGGCATGGTTGGTGAGATAAGCAACAAAGTCATCAGTCGTTACGGCCTGATGGAGAAACGTCCAAGGAACCGCAACAGCGGAAAGAACCGCAAAGCCGGTCGAGACAATCAGGTTCGGTTCTGGATCAAGGACCAATGAGAACGACTTCCTGTTCGGGCGGACACAAGCCCAGATCACATCACCATCTGCGACGATGCGGCGCGCACGGCCAGGAGCAGCTTCATAGGCCATCGCTTCTTTCTTGTTGATACTGCCAGTCGCGACGGAAGATATATCGACGTAGACGATTTGCTCTGGCTCACGGTCTCGCTTGATGCTCCTTTGATTGACGTGCGCGACCTCTTTCAACTTCACCCACCGCCAGCCGGCCGGGATGGAGCCAAGCTCGGACTCGACCATGCGCACGTGTTCGTGGCCGGGGAAGTGGAAGTGGACGATCCACTCCTCGTAGATGCGCCGTGCCATTTCCTCCAGGATCGCGATGCGCCGCGTGTTGTTCTCGATCAGGTTGTCGTAGGCCGACAGGATCAACGCGATGCGGCGCTGCTCGTCAAGCGGCGGAACGTGCATCTGAAAAGACAGTAGTTTGTCCAGACTCAGGTTGTCTTGCGTCGTTCCTCGGGACACGTTCTGCATGCCAAGTTTCAACGTGTCGATCAGGTACTTGACGTATCGGACGTCAGCGCGGGCAGGGTCTGCACGGAATCCCACGATGCTGTCGGGGAAGCAACCCGGTCTTGCCAAAATTGCAGTCTCGGCAATGTTCGCGGCGATCGTGATGCACAGCGTGTCAGGTGGCCATAGTTTGCTTTGTGCGAGGCCAGCGTCGTTGTATGTCTGGCCAAACACTCGCAGGTACAGCTCCGCTGCTTTTACGTCGCCGGTCTGAAAGAACGGCCACTTGCCTCCATACAACGAAGGATCGTTTCGCGGGCGATGTCGCGACTTACCGCGCGCGACTGTCCCAAGTTCGTCCAGACGCAGACGTTCCCAACTCATCACGCGTCTCCAAGCATGTCCGAGACGTTCGAAGTGATTGCCTCCTGCAGTGCCGAAGCTTGCGTATTCAGCGATTCCAACTCTTCGTTCAACTCCGCCAGCCGCTCCGCAAAGTCGAACTCATCCGCCGGCCGCTCGCCCACACCCACGTAGCGGCCGGGGTTGAGGCTCCAGCCCTGCGCTTCGATTTCTTCCAGCGTGGCGGCCTTGCACAGCCCGGCGACGTCGGCGTAACGCAGCCTGGGGAAACGCTCTTGCAGCAGCGCCTTGCTGCCGGCGTCGAACTCGCATTCGCCACTGCGATACAGGCGCACGATATTGGCGAGGTATTCGATCTGCTCCGGCGTGAAATCACGGTGCGCGCGGTCGATCTGCCGGAAGATGTTGCGCGCGTCGAGGAAGAGCACCTTGTCCTTGCGCTCGGCATCGCGCGTTTTGGCGGCATCGAAAAACCACAGCGTGCACGGCAGCGTCACGGTGTAGAAGAAATTGGAGCCGACGCTAACGATCACGTCCACCGCGCCCGACTGGACCAGTTGCCTGCGGATTTCGAGTTCCGTGCCGCGCGCGTCCCCCGCGGAATTAGCCATTACGAAACCGGCACGGCCGTCCTTGTTGAGCGACGACGCGAAATACTGGATCCACAGGTAGTTGGCGTTGTCGGTGCCGGGCACGCCTAGCGGCAGGCGCGGATCGCCTTTGATGCGGTCCTTGTCCACACCCGATACGTTGAACGGCGGATTGGCCATCACGAAATCGAAGCGCCCGCGGCTTTCGTGCGGATCGTCGTAGAAGCTGTTGGCCTCGACGATCTTGCCCGACAGGCCATGCACGGCCAGGTTCATCTTGGCCAGCTTCACGGTGTCGCTAGCCTTCTCGACGCCGAAGATGGAAAGCTCGTGGCTGGCGTTCTTGCGGTGCCGCTGCACGAACGCGGCGGACTGCACGAACATGCCGCCAGAGCCGCAGGCGGGATCGAAGATGCGGCCGTGGAAAGGCTGGATGATCTCGACGATCAGCTTGACGATGCTCTCGGGGGTGTAGAACACGCCGCCCTTGCGGCCCTCGTTCATTGCGAACTCGCCGAGGAAGTATTCGTACACCTTGCCAAAAGCGTCGCCGGTGAGTTCGAGCGGCGCGAGCAGGCGCAGCAGCTCATTCAGTGTGCCGTTCGGCAGCTTGTTGTAGCTCCGGGGCAGGATGCCCTTCAGGTCCTCGTTCTCGGCCTCGATGAGCACCATCGCGTTGTTGATAGAGCGGCCGAGATTTGCACCCTCGGCCAGTGAAACCAGGTGCGAGAATCGGGCCTGGTCCGGCAGGTACAGCACGCCATCGGCCTGATAGTCGTCCGGGTCAAGATCGTCCGGCTCGAGGCCGTCTTTGGTCAGCTCGGCCTGCTTGGCCCCGAAGCGCTCATCGGCATAGCGCAAGAAGATCAGCCCAAGGACTGGCGTCGAGAAATCCGCTGGCGCCAGTCCAGTATTGGCCCATAACTGGTCCGCTGCGGCCCATAGGCTGCGCTCGACGGCGGCAAGATCGGCTGACACGTACGGCTCTCCCTTTTTGGGGCGCGCAAAGTATCCGACGCTCCGTCCCTATTGTCAGCCTTCGCCAAACCTCGCGTGGGAAGCAACGCAGAGGTCGGAGTTCCTGACTGATTGCGTCGCAGAGCCGTCCCTCACCATCCTCAGCACTCCGAATCGCCGGGAACTGCGCGCCTGTTCTTGCTCTCGCACAAGTTGCTACCGAGCAAAATCGGTTCTGCCAGCGCGCTTCAGAACTCAGGGGCCTTGGTGTTCTGTGAACTCGGAATCCACTTTGCCAGCTACGAAACCCAAACTACTCCAACAAGTCAGTCACATCTTCAGCCGCGCATAAAAACCCTACATATTGGACTTGGTACTGGACAACCGCGCGCTGAGATGGTAGCGTTGCTCCAGGAAAGCTAGTTTAATCAAGTACTTATGTAAATCGCTTACGCATATCACGTTTACTTCGCCAAGTCGCGAACGAATATGGATAATCATGTCGTGCGATTAAAACATATGGGTCATTTATACGTGTACTGCGAGAGCACATATATGCGCCATAACTTGATCAAATCCATTCATTTCCTTTTTCCTCCGATCGATCTCGGGCGATTGAAAAGGGCCGGAGCGATACGCAGGTGACCGGCACAACGCGCAGCCCTGAGCAGGCCCGCCTCTGGCTCGAAGCGCGGGGAATCGTCACATCCGACTGGGCTCGACAGAACGGATTTAGTCCGGAGCTGGTGTATGGCGTGTTGACGGGGCGGCTTCGCGGGCGCCGCGGACAGGCGCATGAAATCGCCGTTGCGCTCGGCGTCAAGGCAGCGCCGCCCTCAGATGCCCCTGACGGCCTCCCGGATTCCAATACGGACAGGAACAGCAAAAAGGGAGGCGCACCATGACTTAATCAGTCACAGGTGCAAAAAGCAGAGACCCCGGTGGCGACCGGGGTCTCAAGCGTGTACTACGTCAAGAAGCGTAGCCACATCCTGCACCTTTTCCCCCGACTTGGTCAAGCCCCGGACTTTGTCCGGCAGAAGTCGTGTTGCCAAATCAAGGCGTGATGTGTCTGAAAGACTGGCCTTGCGGCGCGACCTACACATGCGAATCCATTCGTTCAGGAGTCCCGCATGAACCCGCACAAACGCTTCTCCCGCTTCTCACACCGTTGCGACTATGTCCAAGTTGAACTCGAGCGCCGTCTGCAGGAAGAGGAAGAAAGTGAGCCGCTCATCCACTTGGGGGTGGGACCGCCGGCTAGCCTAGCCCGCAACAGGTGCTCAAAAGAAAGCCACCATCTATCCAGAACCGGCAAGGATCAAATCGCAAGGCCGTCTCACAGTCCACTGGGCTGGGATTTCTCGGACGTGGAATATTACCGGCACCCCCATTCCAGGAAGCGCAACGCCAAGATCATCGATCCCGGTGTGGGTTGCCTGTATCTGTGCGTCACATCGAACGACGCAGATCCGATTTTCTGCAGCGGCAGCCCTGAGGACCGGGCATGCCTGTGCCTGCTCGAAGCGTTGCGTACCGCCCGCGCCAAGGGAGGGCGTTTCACACACGTCGTCACTGGAAGTTATGCCCGCTTCCAGTCACGCAAGTTCAAGTCTCTGCTTCGACGTCTGCATCTCGAGCACCTCGTCTCACCGCGATGGGCGCCGTACAGGGGGGGCAAGCCTGAAACCTTGATACAGGTTCCCGATCACTGGCGGTACTTCCTGCACAAATATCGCCGACGCAGTCTGCATGCATGGCGGCATCCGTAGTCCAGGATGGAGGCTTTTATGCGTCCAAAAGTGACGTCCGGAATGATCGAAAGTCTTGTTGGAAGCGGTCGGGGCAGTGGAACGCTGGATCAATATCAGCCGTGGCTGATGCCACACAAATCCGTCTCTTCTGTCTCGAGCAATATCAGCTACGTCCCCATGCCGATGCTCCAGCGGCACTGCTATTTCCTTTCACGCGCTGAGCGCGCGGTGAGCCATCTCTTGTGGTGGGTAGGGGCCTACGACGTTCGCGAGCAGTTCCCGCTTTGGCCATGGCCACACTCGCACCCGATGTCAGCAGTCGACCCGGAACGAAACTGGCCCGAGCATCCGGGTATGCACGCCATCGCCCATACCGCAGGCATTCCCGTCTATCGCTATGCCGGGCTGCCAATCGATCGGATACTCACAATCGACCTTTTGGTTACCGTTCGGGCGACGGTCGAAGCACCTTTGCAGCTCATGGGTATCAGTTGCAAACCGTTTGAGATTGTGCGGACCGCCAAGCCCACCGACCGCGTTCTCGAACGGCTCGAACTCGATCGGCGCTATTGCATTGCCGCCGGCATAGGCCACCGGCTGATCCACCCGGAGCGATTTTCCCAAACCCTGATACGGCAACTCGACTGGCTAGCTCCACTTTGCGCACGGGCCCTAGTCGATAAGGCGGCTGCGTCTTTGACGTATCAAAAATTCGTGGACCGCCTACGGAAAACAGCATTCGTACGGCCGGCAAGCGAAGCCATCGACGATGCGAGCCGCGGTCTCGACTGGTCTCCAGCGCAGACTCGATTTGCTGCCCACTTGTCAATGTGGCGGCTCGACGTTGACGTTGACCTCCGGCAGCCCCTGTCGATGACATCTCCTTTGCCATTTGGCGGCAAGACCGGTCGCCAGCAAATACGTGATGATCTGCTTGGAGGTGTGGTGTGCTGACCGTCAATCAGGTCCTCATTCCAACGCTACAACCAGCGCCATTGCCTGGCCCCAATCGTGTGCTCGCGATCAATGGATCCGTTGGTACGGTATGGTGCATCGCTCTTCCGCAGACGCTGGCCGGTGTGATGAGCTCCACCTACGTCGCGGGACCTCGGGCCTTTGCCCTTGATGCAATCGAGCACGCGATTTCCCGCGACGAACTACGCGTTACACATGTCCCTCTACCAGCACACTTGCTGATGCGCGACTGTGACTACTTGGAGGCCGCGCAGGGTGAAGAGGAAAAGACACGGCGCGAGAACCGAATCAAGAGGCGCGATTTTGTCTGGTCACTTATTGAGCCGATCGTAAAGTTGGTCGACGTGGAAGGCCTGGGCGAAGTTAGCCTGCGACCCCACGTGCTCAAGCAAGCGGTTCTTCATCGCACGTCGATTCCAACGGTTTACCGAGCGTTGCATCTTTATTGGGCGTTGGGCTCAACGCTAAACGCGCTCCTTCCGAGAACTGATCGATGTGGAGCGAAGGGAACGCATCGATCACATTACGTTCGCAAGGAAATCCATCACGAGACGGATTGTGCAACGGCTGTTCCGCCCTCGGTATTTTCGCTCACGCAGCTCGACAAGGAACGCTTGGCTCGCGGTTTTGCGTTGATTTCGCCCAAGATGTCAGTCAATGATGCTTATTTGCTGACCTGCGATGCGTTCTGGTCGCGCCCTGTAGCCAACGAAAGCGGAGTAATAGTTCCCGATCCTCTCCCAGATGGCGAACGCCCAACAATCAAACAGTTCCGGTACTGGGGCCCTCGTCTAGGAGGAATCCGCGCGCAGGAGAAGCGCCTTGGCGTGCGCCATCGCACCCCACCAACTCATCATGGCGGAGCGGCGCGTGATCTTGCATCCGCGGTTGGGCAAGTGGCGATGTTCGATGGAACCAGCACCGATGTTTATCTGACATCGATGCGGTCGCGATTGATCAAATTGCCCCCAATGACGCGATCGCTCGTCATGGAAGTGAAGTCGACGCTGTGTCTGGGACTGTACTGCGGCTGGGAAAGTCCGAGCCCAATGACTGGTCTCCGCGCGATCTACTGCGCGGCAACTAACAAAGTGGAACTTTGCGCGCGCTTCGGTATCGAGATCGGCGACGACGATTGGCCTGGAGCGCTCTGTCGCACGTATCTGGCTGATAACGGCGAGCTCAAAGCCGAGAGTGTCACCGAAGCAGAGCGCCAAATCGGGTTCGGCATCGAGTACGCGCGATCGTACTCAGGCGCCAGCAAAGGCATCGTGGAATCACAGCACCATACCAATCATCGGCGGTTCGATCACTGCTTGCCCGGCACGACACACGGCAAACAGCGCCGGCGTGGCGAGCCGCATCCTGCGGACAGCGCGCTGTGGAACTACGGAGAATACATGCATGCTCTTTTGCGTTGGATTATCGATTACAACCGTGAGGAAGTGGAAGAACACCTCGCACCCACCGCCATGCTCAAGGCAGGCCTTCGGCCGACCCGTATCAATATTTTCAAGTGGCTGCGTGACCACGGCCAAAGAGCTGACATCGCAAGCGACCTAGGCCAGCTCCGAGCCCTTACTTTGCCCGAGTGGCCAGCGGTCTTCCACTACAACGGGATTGTGCTCAAGAGCGCGGATGGCAGCCGAAATCTCGAGGGTTTACGCTTCTTCTGCGAAGAACTGCGTGACGATCCACGCTTCGCTCGAGCCAATCAGGAGCGGATAACGGTTCCGGCTTTCGTACGCTTTGAACCCGAACATATCGCCCAGCTTTGGCTCCCTTCATCACGTGGTTTGATCTGCGTTCCAAACGTGGAATCTGATCGTGAAGCGAAGAATTCGGACACAGTGGCGGATATGGAACACCGGTACGTGCTGGACGCTCCCAATCGCCACAAGGTCGCGGTCGAGCAGGACAAACAACGCCTTGAGCGCTTATTGCTGAACGATGCTATTTCGACTAACGCCTCCCGCGAGGCACGTGCGGAACTGCAAACTGGAGAAAAGAAAGTATCAAAAACATCGCAGCGCAAGAACCTGCGAAAGAACGTCGCCGAGGAACAGGAGTTGGTGAGGCAGCTGCCCCGCGACCCTTCGTCCGAACCATTTCCAGCTTCCGCTGCTACAGGAGCCGAAGTACCGGTGGCGGTGGATGCGGCGGATGAAGCCGTGGCCAAGTTGTGGGAGACGTGCTGAGGGAGAAGATCCATGTCCCACGAAGTTTCACAGTCCGACGGCGGCAATCCGCTCACCGAGCCGTTGGTGCCCTATATCCCGTTATCGGCAATGCCGTACGCATTACGCCATGAGCCGCTCACCGAAATCGACTGGCGATCACTCTCGCCGGAAATGCGTGAACCGCTCCTGGACCTTCAGGAGCAGCACTTTGCCCCGACGGGGCTAGCGGTGGAGATCGCCATGAGTATTCAGAACGCGGTTCGTTCCAGTCTCGATCGACGCAATCCTCTCTCGGCCGCCGAACGGAAGCGTATCAACCTGCTGTCGCTACAGGGCGCACTGGATGACAGCCAAGCGCTAGTTGCCCTGAGCAATCCCGCGAATGGCGGCATCGTCGCGGCCGAAACCGGGCTCGGCAAGACCACAATTTTGCGCCAGGCGCTCAAGCTCATCGCTCCTCAGCAAACGTTCAAGCATGGGAGATCCGAGACGTGCGGCTGGTCGAAGCTGAAGCAAGTGCTCTACCTACACATTGACTTCCCAAGCAATGGTACGCGCTGGGCGCTAATTCAGCGCCTCGCGGGAGGCCTTGACGCAATTTTAGGGACCGACTACGCCAGCAAGTGTCTGCGGCTGCGGAATGTCGATGCGGCTTTGGCCTTTGTGATGAGTCTGCTGGCACAACATCGCGTAGGGCTCGTTGTTGTGGATGAGGTCCAGGAGGATAGCTTTGCAAGTAGCCCCCTACGTTGGGAGTTTGCAAGATTTTTCTTATCGCTATTGAACCTCGGAATCCCGATCGTCCTTTGCGGCCACCCTGCCGCGTTTGAGGTTCTTGGCCAAGTTGCTCAAGTCATGCGCCGGTTTTCCGGTATCGGATACTTCAAGCTCGATCGCGCGAAAAGCCAAAGCGAACCATGGTGGGAAAAGGCATTTGTCCGCGGAGCAATGCGTTTCAATCTGTGCGATACGTCGCCGGACAAGGATGTGATCGCCACTGGCGCGCAAGTAGTGAGCGCAGGCGTGCCCGGAATCTTTGTCAAGCTGTACCTGGAAGCACAGCGTATAGCCCTACGACGAGGTGGCACATCCGTCGCGCTAAGCGCTAGTGATTTTCAACGTGCATGCAACTCGCCAAGGACGATCCAACTGATCAAAATGGCGCAATGGTTGTCGGGCGCCACGTCGAATACCGGATACGCAGATCTATCGCGAGAGCCGCCTCAGAAAAACAATGCGGCAACCAGCGGCAAAACCACAGCGTCACGGGTTCCGCACTCCCCTGACGTGGCGTCCATCGTGACAAAGCTTCGCCGCGCCGACAAGCAAGATCGAAATCGTTCCGCCAAGCGTGATTCGAAGAATGAGGAGTTGCTTAAGAATTTATCTGCGGATGATATTCGCGTTGTGGAGCGATCTCTCGCCAATCTCGCCGCGCTAGAAGAGCACCAAGCGCAGCTTACTCTGGAGGCGAAATCGCCGAAGCCGTAAGTGTTCGGCGCGTTAGTTCACGGCCAATCCACGACGTTCTGTGCACGGCTCCCGCATGCTTAGCGAGCTTCAGCAACAACGTGTCGGGCACACTCCGCACGAGCGACGAAACGTGAAGCGGCGCCACACCACACAATCTCGCCGCGTCAGCTTGGCAAGCGTTTTCGAACATCGCGTCAACTAACGCACAGGGGAACCCCTTTGGAACTACTGCGTCCCACAATTCCTGGTACAAGGTCGCCGATGGCCCGACATTCTGCTCATGGGGTGACATCATCATCTGCCCCCGGTCGAGTGCAAATTGTTCGTGCTCTTCTGTGGCGATCCCAGCGTGTTTTGCCGCGGCGTATACAACAAATCGGCGTGGCAGGTCCTTTGGCCTACTCGCCAACGCAAGCTCTGCGGCAACAAAATCATCACCGCCACATAGAGCGAGGTGCTCACCTACGGCGGAGATACCGGTCTCCCATGTTCTTTCGATGGTTCGCTCGAGGACGTACTGGACGTTCCGAATGCCTCCAAATTTTCCGACGATTAATCTCATCAGTTTAAACCATGCCTCGGGCCGAATGACCGGCAGGTTTCCAGCGAATGCTAGGCGCCATAGTTCCAAGTAATTAGCATAGCCCTCTGACATAGGCAAACAGTTTCCAACCTCTTTTGCCGGCTGTTCGCCAGGCAGGTGCAAACAGGCCGAGCTTGTGCATAGCGGCGCTTCTGTTTCGTAAGCCAACGTCGCTCCATGCATGGGGCAACGTTCAATCGGTCGAAATTGGTGCAAAACACGCCAAGTTGCGAAACCCTGTTCTTCTAAATCCGACTCCACGCAAGTGCTACAAAATCGCAAATGTGCGACCGTTAGGTTGTTGGGCCCTTGGCCATGGCCAAGATGACGCATGACGTCTGTGCTACGTCGCCTCGCTTTCGAATTAACGCAGG
>Ga0207705_10002689_pt1 | contig 13612 bp, 14 predicted proteins | sample KBSC13metaG_FD_184314 | JGI IMG/M metagenome (GOLD analysis project Ga0207705, IMG submission 184314) | Corn rhizosphere microbial communities from Kellogg Biological Station, Michigan, USA - KBS C1-3 metaG (SPAdes) (version 2) | ecosystem: Host-associated > Plants > Roots > Rhizosphere > Soil ...
CCACCGCCTACTGCGGCCAGGAAAACTACCAGCGCCTCCAGGCGATCAAGAAGCGCTGCGACCCCGAAAACCGTATTCGCCATCCCCAAAGCGTGCGGCTGCCAGGGTAGATCGAGAGTACTCGTTGGCAACGAAGGGCGTGATTCAAACCCGGCGCAGGTGAACGGACCCCGAAGGGGTCAAGAGCCATTATTCGCTGCCTGCGTCGGGAACGATGTGGCTGGGTCGGATGAAATTGCGCTTTTAGGAACGTAACCGCGTGTTCACTCGGTCCGGGCCGGACGGGCGGGGCTCGCTCGACCCCGGGCTAATGGTTTTCATCCCTCCGGGATGCAGATGCGCGACGTCGTCCCGCGCAATCGATCCTACGCGTCCAGCTTCGTCCAAGCCGCATTCTTCTTCGAACTCGCGACGACCGCTTCGATGAACGCCATGCCGCGGACGCCGTCTTCGATCTTCGGGTAGTCGGTGGCGGGGTCGTCCTTGGCCAGCTTCTTCTTCTCGAGCCGGGCGCGGATGGCGTTGGCGAAGTTCTTGTAGATATTCGCGAAGGCCTCGAGGTAGCCCTCGGGGTGGGCGGGGGGGGTGCGGCCGGCGGCGAGCGCGGCTTTGGCGAGATACCCGTTGGCGGTGCGGTAGACCTGCATCGGCTGGTCGAGCCATTTCACGAGCAGGGTGTTCGGCTCGTTTTGATGCCACTCGATGCCGCCCTTTTCACCGTAGACGCGGATGTTGAGATTGTTCTCTTCGCCCACGCTGATCTGCGAGGCATGCAGGACGCCTTTCGCGCCCCCCTTGAAACGGAGCAGCACGTTGCCGTCGTCATCGAGCTTGCGGCCTTTTACGAAGGCGGTGATGTCGGCGGCCAGTTCGCTGATCTTCAGGCCGGTGATGTATTCCGCGAGGTTCTCCGCGTGCGTGCCGATGTCGCCGATGCAACCGGCCGCGCCGCTCTTCTTGGGATCCGTGCGCCAGGCGGCCTGCTTTTGGCCGGAGGCCTCGATCCGCGTGGCGAGCCAGCCTTGGGGATATTCTACGACGACTTTGCGAATCTTGCCAAGCTGGCCGGTGGCGACCATTTCGCGGGCTTGCTTGACGAGCGGGTAGCCCGTGTAGTTGTGGGTGAGGCCGTAGAGCAGCCCGGTCTTCTTGACGATGGTCGCGAGTTCCTTGGCCTCCGCGAGGTCGAAGGTGGCGGGCTTGTCGCTCAGGACATGGAACCCGGCTTCGAGCGCCGCTTTGGCGGCGGGGAAGTGCACGTGATTGGGCGTGACGATGGCGACGAAATCGATGCGCTGATCGGCGGGGAGCGCGGCTTCCTTTTTCACCATCTCCTCGTAGCTGCCGTAGACGCGCGCGGGATCGAGGAAGAGGTCTTCGCCGGAGGCTTTCGATTTCGCGGCGTCGGAGGAAAAGGCGCCGGCGGTGAGTTCGATTTGACCGTCGATATTGGCGGCGATGCGATGGACCGCGCCGATGAATGCGCCGCGTCCGCCGCCGACCATGCCGTAACGAATTTTTCTGCTCATAGGGAGTGTGGGTAAAGGTGAGAGGGTGGGGCGGAGATGTAGGAAGAAAGCCGCGCCGCGGGCAAGGGGATTGTGTCTATCGAAGCCACGGGCGGCTTGGGCGCGGGGGCGCGCCGGCGTTGGATGATCTCGAATCCCTCGGCGATCTTTTGCGCCTCCTGGCGGATGAGCGGCATGTGGCTGTCGTCTCCCCACGTGCGGATGTGATAGAGGGTATTGCCGTCCCTCGTAATCCAGTGGACGAAAAAAAGATTGCCGGCGCGCTTCTGGCTACGGATTTCCATGGTGCGGAAGGTCAGGTCGCGCTCCTCCTTCTCATCCTCGGCCACGACCTCCACTTTTCCGTCCATGCTCGCCAGGCGCTTGATCTCATTCATCGCGGCGGCCAGCGATTCCAGGCCTTCTGGAAAATCCTGCGCCGTGACGGTGCAGTAGAGCTCCGGGTGGCTGCGATTGAACGCCATGCGGACGTCGGGACCGAGGGGCGCCTCATTGATCCGGCTCCATTCGGGCGGCGGCTGGATGCGGAAATTCCACGCCTCATTCGACACGAGCGCGCCGGGCGGGGTGTTCGTCTGCATGAGCTTCTTCCACGCCACGTCCTGCTGTTCCCCCTCGATGACATTCATGAAGAAGAAGGTGAGAAAGGTGGCATCGAGGAGAAGCGCGACAGTGGCGCGCCATTTTCCCCGGGTGTAGCGGCGCCGCATGGCGCGCCGGATGAGGCCGACGATGGCCAGGGCGGCGCTCAGGATCATCAAGCCTGCCGAGCTGAAATAAAGGCTCCGCACCACCTTGATCGGGATGTGCGTGGTCTGAATGCCCAGCACCGCGAAGGTGTGGATGATGATAGCGAGGCACACGACCATGATGGACAACGCGCACCAGGCGTTGGTGCGGTGGCGGCGCATCGAAAGACCGTTGATGATGATGACGATCAGCGGAATTCCGATGAAGAGCCCAAGGGCAATGAGAAGGGCTGGTCCGTCCGCGTGTGACATCGTGCTATCGGAGTGGCGAAAATTTCAGGAACACGCAAGCCTTCGTGAGGGAGGGCGCTATGTTAGCGGCAAGTTACTATCGCGCCGGGTCAGAAACAAAATCCCAAATGCGGTGGAGAGGGCGGATTCATCGTAGCTTCCAAACCGCGGATGGATGCGGCCGCGCACTTTCTCGAACTCGGCGGCGAGAGGAGACGCGCGCAGTGTTTCCACGTTCCAGCCGTGGCGCTCGAAGCACTCGACATGATCGCGGATGCGCCACCGGGGCAGGTCGCCGGGGTTCAGCCAGCGCGCCCATACGGAGTCCGACCAGAGGAGGTGGTGGTAGGGATAGCGGAAGAAATGGTCCCGGTAGTCGACCAGATGCAGCATGGCGCCGCCGGGCGCGAGGACGCGGCCCAAGTCCCGGGTGAGCGCGTCCATGCCCGAGACGTGCTCCAAAACGGAATTGGACAGGACCAGATCGATGCTCGCTTCCGCGAGGGGATCGAGCGACGTCGCGCGGCTGACCTTCGCGGCAATGGCGCCGGGTTCGAGGCCATGCCGTTGCGCGCACTCGGCGAGCAGGGTGGCGTCGAGCGGCGCATCCAGGGCGACAAACGGTTCGAACGCGACCGCGGAGGTGGCGCCACGGGCCGCGGCCTCGTAGGCGGAGCTGTTCGTGGCGCCGATGCCGACTTCGAGGATCCGGCGACCCCGCGGCCACTCGATCCCGAATTTCGGCACGAGCCACTGATCGTAAAGCTTGAGCACCTGGGCGCACGACCGCGTGCCGGCATTGGCGCGGAAGCCGGGCAGCCAGGCGCTCAGCGCGCGCGGGACGGCGGTCGGCAGACACTTCCGGCGAATGACGCGCGGGAGCAGGTAGGGCAGGTCGCGAAGGAGAGGCAGCGGCATGCGTTACGCCGCGAAAGCGTGGAGGAAGGCGCATTCGAGCGCCAGCGGTTCCTGTACGCCGGGATTGGCCAAATGCTCGCGCAGCTTCTCCAGCGCGGCGGCCTTGCGAAGCAGCGCCGCCGGGGAGTTTCGCTCGCCCAGGGCCGCTGTGTCCGCGGCAAAGCCGGGGTGGTCGAGCGGTGTGGTCGCGCCGGCCTGCTGGCGGAGCGCATCGGCCCACCATTGATCGAGCGTTTCGAGCAATGACTGGCGAGCGCCATGATAGCGGCTCTCGACGAGCGCCTTGAAATACTCCTCGCGCTCCTCCAGCCACACTTTCGCATCGGATGTCTGCTTGTAATGCTGCTCTTCGGCTTTCAGCGCGACGTCGGTCTCGTCCTGGATGGCTTCCCGCATCTCGCCCATCAGCGCCTGGAATTCGCGGACGAGGCCGAACGCCTCGACCATGCCAGGGTTGGGATGACGCGAATGGCCCTGCAGCGCGGTCAGCAACCTCTGCTGAAACGCCGTCGGTTGGCGGGCCTCGACCGGGCGCAACGGCATCTCGAGGCAGCGCGAGAGGATGGTCTCCATCATCTGTTCCGGGAGGCTCGTCAGGAGCAGGAAATGGGTGTGCCCCGGCGGTTCCTCCAGGGTCTTGAGAAAAGCGTTCGCGGCCGCCTCATTCAGGCGATCGGCATCGACAATGACTCCCACCTTGCGCCCGCCGAGCAGGCTGCGCATTTGCAGGCTGTGCTCGAACTCCCGGATCTGGTCGATCACGATCTTCCGCGATTTGCTCTCGGGTTCAATGAGGTGCACGTCGGGGTGCTGAAATCCCTCGAGCTTTTGCCCGAGCAGGAGTTCGCAGAGCCGCGCGGCGAGGGCGCGTTTGCCGCTGCCGGTGGGGCCGGTGAGCAGGTAGGCGTGGGCCAGGCGGTCTTGGCTGAGTGCGCGTTCGAGGAGGGTGAAGGCTTCGTTATCGGTGAAAGGCACGGGTGTGAAAGTGTTCCAGCTAGCGCGGTGGCAGCAAGGGATCGAGCTGTTCCCAGATCCTGTTCGCGATGGCCTCGACCGGTTCGGCGCCATCGACCAGTCGCACCCGCGCCGGATTCGTTTTGGCCAGCGCCAGGTACCCGGCGCGGACCGCTTCGTAAAATGCGTCCGGCTGGCTTTCCATGCGGTCGAAAGCGAGCGTCCGCTGCTTCATGCGGCGGCGCGCCACCTCCGGGTCAAGATCGAGGACGAAAGTGATTCGGGGCAACACCTCGCCGACGGCGAACCCATTGATCGCCGCCACTTGCAAAGCATCCAGGCGCCGGGCGACCCCCTGGTAAACCGTCGTGGAATCGAGAAAGCGGTCCGCGACCACAATCGTCCCCTCCGCCAGCGCGGGGACGATCACTTCGCGCACAAGCTGGGCCCGGCTGGCCGTGAAGAGGAGTAGCTCGGTTTCCGGGGTCATGGTGTGCCCGGCCTTGGAGTGCTGGAGTAGATGGCGGAGTTGCTCGCCGATCTCGGTCCCGCCGGGTTCGCGGGTCAGCAGCACCCGGTGGCCGCGCTCGCGCAACCGCTCGGCCAGACGCTGGATCTGCGTGGACTTGCCGCAGCCTTCGCTGCCTTCGAATGAGATAAATACGCCGCGCGCCATGGGAAAGGCGGGGAGTGTGCGAAATCCGCGCGCCGGGTGTCCAGCGGGAGTCCGCTTACGGCGGTAATTGCGTGACGACTGTCGGCGCGTCCTGGGCGGGGAGAGGGGGCGCGGGAGGCGGCGCGGAATGCCGCGGCACCGGGGCGATGCTGGCCACGCGCTCCTGGTTGGCGCGTGTTCTCTGGACGAAGGTATTGTTGTCGCCGTAGAGCGACCACGGTCCGGTGGGCACTTCCGAGGCTTCCACGAATTTCCAATCCGTCACGTCCGTGCCATTGAGGCCGAGATAGTCGCGCACGGCGGGCGCAATATCCAGGCCGGCGCCGCCGTTCAGGTTGGGCTTTGGTTTTTCGCTGCCGAAGACGTATTGCCAGTGGTCGGTGCGGAACGGCCCGCAATCGCTCCACTGGGCGTAGCACACTTTGTTGTTGTTGGGGTTGCGAATCGCGACCCATCGGTTCTGGCAGACCGATTTGCCTTCTTCCACGAACGTCTCGCGAAACCAGGGAATCACCACCTTGGCTTCGGGTTTCGTCGTGCTGTGGGTCACGTCATTATACGGCAGGGCGATGTAAAAGGGATTTTGGCGCGGCGTGAAGCGGGCGCAGACGAAATTGCGACGGTCGCTTGGGTTCGGATCATCGTAACCGCCAAAGCTTTGCATCCAGTTCAGATCCCAGGAACTGCTGATGTTGTGCACTGGGTTGTTTCCGCCGGCCGGCTCACCGATCCAGAAAACGGTGGTCACAATCCCGGTCTTCCACGGATATTTTCCCGCGACGCTGCTGTTCAGCATGCGCGATGTCGTCGGAATCACCACCTGCGGCTCCATGTGGAGGATGGCGCTCTCGCGCAGCTTCTCGGCGTACTTCACGAAGTCCGCGCTGCTCTCGTAGGGCGTCGTCTGCCCGAAGGCACTGGAGCAGGCGAAAGCAACCGCGCAAGCGGCCAAGGCAGGGGGAGTGATTCCTCGGAAGGTAAGCTTCATGGGCGCGGAATGGGGTGCTCTATAGAGGATCAGGGCCTGGGGGTAAAGATGTTTCTTCCGGGCGTCGAGCGCGCTCATGCCTTTTCAGAGATAGCATGGGGCGCGCCCGCAGGAAGTGATGATTATTTTAGCAAGTCACCAATCGCATGGATTACAGAGGATTTCAAGCCCGGCTCAACAGAGTAGGGCGACAAAAACTGGGCTCGGTGTTTGGGTAGTCCAACGTATAATGGAGTCCCCGGCTCTCTTTTCTCAGAAGCGCACTGTCCACGATGAGAGCCGCCACGGTCGCCAGGTTACGTAATTCCAGCAGGTCGGTGGTGACTTTATACCCCCAGTAAAACTCCTGGATCTCCCGTTCCAGGTTGCGCAGCCGGGTGGCGGCGCGCTGGAGGCGCTTGGTCGTGCGGACGATCCCCACGTAGTCCCACATCAGGTGGCGGATCTCGTCCCAATTGTGGTAGATCACGACCAGTTCATCCACATCCACAGCCCCGCCGCTTGTCCAGGCGGGAAGGTCGGTTTGCCAGACCGAGTGATCGAGGGGCGGGGCGGCCACGATGGCCTCGCAGCAGCGGTGTGCCAGGACACAGGCTTCCAAAAGCGAATTGCTGGCCAGGCGATTGGCGCCGTGGAGACCGGTGCAGGCCACTTCCCCGATCGCAAAAAGGCCCGGCAGGCTGGACGCCCCGTTCTCGTTGGTGAGCACCCCGCCGCACTGGTAGTGGGCGGCGGGCACCACCGGGATTGGATCGCGGGTGATATCGATCCCCAGCGCCAGGCAGTTCTCGTAGATATTTGGGAAGCGGTCCCGGATGAAATCCGCGGGCTTGTGCGACACATCCAGGTAGACGCAGCGGGCGCCGCTTCTCTTCATTTCGGCGTCGATCGCCCGGGCCACGATGTCGCGCGGGGCCAGCTCTTTCTTGGGGTGATACTTCGCCATGAACTCGTGGCCCTGTGCATCGATCAATCGTCCGCCTTCCCCGCGCACCGCCTCCGAGATCAGGAAACTGCGCGCCTCGGGGTGAAAAAGGCAGGTGGGATGGAACTGGATGAACTCCATGTTCCCAATCTTCGCCCCGGCCCGCCACGCCATGGCCACGCCATCCCCGGTCGCGATCCCGGGATTGGTGGTATAAAGGTAGACCTTGCCACACCCGCCGGTCGCGAGGATCACCTGTTCGCCCCGCAGCGTCACCACTTCGCCCGTGGCTTCGTTGAGCACGTAGACGCCGAGGCAGCGATCGGCGCTCACGTAGCCGAGCTTGCCCAGGGTGATCAGATCCACCGCCATGTGATTTTCCAGGACGGTGATCTGGGGATGTGTGGCGATGGCCGCGAGCAGGGCCCGCTCGATCTCCCGCCCGGTCACGTCGCGAGCGTGAAGGATGCGGCGTTTCGAGTGGCCGCCTTCGCGGCCCAGGTCGAGTTCATGCGAGCCGTCGGGGAGTTCGCGCTCGTCGAAATGCACGCCGAAGTCGATCAACTCCCGGATCCGGGCCGGGCCATCCATCACGATCCGGCGCACCACGGCCTCGTCGCACAATCCGGCGCCCGCCTCCAGCGTGTCGATCACATGCAGTTCGAAGGAATCCTCCGTGCTTGTGACGCTCGCGATCCCACCCTGCGCCCAGGCCGTGTTCGATTCCGCCCGGGCTCGCTTGGTGACGATGGCCACGCGCCCATGCGCGGCCGCTTTGAGGGCAAAGCTCAGCCCGGCGATGCCCGAGCCGATGACGATAAAATCGAACCCGATGGCCGTAGCGCTTACCGGAGCCATAGGTTGTCGATCAGCCGGGTCTTGCCGAAGAAGACGGCCAGCGCCATCACGGTGTTGGGCTCGGCTCGGCGGATGGGGAGCAGCGTGGCGGCGTCTGCGATTTCCACATAGTCGATGCGGGCCAGCGGCGCCTGGGCAATGGTCTTGATGATGATTTGATGGAGCTTAGCGGGGCTGGTCTGTCCCTCACGCCACGCTGTTTGGGCCTTGAGCAGGGCCGCGCGCAGGATGGGGGCCTGGGCGCGTTCCTCGTCCGAGAGGTAACGGTTCCGCGAACTCAGCGCAAGACCGTCTCGCTCCCGCACCGTCTCCACCGGAACGATGCGCACGCCAAGGTTCAGGTCGCGGACCATGCGGCGGATCACCGCGCACTGCTGGAAATCCTTCAGGCCGAAGACCGCCGTTTGCGGCCGGAGGATCTGGAAGAGCTTCAGGACCACCGTGCAGACCCCGCGGAAGTGGCCGGGCCGGGACGCCCCGCAGAGCCGCTCGGACACCGTCGATTCCTCCACAAAGGTGGAGAAACCTTCCGGATACATCGAGGCGGCCGATGGGTGGAACACGAAGTCGGCGCCGTGCGCCGCGCAGAGGCGCAGGTCGGCCGCCAGCGGCCGCGGATAGCGCGAAAAATCCTCCTGGGGACCAAACTGGGTGGGATTGACGAAAATGCTGACCGCCACCCGACCCTTGGCGCCGGCGAGTTGCCGGGCCCGGTCGATGAGCCGGGTGTGTCCGGCGTGCAAGGCGCCCATGGTAGGGACGAGAACGAGGGGGGCTTCCTGGGACCAGCCAGCCGCCGTGGAAATGGAACGGGTTGTTTTCAATGAAAGATCAGGCGCTGTTCGGGATACGTGGGTTGAGGCATCCCGGCAAGCCCCGGTCCATCAGGCCCGTAAAAATACTGTTATCACGGGAATAATAATTGCTCTCAAAATACTCAAAATTGCAATTATTATAAAATGCAAACTTCCCGCAAACATACGGTCAGGGCATTTACCCTGGTGGAAATTATGATTGTGGTGGCGATCATTGCACTGCTCGCTTCCATTTTCACATCCAACGTCATTCGCGCCCGCAAGCGCGCGCAAGCCACCAAGGTCCTCGATGACCTTCGCACCCTGGATGGAGCCCTCGACCTCTGGGCTTTGGAGACGAACAGGCAAGCGGGCGACATTGCCCAGTTTTCTGATCTCCAGCCCTACCTAAAACAGCAGAACAAGCTGAACCTGACAGGGACGGATGTCTTCGGCCAACCCTACGGACCCTACTCGGTCGACGTCGGACCCAAAGTGGCGGCTTTTACCTTCGCCGCATTATCGGACGTCGCTCCGGCGGAGTTCTGGTCGCCCTTCTATTGAGCAGCGGTCCGTCCACCGTTACTGCCGGCTTTTGGATACCGGTGACCGGCTCTTGAACTCGCCATTGATGTCGGCCTCTTCCTTGAGGCCCGTCACGTCCTTTACGTCTTTCTCGATGAGGGTGATGATGTAATTGCTCAGAGATCGCCGGTCTCGTTTGGCTTTGACCTTGGCGAGTTCGAGAAGGTCTTCGGGGCAACGGAATGCTGTGTATTTGCTCATAATCAGAAATGGTTGAGGTTCGGGATGGACCATATGGGTGTATTTTGAAGACATTCCGCGCTTTTCAGTTTCACAATGCGTCACAGAACGTGCGGCGGTCCTTCTACAGTAATTACGGGCCTCGCAGCCTGACCGGACGCTTCTGGCCGGGTCTTTTTCAGAATGGGGCCCCGGCAGAAATGGATGATTCCTCCGGTCACTGTGCGCTTGTGCCATCCGGCGGGTTCCACCAACCCCGTCGTTCTGAGCGAAGCGAAGAACCTGTGATCTCTGCCTTTTCTCACCAGCGAGGCGTCAGTTGCAGGAAGAGATCGACTCGCCCGAAAGGCACCGGCCACCGCTTGTCCCGTGCGCCGCCGCCTCGGAGGGTCTTCGTTCTTCAGTAAAACTGTGACGGGGAACTGCCAGATTGCACGAGTGCGCCTTGGCTGAAGGAATCACCAGCTAAACTCTACACTGGCACTTCCGCATGCGTGCGATACCCCGCCACGAATTCCCGGCGGAACGTGGCAAAGGTGCCCGTTTCGATCGCCTCCCGCACGCGAGTCATGAGATTCAGGTAGAAGTGCAGGTTGTGCACCGAGATCAGCCGCAGGCCCAGGATCTCCTCCGCCTTCACCAGATGCCGCAGGTAGCCCCGCGTGAACAGCCGGCAGGCCTCGCACGTGCAGCCCTCTTCGATGGGCCCTTGATCGTAGGTGAACGGCGCGTTTTTGAGATTGATCGTTCCGGTCGCGGTAAAGGCGGTGCCATTGCGAGCGAGCCGGGTCGGTAGGACGCAATCGAACATATCGATGCCCCGGGCCACCATCTCGACCATCTGTGGTGGCGTGCCGAGGCCCATGGCATAGCGCGGCCGGTCCGCCGGGAGGTACGGTTCACTGGCTTCGACGGCCTTCATCATTTCCGGCTCGGGCTCCCCCACGCTGACTCCGCCCACGGCGTAACCATCGAATCCCAGCGCCACCAGGGTCTCGGCGCTTTCCCGGCGCAGATCGGGAAAGCTGGAGCCCTGGACGATCCCAAATTTCAGGCCCGGGGTTTCGATCTCCTTGCAGCGGGCTGCCCAGCGCAAGGTGAGCGCGAGGCTCTTGGCGGCATACTCGTGCTCGCAGGGATAGGGCGGGCACTCGTCGAACAGCATGCAGATATCGGAGCCGAGGGTGGCCTGGATCTCCATCGCTTCGCGCGGCCCCAGGAAACAGGGCGCGCCGTCGAGGTGATTTTGAAAATGAACGCCTTCCTCTGTGATCTTGCGCAGTTTGGCCAGCGAAAAGACCTGGAAGCCCCCGGAATCCGTGAGGATGGGGCCATCCCAACCCATGAAGCGGTGCAGGCCGCCAAAATGTTTCATCACGTCCATCCCCGGCCGCACGAACAGGTGGTAGGTATTGCCGAGGATGATCTGGGTCCCCACTTCGCGGAGTTCCTTGGGCGAGACCGCCTTGACGGTGCCCTGGGTGCCTACCGGCATGAAGACCGGCGTTTGGATCACGCCATGGCGTGTCTCCAGGCGCCCGCGGCGGGCTTTGGATTCCGGGTCGGTCTGGAGCAGGGTAAACATGAAAGGGCGGGGACAATACCCGGCGCTTTCACGGACGCAATGCCGCCGTCTTCTCCCGATGCGCTTCCTCCTGGTCGATGAGACACAGGAAGACCTTCTCCAGGGCGCCTGCTTCATGGGCCTGGGCGCGCAAATCCGCCACGCTGCCCAGCGCGATCAGCTTGCCGTGGTGAATGATCCCGATTCGGTCCGCCACCTCCTCGGCCACGCTGAGCTGATGGGTGGAGAGAAACATCGTCATGCCCGCCTGCACCCGTTCGCGGAACTCCTGCTTCACGATCCGGGCGTGCATGGGATCGAGGCCCACCATCGGCTCATCGATGACCAGCACCTTCGGATCGTGAAGCAGCGCCGAGGCGATGACCAGGCGCTGGCGGGTGCCGTGGGAGAGGTTCTCCGTCAGCTCGTGGTAATACTCGCCGAGGTGGAATTTCTCGAATAGCTCGCCAGTTCGCTCGGCGATCACCTTGCGCTCGAGGCGGAAGATATCCCCCACGAACTGCATGAATTCCGCCGCCGAAAGCTTGTCGTAGAGGAAGGGGAAATCCGGGACGTAGGCCAGCAGGGCCTTGGCCTTCTCCGGCTCCCGGCGCATGTCGAACCCGCCGATGGCGACCTGCCCCGAGGTCGGGGAGAGCAGACCGGCCAGCATCTTGATCGTCGTCGTCTTGCCGGCCGCGTTCGGGCCGAGAAAGGCGAAGAACTCGCCTTGGGGAATTTCCAGGTCGAGGCCTTCCACGGCGACGAGCTGGCCATAGTTCTTGCAAAGGGCGCGGACGGAGATCACGGCGGAGGTGTAACGACTGATCCCACGGGGCTCAACGCCCAACTTTCTTCAAGGCGACGTATCTGGAGGCGACAGGGTATAACCGAGCAGCGTGGTGGCCTTCACGATATGGCCGAGCTGATCGACGTGGCATTCCAGCCAGGTCTGGCCATTGCTCTCCACGGTCACGAGATAAGTATCCATCTGCTGGCCGTGGACCTCGATTGAGGATTGTTGCGCCTTGACCGTCACCGGCATGTGTTGCGGCATGGGCGACATGGGGAGCATGGCGGGGTCGATGCCCAATTGCCGGAAGACGTCCCGCGCCCCCCGCTCATCGAGTGTGTAGTCCTGCCGCTCCAGCACGCCCCGCTGGGTGCTCAGGACATAATGCGCGACATTCTCCTCCGGCACGATCACGATTTCCGAGCGCAGCCGGTCCGGCTCGTGCATCGTCACCCCCAGGATGAACCGCTGGATGGCGAGATCCTTGTCCATCTCCACCTTGCCATCCCACGCCACGTGCTGCCGTTCTCCCCCGGGGATGGAGAGCGCCATGTTGCCGGTGAAAGCAATGACGCGCAGCCCGCCTTCCTTGTCCGTTCGCGGGGAGATTCGCAGGTTCCCCAGGTGCGTCTTGTCACTGTAGATGTTCAGGTCGGAAAGCTGCTGATGATGGAGGAGGAGCTTGACGACGTGCGCGGCGGGGACCTCGCGCAGGGCGGAGTCGCCCGGCTTGATCTGGTTGCGCAGCAGAAGCGCGGTCATCGCCAGCCAGAAAATGACGATGAGGACGGAAAGCGCGCGGTACACGGGAGGGGGGAAAAGGCTATTCTTTGCGGCGCTCGATCAGCGCGTAGGCGTTGTGATTGTGGATGGATTCAAAATTCTCGGCTTCGACACGATACCACAGAATATCCGGGCAGGCATCGGAGCGGACGGCGATATTGCGGACGAGGTCTTCAACGAACACGGGGTTCTCATAAGCACGTTCCGTGACTGATTTCTCATCCGGGCGCTTTAAAAGGCTAAAAAGTTCGCTGGAGGCGCTGTCCTCGACCAGCCGGATGAGGTCCTCGATCCAGATCGGATGCGCGAAACGCACCGAATAGGTGACCTGGCCGCGCTGGTTGTGGGCTCCGTGAACGCTGATCGCCTTTGAGCAGGGGCAGAGGGTCGTGACGGGAACAATTACCGTCACGATGAAATCGACCACATTCTTCTCCAGGGTCGCGGAGAAGCGGGCCGTATAGTCCATCATGCCCGGAGCCTTGGTCACGGGCGCCTGTTTGGTGAGAAAGAAGGGAAATTCGAAATCCACGTGGGCGCAGTCCGCATCCAGCCGCTTGGTGAGCTCGCGCAGGATGGTGTGGATGTTGTCCACGTGCAGTTCCGGGCCGAATTCGCTCAGCACCTCCACAAACCGGCTCATGTGCGTCCCCTTGAAATGATGCGGGAGATCGACCGTGAGCGAGGTGGTGGCGATGGTATGCTGTACCTCCCGGGCCTTGTCGCGGATCTGCATCGGGTAGCGCAGCGCACGGATGCCCACGCGGTCGATGGGAATGCGGCGTTCGTCGCGTTGGGCCTGGGTATCAGTGAGAGGGGCTATTTCGAGTTGCTTCATTCAACGGAAGCATCTCATAGCATGATTTGGGTCAGTGGGGAATTTCCGGTACCTGGTTCCTTTCCTGGTTCAGATGGCGCGTCGCCCTGAAAACGAAGAACCAGGAACAAAGAACCAAGAACGTATCCGGCTTCACAACTCCGGATGCTGCGCCAGCGCCTCCGCGAAATCCTCCCTCAGCCCCGGCGCCACCGCCAGTTTCGCGGCAATCTCCCTCCGCACCTCGCCGCGTGACCAGACATCGCTC
>Ga0207705_10002693_pt1 | contig 13599 bp, 11 predicted proteins | sample KBSC13metaG_FD_184314 | JGI IMG/M metagenome (GOLD analysis project Ga0207705, IMG submission 184314) | Corn rhizosphere microbial communities from Kellogg Biological Station, Michigan, USA - KBS C1-3 metaG (SPAdes) (version 2) | ecosystem: Host-associated > Plants > Roots > Rhizosphere > Soil ...
TAGGCCCGGGGGCATCCCGATCCGGCGATCCGCCGCGAATGCCGCGAGCTCATCCAGCGTCGTGTTCGAATTCGCGAGGATTCCGGCGCCGCTGGCCAGTGCATGTTCGATCCGGTTGACGTGCTTTCCAGCCTCGCCGTCGCGGCAGAATTGCGGATGCGTGATCGGGATCAGGTCGTGCACCAGGTACACAGCCTTGATGCCGTGGCGGTCGATCCAGCGAGGGAGCGCGGGGTCGTGGAGTCCGGTGTGGCCCACGTTCAAGTAGATCATGCCCCGCTCCGGCGGCGAACGGCGGGCCCTTGCCCAGGCGATGGGTGCAAAAGCGAGCAGCCGCCGCCGAACGCCACCGCTTCCTCCGGCGAGCAAGCCAAACAAGTAGTCGGAATCGGCCGGGGACAGGACGAATATTCGCCCACGGAACTGCACGACTGCCTGCGACCGGGGACCGAAGTGCTGCACATATTCCAGGCAGACCCGGTCGATGCCGGTGGCCAATCGGCCGTCCCACACGCGCCATATCAGGCGCGAGACGTCGAGCAGATAGTCGCGCGTAGCTTGCGAAGTCACCGGCTACTCAACGAGATCGCAGGTTGGCATCATGGACATTCATGGGAGCGCGCGCTGGCAATCGGCAACTCCGCCGGAGCTCCGATTGCCAAAAGCGGTGAAGAATGCCTTCGCCATCCGTGCGCGCGAACGAGAGCTGATGACCGCTGCCGACCGCAACCCGGGCCCTGTCGCCGACATGCAAACCCGCTGCTTACGGGATCGCCTGACCGAGACCGAGCAACGTGAATGCGAAGGACGACATCATGCCCACGAACCGCTGCAAGTCGGCCAGCGGCGCAGAGGAAACGTAAAGAATGTCGTTGTTTCGCATCGGGAACGTCTGCGCAACGAAGAAGGTCGACGGATCGCCCAGGTCGAACTGATAGATGACGGGTACGCGCCCATCCGGAGTGCGCGGGGCCGTCGCCGCGATAGCGGGATCGAGCGCTGCGGGACTCTCCAGCCGGAAGATGAAGGCGCCGCGCACGTTGGCGCGATCCTCCCTCAGGCCGCCGACCCGCCCCAACGCCTGCGCAACGGTAAGCCCAGTCGCTTCGAACGGAATCTCCGCACTCTTGTTGGTCGCGCCCAGCGCGGTGAAGCTGTAGGGCTGGTAAAGCGCGGTGACGATGTCGCCCGGCCCAAGCCGTATATTCTGGTCCGGATCGGCGATGACCGTGGCGAGCGGCAGGTTGGCGACACGGTTTTGCCGCGTGATCTGGATCGTTACCTTGTCGACCGAAGCCTTGACGCCCCCCGCCATCGCCAGGACGTCGAGAAGCCGTTCGCCCTTCGGCGTGAGCGGAATCCGTCCATTCGTCGCGACGTCGCCGACCACGGTCACATCTGCGCTGGCGTTGGTGGTGATCCGCACGGCTACCTGGGGATCGTGAGCCTTTCCGCGCAAGCGGGAGACAATCTCCTCCTCGACCTCCCTCGGAGTCCTGCCGGCCGCGGGTACGGCGCCAGCGAACGGGACCGTGATCCGGCCGTCGTCGCCCACCATCATGTCGGGCAGCCCGGTACGCTGCCCGAGAGAGGCGCCGCCAAGGTCGGGCGACGTGGTGCTGCCGCCAAAGCTCGTGTTCGAGCCGAAAAGCACCGCCGGCGGCGCTTCCCAGATGGTGACCTGCAGCACATCGCCGCGTCCGATGATGTGCGCGGCAGGAGGCGCATCGCCAAGCGCCACCGAAAACAGCGACGCCCGGTGCGCAGCCAGCACGCGTCGCGCGACGGCTTCATTGACCTTGATGATCTGGATCGGGGCAGTCGCCACCGCCTTTTGCCCGGCGTGGGCGATTGCCCGTCCGCTCGGCCCGCTCGACCCCATGGACGCGCACCCGCCGAGCGCGAAAATCAGCAGGGCTGTGGCCGCAATCCGCACGCACGCTGGATGTCTTAAAGGATTGCGCTTCACGAGAGCTCCCACCGCCGGTCTTGTCAGAAATTTGGCCGCGCTTTAAAGAGCTTGTGGCCGCCGCTCAACCCTCAAGGGGACGCTCGCCTCAACAATTCGGCAGGTGATAGCCGCGAAGAAATTGTCGCCATCTTATGTTCAACGAGGGTTCACTGCGCTACGGCGACAGCGCGCCAAGAACGATCCGAGTAGTGACATACCCATGGAAGTTTTACCAATTTCGTCCGCGTTCGAAAAGAATGTAGATCCGGACCGGGACGTGCCCGAACGGACCGGGAAGTTCCCGCGGCCCGACTGGCTGTTCATGCTTGTCGTCGTCCTCCCGGTTGCAGTTGCCACGATCTACTACGGCTTTCTTGCATCCGACGTTTACATCTCGGAATCGAGCTTCGTCGTGCGGGCTCCCCAGAAGCCGAGTGCGAGCCCACTCGGGGCTATCCTTCAGTCCGTCGGCTTCAGCAATGCGAGCGAAGAGATGTCCGCGGCCGAATCCTATGCGGTGTCGCGGGATGCACTGCGGGCGATCAACAAGGGCGGAGCTTTCGAGAAGGCGTATACCAGACCGCAGATCTCCATCGTCGACCGCTTCGACCCATTGGGAATCAGGGGCTCGTTCGAGGATCTGTACCGCTATTTCTCGGGCAAAGTGACGATCCAGAGCGACAATGCGACGTCGATCACCAAGCTCACCGTGAAGGCCTATACGCCGCAGGACGCCCACCGCTTTAACGAAGAGTTGCTCGAGCTTTCCGAGGCGACGGTGAATCGCCTGAATTCTCGAGGTCGCGAGGATCTCGTTCGATTTGCCCAGCAGGAAGTCGATCGGGCGCAGGCTCGCGCGTCCCAGGCAGCCATCGCGCTAGCGGCATACCGGAACCGCGTCGGCGTGATCGACCCGGAAAAGCAGGCCGAAGTACAGATGCAGATGGTTTCGAAGCTTCAGGACAACCTGATCGCGACCAAGACGCAACTGGCCCAGATCCAGCGCTATGCGCCGGAGAACCCGCAAATCCCAGTTCTTCGCAGCGAAATCGGAACGATCCAGGGAGAAATCGACCGCCAGATGGGCCAGGTCGTCGGCAACCATCGCTCGCTCGCCGCAACCGCGGTCCAGTTCCAGCGCCTGACGCTCGCCAGCGACTTTACCACCAAGCAACTCGGAGCGGCGCTCGCGTCCTTGCAGGACGCCCAGGACGAGGCCCGGCGCAAACAGGCGTATGTCGAGCGGATCGTCGAGCCGAACGTGCCGGATTCGCCGGTCGAACCGCGGCGCCTGCGCAACATATTCGCGACGTTTATGCTGGCCCTAATTGTGTACGGAATCCTGCGGATGTTCGTTGCGGGAGTGAAGGAACATGCACAGTAACGGACCTTCGGCCGCGCCGACCGGCGCGCTCGTCCATCACAGTCCCTGGGCCATACACCGCCGGGTCGTCGGCGCGCTTATCCTGCGCGAGATGCTCACGCGGTACGGCCGCAACAACATCGGGTTCCTTTGGCTCTTTGTAGAGCCGATCATGTTCACCCTGATCGTTGTCGGGATCAGGTCGGCGACGTCGAGCATCTATCAGGGAAGCATCCCGATGGTTGCATTCGCGATCACCGGATGGCCCTCCGTGATGCTGTGGCGAACCATGCCTTCGCGTTTGATCGGCGCGGTGCGATCCAATCGCTCCCTGCTTCACCACCGGCAGGTGACGATTCTCGACATCTATCTTGCGAGAATCCTGTTGGAGATGCTCGCGACCACGACGAGCCTGATCACCGTCAGCTTCATCCTCATGGCCGGCGGTTGGCTGACGACGCCTGAAGACTGGCTCGTGGTCGCTGCCGGATGGTTCCTGCTTGGATGGTTCGGCGGTGCATTGGCATTGATCATCGGCAGCCTGTCGGAGCGCTTCGAGGTGGTCGGCCATTTCTGGCGGCCAGCGTCCTACATCTTGATGCCGCTGTCCGGCATAGCGTTCGTCGTCGACAGCCTGCCGCAGGACTTGCAACACATTGCGCTGTGGTTGCCGATGCTGAACGCGCTCGAATTCATGCGGGACGGGTGGTTCGGCTCCACGTTCCACGCACATTATGACTTGATGTACGTTCTGATTTTCAACCTGACCATGACGTTGGCTGGTTTGAGCCTCGTTCGACAGGTCGGTATGGGCGCTGAAGAAGAATGATTACGCTCAGGAACGTCTGCAAGGATTATCCGACCAGGGCCGGTCCGCGCCGTGTTCTGAATGATATCAACCTGACCATTCGCCCTGGAGAACGTGTCGGCATTCTCGGCCGCAACGGCGCCGGGAAATCGACCCTGATCCGGTTGATCAGCGGCTCGGAGCCGCCCACGCTCGGGACGATCAAGCGCAATATGTCGGTGTCTTGGCCGCTGGCGTTCAGCGGCGGCTTTCACGGCTCCCTGACCGGTGCCGACAACGTCCGTTTCATCTGCCGAATCTATGGAGTCGACTTTCGGCCGCGCTTCGAATTCGTCGAGGATTTCTCCGAGCTCGGCGTGTACATGCATGAGCCGGTCGGTTCCTACTCGTCCGGAATGAAGGCGCGGCTCGCCTTCGCTATCTCGATGACGATCGATTTCGACTGCTACCTGATCGACGAAGTGATGGCCGTCGGCGACGCTCGCTTCCGCGAGCGGTGCAAGGTGGAGCTGTTCGAAAAACGCCGTGACAAGGCCAAGCTGATCGTCTCCCACAGCCACCGTCAGCTCAAGGGGAATTGCGATCGCTTCCTGCTGATCGAGGGAGGCCGAATGGAGGAGCATGACGACTTCAAGGAGGTCTATTTCCGATACAAGCAGATCATCGGCGAGGGCTTCGACACCAAGGAGCAGATGACCGCCGCCATGGAATAGCCGGCCCGGTCGTCGAATGAGGAGATCCTAGAGTGGCCCTGATCGAGCGGCACCCCGCGGTCGAAGACTATTTCACCGAGCTCTCGCTTGCCGAGGTGGCGGAGCGCGGGGGCGTTGCGGACATCTTCGAGGAAGGCCGCGTCGTCCTCTTGAAGAACTACCGCCTCGATTTCGATTTCGGCGCGCTCGCCGCGCTTTCGAAGTCGACCGAGGCGGTTTCCGACCCGGTCTTGCGAAAGAAACTGAAGAAGATGACGGCGCCCTTGTTTTTCGAGGGCGACCCGCCGGTCCGGAAGGGCGGCCGGCTGCTGTTCCGAGACCCGGTTCGCCAGGCCGTGTTCGACGTGATTTGCAACGGGGACGAGGACACGTTCGAACGCGCCGCGCGAGCGCTCGAGAGTGCGCATGGCGAGGTCCTACGCCTGTTCGACATCTGCTTCCCGGCTTACGACAGCTTCCGGCTGGTCCCGAGCATCCGTTTGACGCGAACGCTGTTCGAAAATCTCCACTGGGACAATCACTCGATCGAAGACGATTTCCACCAGGCGCGGATTTTCGCCAACCTCGATACGCGGCCGCGCATCTGGCACGTCGGGCATCGTTTCCCCGACTGGATCAGAATGCATTACGACGAGTACGATCTTGGCCGCTTCGCCGGCAAAGACCCCAACCTGCTGATCGATTTCGTGACCGGAGAGGTCCTGGGCGGCACTCGCAAGACTTGGATGGACAACGAACCGCGCCATCGCATTGCGTTCGATCCGGGCGAGGTGTGGCTGGGCGAATCGCGCCTGATCTCGCACCAGATCTATTACGGCGAGGCGGCCATGGTTTACATGTGGTTCGTGAACGCGGCTTCGATGGCGGATGCCGAAAATCGGTTCAACAATCGCGTTGAAGCCGTTCACCGGGCCATGAGCGACCGGCAGCCGATTTCCCTGGCGGTCTAACGCTCATCCGATCACTCCGGAGCTTCAATGCGACATCTCCATAGCGGACTTCACTATCTTCGGCTGCTGCCTGCACTCCAGAAGGTGCGCCCGGTGCGCAGCTATCTCGAAATCGGAGTGAACAAGGGGAAAAGCCTCTGTCAGATGAACTGCGGCTCGATCGGCATCGATCCGCACTTCGTCATCGACCGCGATGTGAGGGGCAGCAAACCGTTCCTGCACCTGCTCGAGATGACGAGCGATGACTATTTCAGGACCGTCAGAACGGACCTGATTTTCCCCGACGGCATCGACGTCGCGTTCCTCGATGGGCTTCATCTTTTTGAAGCGCTGCTCAATGATTTCATCAACGTCGAGCCGTTGATGGCCGCCGACGGGATCGTGTTCATGCACGACTGCCTGCCGATCAACGCGGAAATGACCGAGCGCGACCGGCGACCGGGCCAGAGGAAAGATATCGAGTACAAAAGCCATTGGACGGGCGACGTCTGGAAGCTCGTCCCGATTCTGAAGCACTACCGGCCCGACCTGCGCCTCCAGCTTCTCGATTGCGAACCCACCGGCCTCGTCGCAGTCACGGGTTTCGATGCGCATTCAAGGGTTTTGAGCGACGAGCGAGAAGCCATCGTCGCGAAATACATGCCGGTCGAAATGACCGATGCTTCGCTCGCCGACTTCTACAAGGAGAACGAGCGGACCCCCGCCGCTGCGTTCCTCGAGCAAGTCACTGTCGAGATTCCCTCCGAAGCTATTGCCTGATCGGCTTCCGGCCTTCGTCGCAAATTCGCTCGAACTGGTCAGCGAGCCGCTTCGGCCTGGCCTCCGAGCTCCGCCAACAAAGCGCTGACCTGTTCGGCTCCCGCGAGCACCTCCGGGTCATCGGGAACCCTGCAGCGGCGCATGCACTCGCGATAAGCGCGCAGGACTTGTGACCGTTCGTCCTCGGTCAGCTTTCTCGAACAATTCTTCTTGATGACGCGCAATCGGGCGCTCAGCGTCTTGGTGAAGTCGCCACTCAGCAGGCCCTGGCGGAAAACCTTGAAGTAGAAGAAGGCGAGCGACCACTCGAACGCGAACGTCGCGGTATCCGGTCCGGTGAGGCCGGTGAACTCCAGTCCGATCTCCGTGAACAGCTCTTCAATGCGCTCGGCCGAGAAATAGAAAGGCGAGCGGTTCCCGAACTCGAAAAATGGCTCGTAAAGCGAGACATTCCCGTAGACGCGCCTGCCGGGGAACAACAAATCGATCTGGAAGAAGTTGGCGTTGGGCCTCGCCGAGCACAGGTACAGGACATCGACCGGCTCCTGGTTGCTCCGCAGGAACAGGGTGTGGAACTGCGATCCGATGAAGCCGGCGATCTTCCTTGCGTGATCCTGGATGGCGACTTGCTCGGCTAAAGTCCGCGTCTCCGGTCGAATGACTTTGACGGCGGCTCCCCGAACAGCCTTCTCGAGAAGCGACTCTCCGACGGCGCGTCGCTGCCGCCAGTTGAGGCGCGCTCTCGAAAGGAAGACCTGCTCCGGCCGCGGCTGATCCTCGTCCCGCTCGATGCGCCGGCTGCGTACGAACCTCAGATAATCGAGCCGGATCTCCTTGCCCAACGTGAGCCCCGGTTCCGGAACGATCACGCGCTTCAGCAGGATATTCCCGGTCACGAAACGGATTCGGTCGGACGCGATGCCGAACAGTGCCGCAAGATCGAGCAGCGTTTGTTCGCAACTCGGGCTCGCCTGCAGCGATTGGAAGATGATCGGAGCGCCCGGGTATCGCTCGGCGGCCCACAGCCGGCATGCGCTCTCGAGGATGATGTGTCCAAATCCCGAAAAAAGCGTGCCTCCGAAGATCGCAAGCTCGACGACCTCCGGCTCGGTGCTGTCGTCCAGAATCTCGGAGCCGACGACGGTCCCCTCGCCTTCGCGATGAACTTGCGCTTCACGAATGGGAACCCCCTGCCGGTCGAACAAGCCACCGACCATGGTCCCGTCGGCGCGGGGTCGTAAGCGCGTCAGCAGCGCATCCTCGTACACTTTGACGCGCAATCGCCGCCGGGAGAATCGGATGCGCGATATCGCCGTGCGGAAGCGCTTCGCCTCTTTGCTGGTGAAGCCGTGAAACCTGAAGCTGGTCTTCCGGACGCGAAAGCTGTCCCGCCTTCGCTCGGCCAAGTCGTCGAGGATCTCGCGCACCTTCGACCCAACACGGCGTGGCAGCACGCGATCGACGGCGTTTGCGAGTGCGGCCGAAACCTGCGCGTGAGACCGGTCGTTGCGTTCGATCACCAGATGCTCGCGCGCCGCGTTCAACGGATAACCCGAAAGGAGCGAGAGGATGTCACCCCATCATCTTTCGCGACTTGAGCTCGGCGTTTGCCCTCTCCAGCATGTCATTCGGGATCGGCTGTGTCGCAACCCATTTGCAGAACCGATCCAGGCCCGCTTCGAGGGAGATCTTGGGCCTGACGCCGGTGACTGTCTCCAACCGCTGGATGTCGGCAAAGTTGTGGCGGATGTCGCCGATCCGATATTCGCCGGTGACGTGGGGAACGATGTCCGAGTCCATCGCCCGGCAGAGAAGCTTCGCCACCTTCATCACCGACGTCCCCTCGCCCGAGCCGACATTGACGGGCGCTCCGTCCGGACCGGTGTTTTCGGCGCAGGCGAGCATAGCGTCGGCGACGTCCTCGACGTGAACGAAGTCGCGGCTTTCCTCGCCGTCCTCGAATATCGGCACGGAAAGGCCGAGCCGAATACGCGTGGAGAAGATCGACAGGATCCCGGTGTAAGGATTCTGCAGCGACTGGCCTTCTCCGAACACGTTCTGCAGGCGCAGGATCGAATGGCCGATCCCCATGGCCTTGCAAGCGACGCTGACGAGTTGCTCCTGCGCCAGCTTGGTCCCCGCGTAGATGGACGCCGGCGAAAGGCGGTCGTCCTCGCGCGTCGCGGTGGCTTCGACGGCGGCTCCGCAGCGCGGGCATCGTGGCGACCAGTCGTGCTTCGCCAGCTGCTCCGCCGACCGCGGTTCCGGAAAGCACCGCCGCCCTTCGGGCGAGCATTCGCGGCAGACATACGCGCCTTCGCCATAGACCGACCGGCTCGAGGCCAGCACGATATTTCGCACCGAATGGGCGGCGTTGGCGAGCACGTCGAACAGAAGCGCGGTGCCCTGCACGTTGACGCGGTAGTAGCGTTCGACCTCGTACATCGACTGGCCGGTCCCGGTCTCGGCCGCGAGATGCACGACGCAGTCGATGCCCTGCAGCGATGCCTCCCAGTCCTCCCGCACCGTGACGTCGCCGCGAACGAACTCGGCTCCGGGGAGCGGCTCGAACGCAGTCTCGCCGCCGTGCACCTGAGGAGACAGATTATCGAGAATCCGGACTCGGTGGCCGGCCGAGATCGCCCGCCGCGTGAAATGAGTGCCGATGAAGCCGGCCCCTCCGGTCACGAGCATTGTGGACATGGTCAGTCGCGGTCGAGCGCGATCTCGTCGCACTCCACTTCGACCAGCCGGCTCGCCATCGTGAGGTGCTCATCCTCCTCGGAAGGCGCCTCAGGTTTTTCGGGCGAGCTTGCGGCTCCCCCCGTCGCATGCGCCATGAACAGGCGCATCACATGGGCAACCCCGTCTTCCACGACGTTGCGCAGGTCAGGAGCGTAATAAGCGCCGCGGTTGAATGCGCCGACGATGATTTCGTACGACGGGAAATAGTGCACGTTCGCGAATTTCTGGCGAAGCGCCTCCGCGGCAACCCGAAGCACGGATTTCGAATAGGTGGTAGCGGAAAGCACGTGCGCGCCGGGCTCCGCCGTCGCAACAAGCGGCACAGGCGACACGGTGAAGATGATTTGCGCCTTCGGATTCACCGCTTCGAGACCGTCCCGGAAGGCGGTCAGGTCGGCAATCACATCTTCGACCGGCTGGTTGTAGAACTCGTATCGGGCCGGGTCGAAAACACCGCCTTCGACTCCGGGGCAGACCGGGAAGACGGCGCCATCCTCGAACGAGCGCCAGCATTCGGTCAGGCCGAGAGTGAAGACGAACACGTCGAGCGTCTCGAACATCGTCCGTACGGCGGCGAAGTGCTGTTCGCGGTCGGCGATGAGCTCTTCGCGCGAAACATAGCCACCCGGCTGCGTGGTAGGACGGAACGGATCGACGAAGACGTCCGCCGCCTTCTGCCACACGTCCTCACTCGGCACGAACCGGCCGTACGCCCGCTCGAACAGCTGCCACAGCTGTCGCGCCGTGTAGATGTTGCCGTAGCGAGCGGAGAACAGGCCGTAGTTCTGGCTTTCCCGCACGCGCGCCGGCAGGATCGGGTGCCCGGGTTCGGTGACATAATAGCAATAGCCGGACTTGCGCAGATATCGGGCGATGTGCTGCGCGAAGCAGCTCCCGGCGGTGGCCACCTTCGAGTCCGCGCCAATCCGAAGCTCGAACACGCCAACGGGATCGACCGCACGCGCTGGGACCGCCGCGACTGACCGGCGCCAGAAAGCCTTCTCCGGCAACGACTTGTACGGGTGCTCGCTCATCCGTCCGACTTGGCACGCCCATCCGGCGGAAGGAAGCGACTTTCGACCTCGCGGAGCACGCGTTCGCCATAACGCCAGTTCGCGTGCGTCGCGTCCCGTGCGTAATATTCCGGCCGAAGGAAGCCGCGATGCTCGAGCGCCGGCGGCGGCGGCATCATGACCTCGATTCCGAACTCCGCGCAGAGCTTTTCGAGCACCCGCGTCTGCAGCTTCCAGAACTTGAGCCGGAGCTCGGGTGGAGAGACACCCCGGGCGGCGAGGCCTTCGACCGCGAAGAGACTCTCGTGATGCTGTTCGACAAAGGCGTTGTCGCGCTTTGGCGGAGGCGGGATGATGTGAACCACGCGGGCGACGGTGGCGGCGCGAATGGCCTCGAGCGATTTGCCGTCGCCCCTTCGCAGGCCCGTCGCGAAGGCGGCCTCGATGGCGCGGTACGGAATGATTTCCCGCGACTGGCTTACGAGCCCTTCCTGCCCCGGCTCGAAAAAATCAAACGCCTCTGGATGCTGGATCGTGCTGTACACCGCATGCTGGTTGCCGCCGATCATCGACAGGACCACGTCGTTCGCTTCGAGCTTGCCGATCAGCTTGAGGAAGTCCTCGAAGCTCGTGTCGCCGATGTGGCTGCCGTTCTTCTCCTTGAGCAGGCGGTACGCAATGAGCGGCGCTGCCTGCCCTTTCCCGATACGCTTCTGGATCGCGCTCTGGACCGCATGGCTGTGGCTGTCGCCGAACAGGACGATCTGGCGCGGTCTCGTTTCGGCGGTCGGAGAGCCTTCCCCGGCCTCTCGCTCGATTTCGGCGTTCATGCTCGTCACGCAGTTACGACAGGAGCGAGCGACTTCACGACGCGGTCGATCGCCAGCATCTGCTCGAGATAGGGTTGGAGAGCGTCGAGCGGAAGCGCGCAGGGGCCGTCACACAGCGCCTTGTCGGGATCGGGATGAGCTTCGAGGAACAGGCCGGCGATTCCGAGCGCTATCCCCGAGCGGGCCAGCGCGGCAGCCTGCGCACGACGCCCACCGGCGCTGTCCGCCCGGCCGCCCGGCCTCTGCAGCGCGTGCGTGGCATCGAACACCACCGGCCCCATCGACTTCATCAGGTCCATCCCGAGCATGTCGACGACGAGATTGTTGTAGCCGAAGCTGCTCCCCCGCTCGCACAGGAGCACGCGGTCGTTGCCCGCTTCGCGGCACTTGTTGATGATGTGGCGCATTTCCTCCGGTGCGACGAACTGCGGCTTCTTGATGTTGATGACCGCGCCGGTCCGGGCGATCGCAACGACGAGGTCGGTCTGCCGGGCAAGGAAGGCGGGCAGCTGGAGGATGTCGGCGACCTCTGCCGCGGCCCCGGCTTGGCTGGGCTCGTGGACGTCGGTGAGGATCGGCACGTCGAACCGGCTCTTGACCTCGGCGAGGACCGCGAGGCCCTTGTCCAGCCCAGGTCCGCGGAAGGACGTGATCGACGACCTGTTCGCCTTGTCGAACGACGCCTTGAACACGTACGGGATGCCCAGCTTCGACGTGACCTCGACGAAGGCCTGGGCGACCTCCATCACGATCTCTTCGCCTTCGATGACATTCATGCCGCCGATGAGGACGAACGGGAGGTCGTTTGCGAAAGTGATATTGCCGTGAACGGTAACGCTAGCTGACAAGAACAAGGTCTCCCTGACTGGACTGTTGGCGTTCGCGGACGATCGCGTGAGCCTCGGCGATGACCTCGAGCACCTGCTCGCGCAGGCGCCCGACGTTGAAGTCGCGTTCGAGCTTCCTTTGCGCGCGGTCAACCATTTTGACCCGCTCGTCGTCGTTCCGGATCAGTAGCTCCAGCCCATGGAACCATTCGTCGGTGGTGGCCGCGAGGATTCCGCAGCCGTCGGCGCAGCATTCGTCGTAGACCGTGCCTTTGCTCGCGACCACCGCCGCGCCGATGCTGGTATATTCGACCCACTTCGTGTTCGCCTTCATCAGGTTGAACTCGATCGGGTTGAGCGGGCAGATGCCGACGTCCCATCGATATTCGGCGAACGTCTCGAGAAAGCTCTCGTAATTGTCGATCGGCGGAAGCCTCGAGATCCTATCGCTGAACCGAGCCAGCGCCGAGGGGACCGGAATCGTGCCGAACAGCTCCAGCTGGACGTCGGCGTTGCGCTCGAGCACTCGCTCGATAGCGGGGATCACCATCTCGAGATTGTGCGCGTGGTCGGCGCTTGCCATGTAGCCGATCTTCCGCGCGGGGCCTGTTCCAGGCCGCCGCAGCACCGTGCTCGAGCAATAGATTTTCCCCACCGTGATCGGCAGGTCTGGAAAATAGTCGAGCAACCTCTCCCGAAGCTTTTCGGTCGAGGCGTAGACGAGGTCTGCGCAGGTCAGCAGCGCGCGGACGGCTTCCAACCGCTCGGGCGAATTGTGGAGCGTGTGCTTGCGCTCGCCGATTTCCGCGGGGATCGCGAGCAGGTCGTCGTCGATATGATAAACGACCGGGGCGCGGTTTCGCCGAGCCCAGTCGACGATCGGGCGGTACGACGGGCCGCTGTAGCGGCAGAAGATGATCGTCGAAGGCCCGCAGCGGTCGAGGTAGCCGCAAATCCACTCGGCTTCGCGATCGTCATCGCCGACGACGTCCGGTTGCTGCCGAAGCAACTGCTCGGTCAGCAGTTCGGTTGTGATTTCGCCCCGATGGACGAGCGGGGCCAGAGGCTTTTCAAAGCTGAGCTGGAGCGTCGGCACATGCGCGTTGGCCACGAACAGCAGCCGCTCGCGCTCGGCAGCCGCTCCAACCGGGCGGACCTCCATCCGCGCGACGGCCCGGAATATTGCCGCATAACGCGCGTAGACGGTGGCAGGGTCGAGGACCAATCCCTGGCGCTCGAGGAATTTTTGCTGAAGCTCGAGGAACGGCCCCGGCTCAGCCGTCGCGGCGTGGGCAAAGTCGGCCCACTCCGCGGCCGTCGAGACGGTCGTCAGCCGGGCATAATTGTTGGCGTCCATGTCGCCTTCGCGGTCGCGCCAGACCGCGGTCGGTATTCCCGCGAGGAGCATGTCGACCAAGACCGACGAAGGGGCGGAAATCCCGTACGAAAACCGCCGCAGGTCGATCCTGTACATTGGCGCATTGTTGATCGACGCGTTGGGCGGCAGTGGAAGCTTGTTCTTGAGCACATATTGACCGCCGGGGTGCGGCCTCAGGACGACTTGCAGGTGTCGCTGCGCCAGGCGCCGGCAGAACTCTTCGAACGCAGCGACGAATTCGGTTTTGAAATCCCCGGCTCCG
>Ga0207705_10002694_pt1 | contig 13598 bp, 8 predicted proteins | sample KBSC13metaG_FD_184314 | JGI IMG/M metagenome (GOLD analysis project Ga0207705, IMG submission 184314) | Corn rhizosphere microbial communities from Kellogg Biological Station, Michigan, USA - KBS C1-3 metaG (SPAdes) (version 2) | ecosystem: Host-associated > Plants > Roots > Rhizosphere > Soil ...
CGAGGACGAGGCGAAAGACCTGTGGCGTCGCCGCGTGAAGAACGACTGGCTGCGCCTGAAACTGGCCGGCAAGGATGAAAAGGGTATCCGCGAGACGCTGGACAAGCGCTACGAGGGTTACCAGAATCGCCTCAAGAAGCTGAACAACGAGGACGTGTTCCAGATGTTCATGAACGCCTATGCGATGGCGATCGAACCGCACACCAATTACCTGGGCCCGCGCTCGGCCGAGAACTTCGACATCGCGATGCGCCTGTCGCTGGACGGTATCGGCGCCGTGCTGCAGTCGCGCGAGGATTACACGGTGATCCGCGAGGTCGTGCCCGGCGGCCCGGCCGACAAGTCCGGCAAGCTGAAGGTGGGCGACCGCATCGTCGGCGTGGCCCAGGGCAACGGTCCGTTCACGGACGTGATGGGCTGGCGCATCGACGACGTCGTCCAGCTTGTGCGTGGCGAGCGTAACTCGACCGTGCGCCTCGACGTGCTGCCGGCCGACGCCGGCCAGGACGGCAAGCATGTGACGATCTCGCTCGTGCGCCAGAAGATCAGCATGGAAGAGCAGTCGGCCAAGAAGAAGATCATCGAGGTCACGGACAATGGCGTGAAGCGCCGCATCGGCGTGATCCAGCTGCCGACGTTCTACCAGGACTTCGAGGCGCGCCGCAAGGGCGACAAGGATTTCAAGAGCGCCACGCGTGACGTCAAGCGCATCCTGGGCGAACTCAAGAAGGACAAGGTCGACAACGTGCTGATCGACCTGCGCAACAACGGCGGCGGTTCGCTGATCGAGGCCGTCGAGCTGACGGGCCTGTTTATCGACAAGGGCCCCGTCGTGCAGCAGCGCAGTGCGGAAGGCCGTGTCGAGGTCGAAAGCGACACGGATGCCGGTCTGGCCTGGGACGGTCCGATGGGCGTGCTGATCAACCGTGGTTCGGCGTCGGCGTCGGAAATCTTTGCCGCCGCGATCCAGGACTATGGCCGCGGCCTCGTCATCGGCGAACCCAGCTTCGGCAAGGGCACCGTGCAGACGCTGATCAATCTCGACCGCTTCTCGCAGAACGACAAGATGAAATACGGTGAGCTGAAGATGACGATTGCCCAGTTCTTCCGTATCAATGGCGGCACCACGCAGCTGCGCGGCGTCACGCCGGACATCAAGTTCCCGGTGACGTCCGACGACGACAGCTTCGGCGAATCGTCGTACGAGAACGCGCTGCCCTGGGTGCAGATCAAGCCGGCGACGTATCTGCCGGCCGGCGACCTGAAGGAACTGGTCGGCCCGCTGCAGAAGAAGCATGATGTGCGCGTCGCGAAAGACCGCGACTTCCTCGATATCGAGCAGGACATCGCCGAAGCCCTGAAGCTGCGCAAGGACAATGTCATTTCGCTGAACGAAGCCGTGCGCCGCAAGGAGCGCGAGAACCAGGAAGCCAAGGCGAAGCTGCGCGAGGCCCGCCTGACCGGCAAGGATAATCCGGACGAGCCGGTGTCCGGCCCGGGCAGCAAGGAACAGCGTGGCAAGGTGCCGATGCCGACCAGTCCGAAGAAGTCGAACGTCGTGCTGAAGGGCCCGGTGAGTGCCGACGACGGCCTGCAGGGCGACGAGCGCAGCCTCACGGCCGAGCTTGCCGCTGAGAAGGCCGCGAAGAACGCCAAGGACGTGTACCTGCAGGAAGCCGCCCATATCCTCGCCGACGAGTCCGGCATGCTGAAGGCGGACACGCGCATGGCGTCGCGCGCCATGCCCTATTTGTCGATGTTGAAACAGAGCGGCAATTAATGAATTGTTAAATATGCAAGAGCGGTAAATGTCCGCTCCCATCCGGATGGATGGCCCAAGGCGAGGTTTCCAGTATGGAACCTCGCCTTTTTTAATGCACGGCAACTGAAACTTGTCATTTTTATAGCTGTGTTACATTGGCTCAGCAGTTAAAGTAAAAATAACTTTCTAGACTGAGCAAGGAGTTCATATGTCAACACGTTATCTCATCGCTGTGGCTTTCATGGTCGGGAGCGCATGCGGGGCGCAAGCGGCAGTTGTCGGTTGGAACGGCGGTATGCATGCGACCGTCACCAAGGGCGCGGCAGCCATGCCGTCGCATTCGCAGAACGCGAGTGCGGCCGCCAATAGCAACGCCGACCTCGCGGCGGCGCTGCAAGAGGTCAAGGTCGTCGATCATGGCAAGTCGGGTACCGATGTCGTCGATGGCGCGCCGTCCGGCAACTTCAATAATTCGGGCAATGGCGCCGTCGTGATTACGCCGGCAGCCGGTGGCCAGACGGGCGGCGCGATCGTCCAGCTGCCGACTCAGGCGAAGAACGACACGCCGCCGAGAGGCAACGCTCTCGACCAGGAGCCGCCCGTCAGCCTGCCGGGAGCGCCGGCTGCCGCCGCCGTGCCGGAGCCCTCGTCGATTGCGCTGATGATGGCCGGCATGCTGGGTGCACTGGGCGTTGCCCGTCGCCGCAAGCGCTGATTCGTGTCGGACCAGTCGCCCCCGGCGGGGCGGGCCCGCAGCGGGTCCGTCCCCCGGGGGCGATGCGTTTCTGCATATCGTATGTGCACCGATTTTCGCAGGGGGATTTCAGGTACAATCTTTGGAACGGTCGTGCTTTTTCTTGGCCGGTAATATAAGTGGAGATACCATGGACCTGACTTATACCGGCGACGACCTGGTCTTTCGCGACCAGGTGCGAGCCTTCCTCGAGGCCGAGCTGCCGGCCGACCTGCGCCACAAGGTGGTGAACCACCTGCGCCTGCACAAGGACGATTACGTGCGCTGGCACCGCATCCTCGCGCGCCAGGGTTGGGTCGCGCCCGGCTGGCCACGCGAATACGGCGGGCCGGGCTGGACGCCGGTGCAGCGCCACATCTTCGACGAGGAATGTGCCCGCGCCGGGACGCCGACTATCCTGCCGTTCGGCGTGAACATGGTCGCGCCCGTCATCATGGCGTTCGGCAGCCAGGCCCAGAAGGACTACTACCTGCCGCGCATCCTGTCGTGCGAAGACTGGTGGTGCCAGGGCTACTCCGAACCGGGCGCCGGCTCGGACCTCGCCGCGCTGAAGACGAGCGCAGTGCGCGACGGCGATCACTACGTCGTGAATGGCCAGAAGACGTGGACGACGCTCGCGCAGCACGCCGACATGATCTTCTGCCTCGTGCGCACGGACCCGAGCGTGCGCAAGCAGGAGGGCATTTCGTTCCTGCTGGTCGACATGCATGCGCCCGGCGTCACGGTCCGCCCGATCATCATGCTGGACGAGGACCATGAGGTGAACGAAGTATTCTTCGACAACGTGCGCGTGCCCGTGGCGAATCTCGTCGGCCAGGAAAACCGTGGATGGACGTATGCCAAGTATTTGCTGGGCCACGAGCGTACCGGCATCGCGGCCGTCGGCCGCTCGAAGCGCGAACTGGCGCGGCTGAAGGCGCTGGCCCGGCGCGAGCAGAAGGACGGCGCGCCGCTGCTGCGCGACCCGCTGTTCGCCGCGAAGGTGGCGGACGTCGAGATCGAACTGATGGCCCTGGAGATGACCGTGTTGCGTGTTCTTGCCGATGCGCACAGTGCGCCGGGTCCCGAAGCCTCCGTGCTGAAGGTGCGCGGCACCGAGATCCAGCAGCGGCTGTCCGAGCTGATGGTCGAGGCGGCCGGTCCGCTGGCGCTGCCGTTCGACCCGGCATACCTGGAGGGCGCAACCGCGCACAGCGTCATCGACGACGACTTCGCCGCGCCGCTGCTGCCCCATTACTTCAATTACCGCAAGACGTCGATCTACGGCGGATCGAACGAGATCCAACGCAACATCATTTCCCAGATGATCCTGGGCCTGTGAGGAAAGACATGGACTTCAACTTCAAGGAAGAGCAGCTGCAACTGGCGGATGCCCTCCGGCGCTGGATCGCACGCGATTACACGTTCGAGGTGCGGCGCGCGATCGTGGCCTCGCCTGCCGGCGTCTCGGACACGGCCTGGGCCACGCTCGCCGAGCTCGGCCTGACCGCGCTGCCGCTGCCGTCCAGCCACGGCGGCTTCGATGGTGATGCCGTCGACATGTTCGTCGTGATGCAGGAACTGGGCCGTGGACTCGTGGTCGAACCGTATTTCGCGACCATGCTCGGCGCCGAGTTCCTGCGGTATGGCACCGCGCATGGCGCGCTGCTGGACCGCGTGGCATCCGGTGACCTGAAGCTCGCCTGCGCCTTGGGCGAGCGCCAGTCCCGCCACGACCTGAGGGATATTGCAACACGTGCGACCCGCGCCACCGGGGCCGGCCAGGACGGCTGGCTGCTGCATGGCGAGAAGAAAGTGGTGTTGCATGGCGCCCAGGCAGGCGTGCTGATCGTATCGGCCCGCACCGGCGGCGCCCAGCGCGACGAGGACGGCATCACGCTGTTCGCCGTGCCGGTGGATGCGCCGGGCGTCGGCACGCCGGGCGTCGCCACGCCGGGCGTCGCCATCCGCGACGTCCGCATGCTGGACGGCCAGCGCGCCGCCGACGTGCTGCTGCGTGACGTACGCGTGGATGACGATGCCGTGATCGGCACGGTGGGTAGCGGCTGGCGCGTGCTGGAAGCGGTGGCCGACCATGGCGCCGGCCTGCTGTGCGCGGAGGCGCTCGGCGCGATGGATGCCCTGTTCGGCGCCACGCTCGAGTACCTCAAGACACGCCAGCAGTTCGGCGTCGCGATCGGCAAGTTCCAGGCCCTGCAGCATCGCATGGCCGACATGTACGTCCACCTGGAGCAGGCCCGTTCGATGGCGCTGCTGGCGGCCGTGCGCCTGGCCGGTGCCGCGCGCGACCCGGCGGACGGCAGCGCGGCCGCCGAACGCCGGCGTGCCGTGGCCGCGGCCAAGTACCGCGTGGGCCAGGCCGCGCGCTTCGTCGGCCAGCAGGCGATCCAGCTGCATGGCGGCATGGGCGTGACGGACGAACTGCCGGCGTCGCATTATTTCAGGCGCCTGTCGACGATCGAACTGACCTTGGGCGATGCCGACCACCACCTGGCGCGCTTCATCGCGCAGCCGGCTTTTTACGACGACGAGGAGGCCGCATGAAGGCGTACTGGTATTTCGAGGATTTCGCGCCCGGCCAGGACATCGACCTGGGCACGCGCGCCGTCACTGAAGAGGAGATCGTCGCGTTTGCGCGCGAATACGATCCGCAACCGTTCCACGTCGACCGCGACGCGGCCGCGCACTCGATCTACGGCGGCGTCATCGCCAGCGGCTGGCATACGTGCGGCATGATGATGCGCATGGTCGTCGACAACCTGCTGAACCGGTCCGCCAGCATGGGGTCGCCCGGCCTGGACGGCGTGCGCTGGCTGGCGCCGGTACGCGCCGGCGACACGCTGAACGTCCGCTACCAGACCGTGCAGGTGAAAGCGTCCGCGTCGAAGCCGGACCGCGGCGTCGTCTGGTCGAAGTGGGTCGCCATCAACCAGCATGGCCAGACCGTCTGCACGGTCGAGGGCATGGGCATGTTCGGGCGCCGGCCCGGCGGGGAGAACGGGAATGACTAAAGCCTTGCACGAAGTGGAGGGCCTGGCCGCGCTGCGGGCACTGGTCGGATCCGAGCTTGGCCGCTCGCGCTGGTTCGAAGTCGACCAGGCCCGCATCGCGACGTTCGCGGACGCCACCGACGACCACCAGTGGATCCACATCGACCCCGAGCGCTGCGCGCGCGAGTCGCCGTTCGGCACGACCGTGGCCCATGGCTTCCTCACGCTGTCGCTGCTGCCGTCGATGCTGGCCGACGTGCTCGCGATGGTCGACGCCAAGCTGGTCGTGAACTATGGCCTGAACAAGGTGCGCTTCCCGAGTCCGGTGCCGGCCGGCAGCCGCGTGCGCGCGGCCATCGTGCTGGCGGCGCTGGAGGAGGAAGCGGGGGCGGTCCAGCTTACGCTCGACGTCACGGTGGAGCGCGAGGGCGCAACGAAACCGGTGTGCGTGGCCGAGTTCCTCGTGCGCCGCTACGGCTGAGCGCCGTGCGCCCTCAGGCGACGCAGTCGGCGCCGCCCACGCGGTAGCAGTTGCGGCCCTCGGCCTTGGCCTGGTACAGCAGGGCGTCGGCCACCTGGATCAGGTCGGCCGGCAGGCTATGTTCGCCCGGCACCATGCAGGCGATGCCCATGCTGGCCGTCAGCCGGGACGCCGTCGGCGACGCCGCATGCGGAATCGCCAGCTGTTCGAGCTCCGTCATCAGGCGGTGCGCCACGCCGGTGGCGCCGCGCGCGTCCAGTTGCGGCAACAGGATCGCGAATTCCTCGCCGCCGTAGCGCGCCACGAGGTCTTGCGTGCGCGCGGCCGCGCGGCGCATGGCAGCCGCGAACTGCACGAGCGTGGCGTCGCCGGCCTGGTGGCCGTAATGGTCGTTGTACAGCTTGAAGTGGTCGATGTCGACGAGGATCAGCGTCACCGGCAGGCCGGCGCGTCCGCAACGGCGCCACTCGGCGTCGAGGCGTTCGTCGAACGCGCGCCGGTTCGCGGCGCCCGTCAGCCCGTCGGTGAGGATCAGCGCGCGCAGCGCGTCGCGCTGGCGCTTGACGGTCAGTTGGGTGCGCACGCGCGCACGCACGACGGCCGCGTTCACCGGCTTGCTGATGAAGTCGGCGGCGCCGGCACCCAATGCGCGCGTCTCGTCTTCGGGCGACTTCAGCGCCGTCACGAAAATCACGGGAATGTCGCTCGTCTCGGGCGACGCCAGCAATTCGCGGCAGACGGCATACCCGTCCATGCCGGGCATGACGGCGTCGAGCAGGATCAGGTCGGGCTGCTGGGTGCGCGCGATCTCGAGCGCGCGCGGACCGTCCATGGCGAACAGCACCTCGTGTTCATCCTGCAAGGCGCCGTGCAGGATCTGGATGTTTTCCATCGCATCGTCGACCACCAGGATGCGGCCATTGACGGCCATGTCGGTCCAGCTCATGCATCCTCCTTCGTCTCCAGTAATGCCCGCACCAGTTGCGCTGCCTCCTCGAACCGCAGGGTGGCCACGGCGTCGGCCAGCGGCGCTTCCTTGCAGGGTTCGAGCCGGGCGAGGGCGGGGCGCAGCGCATCGAACTGCGCCATCGCTTTCAGGTTGTTATTTTGGAGCAAATCGAGCAGCTGCGCCAATTCCTGGCGGAGTGTCGCGCTATCTTTCAGACGCGCGGCCGGGTCGGCCGCGACCGCAGTCGGCACCGTGGCCGCGGGCAGGTCGCGTGCCGCATCCAGCACGACCTGCAGCGCGGCGTCGAGGCGCGCGAGCCGCCGCGCCAGCGCCGCCGCGTCCTCGCTGCGCAACGCCTGCTCCAGTTCCTGCGCCTGGTCCGCCACGTCGATGGCGCCCAGGTTGGCCGCCACGCCGCGCAGGCGGTGCGCGGCCTGGCTGGCGCCCGTGCGGTCGCCGGCGTCGAGCAGGGCGCGGATCGCGGTCACGGCGCCGCCCTGCGAGCTTTCGAAGCGCTTGAACAGCGCGGCAAAGCTGGCGAAATTGCCGCCGAAGCGGGGCAGCGTCGCCTTCAGGTCGATGCCGGGGATGCGGGCCGGTGCGGCAGGCGCTCCCGCGGCGGACGCCGCCATGATCGCGGCGCGGGAGGCGTCGTCGACGGGGGCGGCGGCGCGGTCCGTCAGCCGGCTCAGCGTGCCGACCAGCACATCCACGTCGATCGGCTTGGCGATGTAGTCGTTCATGCCTGCGGCGAGGGCGCGGCGGCGGTCCTCGTCCAGCGCATTGGCCGTCATCGCGATCACCGGCAGGCGGTCGAGGCCCAGCGCGCGGATCGCGTGGGTGGCCTCGAAGCCGTCCATCACCGGCATCTGCAGGTCCATCAGTACGGCGTCGTATTGGGCCGCGTGCTCGGCCAGCATGCTGACGGCGATGCGCCCGTTGGCGGCGAAGTCCACGCTGGCCCCGGCATGCACGAGCACGTAGTTCGCCACTTCCTGGTTCAGCAGGTTGTCTTCGACGACCAGCACGCGCATGCCCGCGAGCCGATTGTCCAGCGGCGTCGCCCTGCCTGGCGCCGGCGCCGGCGCGCCGCTGTGCACGTCCGCCAGCACGGCGGCAAGCAGCCCGGGCGTGAACGGCTTGGCGAGGATGGCGTCGACGCGCAGGTCGGCCGCCAGCGCGTCGAGGCGCTCGCGCTCCGGATCCGCGGCCAGCAGCGCGCAGCGCGGCAGGGTAATGGCCAGGTCGGCGCGCGCGAGGGCGATCACGGAGGCACCGTCGAGGTCACCGAGCCGGCTGTCGATGAAGGCCAGGTCGAATGGGCCGCCGGTGCGCAGCAGCGCGAGCGTGTCGGCGCCGCTGGCGGCCGTATCGACGTGAAAGCCGCGGCCGGCGAGTTGTTCCGCCAGCGCGGCGCGGCTGCTCGCATTGTCGTCCGCCACGAGCACGCGCAGGGGCGGCAGGCCGGCGTTGTCGTCCGCCGCGGCCCGCGCCTGGATCCCGAACGGGGCCGCGAAGCGGAACGTGGCGCCCTGGCCCGGGTTGCTTTCCACCTGCAGGTCGCCGCCCATCAGGCGCACGAGGCGCCGGCTGATCGCGAGGCCGAGGCCCGTTCCGCCGTACTTGCGGCTGGTGGAACTGTCGGCCTGCGAGAACGCCTCGAACATGCGCTGCTGCTGTTCGGGCGGGATGCCGATGCCGGTGTCGCGTACCGCGAACGCCAGCTCGATCGTGCCGTCGTCGCGCCGCACGGGCGCGATCGACAGCACGACCTCGCCCCGTTCGGTGAACTTGATCGCGTTGCTGACGAGGTTGAGCAGCACCTGGCCCAGGCGCATCGGGTCGCCGACGAGGCGTGCCGGCACGTCCGGGTGGACGGCGAACACGGGCTCGATGCCCTTGTTCCAGGCGCTCGTGGCGGACATGGCCGCGGTGCTGGCCAGGACGTCGTCGAGCGTGAACGGCGTCTGTTCGAGCACGAGCTGGCCCGCCTCGACTTTCGAATAATCGAGCACGTCGTTCAGCATCGACAACAGGGAGCGCGCGGCCATCTGCATGCGCGCGACGTAGCCGCGTTCGCGCCGGCCCAGGTCGGCCTCTTCAAGCAGCCGGGCGAGCCCGATGATCGCGTTCATCGGCGTGCGGATCTCGTGGCTCATGTTGGCCAGGAACTCACCCTTGGCGCTGCTGGCCGCCTCCGCCGCGCGCAGCGCTTCCTCCAGCCGGGACTGGGTGCGTTTCAGTTCCGTGATATCGGCGTGCAGCATGTAGAAGCCCTGCACGTTGCCGTCCGCGTCGACGTCGGGGATGTAGCTGCCCCAGGCCTGGATCACCTTGCCGGTCCCCTTGCGGTACAGCCTGCGCTCGAAGAACTGGCGCTCGCCGCGCAGCACGGCGTCGAGGTGCGGCTGGACTTCGGCGAACTGCTCCTCGTCCACGAGTTCGTGCATCGGGTGGCCGATGACCTGGTCGGCGTCGCGTTCCAGCCAGTCCAGGTAGGGGCGGTTGGCGAAGCGGCAGCGCAGGCCGGCATCCCAGTAGCCGACCAGCGCCGGCAGGTGGTCCGTCACGGTGCGGATCATGCGCTCGCTCTCTTCCAGGCGGCGGCTGGCGGCGCGCAGCGCGGCGGCCGTCTCGACGCGGGCCGTGATGTCGCGAATGGTGCCCTGCACGATGCCTTTGCCGCCGATGTCGACGCTGTTCAGCAGCACGTCGGCGTGGAATTCCTTGCCATCGCGGCGTCGGTAGATCCATTCGAAGCGGCAGCCGCCCGTGTCGAGCGCGCGGCGCATGGCCTCGTGCCACAGCTCGTCCGATCGGCGCCCGTTCGGCTGGAACGCCGGCGAACTGCTCGCCGGCGCCATCGCGAGGAAGTCGTCCGCGCCAGCGCAGCCGAACAGGTCGATCGCGGCCTGGTTGGCGCTGATGAAACCGGCCCCCCAGGCGACCAGCACGTGGGCGTCGCCCGATCCCTCGAACAGGGTGCGGAACAGCTCCTCGTTGTCGTGGTTGCGCTGTTCCTCGAGCTTGCGTTCCGTGATGTCGAGCATGACGGCGTTGATGCCCACCAGTTCGCGCTCCGGTCCGAACACGGGGTAGTAGCTGCAGGTCCAGTAGCGCAGCACGCCCGGTTCCGCGCGCGATTCGCCGCTGTCCTCGACGTCGGTCAGCGGGCGCCCCGTCGCCAGCACGTGGCGGTAGGGCATTTCGATCTGGATGCCGCGCTCGCCCAGCAGGTCGGGCAGCGTGCGGCCGATATGGGCGCTGGCGGGGAGGGCGTTCACGGCCGCCAGGTAGTCGTTGATCATCACGACCTTGAGACTCCGGTCGAGGAAGGCCAGGCCGACGGGCGCCGTGGCGTAGACGGTGGACAGCATGGCGCTGGAACGCTGCAGCTCGTGCGTGCGCTCGGCCACGAGCGATTCGAGGCCGGCGCGGTACTGCTGCAGCTCGCCCTCGACCTTCCTGAGCGCGCGCGCGACGGTGGCGGCCTCGCGGATCGCCAGCGGCGGAATCTCGAGCGGTTCGCCGCGTCCGAGCGCGGCCGCCGGCGCGGTCAGCGCGCGCACGGAGCGGGCGATGGCGTCGCCGATGCGCCAGGCGAAGCCGAGGCTGACGGCCAGCATGAGGGCGATCCAGGCGAGCGTGGTGGCGGGGGCGGGCCCGAGGAGTTCGCGCGCGGCATGGCGGGGAAATCCGATCGCGACCGCCCAGTCGTGCGTGGACGTGCGCGCGAACGCAGCGTACATCGCCTGCGGCCCATGGTCGGCCAGTCCCACGATGCCGATCGGCGTGCGCTCCAGGGCCCGGGCCAGTTCCGGGCGCATGGGATCGCCGATCGCGTGTTCCGACTGGCCGCGGTAGGCGACGAGGCGCTGGCGGCTGTCGAATACGAGGGCGCTCCAGTGCGGCGGCAGGCTCTGGCTGGCCAGCAGTTCCTGCAGGCGGCGCGGCCTCACCTCGACGGACAGCACATAGGCCACCTTGCCGTCGCGCCAGACCGGCACGGCGATCGAAAACACCCACGGCTGCGTGGCGTCGCCGCGATGCAGGCCGGACGTGACGGCGTCGCCGGTACGGTACACGGCGCGTATGTCCGCCTCGTTGCCGCGCGGCGGCAGGGTGCTGCCGAACGTATGGCGCGTGTCGAGCAGCACGGTGCCGTCCGGCCGGCTCAGGGCGACGGCATACGCGGGGAATTCGGGGCGCAGCAGCCGGCGTGCGGCGGCGTGGAACGACGCCAGGTCGCCGGTCGCGAGATTCGCCTGGTTGGCCAGCGTGCGGGCGGCCGTTTCGCCGTTGGCGAGGTCGCGGTCGACGGCGGCGGCGAGCGCACGGGCGATCATCCCGGCATCTTCGGCGACGTGGGCCCGTTCGCGCTGGTCGGCATCGGTGGCGAACACGAGGTACCCGACGAGGATCGGCAACGCGCACGCGAGCACCAGCCAGACCAGCTTGGCGCGTATGGAAGGGAGAGAACGTTGCAACAACCGCACTACAAGCTCCGCAATCGGTGCGCGGCCCATGCAGCGCAGGAAACCATGGTAGCCCAGCGGCCGCATCCGGAGCAACACGGGGGCAGAGTACATTTTTCGTGGCGGTGCCGTCACAAGTGCTTGTTTTGTCGACGATTCCGTTCCGAAAGAGGCCAATAAAGGGGGCTGAGCCCGAACTTTGGCAACATAGTTTCCGTTATGGCATGGAAGGCAGAGGAAGTCGCGCCGACGATACGTTTTGGCATACGTAAAGTCATTCTCTAGGTTAATTTTTCGTTCCCTTGACATACAATGCAGGACTAGTCCTACATTGAAAGAGGTGGTATGGCGCGGCCCGAAAAAGTCCGACTTGGCGAAATCCTGGTGCAGCAAAAGCTGTTGACGGAAGATCAGCTGAACCAGGCACTGGCCGACCAGAAGCGCACCGGCCGCAAGCTGGGCCGGATGTTTGTCGAAAACGGTTACGTCACCGAAGAGCAGATCTCGGGCGCGCTCGCGCGCCAGCTCGGCATCCCCTACCTCAACCTCAAGTTCTACAACATCAACCAGGACGTCGTCCGGCTGCTGCCGGAGACCCAGGCGCGCCGCTTCCGCGCGCTTGTGCTGGAAGACCGTCCGGAGACGGTGCTGGTCGGCGTCTCCGACCCGACCGACCTGTTCGCGTATGACGAGATCGCGCGCCTGCTGAAGAAGGGCGTCGAGCTGGCCGTCGTCAACGAGACGGAAGTGCTGCAGGCGATCGACCGCATCTACCGCCGCACGGGCGAGATCACGGGCCTTGCGCGCGAGCTCGAACAGGACCTGGGCGACACGAACTCCGTCGACTTCGGCGCGCTGTCGGCCAATTCCGGCCTGGAAGAAGCGCCGGTGGTCAAGCTGCTGCAGTCCGTGTTCGACGATGCGGCCCAGGTGCGCGCCTCGGACATCCACATCGAGCCGCAGGACGGCCGCCTGCAGATCCGCTTCCGCATCGACGGCGTGCTGCACCTGCAGACCGAGGCCGACATCAAGATCGCGACGCCGCTGGCGCTGCGCCTGAAGCTGATGGCGGACCTCGACATCTCGGAAAAACGCCTGCCGCAGGACGGCCGCTTCGCCGTCAAGGTGCGCAACCAGCGCATCGACGTGCGTATCTCCACGATGCCCACGCAGTACGGCGAATCGGTCGTCATGCGTCTGTTGAACCAGGTCGGCACGACACTCCGCCTCGATGCGATCGGCATGCCGCCCGCGCTGGTGGAACGCTTCCGCACGATCGTCCAGCGCCCGAACGGCCTGGTGCTCGTCACGGGGCCGACGGGTTCCGGCAAGACGACCACCCTGTACAGCGCGCTGGCCGAGCTGAATTCCGTCGAGAAGAAGCTCATCACCGTCGAGGACCCGATCGAATACCGCCTGTCCGGCATCAACCAGGTGCAGGTCAACGACAAGATCGAGCTGTCGTTCGCGCGCGTGCTGCGTTCCGCGCTGCGCCAGGACCCGGACATCGTGCTCGTCGGCGAGATGCGCGACCAGGAAACCGCGCAGATCGGCCTGCGCGCCGCCATGACGGGCCACCTCGTACTGTCCACGCTGCACACGAACGACGCCGCCTCGACGCCGCTGCGCCTGATGGACATGGGCGTGCCGCGCTACATGGTGAGCGGTTCGCTGCAGGCCGTGCTGGCGCAGCGTCTCGTGCGCGTGATCTGCGAAAGCTGCTCGGAACCGCACCAGCTGCCGGCGCCGGAACGCGCCTGGCTGCGCGCCGAACTGGGCGACCGCGCCGAGACCGTCCCGTTCTTCCACGGGCGCGGCTGCTCGCACTGCAACGGCACCGGCTACCGCGGGCGCACGGGCGTGTACGAACTGCTGGAGATGACGCGCGCCGTCAACGAAGCCGTGAACCATCCCGACCCGTCGCACTTCTTGAAAGTGGCACATGCCGAGATGCGCGGCGAGACCTTGCGCCGCAGCGCCGTGCGCCTTGCCATCCAGGGCCGCACGACGGTGGCGGAAGCCATGCGGGTCAGCAACCAGATGGAAGACTGATAAGCGCCCATGCCGTTCTTTGCCTACAAGGGCCGCAACGCACGCGGCGAGATGATGCAGGGGGTGCTGGAAGGCGCCGACAGCGGGGCCGTCGCCGACCAGTTGTTCGGCACCGGCGTCACGCCGCTGGAGATC
>Ga0207705_10002695_pt1 | contig 13586 bp, 12 predicted proteins | sample KBSC13metaG_FD_184314 | JGI IMG/M metagenome (GOLD analysis project Ga0207705, IMG submission 184314) | Corn rhizosphere microbial communities from Kellogg Biological Station, Michigan, USA - KBS C1-3 metaG (SPAdes) (version 2) | ecosystem: Host-associated > Plants > Roots > Rhizosphere > Soil ...
CTCAATTGCACGACCCTCTACGTGATCCTCCACCGCCGCGGCCATTTCCGCATTGAGGGCTGGCTCGCTTCGCGTATCGTTCGCCAGCTGATCGCCGCCGGGGCGATGGTGGCCGCGCTGATCGCCATCCGCATGGGCCTGGCGGGCTGGTTCTCCGGCTCGCTCGGGCACCGCCTCACCGGGGTCATCGCCATCGTCGGCGGCGGCATGGCCGTCTATTTCCCACTGGTGTGGATCCTTGGCGGCACCGACCGTGAGGAACTGCGCTCCCTGCTGCGCCGCCGGAGGCCGTATACCGATGCTGGATAACATGCGCGTCGTTTCGGGCATCCAGCCGACGGGCGATCTCCATCTCGGCAACCTGCTCGGCGCGATCCTCCGTTGGGTGCGCATGCAGGACGAGGCCGAGTGCCTGTTCTTCCTTGCCGACCTGCACGCCCTGACGGTCGAGGTCGATCCGGCGCAGCTGCGCGCGAACATCCGCGAGATGGCGGCGGCGCTGATCGCCAGCGGCATCGATCCGGCCAAGTCGATCATCTTCCAGCAAAGCGCGATTCCGGCACATGCCGAGCTTGCCTGGATCCTGCAGGGCACGGCGCGAATGGGCTGGCTCAATCGCATGACCCAGTTCAAGGAAAAATCGGGCAAGAACCGCGAGGGATCATCCGTCGGCCTCTTCACTTATCCCGTGCTCCAGGCCGCCGACATCCTGCTCTATCGCGCCACCCACGTTCCCGTCGGCGAGGACCAGAAGCAGCACGTCGAGCTGACGCGCGACGTCGCGCTCAAGTTCAACACGGACTTCGACGTCGATCTGTTCGTCCCGCCCGAGCCGTTCATCGGCGGCGGCACCGCGGCGCGGGTCATGAGCCTGCGCGACGGCCGCGCGAAAATGTCGAAGAGCGATCCATCCGAGATGAGCCGGATCCTGCTTACCGACAGCAATGACGTAATCGCTCAGAAGATCCGCAAGGCCAAGACCGATCCCGAGCCCTTGCCTGCCGATCCCGCCGGTCTCGACGAGCGTCCGGAGGCGAAGAACCTCGTCGGCATTTATGGCGCCGTGACGGGACAGGATATCGAACAGGTTTTGGCTGGTTTCGCGGGCCAGGGATTCGGCGCCTTCAAGCCCGCCCTGGCCGACGCGCTGATCGCCTTGCTCGAACCGCTGCGGACGCGCCTCGCCGAGTTCCGCGCCGACCCGGCTGAGCTCGATCGAATCCTCGCGGACGGTTCGGCCCGGGCGGCGGCGCTGGGAGCGCCGACGCTGGCCGCCGCCTATGAGGCGGTCGGCCTGTCCCGCTAGCCGCTCGCTTCATCGCCGGTTCACGCCGGACTATGTTATACGGCGAGCACTTATCAGCGATGCAACCTTTTCCCGATCGAGGGGTGTACTAATGCGTATCCGCAAGCTTTCCGCAGCAATTGCGCTCGGTGTCTCGGCCATCGGCCTCAGCGCCTGCGCTGAATCCATCAGCACGACGGTCTCCCGCTACCAGGCGATGCCGGCGCCGCAGGGACAGACGTTCTACGTCGTTCCCGGCGGTGGTGCGGCCAGCAATGGCGGCCTCGAGTTCCAGCGTTATGCCGGGCTCGTTGCCCAGCAGCTTCAGGCTCGCGGCTACACGCCGGCGACCAATGCTCGTTCCGCGAACATGGTCGTGCAGTTCGGTTACGGCATCGACCGCGGGCAAGTCCGCTATGTCTCCGACCCGTTCTATGGCAGCGGCCGCTACGGCGGCTTCGGCAGCCCGTTCTACTCGCCGTTCTATTCGCCGCGTTTCGGCTTTGGCTTCGGTTACGGCTATCGCTGGGGTTGGGACGATCCGTTCTGGTACGGCGGCAGCGGAATCGACAGCTATGTCGAATATCGCAGCCAGATCGACCTCCACATCCGGCAGGCGGGCACCAATGCGCCGCTGTTCGATGGCCGCGCCCAGGCGCGTTCGGAGACGAACCGGATGGATATCGTCATCCCGAGCCTGGTCGATGCCATGTTCACCGGCTTCCCGGGCCGCAGTGGCGAAACGGTGCGCATCACGATCCCGCCGCGACAGCAACCGCGCGGCTGACCGTCGCAAATTGGCAAACAAGCGGCCCGCCGGAGCGATCCGGCGGGCCTTTTCTTTGGGTCAGCCCTCGAGCTGGCGGGTCAGCAGCCGAATGTCGGCGTCGAGTTCGGCATCGGCCGCGCGGAGCTTTTCGATCTGCCGCACGGCATGGATGACCGTCGTATGGTCACGCCCGCCGAAGCGGCGGCCGATATCCGGAAGCGACTTGGGCGTAAGTTGTTTCGACAGATACATCGCGACCTGACGCGGGCGAGCGACTTCCCGGGCGCGGCGGGCGGAGGTCATCTCCGCCTTGCGGATGCGATAATGTTCGGCGACCTGCGTCTGGATCTCATCGATCGAAATGCGGCGTTGATTGGCGCGCAGCACGTTGGCCAGCACTTCCTCGACGAAGGCGACATCGATCGTCCGCCCCGTCATCATCGCATAGGCGCCGATGCGGTTGAGCGCGCCTTCGAGCTCGCGAATCGAGCTGGTCACGCGGCGGGCGAGGAAGTCGATCACCGGCCGCGGCATCTCGACGCCCGGCAGCGCCTCCAGCTTGGCGACAATGATGTTGAACCGCAGCTCATAGTCCGCGGTGTTGATATCCGCGACGAGGCCCCATGACAGGCGCGACAGGATGCGCGGCGCGATCCCGTCCAGGTCTTGCGGCGCCCGGTCCGAAGTAATCACCAGCCGGCGTCCGGCGGTGATGATCTCGTTCATCGTGTGGAAGAATTCTTCCTGTGTCGAATCCTTGCCGGCAATGAACTGCACGTCGTCGATCAGCAGCAGGTCAGCGCTGCGCAGCCGCTGCTTGAACCCGATCGTGTCGTTTTCCTTCAGCGCGCGAATGAACTCCACCATGAACTTTTCGGCCGACATCGAGACCACGCGGGCGCTGCGGTTGCGGACGAGGAAAGCATGACCGATTGCGTGCAGCAGGTGTGTCTTGCCACGCCCGGTGCCGCCATGGATGAATAGCGGGTTGAAGCCGACGGTCGGCGATGTCGCGAGCGTCCGCGCCGCGGTCGCGGCCACTTCATTGGCCTTGCCCAGCACGAAGGTTTCGAAGCGATAGCGCGGGTCGAAGTTCGGCGCGTTGGGATCGCGCTCCTGCGGTGCGTCCTCGAGGATCAGCAGCGGGGCGGGCCGCGGCGCATCGGCCGCGGCAATGACACGCACTTCGCGCACGATCGGCAAGACCGTTTTCCACGCCAGCCCCAGCCGCTCGCCAAAGTGAGAGCGGACCCAGTCGGCCATGAACTGGCTCGGCATGACGATGTCGAGCGCACCGTTGTCCGGCTCGAAATTGCCCAGCTCGGCGGGCTTCAGCCAGCCGTCGAAGGTGCGGGTGCCAAGGTCGCGGCGCAGGCCGGTGCGGATCGACTCCCAGGCGGCTTCGATGGGTGCTGCAACGGTCGGTTCAACCGTCTCAGCTGTCGCGTTCGCACCTCCGGCCTGCACTGCTCCGCGCCTCCCAGTCAAAATTGCCCCCTTCAAGAGACAAGGCTCTCCGTCGCGCGCGACCCGAGTCGCGCGCCGGTGGATTTCTTTCTCTCTTGCCCCCGGCGCGGATTCGCGCCCGGAACGGCCTTTGTGAGATTGTCGGCGGCAGCATGCAAGTGCCGTTTTTCACGAAAGTGAAATAATCAGCCTTGACATCGGATTCCCGCCAAAACTTCGAAAATTGGCGGAAATCCGCCATCCGGCCTATCCATCGTCAAGGACCGCCAATTGCGAATCGCGGGAATTGTTACGTTTTTCCACCGGTCCTGAATCGAGACGGGCCGCCGGTCTCCCGACGGCCCGTTTCAAGCCCGTTTAGGCTGGATTTTCAGCCGAGCGACGCAACCCGCTTGGAAAGCCGGGAAAACTTCCGCGCGGCCGTGTTCTTGTGGATAACTCCCCGAGCTACGCCGCGCGCGATCTCCGGCTGCATCTGCTTCAAGGCAGCGGCGGCATCCGCCTGCTTGCCCGATGCGATTGCCGTCTCGACGGCCTTGATGAAGGTCCGGATGCGGCTGACGCGCGCGTGGTTGATCGTCTGGCGGGTCGCGTTGCGACGGATGCGCTTCTTGGCCTGCGGCGTATTCGCCATTGTCTTCCTCGGTCTAAATGAAAACGGCGCGGCCCCAAGGCTCGCACCGAAGTGCCGGTCCCCTACTCAAAACCCCGGGCGAGGTCAACGGCGGGTGGTCAGTGCTGGCAACTCGGGCAATAGAAGGTCGAGCGCCCGCCCTGGACGATGCGTTTCACCGTTCCGCCACAGGCGCACGGCTTACCCTCGCGGTCGTACACCGAGAAGCTCTTCGAGAAATAGCCGAGCTCGCCGCTAGGGCTGGCGAAGTCGCGCAGCGTCGACCCGCCAGCCGCGATGGCTTCGTGCAAGACTTCATGGACCGCCGGCACCAGCTTGCGCAGTCGCGTCGACGAGATCGAACCGCCCGGCCGCTTGGGATTAATGCCCGCGCGGTGCAGCGCCTCGCACACGTAGATATTGCCCAATCCGGCAATCACGCCTTGGTCGAGCAGCAACAGCTTGATCGCCGCCGTGCGCCCGGTCAGCCGGCGGCGCAGTTCATCGGCGGTGATCGTCAACGGCTCGGGCCCTAGCGCCGCGAACGCCGGCCACTCGTCCAGCGCATCGGTCGGCACCAGATCGACCGACCCAAAGCGCCGCGGATCGTTCAGCGCCAGCCGCCGTCCGTCATCCGTCTCCAGCAACAAATGATCGTGCTTGCCGATCTCGTGGTGATCGATTCGCCAGCTTCCCGACATGCCGAGGTGGAAGATCATTGTGTCGCCGCGGTCGGTGTTGATCAGCCCATATTTCGCCCGGCGCCCGAGGCTGGTGACTCGCGCGCCCGTCAACCGCTGGCCGAGGTCCTGCGGGAATGACCGCCGCAGGTCCGCGCGCCTTGCCTCCACCCGCGCGATCCGGCGGCCCTTCAACACGTGCTCAAGGCCGCGCACGGTGGTTTCGACTTCGGGAAGCTCGGGCATGTTGCGCGCCCATATGGCGGAGCGCCGGCAACCCCGCTAGAGCCGCGTCCCCATGACAGATCCTGTGAATTTCGGCGACGAGCTGGTCAGCCCCGAGGAAAAGACGCGGCGTGTCGGCGCGGTCTTCAGCTCGGTCGCCCGCCGCTACGATCTGATGAACGACCTGATGTCGGGCGGGATGCACCGGCTGTGGAAGGATCGTTTCGTAAATCGCGTGAAACCGCGCGCCGGCGAGCGCATCCTCGACATGGCTGGCGGCACCGGCGACATCGCCTTCCGTATGGCCCGGCGCGGAGCCCATGTAACCGTCTCCGACATCAACGCCGACATGCTCGGCGAAGGCCAGAAGCGCGCGGACGCTGGCGAACTCCAGGGACTCACCTGGCAGGTCGAGAATGCCGAGCGGCTGACCTTCGCCAACAACAGCTTCGATGCCTACACCATCGTTTTCGGCATCCGGAACGTTACCGACATCCCCGCCGCGCTCCGCGAAGCACACCGCGTGCTGAAGCGCGGCGGCCGCTTCTTCTGCATGGAATTCTCATCGAGCGACTGGCCCGGCTTCTCGAACCTGTACGAAGCCTATTCGTCCAAAGTCATTCCCAAGATCGGCAAGTTCGTGACCAGGGACGAGGACAGCTACCGCTACCTCGTCGAAAGCATCCGCCGCTTCCCCAAGCCGAACGCCTTCAAGGCGATGGTGGCCGATGCCGGCTTCGTCCGCGCGAGCGCCGAGCCGATGCTGGGCGGGCTGGTCACCATTCATTCGGGCTGGAAGATTTGACCACTTCGGTCACCCATCTGTGGCGTTTGTTGAAGTGGGGCCGGACGCTGGCCCGCCACGGCGCGCTGCGCGGGATCGAGCAGGATCCGATGACACCGCCACCGATCCGGCGGCTGGTCCGCATCGCCCGCTTCGGCGCCCGCATCCCGGAGACGCCGCAATATGCCGACGCACTGACGGCGATCGGCCCTGCGGCGATCAAGCTCGGCCAGGCGCTCTCCACCCGCCCGGACCTGGTCGGCGAAAAAGCCGCGGCGAACCTGTCGCAGCTGCAGGATGACCTGCCCCCAGCGCCGTTCGCGAAAATCAAGCAGACGATCGAGAGCTCCTTCGGTGCGCCGCTCGAAAGCCTCTATTCCCGCTTCGACGAGAAACCCGTCGGAGCGGCCTCAATCGCGCAGGTTCACCGCGCCATCACCACCGAGGGCCGCGACGTTGCGGTCAAGGTGCTGCGGCCAGGCATCGAAGAAGACCTGACGAAAGCCATCGAGACCTATGAATGGGCTGCCGCGCATGCCGAGCGCTACGGCGATGAGCTTCAGCGCCTGCGGCCCCGCCTGGTCGTTGCCCAGTTCAAACAATGGACCGCGCGCGAGCTCGATCTCCAGCGCGAGGCAGCCTCGGCGTCAGAGTTGCGCGAGAACATGGTCGCCGAGCCGGGCTATTACGTGCCCGAGATCGACTGGCGCCGCACGGCGCGCCGCGTGCTCACGCTCGAATGGCTCGACGGCATCAAGCTCAACGACCGCGAAGCGTTGATCGCCGCCGGCCAGGACTGCCACGCACTTGCCGCGATCCTCGTTCGCGCCTTCCTGCGGCAGGCGGTCGTCGACGGCTTCTTTCACGCCGACCTCCACCACGGAAACCTCTTCGCGCTCAGTGACGGCCGCATCGCCGCGATCGATTTCGGGATCATGGGCCGCGTCGACCGCCGCGCGCGCATCTGGCTCGCCGAAATTCTCTACGGCCTGATCACCGGCAATTACCGCCGCGTCGCCGAAATCCATTTCGAGGCGCAGTACGTTCCCGGCCACCACAATGTGCAGGAATTCGCGACCGCGCTGCGCGCTGCCGGCGAGCCGATCCGCGGCCTGCCGGTCAAGGACATTTCGGTCGGACGGATGCTCGAAAGCCTGTTCTCGATCACCCGCGATTTCGACATGCCGACCCAGCCGCATTTGCTGCTGCTGCAAAAGTCGATGGTGATGAACGAGGGGGTCGCCACCGCGCTCGATCCCGACATCAACATGTGGGAGACCGCCGAGCCGTTCCTGCGCGAATGGATGCGCTCGGAACTGGGGCCGGAAGCCTATTATGCCGACCGCATCATCGAGCTGGTGCGGGCAGTGAAGAAGCTGCCGAAGCTGATCGACCGGCTCGACGAATACTACCCGCCGAGCGGCGCCGCTCCCCCGCCTCCTCCCCTGCCAGAGGTTGCGATCGTGCAGCCAGGACGAAGCCTCTCGTGCCTCGTCATCGCGCTGGTCGCGGCCGCGGCCGGTGCCGCCGCGACTGCCGCAATCCTGCTTGCACGCTGACCCGGTTAGGATAGCCTGCCGCCCGCACCGCCGGGGGACTTCGCCATGCTAAAATTTGCGCTCGCTCTGGCTCTTGCGACGCCTGCGCTCGCGCCCGTTGCGGCTGCTCCGGTCCAGGCGCCAGCGCCTGGCCATCAGGCCCTGGTCACATTGTTCGCCGAGTGGCGAGCGTTCAACCACCCGACCATCGTCCGCGGACGGCCCGATTATGGCGCGGAAGCGATGGCGCGTAAGGCGCAGGGGCTCACCGGATTCAAGCAGCGGCTGGCAGCGATCAACACCGTTGGGTGGTCCCCGTCGCAGAAAGGTGACTACCGGCTGGTCGAGGCCGAGATGAACGGGTTCGATTTCTTCCTTCGCGTGCTGCGCCCCTGGGCTCGCGATCCCGGCTTCTACCAGACCATCTTCGCCGAGATGAGTGACGTGCCAGCGCACGAAGGCCCGTCCGCCGAGCCCAACATCGATTTCTGGAAGTACAAATGGCCGCTCAGCAAGGCGGACGACGCGCACCTGACGGAGCAATTGTCAGCGGTGCCCACCTTGCTCGCCGACGCGAAAACCAATCTTTCCGGCAGCCAGGCGCGCGATCTTTGGGCGTATGGCGATCGCGCATTCAACGAGCAGGCCGAAGCGCTGTCGGCGCTCGAGGCGGGCACGCTGACGTTGAACGATCTTGGTGGAAGACGAACCGTATCGCTGGCCGGCGCGTCGCCACAACTGCGCGCGGCGGTCGACAGGGCGCGCGAAGCCACCGAACAATTCGGCGCCTGGATCAAATCCGAGGCGCCGCGCCGTACCGGCTCATCCGGCGTCGGCAAGGACAATTACAACTGGTACCTCAAGCACGTCCTGCTCAGCCCGCTCGATTTCGATCAGCAGCAGGTGCTGCTCCAGCGCGAGCTGGATCGCTCACTCGCCTCGCTTCGCCTGGAGGAAATCCGCAACCGCGCCGCGCCACCGATCGCCGAGCTTCGCGACCCCGCCGCCTACAAAAGCATGGCGCTGGCTCGCGAGGAGCGCATGTACCGGCTGCTTGTCGATGCGGGCTTCATCGTCGACAAACCCTATTACCGCTCGGCCCTGTTCGGTCAGCTTGGCGACTTTACGCCGCCTGAGCAGCGCAACTTCTTCACCAATGTGACCGCGCTCGATCCGCTGCCGCTGTCGAGCCATCAGTTCCATTGGATCGAGCTCGCGCGGCTTGTGAATGAGCCCCACCCCAGCCCGATCCGCGACACGCCGCCCTTGTTCAATATCTACGCCGAGCGTTCGGAGGGTTTCGCGACGGCGATGGAAGAAGTGCTGATGCAGGCCGGGCTCTACGACGACGAGCCGCACGGCCGCGAGCTGGTGTGGGCGATGCTCGCAAACCGTGCCGCCCGCGGTCTCGCGTCGCTGCGCGTTCAGGCCAATGAGATCGGCCTGGATGAGGCCGGCAAGTTCCACGCCGGCTGGACGCCACGCGGCTGGTCCGACGCGAGCAGCCGGCTCGTCGGGTTCGAGCAACTGCTCTATCTCCGCCAACCCGGCTACGGGCCGAGTTATGTCGTCGGTAAAGCCTCACTCGACCAATTGCTGGCGCTCGCTTCCCACCGAGCCGAAGTCGAACGCAGGCCCTTCTCCGCTCGGAACACGTTCGAGGCCATCTGGGCCTCGGGCATCATCCCGCCTGTGATCATCGAAGACGAGCTCCTCGACAGACGCAACTAGGCAAAAGGCCGCTACAGCCCTAACTCCCGCTCATGGCGCGGGTTCTTCTCATCGTCGGCGGTGGCATCGCGGCCTACAAGTCGCTGGAGCTGATCCGTCTGCTCAAAAAAGCCGGCCACCACGTCACGCCGGTGCTGACCAAGGGCGGTGAGCATTTTGTGACTGCGATGAGCCTCGGCACGCTGGCCGAGAGCCAGGTTCACACGTCGTTGTGGGAATTGAAGGACGAGGTCGAGATCGGCCACATCCAGCTCAGCCGCTCGGCCGACTTCATCCTCGTCTGCCCCGCCACCGCCGACCTGCTGGCGAAGATGGCCGCCGGGATCGCCGACGACCTCGCGACGACGCTCCTCCTCGCCACCGACAAGCCGGCGGTGGTAGCCCCCGCGATGAACGTCCGCATGTGGCAACACGCCGCGACGCAGCGCAACATCGCGCAGCTCAAGGCCGATGGCGTGCGAATCATCGAACCCGCGGAAGGCGACATGGCCTGCGGCGAATACGGCCCAGGCCGCCTCACTGAGCCGCAGGACATCGTGGATCAGCTGGCCGACCTGCTGAAGTGAGCCTGGCCGGCAAGCACGTCCTGGTTACCGCGGGGCCGACGCACGAGCCGATCGATCCCGTTCGCTTCATCGCCAACCGGTCCTCTGGCCGGCAGGGCTTTGCGATCGCGAAGGCCGCCGCCGAGGCGGGCGCGCGGGTTACGCTGGTCGCTGGTCCGGTTCATCTCGACACACCGCGTGGAGTCACGCGTTTCGACATCGAGACTGCCGGGCAAATGGCCGAAGCTGTCTTCGCGGCCTTGCCCGCTGACGCGGCCGTCCTTGTCGCTGCAGTGGCCGACTGGCGCGTCGAGCCATCGTCGAGCAAGCTCAAAAAGGGTGAAGGACCGCCACAGCTCAGCTTCGTGCCGACACGCGACATCCTTGCCGAGCTAGGGGCCAGCAACGAACGACCGCGCCTGCTGATCGGCTTTGCCGCCGAGACCGAGCAAGTGGTCGAACAAGCGAAGGCGAAGCGCCGCAAAAAGAACGCCGACTGGATCGTCGCTAACGATGTGTCCGGTGACGTCATGGGCGGGCACCGCAACCGCGTGCACCTGATTACCGCCGATCGCGTCGAGGACTGGCCCGAAGGTGCGAAGGACGAAGTCGCGCGCCAGCTCGTCGCGCGGATCGCTGAAGCGCTAGGCTGAACCGCAGGCGCGGCAGCGCGGGTCCGGCGGAATGCGGATGGCGCGCCATTCGAGCTTCTCGCCGTCGAACAGGTGCAACTGCCCTTCCTGCGGCGGCCCTGCGCCAACCGTGCGGTTGATCGCCAGCAGCGCGGCGAAGCTGCCGACCGTCGCCGTCAGTGCACCGAGCACGCCGAGCTCCGCGCAATTGTCGCAATCGTCGGCATCGAACGCGTCGCCGACGAAGCAGCGATAGCAAGGCTGCGCGCGGAATAGCCCGACCTGGCCCTGAAACTGCACCGCCGCCGCCGACAGCAATGGAATGCCGAGCGCAACGCAGGCGTCGCTGACCGCCAGCCGCGTCGCGAAATTGTCGCTGCCGTCGATGACCAGGTCGTGGTCCGCGAGAAGCGGTCGCGCATTGTCGCTGGTAATGCGCTGCTGCACCGGCCGCGCATCGACGTGCCGGTTGAGCCGATGCACGAATTGCAGCGCCAGATCGGCCTTCGAATAGCCCGCGTCGCGCTCGCGAAACAGCGGCTGCCGATGCAGATTGCCGAGCTCGACCGTATCGTCGTCGATGATGGTCATCTGCCCGACCCCCGCGCCCGCCAGCGCCGGGATCACCGCGCTGCCGATCCCGCCGGCGCCGACAACCGCAATCCGCGCTTCCTTCAGCCGCCGCTGCCCCATGCCGCCGACCTGTGGCAGAACGATGTGCCGCGCGTAGCGGTCCAGTTCCTCGTCGGAGAGGTTCACTGGCCGGTCGAGCCGAAGCCGCCGACGCCGCGATTTGTCTCGCTCAACGCATCGACTTCGCGAAACTCCGCCTTGAGCACCGGGGCCGGCACAAGTTGTGCGATGCGTTCCCCGCGGCGCACCTCGAAGGCCTCGTCACCGAGGTTCGCCAGGATCACCTTCACCTCGCCGCGATAATCCTCGTCGATCGTGCCCGGCGTGTTGAGGCAGGTGATGCCATGCTTCAGCGCCAGTCCCGACCGCGGTCGCACTTGCACCTCAAATCCCGGCGGGATGGCGATCGCGAAGCCCGTCGCGACCGCGTGCCGCTGTCCGGGTTCGAGCGTCAGTTTCTCCGCGGAAACCACGTCGAGCCCGGCCGCGCCATCGGTCGCATAAGCCGGGGCCGGCAGCCCCTCGCCGTGCGGCAGCCGCTTGAGCTCGATCTCGATCATTTCTTCTTCCGCGCCGGCTTGCGGCCCTTCTTCGCCGGCGGGCCCTTGGCCGCGCGTTCGTCGATCAGCCGGATGGCCTCGTCTAGCGTGACGGCTTTGGAATCGGTCCCCTTCGGGATCGTCGCATGCGTCGCGCCATCGCTGACATAGGGACCGTAGCGGCCCTCCATCACCTTCACCTCCTTGCCGTTGGGATGCTTGCCGAGCACCGCAATCGGCTCGCGCGATGCGCCGCGCTGGCGGCCCGCGCCCGACGCGGCGTCGGCGAGTTTGGCAACGGCGGCGTTCATGCCGGTCTCGAACACTTCGGCCGTCGATCCCAGCTTCGCATACTTTCCGTCGTGAGCGAGATACGGCCCATAGCGGCCGATCGACGCCGTGATCGGCTTGCCGCTTTCTGGATGGTTGCCGATCTCGCGGGGCAGCGACAGCAGCCGCTCCGCGACGTCGGTGTTCACGTCCTCGAGCGGCACGTCCTTAGGGATCGACGCGCGCTTCGCGTCCTTGCCCTCGCCGCGTTCGACATAGGGCCCGAACCGCCCCGTCTTCAGCAATATGCCATCGCCAAGCTCGGTCGGCCCGTCGCTTTGCGTATCGCCGCCGACCTGCCCGAACTTCTGCGTGAACTTGCACTCCGGATAGTTGGAGCAGGCGACAAACGCCCCGAACTTTCCGCCGCGCAGCGACAGACGCCCGTTCCCGCACTGCGGGCACACGCGCGGATCGCTGCCGTCATCCCGGGGCGGGTAGAGCCAGGGCGCCAGGAATTCGTCGAGCGCCTGCGTGATCTCGCTCGGCTTCTGCTCCATGACCTCGCCCGCCTTGGGCTTGAAGTCGCGCCAGAAAGACTCGAGCAATTTCTGCCAGTCGAGACGGCCGCCGGACACGTCGTCCAGCTCGTCCTCCAGCTCCGCGGTGTAATCGTAGCTGACGTAGCGTTCAAAGAAACGCTCGAGGAACGCGGTGACCAGCCGCCCGCTCTCCTCCGGAATGAAGCGCGCCTTGTCGACCCGCACATATTCGCGGTCCTTCAGCGTCTGCAGCGTCGCCGCATAGGTCGACGGGCGGCCGATGCCGAGCTCCTCCAGCCGCTTGACCAGGCTCGCTTCGGAATAGCGCGGCGGCGGCTGGGTAAAGTGCTGGCTCGACTCGACGCCAGTCCGCGCGGGCACGTCGCCTTGGCGAAGCGCCGGCATCCGCGCGCCTTCCTCATCTTCAGCTCGCTCATCGCGGCCTTCTTCGTACAGCGCCATAAAACCCGGGAACAGCGTGACCTGCCCCGTGGCGCGCAGCACGGCACGCCCGGCCCCGTCGGTCAACTCGGCCGTCGTCCGCTCGAGCCGCGCGGAAGCCATCTGGCTGGCCAGCGCGCGATTGTAGACCAGCTCGTACAGCCGGGCGTGATCGCCCGACGCCGCGCGCGCCCTGGAGAAATCAGTCGGCCGCACCGCCTCGTGCGCTTCCTGTGCGTTCTTCGCCTTGGTCTGATACTGGCGCGGCTTGTCGGGGACGTAGCCCGCGTCATAGCGGGTCGCGATCGCCTTGCGGGCCGCGCTGATCGCTTCGGGCGCCATATCGACGCCATCGGTCCGCATGTAGGTGATCAGCCCATCCTCATAGAGGCTCTGCGCCACTCGCATGGTGTGGCTTGCCGCGAAGCCCAGCTTGCGCGCCGCTTCCTGCTGTAGCGTCGAGGTCGTGAACGGCGGCGGCGGGTTCCGGGCGAAAGGCTTGGTCTCGACCGACGAGACGGTGAACCGCCCTGCTTCGACAACCGCCTTGGCTGCGTCCGCATCGCCCCGATTGCCGATGGTCAGCCGCTCGACCTTCGTCCCGTCCAGCTGCACCAGCCGGCCAGTGAAACTCTGGCCGTCCTTTTCGAACGTTGCCGAGATCGACCAATATTCCTGCGCTTTGAACAGCTCGATCTCGCGCTCGCGGTCGACGATCAGCCGCAGCGCGACAGACTGCACCCGCCCCGCCGACTTGGCTCCCGGCAGCTTGCGCCACAGGATCGGCGACAGCGTGAAGCCGACCAGATAGTCGAGCGCGCGCCGCGCGCGGTAGGCGTCGATTAAATCCTCATCGAGCCCGCGCGGCTTCTTCATCGCCTCGGTCACCGCC
>Ga0207705_10002696_pt1 | contig 13586 bp, 11 predicted proteins | sample KBSC13metaG_FD_184314 | JGI IMG/M metagenome (GOLD analysis project Ga0207705, IMG submission 184314) | Corn rhizosphere microbial communities from Kellogg Biological Station, Michigan, USA - KBS C1-3 metaG (SPAdes) (version 2) | ecosystem: Host-associated > Plants > Roots > Rhizosphere > Soil ...
GTGCTTTCTGCATGCGGGCCTGATCATCGAGGAAGGCAGCGCCAAGGAGGTGCTGGGCTCACCCCGCGAAGCGCGTACGCGCGAGTTTCTGCGTCACGTGCTGACCCACCGCGCCGAGGATCCGCACACGCATAACGACGGGACGGGCGCCGCGGCATGAACCGGTGCTCGGCCAATCGAACGATGGAAATCGGAAATGCTTAGAATCGAAGAGGTATACGACACGCCGGAATTTTCAGGCGCGGTCGAGGTGATCGTGATCGGCGCCGGGATCGTCGGGACATCGACCGCCTATGAATTGGCGCGGCGCGGTGTTTCCGTCGCACTGATCGACAAAGGCGTTGTCGGTGGGGAACAATCGGGGCGCAACTGGGGCTGGGTTCGCCAGCAGAACCGCGACATGTTCGAACTGCCGCTTGCCATGCGCAGCCTTCATCGTTGGAGTGAATTGCGCGATGAAATCCAGATCGACCTGGGCTTTCGGCGCGAAGGGATTCTTTATGCCAGCAGCGACGCGAACAGCATCGCTCAATGGGACGCATGGTGCAAGCGGGCCAGGGAGATCGGGTTTGTCAGTCATATGCTCAGCTCGACCGAAGTGAACAGCCGTGTTCCCCAGGGCGGTCCGCAGTACACCGGTGGCGTCTGGTCGCCAGCAGACGGTCGCGCTGAGCCTTCGCGCGCAGCGCCGGCTCTTGCCGAGGGAGCGAAGCGCCGAGGTGCGCTGCTCTTCCAAAACTGCGCGGCACGCGGCTTGGAACTCAGTGCAGGGCGCGTCAGCGGTGTATGGACCGAGCGCGGTCTGATCAAGGCGAGCACCGTGATTTGCGCTGGCGGCGCGTGGAGTTCGCGCTTTTGCAAGCGCCACGGCATTGACCTCCCAGCGGTAAACGTGATTGGAACGGCTATGCGTACGTCCGTCGCTGCGAACGTGATCAACGGTTGCTTCGCCGGTCCTGGGTTCGCGCTCCGTCGCCGCCTGGATGGCGGGTACACGCTGGCTGTTCCGGGTTTTGGGCGCATCGACTTAGCGCCGCTTGGCCTGAAGAACGCGTTGAAGTACTACCACAATTACCGGAACGACATCGGCAAGAAGCTCAAGTACCGCCTTGCAAAGCCCTGGTTCGAAGGTCCCGAGGCATCGGCAACTTGGCAATTCGACCAGGTTTCGCCGTTTGAGCGTTGCCGCGTGCTGGACCCGAAACCCGATCTCGAGTTCGCGAAGCTTGCGCTGGCTAACGTCAAGCGCGCTATCCCACAGTTGTCCGACCTGCGGGTGGTGCATGCCTGGGCCGGCGCAATCGATACGACGCCCGACCTCATCCCCATCATCTCCGATGTCGCGACCCTTCCGGGGTTTTACGTCGCCACCGGGTTCAGCGGTCATGGCTTTGCATTGGGCCCGGCGGCGGGAGAGCTTGTTGCCGATATGGTGACGGGCGCGAAACCAATGATGGATATTTCCCCTTACCGATTGAGCCGTTTCACAGACGGCACTTCCATCAAGGTTCCGGAAATGATGTGACGGCGAGCGCTGCGAACGCTGTTTGATCGACCGCCGGCATCACGTCACCAGGTATGGACGAAGGATCCAGGCCCTGCGCCGCCCGCAGCGTTTTCAGATGGCCCGCGTCAAATTCCCCGCGTTGCAGGTCTTAGCCAAGCGCTTTCCATTTATTGAATGCCATCAGCAGGAGCGTTGTTATGAGGTACGTCTCGACCCGCGGTGACAGCCGCGAGCGGCGGTTTTCCGAAGTGTTGATGGAAGGGCTGGCGCCGGACGGCGGCCTATACATGCCGACTGCCTATCCCAAAGTCGATGACGCAACGCTGCGGCGCTGGCGCGGCCTGTCGTATTCCGAATTGGCCTTCGAGATTCTCTCGCTGTACATCGACGACATCGCGGCCGAGGAATTGCGCTCCATCGTTGCCCGCACCTACACGCCCGCAATCTTCGGCTCGCAGCGGATCGTTCCGTTGCGAAAGCTGGACGAATCGATTGCGCTGCTCAATCTGTCCAATGGGCCTACGTTCGCCTTCAAGGACATGGCGATGCAGCTCCTGGGCAATCTGTTCGAAGCCGAGCTCGAGCGCCGCGGCGAACAACTCAATATCCTGGGCGCGACCTCGGGCGACACCGGCAGCGCGGCGCAATACGCCATGCGCGGCAAGCAAAACGTCCGCGTGTTCATGTTGAGCCCGCACGGTCGCATGAGCCCGTTCCAGCAGGCGCAGATGTTCAGCCTGCAGGATGAGAACATCCACAATCTGGCGATCGAGGGCAGCTTCGACACTTGCCAGGATATCGTCAAGGCTGTCTCCGCGGATCTGGCCTTCAAGCGGCAATACAGCATCGGCACCGTCAATTCCATCAATTGGGCGCGCCTGCTGGCCCAGGTCGTCTATTACTTCGCCGGTTATTTCCAGGCGAGCGACGAGAACAGCGAGCGCGTCTCGTTCTGCGTGCCTTCAGGCAATTTCGGCAACATCTGCGCCGGCCACGTCGCCCGCATGATGGGCTTGCCGATCGAAAAGCTGGTGCTGGCGACGAACGAGAACGATGTGCTCGACGAATTCTTCCAGACCGGCCGATACCGAGTGCGCACGAGCGGCGAGACGATGGTGACCTCCAGCCCATCGATGGATATCTCCAAGGCATCGAACTTCGAACGTTTCGTCTTCGACCTGCTGGAGCGGGATGCCGAGCGCGTTGGCCATCTATTCGGCACGGAGCTTTCACAGCGTGGCCAGTTCAGCCTGACGCAGGAAGAGACCTCGCGCATCGGCAGCTATGGCTTCGTATCGGGCAAGAGTACGCACGCGGATCGGCTAAGGACACTTGCCGATACCTGGCAACGCCATTGCGTGATGATCGATCCGCACACCGCCGATGGCGTCAAGGTGGCACGCGAACATCTTCTACCCGGCATTCGCACCATCGTGCTCGAAACCGCGCTGCCGCTTAAGTTCGAGGGCATCATCCGCGAGGCGACCGGCCAGGTCGCGCCGCGGCCTGCATCGGTGGCCGACTTGGAGCAACGCGCTAGGCGCTGCGAGGTGATCGCGCCGTCGGCGGATGCGGTGATGGCATACATCGCACGGCATTGTGCCTCCTGACGCGTCCCAGGGAGTTCGCAATGGCTGTCTTTACCCCAGTCTCGGAACAACAAGTCGAAGCTTTCATTGCGCCGTTGGCGCTGGGCAAGCTTAGGTCGTTGCGCGGCATTCCAAGCGGAATCGAAAACACCAACTATTTCGTTACGACACACGGCGGTGAATTCGTGCTTACGCTCTTCGAGCGGCTGGGCGAAGCGCAGTTGTCGTTCAGTCTGCAATTGATGGTGCATTTGGCCCGAAAGGAAATCCCAGTACCCGAACCGAGGACAGATGACCGCGGCCAGATGGTGTTTGAACTGAACGGGAAAGCCGCGTGTATAGTCACCAAACTAGAAGGACGGCACTGCCTGGATCCGGAGCGAAGCCATTGCGAGCAAATCGGTGAAATGCTGGGTCGGATGCACCAAGCCGGCCATGACTTCGAATCGGACCTGGTCAATTCGCGCGGCTTTCACTGGTGGTTAAAAGCCGCTGACCGGATTCTGCCATTTCTCGATGACGAAAGTCGCGCCGTTCTCCTTGACGAGTTGCGGTTCCAACAGTCGCTGGTCCGTGACGGCGTGTACCGGACGCTGCCGCGAGGCCCCGTCCATGGAGACCTCTTTCGCGATAACGTTTTGTTCGCCGAGCCGACTGCCCTCGACGGCTCACCGCGCTCGCAGAAGCTGTCGGGCTTCTTCGATTTTTACTTCGCGGCAACCGATGTATTGGTATTCGACCTGGCAGTGTGCCTGAATGACTGGTGCATCGATCGCCGAACGGGGGCACTGCTACCCGCTCTCGGGACGCCGTTCATCGAAGCGTATGAGCGCTGCCGTCCATTGTCTTTGCTGGAGCGACGCTACTTGCCCGCAGTGCTCAGAGCGGCGGCCCTGCGGTTCTGGCTATCGCGCTTGATGGATCTGCACTTTCCCCGCGACTCGGCATTACTGTACGCCCACGACCCCGAGCACTTCTTTCGCGTGCTGTGTCATCACCGACGATCATCGCTGTCCTACTGACATCCGGCGCACGGGCGAGCTAATTTGGCGTTCGCCGCGAGGAAGAAGCCTGCGCCGCGTCCGCTGGGTCACACACCTCGACGTGAGCCGCAAGGATGTCGAAGCGCCATCAAGGCCGCGGCATCGCTCTGATCGCTCCGCCAGCAGGGGTTCCACCGAGAGGAAGATCGATGGAACCGGCGATCTTTTCAAGTAGAACATAACACCGCAACCTAGCCTGCTCTGCTCAGTCGACCTTGAACCTTCCGACGGTGGACGCCAGCGCGTGGGCCTGCGTCTGCAACGCGGCCGAAGCGGCGGCCGACTCTTCCACCAGCGCCGCGTTTTGCTGCACCATCGCATCGAGTTGCATCACTGCACGATTGACCTCTTGGATCCCGCGTGTCTGCTCCGCCGTCGAACGTGCGATGCCTGAGATGACCGATTGGACATCGACCGCATGGGCGACGATCTCGCCCATCGTTTCCCCGGCGCGACGCACTTGCGACGATCCCGCGCCAACGCGCGAGACAGTCTGCTCCACGAGTTGCTTCACTTCACGCGCGGCCTGCGCGCTGCGCTGCGCCAGGCTGCGAACCTCATGCGCGACAACGGCGAAGCCGCGGCCTTGCTCGCCGGCGCGCGCCGCTTCCACCGCCGCATTGAGCGCGAGAATGTTGGTCTGAAACGCGATGCCGTCGATGACACTGATGATGGCGCCGATCTTGCCCGATGCCTCCTCGATCTGCGCCATTGTGCCGACCGCGTCGGACACGATTGTGCCGCCGTGCGAAGCGATTTGCGTCGCTGCACCCGAGCGCTCATCGGCTTGGTGCGCCGCTGCGGCCGATCGGTCCACAGTGCCCGAAATCTCGTCCATCGATGCGGCCGTCTGCTGCAAACTTGCCGCCGCCGATTCAGTCCGCGCCGACAAGTCCTGGTTCGCCGCGGCAATTTCGTTGGCCGCGGCACGCACCGATTCACTCGCGCCACGGATCTCCAACATCACACTTTGAAGCTTCGCCACGAACTGGTTGAACGAACGCGCAATGTCGGCCACTTCGTCCTTGCCCTCGTCCGGCAGGCGCTGCGTCAAGTCCCCGGTGCCCGAGCCGATCGCTGTCATCGCTTCGCATACGTGCCTCAGGCGGCGGAACGCAGTCGTGGTAATGGCGGCCCCTATGACCGATGCGATGCCCACGATAACGAGCAGAGACACCAGCGACCCGGTGAGTAGCGAACGCATGCCGGCGGTCGCTTCGAATTCATCGAGCGCCACCACGACGTCCCAATCCGTACCCGGCACTTGCTGCGCGCGTACCAGCTTCGTCTTGCCGTCGACCGATAGTTTCATCGGTGCGCTCCCCGGGCCGGCCGACGCGAGGGTGACCCCTGCAAAACCGGCCGCAATGTCGGTGACTGGCTTGAGCCGCAGCTTTGGATCCGCATGCGCAATGACGCGGCCGCTATGGTCGATCAGCATGCCGAAACTTGCCGGCGTCGGATGAATCGATTTCACGTTCTCGACCACGCTGTCGAGCGGGATATTGCCGTCGAGCACGGCCTTCACCACGCCGTCACGTATCACTGGAATGCCCAAGCCGACCAGCAACGCCCCGCTCGTGCTGACGTAGGGGATAGCAACCGGTTTGCCCGATTGCACCGCGGCTTGATACCAAGGGCGGCTAGTGGGATCGTAGCTCGCAGGCGGGTTTGGCCAGTCGTTGAATTTTGCGGTCTTGTCCGGGTAGCCGACGCCGACGTCGAAAAATCCGCCTGCGACGGCGATCTGCTGCAGCATGGGCAGAGGGTCGGTCGTCAGCACGACGTCCTGCAGCGATGAAATCATCTGCGTTTTGCCCGCGATCCACTCGCTGATGACGGCGGCATGATCGTTGGCGGACGAGCTCAACTCGTGCTCGATCGCACCCTCCATGCTCGACCTTGCAATCGAATAGTCGGTTGCAGTGCTGGAGACGACGGAGAAAGCGACGAGTGCGACGCATGCAAGAACAACGCGTGCGCGAAGGGACGATAGCATCGTAGGGTCTATGGTTCTTATGATTGGATGTGTATTCGCGAACGTGCATCCGCCCCGCGGCGCGCTAAAAAGGTGCCCGCAGACATGGACTGCCTGCGGGCGAAGCTCACCGGAGGCGTGATTCGCTGATGTCGTTCGGAGTCCGCTCGGCGGACTCAGCTTGCGATGCTAGATCGTAGTGGCAACCCATCGGCTTGCGTCACTGTTTGGCGCACCCCGCGCAGAACAAAATGCTGTTCTTGGCCCGTGCTCGAATCGGCCATTGCGCCGGGCCTATTTTTGGGCGGATTGCCTGCGCTTCACCGGCATCGACACGCCGGTTTCCGTCGAGCACTCACGCCACGGCGCCCGTCCCGTCGTTATGCGCGTGCGGATCCTCGGCGCGGTGGGTCAGCACGTGACGCAGAAACTCGCGCGTACGCGCTTCGCGGGGTGAGCCCAGCACCTCCTTGGCGCTGCCTTCCTCGATGATCAGGCCCGCATGCAGAAAGCACACGCGGTCGGCCACTTCGCGGGCGAAGCCCATTTCGTGCGTGACAACCAGCATCGTCATCCCTTCACGAGCGAGCGTGCGCATCACACTCAACACTTCGCCCACCAGTTCCGGGTCGAGCGCCGAGGTCGGCTCGTCGAACAGAATCGCCTTGGGCTTCATCGCGAGCGACCGCGCGATCGCCACCCGCTGCTGCTGGCCGCCCGACAGTTGATGGGGATACACGTCGATTTTCTCGCCCAGACCAACCTTGTGCAGCAAAGCGATCGCCTCGCGCCGCGCCTGCTCCACCGGCTGGCGCTTGACGTGCACCGGCCCCTCCATCACGTTCTCCACCGCGGTACGGTGCGGAAACAGGTTGAAGCGCTGAAAAACCATGCCTACCTGGGTGCGCAGCTGGTTGATATGGCGCGAGCGCTGCTCAACGACCTGATCCAGAAGTTTGATTTCGCCCGAATCGTAGGACTCCAGTGCATTGATGCATCGAAGAAGCGTCGACTTGCCGGAGCCCGACGCCCCGATCAGACACACGACCTCGCCCTCGTTCACCTTCAACGTAATGCCTCTGAGCACCGGCACATCGCCGAAGCTTTTGTGGACGTTCGTAATTTCGATCATTGCAACCTCACTTCACCTTGTGTTTTCCGAAGCGCCGTTCGAGCATTTTTGTCAAACTCATCAACGGAAGACTCATAGCGAGATATGCGATCGCCACGAGCGTGTAGACCTCCAGGTTCTGGAAGGTCGCCGCCGCGATCAGCGTTCCTTGACGCGTCATCTCAGAGACGGTGATCGTCGATGCAAGCGACGAGTCCTTGAGCATCGACACCAGCGTATTGCTATAAGGCGGCAGCGCGACCTTGATCGCCTGGGGAAGAATCACCCGCGTCATGGTCTTGATGCGCCCCATCCCGATGGACTGTGCGGCTTCGTATTGACCTTGATCCACCGATTCGATGCCGGAGCGGATAATTTCGGCGACGTACGTCGAATAACCGAATGCCAGACCCACGATGCTCGCTTGCAACGCGCTCATCTGCAGATGGATCGAGGGAAATACAAAGTAGATATAGAACAACAGCACGATCATCGGCAGCCCGCGAACCACGTTGATGACCGTGGTGGCCGCGCGCCTGATCGGCGCATGCCGCGACATCTTCAGAAGCGCCCACATGAGGCCGAGCGCGGTACTAAGAATCAGGCAGCTAATGGTGATGAAGACGGTCATCCCGGCCCCTTGAAGCAGGATCGGGACAAACTCGACTATGTCGCTCCAACGCATGATTCGCCTTTCTAATAATCGTTACACTGCATGACCGGTGCCGGCCGTAAGCGCAGCTATCGAAAACAACGGATCTCGACAGCTACGCTCAGACCCTGCGGCAAACCGGCCGTCTCCTTACCCATCGGCATACTCATGCGCATCTGGCGGCCCGGGTCGCTCCCGCTCCCCCTAGCCGAAGACGCGCATCACTATGCCCTCCTGCGAACTGCTAGCGAATCCAATACGTCAATCCACGAAATTCCACTTCTTCAAGATCTTGTCCAGCGTTCCGTCCGCCTTGATTTTGGCGAGCCCGTCGTTGATCTTCGAAAGCAACGCGGCATTGCCCTTCTTCACGCCGAACGCAATGGGCACCCTGCGCAGCGGCTGGAAACCATCGACAACGCGCGTGCCCTGCAGCGTACCGGCCGCCTCCTGAGCCTTCCAAACGGGATAGTCGTTGAACGCTGCCTTGATACGGCCCAGCGCCACGTCGCGCGCCATATCCGCCCCGCTGTTGTACAGCTTGACCTCCTTGAAGATACCGAGTTGGACCAGTTCATCCGACGTTTCCTCACCGACACCGGCGCCGACCACCGTACCCTTCAAATCTTGGACCGTGTGATAGGCGTTCTTATCCGAATCCTTGACGATGATCCCCTTTCCGAAAAACGCCACGGGCTGCGAGAAGTCGATCACTTCGGCTCGCTTCGGCGTGGGCGACATGCCTGCCACGACCAGATCGATCTTGTCGGAGACAACGGACTGAATCAACGCGGAGAACGGAATGACGTCGAACGAGACGTTAAAACCTTCGCGCTTGCCGATTTCTCGGATTACATCCGGCATGACCCCTTCAATCTCATGTGTTTTGAGATCCAAGAACGCATTGGGCACGCTGGACGGCGTAGTCCCGGCGGAAACAGATATTTGCGCTGCGCTTGCCTGATTGGCCCCGCTGGCCGTTGCGATTGCAACGGCAGCAGCAAAAAGAATGCGCTGGAAGAAGTGGCTTCGCTTCCCCGTGACACTTTGCGACGTAAATTGAAACATAGTCTATCCTTGAGAAGAATTTGTACAACGAGAAAGACATTCACTACTGCAACATCGACTGACTGCTTTTCGCCCGTCAATCAAGTCCGATCAAAATCGATCAACACGCTCTTGTGTCGCATGCTGGCTTCCAGAGCTTGGCGTCCGAGATCTTTGCCGATTCCCGACTGCTTGAATCCCCCCGTGGGAATGATCATGTCACCGCTGCGCCCATAGCGATTGATCCAGACAGTACCCGCCGCGATACGACGCATCGCGCGCATCGCTTGCCCGATGTCCCGCGTATGGACCCCCGCACATAGCCCGTACGTCGGGTGCCCGGCGAGTGCAATGCCCTCGCCTTCATCCTCAAAGGTCTGAATGGTCAGCACCGGACCGAACAATTCCTGCTTCACTGCGGGCGTTGATTCGGTCACATTCGCGAGGAGCGTCGGTCGATGAAAATAGCCACCGCCCGTATCTTCGAAGTAGCCGCCGCCAAAGATCAATTCAGCACCGCTCGCGCGGCTCTCGTCGATCAGCGACTCAATACGCTCAGCTTGGGTTCGGCTAATGATGGGTGAATAGCGCGTCGTGCTCCGCCATAGCGGTCCTGGCGCAATGTTCGCTAAATGAAGCTGCACCGCTTCGAGCAACGGCTCGGCGATGCGCTTGTGCACGATAAGCCGCGTACCGGCGACGCACGCTTGGCCACCGTTGCTGGTGAAGCCTCGTGCGATACAGCGCGCCGTGTGCGTCAAGTCCGGCACTTCTTCGAACACGAGCTGTGGGCTCTTCCCGCCCAGCTCGAGCGTAACCGGCTTCGTGCCATTTAAAGCCGCATCGCTCATAATCGTCGCACCGGTACGTGTGGAACCGGTGAAACTGATCTTCGAAATGTCGGGGTGACGGGTGAGTGCGGCTCCCGTCGTTGCACCACGGCCGTTCACTACATTGAAGATGCCCGGCGGCATCCCGGCTTCGATCGCGAGTTCCGCGAGCCGCAGCGTGGAGAACGGCGTCAGCTCCGACGGCTTCAGCACGACTGCGTTCCCCGCGGCTAGCGCGGGCCCGCACTTCCACGAGCACATCGACAGCGGGAAATTCCACGGAGTAATTGCGCCGATCACACCGTAGGGTTCCGATGTCACGAATCCCACACTATCCCGCCGCGTTGCTGCAAAATCGCCGCCAAGCTTGTCGGCAAGCTCTGCGAAGAAGCGGATCGCTTCGGCAGTAAATGGCACATCGGACGCGTACGCCTCGGCTACCGGGCGCGTCGAACTGACTGCCTCCAACTGCGCGAGGCTCACCGCATTCCGGTCGATTAAATCTGCCCAACGGGTTAGTACTTTCGCCCGCTCGCGCGGTGGCCGCGTTGCCCAGCCGCTCGTCTTCCATGCCTGCACCGCGTTGCTCACCGCATGGTCGATAGTATCTTCAGAGGCATCGGGGATATAGCCTAGCAACTGGCCGTCGGAAGGGCGATAGACCGCGATCTGCGCCTCGTCGATCGAATAGTACGCGCCGCCAATGAAATGCCCCTGGGGCAACGAGACCGTCGACGGATCAAAATCGAGTGGCGGGGTGGACATGCTCGGCCTGACCTCAAAATCTGGAGTGCACGCCGACGGTAGGTGTTCACTCCACACGTCGCCGCGAATTGCAGGGCTTATCCATCGCGTCAGTCACAATGAACAAGCATCGGATGGCGTTTATTATAGTGAACGTTCAGTGAATTGCTAGCGGTCAAAAATAAAATATTGAAGTTTTTGTTGTGCAGAGCGGAAGATGCTGGACGTGCAAGTTGCGCGGCCTCCGAGCGACAAGCAGCGACCGCCCTCTCTTTCACGCCGCATTGCAGCAGGGAAGCGTCGACAGATTACAAATGAACGACCGGGGGGAGGGTGTTCATGACCCACAAAACACGTGCCGTCTCGCTACTTTCGTTTCTCACGCTATGCGGGACTGTGCTCTTGAACTGGAAGCTGTCCCCCGCCCGCAGGACGGCACGGCGGTCACCGACGTTCAGCACGAGCGTGCCTTCGAGCACTAGCCCCGCCTTCTCGCCTACGCCGACGAGCACTTCATCCGGTCCAGCGCCTGCCGGCAGTTGGATGATCATCATCTTTAGGTCATGCTCGCCGTGCGGCGAGAGCAGCTCTTTTTGGATGCCGTGCTTGCCGACATCGAACACCGGTCGCTCGCTCTCCCTGCGCACGAAGTCGCCGGCCACCGGGTCCGATCCCGCGTCGTCCTCCTCCAGTAGCGCGGTGAGCGGTACTGACAACGCCTGCCTCAGACGCTCAAGAATGCGCACCGACGGATTCGCCTTGTTGCGCTCGACCTGACTCACGGTGCCAGCCGACACGCCGGCGCGCATCGCAAGCTCGTTGACGGACAGACCTTGCTTGATGCGTAGCGCCCGGAGGCGAGCGCCGACATCGGAATGATGCTGATGCAGTTCGGTCACGCGATTATTCTTCACCTGTGCTGGCTTCATGCAAACCCCTGTTGAAGCGGTCCAACGACTCCTACCAAGCCTCTGTGCGCGCACTCGTCCGCTGGCTCGCTCGTGCCCGGAATGGCCCTTCCGGCGGCGATGCAAGCGACCGTCAGTGCGATGAACGGTCGGAATCCACTTGATCATTATATTGAATAATGCCATATTCCGCTGAACACTCGGCATCTGTTCAGCCGAACACACAAAAGATCCACTGATCCGTCGGCGACGGCGGACCCGCAACGGCCAATCATGCCGCCATAGGAGTTCTCGTGTCCAAATCACCCGTCAAGACGGCGCCCATCTACCGAGCCTTCGAGTCCAGCGACATCGTTGCCGCACATGCGCTGTCACTCGCCGTCGGCTGGCCGCATCGAGCGGACGATTGGCAATTGATGTTCGATGCCGGAAAAGGCTTCATCGCACAGGAAAACGGTGAGGTGATCGGCACGGCACTTTACTGGAAGTGCGGTGCCGATCGAGCCACGCTGGGCCTCGTGATCGTGTCTCCCTTAGAGCAGGGGCGCGGTATCGGCCGCAAGCTGATGGAGCTGGAGCTCGAAGCGCTTGGTAAGCGCGTCACATTCCTGCATGCCACGCCCGCCGGCCGGCCGCTTTACGAAAAACTCGGCTTTGAGGCGTGCGGCACAGTTGATCACCATCAAGGCACCGTCGGCAGCGTGCGGACCGTCACGTCATCGAACGGAGAGCGACTGCGTGCGCTGACCGGCGACGATGTACCCAAGATCATTGAACTCGCGTCGCGTGCGAGCGGGCTCGATCGCAGCCAAATCGTCCCCGCGCTGCTCGATGTTGCGCAGGGCGTCGTGCTCGAACATAGCGGCGAACTGGTGGGTTTTTCACTACTGCGCCGCTTCGGTCGCGGTTACGCAATCGGTCCGGTCGTGGCCGCGCGTTCGCCTGACGAGCAGCGCGCGAAGTCGTTAATCGCCCACTGGCTTGCGAAGCACGTCAACGATTTCGTACGCATCGATGTGCCAGGCAACGCGGGCCTCAACGACTGGTTGAACGCGCTGGGCCTGACGCGCGTCGACACAGTTGTGAAGATGGTGCGCAATGAACCGGCCGAACAACATCGCGGCGACCCGGATGCGGTCTATGGCATGTTCGGCATCATTAATCAAGGGATGGGATAAGCGACGATGACGGTGCTTTACAAATCCGATCCGGTGCGCGGTGCAATGTGGGCCGAGCGCTTCGCTGAACTCGCGCCGGACATCCCGTTTCGCGTATGGCCGGATATAGGCGACCCAGCCGCGATCCGCTATCTCATTGTGTGGCAGCGGACGATCTCGCCGTTACGCTGCCTAACCTCGAGGCGGTGTTCTCGGTCGGCGCAGGCGTCGATCAACTCGATCTGCCCCGTATCCCGACCCATCTGCCGGTCGTGCGGATGATTGAGCGAGGCATTGTGGACGGCATGATCGAGTATGTAACGGAAGCGGTACTCGCGATTCATCGCGATCTGTTCGACTGGGCCGCCGACGCAGCGTTGAAAAACCTGCGCCGTCATCAGGCGGGCGAGCCGATGATCGGCGAAATCAACCGGGCGCGCGGATATTGAGCCTATCGCGCCGCACTTGCCGCACAACGAAAATCACGCACAGGAGGTGCTCTCATGAGCACGAATCTCGAACATCAAGCACGCGGGCTGATTCGCCGCGACAACTTTATCAATGGAAAGTGGGTTGCCGCGGCGAGCGGCCGGCGTTTTCCGGTTACCGATCCTGCCACAGATAATTTGATCGTCGAAGTCGCCGATAGCGGTCCCTCCGACGCACGCGCAGCTGCGGACGCCGCCGCTGCTGCGTTACCCGCATGGCGCGCCGCGCTACCGAAGGAACGAGCTGCGGTGTTGCACCGCTGGCACGCCCTCATAGTCGAGCAGCAGGACGCGCTTGCCGCGCTGATCTCTCTCGAACAAGGCAAGCCGCTCGCGGAAGGCCGCGGTGAGGTGGCTTACGGCGCCTCGTACGTCGCATGGTTCGCTGACGAAGCCACGCGCATATATGGCGATCTCATCCCGCAGCAGCAGCGCGGCAAGCGCATGAGCACGGTCAAGGAGCCAATCGGCGTCGTGGCCGCTATCACTCCGTGGAACTTCCCGCTCGCCATGATCGCGCGCAAGATCGCGC
>Ga0207705_10002700_pt1 | contig 13579 bp, 9 predicted proteins | sample KBSC13metaG_FD_184314 | JGI IMG/M metagenome (GOLD analysis project Ga0207705, IMG submission 184314) | Corn rhizosphere microbial communities from Kellogg Biological Station, Michigan, USA - KBS C1-3 metaG (SPAdes) (version 2) | ecosystem: Host-associated > Plants > Roots > Rhizosphere > Soil ...
AGGAGCTTGAGCCTGTTGCTGAATCGCTGAAGGTGATGAAAAAAAAGGTGGAGAAAGAGCCTAGCCGAAGGCAGGCGAAGAAGGTCATCGCTGCAACCAACAATCATTACAAGGGGCAAGCTGCGGTCAACGCGATTGACCTCAAGGGCCTTCTCGGCGTCAAAGACAATCCGATACCGGAGGAGCTACAGAAGGCATATCCACAGTTGGTGAAATCCGCTGGCGCGAACCGCGGATAGGCGGAGACTGCTGGGCGGTTCTGCGGGGTTCTATTGGGAGACCGCCACCGCAACGATGACGCCGACGATTACACCTAATCCCGCAACTACAGCGATGAGTCGCTTGGTAGGATCAACGTGCTTATTACGGATCGAATTGTAGCCGCCATATCCGTCTTTGACTTTCTTCACCTCTCCATAGTGGAGAACGACGTTTGCTTTTTGATCGATGTCGTAGAAGCTGAAGTTGTCCTGCTCAGAGGATATGAAGTTACCGAACTCCTCCGGTGCATGAAAGCGGATAACGCTGATATGCGCTCCAGGTTTGAGCTGTTCCAACTTATGTCTGAGAGTCACTTCCCGCCTGGATAGCGGTGCTGGCTGCTGTGCCTGAGCAATCGAACCCAAGACTAGAATGCAACCGATCACACTGGAAATAACGCGAATCATATTCTGAGAATAATCGTCTGATCGGACAGTGCAACAACTCAGGAGCGCCTAGCGTCACTCAACGGTCAGTACATCTTAGGTCTCCCCCACCACTTTGCGAGAATCTTTGTCGTCGCGCATCCCGGTGAATTTGCTATGACGCAGGTGACCCGCGCCCGTCCACTTCAGAAATTCAAAATTGGCGACCGCCTCGGGCGCAACCAGACGCATTTTTTCATCTTCTCGGCGGTGAGTCCCTGCCCCGAGCGTCCAGCCTGTCTTTCTGGCAGATTCACGAATGGGCACTTGTCAGTTGTCAGGTGCGTTGCCGCTTGCCGAACGGCGCAACATTCTGCGCTCTGTCATCACGCTGGCCGAGCATGTCGCGCTCTCTGAAGTATCGGACCAAACCGCCAAAGAGGTGTTGACGTTCGTTCGCACTCACGGACTGGAAGGCATCGTCGCTAAGCGCTCCGACAGTATCTACCAGCCGGGCCTGCGTACCGGCCTGTGGTCGAAGCACCGTGTCAATCTCGGCCAGGAGTTCGTCATCGGCGGTTACGTTCCGGGCACTCATGGCTTCGATTCACTGGTTATCCTTCCTTCCGCTCGCTGATCTCCTACTTCGCGCGGCGACAAGGCAGCGGCGGCTTCATCCAGCCGATTCAGCACTCCGGCCAGCAGCAAATCTGGGATCAACAGATCGCCGTGTCCTACCTCCTTGGTCTTGACTGGAGTCTCCCCCAGCGTTTCCGGGAACTGAGCGCCAAGGAAAAGGTCACGAAGGAACTCCGCAAGGCCGCGAAGTCCGGAGAACTGGGCCAGTATTTCGGGCGGGCTGCAGACCTCCGCACCCGCCTGACAGTCGTGGAAGCGCAAGCGAAACGGCTCCGCGAACAGCTCGATTCGTTTCAGGTCGTGCCGGAGTACAAAGAGCTGGAGCGGGAGGCGAACGAACTTACCCGATCCATCGATGTGCGCAACACGGACAATGTACTGGATGGAGATTTGATCCGGCAGTTGCGAGGCTCCCTCGAAGAAGAAGGCACACCGGGGTTGAGCGATGTCACCGACCTGTATGCCGAGGTTGGCGTGGTGATGCCTGAGCTGGTTCGCAAGCGCTTCGATGAGGTCGAACACTTCCATCGCACGATTCTGGAGAACCGCCGTTCTCACCTTGCTGCGGAGATCGCGGCAGCCGAAGCGCGGATCGCGGAGCGGGATCGCCTGAGCCTGGAACAAGATCGCCGCCGCCAGCAGGTGATGGGTATTCTCCGTTCCGGAGGCGCACTAGAGCACTACACCAACCTGCGGGAAGAGTTGGGACGGATGGAGGCAGAGGTGCAGAGTGTGCGCCAACGACTCCAGACGGCGGAGACGATCGAGAGCACGAAGACGGAAATCGACATCGAGCGTGCGCAGCTTCTCAAAGCATTGCGGGACGATATTCACGAGCGCGCTGCCGTCGTGCGCGAGGCGATTCTGACCTTCGAGCAGCTTTCCGAGTCACTGTACGAACGCGCGGGCAGTCTGACCATCGCAGATTCGCCATCGGGACCAACGTTCGATGTCCATATTGACGGGCAGCGAAGCAAGGGCATCACCAATATGCAAATCTTCTGCTTCGACATGATGCTGATGGAACTGTGCCAGAAACAAGGGCGCGGTCCCGGCTTCCTCATCCACGACAGCCATCTCTTCGACGGCGTGGACGAACGGCAGGTTGCCAAGGCGCTGCAGCTCGGCGCGGAACGGGCTCAGGCCAGCGGCTTTCAATACATTGTCACCATGAACTCGGATGCTCTGCCCAAGGATGGATTCCGCGGCGAGTTCAAGATTCGCGAGCATGTCCTGGACACTGTTCTGACAGATGCGACGGAAACCGGCGGCCTGTTCGGATTAAGGTTCGAGTAAGAGGAGTCTCGTAGGCACTCCAGGGTCGGTCACTTCGACTCTTCTCTCATGCGCTCCCAATGTCGGTACTGATCCTGTCTTCTGCATCCTGTCGTTCATATCCTTGAAGCCAGAATTGAAACCAATCCACCGCACCCTGCTGTGAGGAATACCGCTCTTGGGGCTTCTGTAGGACATGCTGCCCATGAGGAATCTCCACTAATTGACCGGCTTGCCTTGTTGCTGCAAGATGGAATACGTTTCCCATTCGCCCAAGACCGACAGCACACCTATGGCCTCCGCCCTGACGGCAGCGGTCACTTTGTCTAAATTGAATCCCGCCGCGTTCTCAAGCCACTTCGATAAGCCAGCACCGGAGGGTGGCGCGCCGTTCACCGCTTCTATACCCCTGCTGTAATAGGGCGGTGTCCCGGGCACATAAAGGACATCAGACAAGTAGCTTTGGTCAGTCCCATCACTGAGCACTGCAGCCTTCTCCCACAATCCGCTTTGAGCTGACCCCGAAGTACCATAAACTTCTCGGATAGATCAATTTGAGCTGCAACGATGGTCAACGCGAACTCCGGCACCCAAACTCGTGTCTCTTCCTCGAAGCGCGACAAGGTGCGCGAAGGGTTAGAGAAGCTGCGTGTCCGCCTTCTTGACCTTACCAGCCGAAACAAACTCATCAGTTTTCGCCACGGCGCTTCAACGGTCCGAATCGTGAATGCGGACCTGGATGAGCTATACCGCCGTTTGACGGCTGGGGAGAAACTGGCCTTTCAGTATGTTCCCGAGCCGACGCGGGAGGAAATTCAAGAGCGGGGTGAGAAGCCGAACCCTCGTCAATATGCAGAAGAACTCGGCTGGTCGGTAAGTTTTGACCTTGCGGTCGGTAAAGGACGGGCAGATGTTCTTTGCGCTCTGCATTACAAAGAGGATTTTGAAACTCTCGTTCGGAAGGTTGCGACCACGGCCAAAACAGCCCTCGACGAATCGGGCACAAACCTTCTCCATCTCGTTTTCGGATTTTTGGAATGGCGAGAATCTGACGATTCGACCCAGGTGCGGCATGCTCCGCTCCTGGTAGTACCGGTTCGCCTTCTACTTCCCAGAGCAGCTCAGGCCGACAGAGCGATTCAGATCTACTACGACGATGGTGACGCGCTGATGGCGAACCTGTCTTTGGTAGAGAAGATGAGGCGGGATTTCGGAATCGATATCCCAACCCTTAATGAGGGCGAAGCACCAGCTCACTACTACGCTCGCGTCCAGCAGGCTGTTGAACATAAACGCGATTGGCGCATTTGCAGGCAGGTATCTGTCGGACTCCTTAGTTTCGCGAAGCTCCTCATGTACCTCGATCTCGACATGGAGCGTTGGCCGTCATTAGGTGAACATGATCGTCTCGTCGAAATGTTCGCTTCTGATCGCACCGAAGGAATGTCTTTTGCAACGGAGTACGAACTCGACGACGAGGTGAAGAGGGTTGCCCTCCCGAACCTCATCTGTGATGCCGACAGTTCGCAGCACAGCGCACTTGTCGACGCGATACACGGCAAGAATCTGGTGATAGAGGGGCCGCCCGGAACGGGTAAATCCCAGACGATCACGAACCTGATCGCCGCGTTTTTGGCCAAAGGAAAAAGAGTCTTGTTCGTCGCGGAAAAAATGGCCGCGCTCGACGTTGTGAAACGAAGACTCGACCAAGCGCATCTCGGCGACTTCTGCTTAGAACTACATAGCCACAAAACGAACAAAGTCGCGTTGCTGAAATCAATCGAGCGTAGGATCTCCGCGCACCAGAGCTTTAGCGAGCCGAGTACTTTGGCAAACCGCCAATCCATGCTCGACAACCATCGCGGCGAACTTATGCGCTATGTGAAATTGCTAAACCGGCCCTACGCGGGGATTGCGCGGAGCCCTTTCGAAATTATCTGGGCGCGTGATTCTGTCCAACGAACGATCAACAATTCAACGATTGAGCCAACAGGTGTCGCCTTCCCGAATAGCGAGGCATGGACGGCTGTCGAGTTTGAGCAACGCAAAGATGCGGTCTCCATCTACCAGGCACACGTCGAACGGTATATCGCGGCTGGCGGAAGTACCGTGAGGGAGAGTAATTCGTGGGCATGGCTTCCGAACCATGATCTCGACCTGTTCTCTCAAGAAGAGCTGCCGAAACGGCTGCAGACTCTTCGCGGTCTCTGTCAACGGCAGTTGGAGCTTGTAGAAGTGTTCGATCGGAGGTTTGGAGGTATCAGCAACCATCCGGGAGCATGGTTACGGGATCTGACCGGTTGGCTCGAATCGCTGCCCATTTCCTCAAAGATCACTCACTCACCACTTTTTGAAAATCTCAAGGAACCTTCTTCACGTGATTCAGCCATAGAGTTTTGCGAGTCTGTCGAGACATACACTACCGCGAAGGCGGCCCTTCCTCAATGCGATCAGTTGCTTGATACAGATGCTGCGGAACTCATTGAACTTAACTGCGAGAAAGCGAAGGCTCACGGCTATACGAGCTTCACGCTCACGTCTCTGCGTGCCGTCATCTCGCTTGTGCAAAGCGCACGACAACAAAGCATCGTGGCAGAACGCGCTATCGAAGAGTTTTCGCAAATGCTTGGTGTTGCCGGCGAATTTTCGTTTCAGTGCTTGAGCGATATCACCCAAGCACGCGTACTGATTCTGGAAACGCCGGTTGACGTCCTGCATCTCCGCGGCCCCGCTTGCGAGCAAGAGGGCTTACTACCACGCTTGCGGAAAGCGAGGGCTGAAGCGTTGGAACTGCTTGGTCGATGCAGCCAGCTCGCGTCTACGCTGGACTTTGGAACCTCCCATTCGATTTCAGACCTGGGGAGCGCGGCATCCATCCTCAACTCGACTCCGTGGTTCTTACGGTGGTTTAGCCCTAGCTATCGAAGAGCGAAAGGGATTTTTCAATCCGTAGCCAGAAGCCACGAGAAGTGCAGCAATCACCAAATGAGTGACGATCTGCGACGTATTGTGGAACTGAGGCGGAGTACAGATCGCTTCTCAGATCGCTACCGCGGATTGGTCACGGAGGACTATCGCGGAATCCAAACCGAGTGGGATGCTCTCATTCGGTTGGCTGAGTGGTACGAAAACCTTGCTGTCCGCCTAGCAGAACACTCACGAATTGCGCGGGAGATTCGCCAAAGTCTTCTTACGCTCCCAGCCACACGTCTCAAGAGCGCGATCGTATCCGTAAGCAGTGGCGCGGCAGAAGGACCAAATCTCCAATCACTTGTTCACTCGCTAGAAAAGCTCCATTCTCTACTGCCGTGGATTCAATTTGATCGTCAATCGACTCCGATCGATGAGTTCTTGCAGCAAGCCGGCGAATCGGCAATGGTTGGCAAGAATGTCTTGGAGGCGGTACTCGTTCTTGGTGTTTCTGATGCGACCTCTGACAGAGACCTGAATGCCTGGATCACCGAAACGCGGCGACTTCGGGAAGTCCGTACCTCACTCCAAATGGCCAAGAGGCCTGCCGAACTCCTCGGGCCGGCTTTTCAAGGGTGCGAAAGCGACACCAATCAAATTCGTAGTGCAGTGGATTTCGTCTCAAAGGTCGATGGAAGTTGTCTGCCCGAAGAATTGAAGGGGTGGCTGTTGTGTTCTGACTATGAAGCACGTGCAGAATTCCTTCGATCCTGGTTGACAGACTTCGCGACAAACTCGGATGCCCTTAGGGGAGCGGAACTTTCGGTATCCGAACTTTTGTCCAAAGAGCTGCCGTTTGCCAAGCGCACTTCGGAAGAATCTTTGAAGAAAGCAATCACGGCACTACAGGCGTGTTTGGACGACGCAAAGCTACTGCCGATGTGGATCGATGTCCGCCATGCTGCAGACCGGCTACAAACAGATGGACTGCAGTACCTTGTAGAGTCGATCGGGGCTGGTCGCTTAGAACCGTCGCATCTCCGCGGCGCGTTCGAATTCCTGTTCTACGATTCCCTGATTCGTCAGCTCTTCAATGAGAACCCGGAGTTGTGGAGGATCACAGGCATAAGCCACGAAGAAACCCGTCGGAAGTTTGCCGAGCTTGATAAGGCAGTCATAGAACTCACACAGCTCGAAGTCGCTTACAAAGCTAGTAAGACGCCAGTTCCTCGCGGAGAACGCGGCAAGGCAAAAGAGACCACTGAATATGCGCTCCTCCAACATGAGATCGGAAAGCAGCGCGCGCACATTCCAATTCGTCAACTTTTGCTACGCGCGGGATTATCTGTCCAGGCGCTAAAGCCTTGTTTCATGATGAGCCCGCTCTCGGTGGCGCAATTCCTCGAACCGGGTCATCTCAAATTCGACCTGGTCGTCATGGATGAGGCTTCTCAGTTGCGGCCAGAAGACGCTCTGGGTGCGATTGCAAGAGGCGCTCAACTGGTCGTTGTGGGAGATCCGAAACAGCTTCCTCCGACCTCCTTTTTTCAACGCACGATTTCGGAAGAAGATGAACCAGAAGAACAGACGATGGTTGCAGAAAACGACAGCATATTGGATATTTCGCTGGGCCTCTATCAGCCAGTCAGGAGGCTCCGGTGGCACTATCGATCACAACATCACAGCCTAATCGCTTATTCGAATGAGGCGTTTTACGACAACGATCTCGTCGTATTCCCATCAGCCTATCAAGAACATCCCGACCTCGGCGTGAAGTTCGTCGGCGTGAGCGGTGTTCTTCAGAATCGCGTGAACTCTGTCGAGGCCCAGCAGGTCGTCGAAGCAATTCTGAATCACATTGTGGCGCACCCTACTGAGTCGCTCGGCGTAGTCACGATGAACTTTGATCAGCGCGAATTGATTGAAGAGATGCTATACGGGCGCATTGCAAATGATTCGTATGCGAGTAGCTGGATTGAAGAACGCGAGAGCAGCGCAGAGCCTTTCTTCATTAAAAATCTTGAGAACGTCCAAGGTGATGAACGGGATGTGATCTTTATTTCGGTCACGTATGGCAAGGATGCGCAAGGAAACTTGTTCCAACGTTTCGCCGGCGTCAATACTGCTAGCGGACATCGTCGTTTGAACGTTATGGTGACGCGCTCCAAGAGGCGAACGGTTGTCTTCTCTTCGATCGATGGAGACGACATCAAGGTCACAGGAGCGACTCCGTGGGGTGTTCGCGCTCTGAAGGGATATCTCGACTTTGCGAAGAGAGGCATTTCGGCACAGCCAGAAATTTCGCCGGGTGCGGAGCCATCCAACGAACACGAAGCGGCGATTGGGTACTTCCTTAAGAACCATGGTTACGACGTCGTTCCACAAGTGGGAATCAGTGGATACTTCATCGATTTAGCGGTACGGCATCCTCATAAGTCAGGAGCTTTTCTACTCGGCATCGAATTCGACGGCAAGAGCTATCACTCTGGTCGTTCTGTGCGAGATCGGGATCGCCTTGTCAGATGACGTTGGAGCGTCAAGGCTGGAAGATCCACCGCATCTGGTCAACTGATTGGTTCAAGAACCGGATGGCTGAGGAAGAGCGTTTGCTAGGCAGAGTGCGTGATCTTGCGTTGATCCCTTAGCCATTCGCTACTTCCGAAACCGCCTACTAGGACCCTGAGAGCGAACAGAGTGCCAAGTGTCGAACGACAGCTCGCCTGCTCGAATAGAGGTTTTCGTTAGACCGAACTGCTGGTAAAACCAAGCGAGCGTGTGCAATAGTAAGAGCCCCGATTACGGTTTCATTCGCGCAAACCCTGCTGCTATCTGCCTGTGGAGGATGGCATCTCAAGTCCTAGCTAGGTTCTTAAGTGTTTACGGTGCGAAGACGTTCGCTATTTCTTTCATGGGTCGAGCAAGGAGCACAATGGAAGGATGAGGATCGAGGATTTGGCGGACTTTCCCGCCTTACAACAAATCGAAAAAGCTCTTTGGAAACAGGGGAAGACCCGCGGTGCCGCGGTGCTTGTCGGTGCGGGCTTCAGCAGAAATGCAGAACTCAGCCATGGTGGCGCTATGCTCCCGCCCCTCTGGAGCGACTTTGCCCGCGCGATGGAGGAACGCCTCGATCATAAAGAGGTCCGGATGCGCGATCCGCTCCGCACTGCAGAGGAGTTTCGCGCTGTTCTTGGACAATCGGCATTGGAGGGGCTGATCCGCGAATTGGTTCCGGACGATCAATGGACGCCTGGTACATTGCACAAGGAGCTTGTCGCCCTTCCTTGGGTCGATATTCTCACGACCAATTGGGACACGTTGCTCGAAAGAACTGCGGCAACTACCCTCGGCCAGACCTACGAGACCGTTCGCTGTTTAGAAGACATCGCGACAACAAGACAACCGCGCATCGTAAAACTTCACGGCAGTCTTCCCTCAAACCGGCCATTCATCCTATCGGAGGAGGACTACAGGACCTATCCAAAACAGTTCGCACCATTTGTAAACCTTGTGCAGCAGGTGCTTCTGGAAAACGAATTGTGCCTGCTTGGATTTTCCGGAGATGATCCTAACTTTCTCCAGTGGTCCGGTTGGGTCCGTGATCAGCTCGGTGTCTCTGCACGCCGGATTTATCTCGTCGGTGCCCTCAACCTCGGCACAGCTCAGAGACGCCTGCTGGAACAACGAAACGTCTCGCCTATTGATCTCAGTCCGCTTGTCGCACAGGTGGAACCCTCTCACCGGCATCGCGCGGCAACGGAGCTGTTTCTGGAGAGACTACGTTCGCACAGACCAAAACCAGAGTGGGAGTGGAATTGCCATCACAAAACATCCTCTTCCGCACTGAACTGGCAGGCGGACACTCTTCAAGTGGCTACGGCCTTAAGCAGCTTAGCTAGGGAGTGGGCTGAAGCGCGGGGGGCCTATCCGGGCTGGGCGATCTGCCCGCCAGACCTACGGCGCGAACTGAAGATGGACACGGTCCACGCTCTTCAAAACAGGGCCGCTCTTGCCGCGATGTCCCCAGCCGACCGCGCGAAACTCTGTTATGAGACCGCTTGGCGCTTGGATATGGCGCTCCTACCGGTGGGAACATGGGAAACAGAATTGGCCGAAGCAGTTGAAGATGCTTCATCGTGGGGAGATGCGAAACAACGAAACTTTGTGATCACTCTTCTTCTGCGTAATGCGAGAGAGGACCGGAACGCGACTTCGTTCGAGAAGTGGGCGACAGAGTTGGAGCGGCAAACAACTTCCGATCCTGAAGTCTTATCCTGGCTGACCTATGAGCGTTGCCTTTGGGATCGGGATGTTCTCGATTTTAAGGAGCTGGAAAAACGAACTCCGACACTGAACGGCACCGACCCCCTGTGGGGTCTTCGCCGTGCAGCACTGTATTCGTATCTTGGAAACTTCAACGCAGCACGTGCCGATGTTGAACGAGTGATTTCACAAACAAGATCTCTCTTCTTGAGAAACCGAAATTCCATATGGGCGCTTTCTCGGTTTGCTTGGGCTCACTTCTGTGCGGGCTCGCTAAGAACATGGGACGAACCCGAGCCGCGCAATGAGGAAGTCACATCTCTCAAGCTGAGGATTCATGAGGCACAGTGCGAACCGTGGGACACTATCTCCGATTTCGACCGCGAGATCGAAGAAAGTCTGCGCAGGCACCAGGAAGCAAACCGATCCATCGAGGCTCGTTTCGAACCCGGCACCTATCACGACGCACAGAAAACACTTCGCTTCGGGAACTCGCCGGGGCTCGTGAATTACGAGTTGGATAGACTTTCCGATTCGGCAGGCATTCCCTTACGCACGAAAAGCACGCTGATCCTAAGCCAACGAATGGAGCGGGCCGAGTCTCTGGCCGCTCATGAAGGCGAGGCAGACTACCTGCGCACATTGCGGATCGTGCAAACGGATCAGCCTGCCGCGCTTGAAAGGAGATTTGGGCGGATCGAGGTGGCGAAACTGCCGGCAGACCGACTGGCTTTTTTGAAAAGCACGCTGACGCAGGCGTTGGACTATGCGGTAGAGCAACTGACGAAGCGGCAAGGGTGGCTCGATCAATTCTGGAGTCATCGTGCCAGCGTATATCTTGAGATTCTGTCGCGGCTACTGGTACGTTCTGAACCTTCAGAAGCACTGGAATGGTTTCACAAAGGACTCGCATTCAGCAGAGATGTGCGGTGGCATCATCGGGAGTTGTTTGAAGCCCTCGGGCATCTTTTGGAGAGAACGCTCTCTGCCATTCCTGTTCTCGACCGCACTGCATTATTGCCAGATATGCTGGACTTCCAACTGCCCAATGAGATCGGGTTAGCCCCTCCTCATATTCAATCGGACTGGCCAACCGCTTCAGATTGGTTAGATGCTTCTCTTATGAAGAGGCCAATGCCCGATGATCGTATCTCGCAGCGTATTGCGTCCCTCATTGAGATGGCACGAGTAGGAGATTCAGAGACTCGAAAGAGAGCTGTCTACTGGCTCATGCAACTGCACATTCGTGGGGTACTAACCGCAAGTGAAAGCAAAGAGTTTGGTGAGGCGCTTTGGTCGCGACGTCCGTCCGAAGTCGAATTTCCATCCGATACGAATTTGCGTGTCCATATGTTCCTCCTGCTGCCGACGCCTGACGGCTTGAACGCACGCGACCTCTTCAAGCAACGGAATCACACTGGTTCTTCGGCCGGCTACATGATTTCTGTGGCTGGAGCCACCCATGCGCGACCGGATGGACGTCGGTACGAACTTTTTGAATCTTCCGAGGCGCTTTCCTGGCTCGAGAAATTCGTTGATTGGCGACCTGAGGAAGCTCCTGCTATCGATTTCGGTCAAATTGGCGCGGAGAATGAGCTTGGGCAGCGATCTTTGGGAGCAGCGATTGCGAATGCGGTCCTACCGCTGCTTTCCCCTGGCGAATTGTCGTCTGAGCTGGCGGGTCGAATCTTTGATCGCGAGAACGATACCCCGTCCGTCGTTCTCGCATACTCCGAAATCGTACGCCTTCTTCCTTCCGAAGAAGAGCGCGCGATCAAAGGAACGATTCGCGCGATGGTCAGTCGTCAAAACAGTACCGCTTGGGCGGGGTTCAATGCGCTTTTTCGATGGCTGCGGAGATCGCAGACCGATGAGGCCGTGACCATTCCACGGCGGCTAATTGATGCGACTGTCTCGGTAGTTGAGACACGCCGTGAACCAGGACTGGTACACGCTCTAAATATGGCGGGACATCTTCTGGAAGCCGGTCTTCTCAATGTGGATGATATGAATCGACTCGCCAGTGCATTAGGTGTGCTTTATATTGAAATCGCCTACAGCACCTTTGATGGGAATCGAGACAGTGAGAATACGATGTGGACCGTGGTTCGGGCGAAATCAGCTCGCTTGGCGGGATTCTTGAAGGAAAAGGGACTTGCCTCCAACGATCTCGATGGCTGGATACAAGACGCACCAACCGATCCGATGCCAGAGGTTCGCTTCGCGCTAGGATCGCCATTCGAGTAAATCGATCAGCGACGACAAATTACCGTCCACGGCTGAATGCCTCCAGGGCAATCTCCGGTACAGGGACGGAAACCATCTCCGGTTGCACTCCCGGAGCGGGAACTTCGAGTCCAGGTAGGGCCTTTTCCTGCGCGATGGCTTGGCCGTCGGGGATATAGAAGCTGAGGTCGCGGGTTTGGCCGGAGAGCCGCGCAAAGCCATCCTGCATCTGAGCGATTTGCGCCGCGTCGCCACTCACGATGACACGCTCGACGCCGCGTTGTGGCACGTGGTCGGAAGTGTAGCCGTAGTCGATATGACGAGCCTGTTCTTCGGAAAACGCAATGGACTTTCCCTGATCGCTGCGAACAATAAGCGCGCGGTCTTCCGCAATATGTTCGACTGAGGCAAAGTCACCCTTGCGGATACTAAACTCGTGGGCCGTGGCGGTGAAACGGATGCGCTCACCTTCAGAGACATCGCGTATCTCTTCCCGGAAGACATGAGCCTGGTTAGTCAAGCTTCTCGCCAGCGCAGGATTGTAGCTGGCTTCACTTCCATCGAGTGAGCGCACGGTGAGCCGGTTGGCTCTCGCATCTACAGAGAGGACTGTAACGGTGCTGTTGTCCGCGATGCCGAGTTCGGTACTGCCTACCTTGTAACGAACCTGATCGCCAGCGGTGTAGTTGGCCGCGAGACGAGGATTGCCAAAGCGTTGTTCGACCCACACGGGAAGCTGATGGCTGTCTGTGGAGAGCCGTCCCTGGTGGCGCAGTTCATCGCGGATAAGCTGCGTCAGCTCCTTGCGTTCGCTGGCATCCAGCGCGACAACCACAGCACGATCCTGCTGTGAAGCATAAGCCAGTGCGACAGCGGCTAAGCGATGTTCTGCGCTGGCGTACTCATGGACACGTCCGTCCTGCTGGAGGATGGTCGTAGCTGTGGCGGCATCATTCTCGCGGAAAGCGGAGACGGCACGCTCCACCTCACTCTTGTTCGGAGGTTGAGCGAGGTCGATAGCTGCTGTCTTTGAGATATCGGTGGCGAGACGTTTGCCCAGACGCGCAGTGTCATTCGTATAAATGTGCGCGTCGTGCGAGGCACGTGAGATGGCAACATATGCCAGCCGTGTGTTCACCAGGCCGCGCGGCCCCTCGGTATCGAAGTGAGCCACCACACGCTCTGAAGTAAGGCCCTGCGAGCTATGCGAGGTCACGGCATAGCCATGGTCGAACAGCCTAATTTTTTCGGTATCGAATGTCAGCGTGCGTTTTTCCTTGCCATCCATTTGCACCGTCATCTTTCCGTCGTCGATACGTTCAATCGTGGCAAGATCGCGGTTGGCAATATTCAATTCCTTCAGCGACGCGGTGAACTGTATGCGGTCGCCAGTAGCGAATTCGCGCTCCTGTTCGCGGAAGACATTCACACCTCGTAGGCGTCGCGGATCATAGGCTACAACCTGTCCATCAGCACGCTCGACCGTCAATAGATTTGCCTTGGCATCGACAGCCTTGACCGTAGTAAAGCTGCCGCGCTCGATGCCTAGTTCCTTGCTTCCGGTGTTGTACTGAACCATGTCGCCGATGCTGTACCGCGCCGCCCAGGTACGGTCGGCTCCGGTCATGTCAGAACGATGC
>Ga0207705_10002701_pt1 | contig 13578 bp, 13 predicted proteins | sample KBSC13metaG_FD_184314 | JGI IMG/M metagenome (GOLD analysis project Ga0207705, IMG submission 184314) | Corn rhizosphere microbial communities from Kellogg Biological Station, Michigan, USA - KBS C1-3 metaG (SPAdes) (version 2) | ecosystem: Host-associated > Plants > Roots > Rhizosphere > Soil ...
AGCGACCCGAAAAAGGTGCTCGACAGCGTGATGGAGCGCGAAAGCACCCGCACCACCGGCATCGGCAACGGATTGGCCATCCCGCACGGCAAGAGCAACGGCACGGACCACCTTGTGATGGCCATCGCCAAGCCCGAGACCCCGATCGATTTCCACAGCATCGATGGCCGCCCGGTTACGATCATTTGGATGCTCGTCAGCCCGCCGGACCAGAGCGGCGTGCACATCAAGGCCCTTGCCGCGATCAGCCGGCAGATGACCAGCGACAAGTTCCGCTTCGCGATCAACAACGCCCAGACGGCCGAAGAGCTTTTCGACATCATCCAGAAGCACGAAGCAGTGGCGTGAGCGAAAACGCGGTGCCGCGCTTTTGAGACTTCGCGTATTCACAAACTGATTTCAGAAGCGTAGTTGCGCGCGAAATTGGGTTTGTTTTTTCGAAACACGTTGTCGCGCCTCTCCCTCCTTTTGGCGATGCCGCGAAGCGGCGAGATTCTAAGCCTCTCCCTGTGGGAGAGGTTTGGCGAGGGCATGCCGAAGCGATAGCGTCGAGGCGTCTCACCGTTTCGCGGAGGCGGGAGACCCCGCTTCTCACAACGCTAGAAACCGCTCAATCGTCCTCCGTTTCAGCCTGCCCTCACCTAGCCTCTCCCTGTGGGAGAGTGACCGGATGGGCGTCCGCGAGTCTGCCGACGCTCCGAAAATCCTACCGCCGCCGTTTCCCACTGTCGGCCGAAAAATCGGCCCGTTTGCCGTTCAAAGCGACTTCACTTCTTAAGCCGCCTGCCGGCAAGGCCGACGATGAATGGATGTTCGCCCTTGCGCTCCCCTCCCGCTCTCCCGCCGCCCGGCGCGCCGTCGAGCCCGTTGCCGCGCGGGGGCTGACGCTGGTCGAGGTCGTGCTGACGATGGCCATCATCGCCATTATCTCCGCCATCGCCGTGCCGCGGTACGCCGGCGCGGCGTCGCGGTACCGGGTCGAGGCGGCGTGCCGGCGGATCGTTTACGACCTGCAGACCGCCCAGACCCGCGCCGTCGCCACCAGTACCGCCATCACCGTTTCCTTCGACACCCTCGCCGCCGCCTACACCGCCAGCTATCCCGATCCCGAACAGCCGGCGAAGAATTACACCGTCGACCTCACCCGCGATCCGTACGCCGCCCAGATCGTCTCGGCCGTCTTCGGCAACGCCAACTCGTTCACCTTCAACGGCTACGGCCTGCCGTCGGCGGGCGGAACGGTTGTCGTCAAATCCGGCACCTCCACCGGCACGCTCACGATCGATCCCGATACCGGCGCCGTCACCTACACGCTCCAGTGAACCGCTGCCCCGCCCATCTTCGCCCCCCACACCGCCGCGGCGTGACGCTGGTGGAGGTGGTGATCAGCATGGTCATCCTGGCGATCCTGATGCTGGCGATGAACGGCGTGATCATGCTCGCCGCCAAGGCCACGCCCGACGGCAAGAGCCGCTCGTCGAACCTCGTACAGACGAGCAAGGCCGTCGAAACGCTGTCGGCCGACGTGCGCTTCGCCACGGGCGTCATCAGCCTTACCGCCACCAGTGTCGAACTGAAGATTCCCGATATGGACGGCAACGGCATGCCCGACCGGGTGAAATATTCCTGGACCGGCGTGGCCGGCGATCCACTGCTGCGCCAGTACGCCCGCGGCGACACCGCGACCAATTCCTACACCTACGGCGCCGCCGTCGCCGTCGCGGGCGGCGTGAAAGAATTCTCGCTCGTGGCCGACAAACGCGCCGTGCGGGCGGCGCAGACGTATTCGACCGGCGCCGAACAGCTCTTCGGATCGAACTGGGGCGCCCTGCTGCTCGGAAGCGCCGGCATCAGCAGTTCCAACCTGGTCGGCCAATACGTCAAGCCGTCGCTTCCGTCGAACGCGGTGTCGTGGCAGATCACGCGGGTGTTTTTTCAGGCCAGGACCGACGGAGCGGCCGTGGGCCAGACGAACATCGTCATTTCGCCGGCCACCTCGGCCAACCTGCCTAGCGGCACGCTCGATTCGTGCCCGATGCCCGAAAACCTGCTCACGTCCTCATTCGCCACCTACGTCGCCACCTTCTCGGGCAACAAGGCGCTCTCACCCAACCAGGGGGCGTGCGTCGTCTTCCAATGGGTGTCGGACACCAAATCCTGTGACATCATCTATCAGACCGGCCTGAGCGCGCTGCTCGGCTTTAACGAGGTCACCTCCGGCAACGGCGGATCGACTTGGTCGTCGTCGCTCACGGGGTCGCTCAACTGTGCCATCTACGGCACCGTCACCACGCCCGATCCGGTGGCTTATCTGTATTACTACACGGGGATGCGCGTCGTGCTGCGCACCAGCAGCGATTCCACCTGCCGTATTGCCACGACGGTGCGCATGCTCAACGAACCACAGGTGAGCGGATGAACGTCCGGCGCCGCACTCGCTTAACCGCCTCGGCCGACGGCTTCACGCTCGTCGAAGCGGTGCTCTGCGTGCTGCTGGTGGCCGTCGCCGCGGCGACGGCGATGACGGTCGTGCGGGAATCGGCGAAGATTCAGTTCCGCACCAGCGAACTATCGACCGCCCGCCTGCTCGCCGACGGACTGATGGCCGACATCACGTCGCTGGCGTACCAGGATCCGGTCTACATCACCGTCAACCCCGGCACCGAGTCCGGCGAAACCTCGAGCTCGAAAACCAACTACGACGACGTCGATGATTACAACGGCTGGAACGAATCGCCCCCCAAGGACCGCGACGGCAACACCCTCAGCGGCTACACCGGCTGGAAACGCACCGCCACGGTCGAATGGGTCAGCCCGACGGCCCCCGCCGGCACGGCGTCGAGCTCGGAAACGGGGCTGAAACGCATCACCGTGAACGTCTATCACAATAACGTGCTGGTCCTGACGCGCGTGGCGCTGCGCGCGAACGTGCCGCTGATGAACGGGTGACGCATGATGCAGGCCGGAGATTTACGATTTTTACCCCTCCCCCTCCGGGGGAGGTTGGGTGGGGGCGGCGGAGCGTCCGAAGGCAATCGATCGCGTTTTCACGCTTCCCGCCCCCACCTGACCTCCCCCCGAGGGGGAGGGATAAGAAAGATCCGCCGCCGCGGCGCGGCGTATTTTGCGATGCTGTCGCTGTGCCTGCTGGTGGGCATTCTGTGCGTCGGCGGCGTGATGGCATGGCGGGCGCAGCTGCGCAGCGTCAACCTCGACAACGATTCGGCCGACGCGCGGGCGTACGCGATGGCCGCCATCGAAATGGGCCGGCTGGCGATCAGCCAGGACGACAACTGGCGGGTCACGCACAAGAACGACGCCGGCAACAACTGGTTCACCGCCCGGGCGATCGGCCGCGGGACGTGCGACTTGAACGTGACGAATCCCCTCGGCGCCCTCGATAATGCCGCGGCCGACCCGGTCGTGATGACCGGCACCGGGTACGCCGGCAACGCCAGGCAGGTCGTCACCGTCACGCTGCTGGCGACGACGACGCCGTACACGTGCCTGAACAACGCCCTCACGTCTGGCTCCACGATCGCGTTCGGCAGCACCACCGTCAGCCCCAGCGGCTGCAGCATCGGCAGCAACGGCAACGTGTCGGCCAGCAACGGCGTGATCTACCCCGGCGTCACCGCCGTCGGCACGATCAGCGGCAATAACTTCCAAGGCGTCGTCACCCCGCAGGCCGCCGCCCAGACGCTGCCGGATTCGACCAAGGTGTTCGATTACTACAAGAGCAACGGCACGCAAATCCCCGTCGGCCAGCTTCCGACGACCAGCGGCAACCCGTCGCTGACCAACATCGTGCTCAGCCCAACGTCGAACCCGTACGGCCCGGCAAACCCGAAGGGGATCTACTACATTCAGTGCGGCAACAAGCCGATCGTCATCACCCAGTGCCGCATCGTCGGCACGGTGGTACTGCTCAGCAGCGCCGGCCTGACGATCCAGAACCAGGTGGTGTGGGATCCGGCCGTCCCCGATTACCCCTGCGCGCTGGTCCAGGGCAGCGTGACGCTCAACTGCGACAACAGCCAGTTAAAAGATGACGGCGGCAAAGGGTATAACTACAACCCGCCCGACGCGCCGTACCCGTATCCCGGCGGCACATCGGATACCACCTACAACTCGGCTTTTTCATCGTCCATCTCCGGCCTGCTGTACGCGACCGGCAACTTGACGGTAACCAAAGCGCCCACGGTCGGAATGATCACGGTCGCCGGCACGAGCACGCACAATGCCGATCTGACGCTGACGTACGACCCGACGATCCTGATCAACCCGCCGCCGGGCTTTGCCACGTACACGATGGTGCCGTCGCCGCAGTCGTACGGGCGGGTGACGCAGTAGAAGGCTGAAACCGTGTGATCGCGGGTCGCCCCTGTTAATCACCGCCGCGGGGGCGGGGGTGTAACGGCATATTTCGACGGCAGCGCCGCGAGCTCCGGATATTTGCGGATCAGATCGACTACCGGCGCCAGCGCCGTCGCGTCGGAGAAAGCCCGCGCGGCTTCGTCGGCGTGGCCGAGGCGATCGTGGGCCGCGGCGATCAGTGCCAGGGCTTCGGCGTACCGGTGGCCGAGGCCGCGGCGGAGGGCGTCGCGCTCGACTTCGAAGGACGCCAGTGCGTCGTCCGGGTGGCCGGTCTTCACGTCGCGGTAGAGCTCAACGAGGCGCACGCCCGCGTACAGGCGCGTGCCGTGCTCGGTCAGGCCGGCGGCCGGCTCGAGGTCGGCCAGCGGCACCATGGCGGGCTCGGGCGCGGGCTCGGCGGCTTCGTCCTCGTTCTCGAAATCCGCCGGCGGCTTCGGCTGGGGCGGCGGCAGGTCGGCCGGACGTTTTAGGCGCTGGCGCAGATCGGTAATCGCCCGGTCGGCGTCGAATAACCGGTCGGCCCGCAGCATCGCCATCGCCCGGGCGACGCGGACGACGTCGGCCCCCGGGCCGCCGAGGTGTTCGCGGTCGAGCAGTTCGTCATACAGTTGCAGGGCCTCGTCCTGCCGGTCGCTGCGGGCGAGCGCGGTGGCCAACAGGATCAGCGCCCGCAGCCGGCCTTCCGCGGTTCGCATCGGGCGCGAAAGCATTGCGATCAGCCCGCCCAACGCCGCGGCGATCTGCTTCAGGGCCAGGTTGTCTTCGAATTGCGATAACGTCTGCCGCTCGCGCGCGGCGCCCCCGGCGGCGGCGCGGACGACGAAGGAGATGGCGACCGTCACCCCGATGGCGAGCAGCGAGATCAACGTCTGCTCGCCGGCCGGCAGCCGGACGGCGGCGGCGGCGAAAACGCACATCCACGCCACCGGCACGAGCAGCCCGATCCGCCGCGAACCCGCGGACGGACGGCTCTGTTCCAGCAGCGCCCCCACGTCCAGGGCCGGTGGCGGGGGCGGCGGGGTTGGCAAGGTCGTGTGAATAATGCTTCCCGTTGTTGGACTTCTAGCGAACGCCCGGCTTATCATCCGCCCCTATAGCCATTTCGAGCGGCCGGGAACCGCCCGCAATCTGTAGGAGAACGTTATGCAATTGATCGAAGCGGTGATTAAGCCGCAGCGTCTGGACGATGTCAAAAACGCCCTCGGCGAAGTAGGCATCTTGGGAGCCACGGCCAGCGAAGTCAAAGGCTTCGGCCGCCAGGCCGGGCACACCGAGCGGTACCGCGGCGCGAAAATGGACATCGGCTTCGTGCCGAAGATCCTGCTCAGCGTGGCCGTGAAGGAAAGCGAAGTGCAGCTGGCGATCGACGCCATCATCAAGGCCGCCCGCACCGGCGAAGTCGGCGATGGGAAGATCTTCGTCACCCCGCTGACGACGGTTGTCCGCATCCGCACCGGCGAAAAGGACGAGTCGGCCCTGTAGGGCGTCCGTCCGAATCATCCGAAGCGATACAAAAGCCATCCGCAGGAGCGGGTGGCTTTTTTTTTCCCTTTTTGTTCATTGATCGAATCGGAAACGGGAATGATGCGGCAGATTTTCCTCTTTCCAATCCGGGGCATTTGGTGAAGATTTGCGGTCGACCGGTTTCAGCCGGCCCGACCGCATAGAATTGGGTTACACCCCCACCTTCCAAGGAGCAGACGCAATGTCCCTCAAATCCCTTATCGCCACCGGCACCAAACTCTGGCTCGATTCGATCGACCCGGACCTGGTGCGCAAAAACTACGCCGCCGGCGCCGTCGGCGCGACGAGCAACCCGATCATCGTCAGCGACCTGATCAAGACCGGCCGATTCGACGACCAGATGAGCGAGCTGTTCGAGAAAGGCCTGAGCGATCACGACGTCGCCTGGGCGATGAATAACAAGCTCGTCAGCGAGGCACAGGAAGTGTTCAAGCCGGTCTACGACAAGACCAAGGGCAACACGGGTTTCGTGAGCTTCGAGCTCGATCCGCTCCTGGAAGACATCGATAAGCCGATCCCGCACGCCGAGCGCGTGAAGCGATACATCGAACTCGGCAAGCACTACGGCCTCGCGAGCGGGGGCGTCGGCAACGTCGAAAACCGCATGATCAAGGTCCCCGCCACCCCGGCCGGCCTTGAAGCGCTCGAACCGCTGGCGGCCGCGGGGGTGAAGCTCAATGTGACGCTGATCTTCTCCGAACGGCAGTACAAGATCGCCCGCGAGAACATCTGGCGCGGCGCCCAGAAGCTGGCCGACAAGAGCCACTTCAAGAGCGTCTACTCGATCTTCGTCAGCCGCGTTGACGTGTACACCGAGAAGCACGTGCCGTCGCTGAGCAAGGAAGCGCAGGGCCTGGTCGGCATCGTGAACGTGAAGCGTTTGTGGGCCGACAACCAGCGCTGGTGGAAGGATAAAAATTTGCCCCTGGAGCAGGAAATCGTCTTCGCCAGCACCGGCGTAAAGAAGAAGGAAGACCCCGCCGACAAGTACGTCGCCGCCCTGGCCGGCAGCGACATCCAGACCAACCCGCCGGCGACGAATGACGCGGTCGAGAAGCTGAACAAGACCTACACCAAGCAGGTCGACAAGCTGCCACCGCAGGCGATCCTCGATGAGATCGATCAGAAGGTCGACCAGCAGAAGCTGGAAGAAACGCTGATGCAGGAAGGCCTGGAGAAGTTCGCCACCCCGCAGAAGGGTCTGATCCAGACGATCAAGGAGAAGCGCGCCAGCCTCGTCGGCGCGAAGTAACGCCGCGGCGGCGACAAAGGTCGGTACAATTATCGCTCCATGTGGAGGATTAATTGAAATTCCGAACCGGCGTTGCTTGCCTCGGCATGGTCTTATTTTTCACGACCTTCGGGCGCGCCGGCCGGCCGGCGCGCCCGCCTGTTTATGACGGCCCCGCCCTGCCGACGCCGCCACAGCAACACGCGGCGTGGGAGCGGCCGAAGACGAAACTTCCCGAGGCACTTCTCAACGCAACCGCCGACCTGTTCGACCAAGGCGTGGCCGACCCGCGCGGCGGCGAGTACCGCAGCGTGAAAATCCGCGTCGGCGACGTTTGGAACGGCGGCGGGGATGCCATGGAAACCCACGCCTGGGTACTGCCGTCGGCCGACAATACGAAAACGCGCTTCGCCGTCTGCTGGAACGGGCTGGTCTATCCGTGCGTGGAAGTCGGCGGGCCGGCAAAAATTGACCAGGACATCGCCGTCATCGCGCTTGCGAAGCAGGACCGTTTCTTCCGCCACGCCGTTCCCGAATCGAAAGCGGTTCTGGCGACCAGCCCGTCGATCCTGAAGCTTTGCCTGCTCCTGCGCGTCGGCCGGGCGGATCTGGCCGAGGCGATGGCGGGGACCGTTGGACCGCAATTGAGCGATGACCCCAACGGGCAGAAACAGCCCGACGATCCGTACCTGGCGCTGGCGCGGGATTGGTGCTGGTACGCCTTCGACCGCGCCGTCTGCTGCCACATGCGCGGCGACGACATCGTCAGCCGCGACACCGCCGCCCTGTTGACTTCGGCCCATGATGCCATCGAAGCTGCCGCGGCCAAACGGCAATACGTGCGGCCGCGCGTGATGGATCCGAAGAATTGGAACAGGGAATTGCCGAACCCGCCCTACGTCACATTCCTCGGCCAGCTGCCGCAACTGCTGGCCGACGAAGAGCGGCGTGTGAAGGAAGGCCCCGTCGTGCAGGTGCTGGACGACCTGAAGCAATACCCAGACAAGCCGGCCCGCATCACAGCACTCATCCGCGATCTGCAATTCGATTCCGTCCGCCAGCGCGGCCAACCGGGCGGCGTCGGTCTGGATGACGACCCGATACCACGGGCCCTGGAAAATGAAGGACCCGATGCGGTCGAACCCCTGATCGATTGCATGGAGCATGACACGCGGCTGACGCGGGCCGTCAGCTTCGGTCGCGACTTCTTCAAGGACCGTTATCTGCACACCGTAGCCGAGGCGGCGTACCTGACGATCTGCCACCTCCTGCAGGTCAGCGATTTCGGCGTGCAGCCATGGATCGACGGCGACTGGCCCGCGGCCGCGCGGGCAATTCGCGCGTACTGGGCGCAACACAAGAACGAATCACCGGCCGAGCGCTGGTACGCGACGCTGCGCGACGAAAACGCCCAGCCGAAGCAGTGGCTCGAGGCGACGATGCGGATCGTGCAACCGGTCGACGTCGAATCGCGTGGCGGATGGGTCAACATCCCCACCCGCAAGCCCGGCGAGATTCCCGCAATGCGCGGCGAGGCGCTGCGCGACAAGCACGACCCGTCGGTGAGCGAACTGATCGCCCGCCGCATCCCCGCGGTGGCGGCGGAGAACCACGGCTGGCTGTTCGCGCTCGGGAACGCCACAGACATGGCGCTGGCCCTGCACCGCTGGGATACCCAGGCAGCAGCCCCCGTGCTAAGCGAACAGCTCGACCGTTGCCTGAAGTTGTTTTATGCCAACTCGCCTGGGACCGCCGGCCAGGACAAAGAGTCGATGAGCCGCAACATCCCGCGTCTCGTCCTGGCGCTGGCCGGCGATCCGAAGAGCGACGCCGTTGGTCGGTACACCGACTGGATCAAGGGGCTGACGCCCGAGGCGGCCGGCGTGCACGCAATGGAGGCACTGACGCCGCTCTGGAAGCTGCCGCCATCGCCGGTTTTGGCCCGGGCAGGCGACGTGCTGTGGAACGGCGAAGGATCTCCCTGGCGTTGCCTGCCGATCGCCCCACATCTGAGCACGTTCGGTTTCGTCGACCTTGTGGAGACGCCGGTGATCGCAACGCCCGCCTTTCGCACGCACCTGCTGCGGAACCTCGCCGATGAGCGGGAGATCGGCGGCGTCAAGGTTGAAGATTCCGGGTTGACGATCTCGGTCGAAGGCCGCGGATCGTCGACGTTCGGCGCGGTCGCTGCCGATGAATTCCTCGCCGCGGCCAAGAGTGTGCAGATCCCGTTGCGCGTCTGCGACTGGTACGCATGGAAGCTGAGCAACTTAAGCGGCGCGCCGCTCTTTCAGCCGTACTGGCCGCAGGAGAAGCGCGATGCCGCCTGCAAGACGATGGCCGATTTCGTGACGCGCTGGAGCGGGCACTTCAAGGCGTCTACTTCGGATTCTCTGGCAGACGAGAACCGCGCCACACTCACCTTTCGCGCCCGCAACACCCCCGCCACCGCCGCCGACGTCGCGGCCGACGACGCGATATTCAGCCTGACCGGCGCGCAGGTGCGGGTTGTGCCGCTCGATCCGTTCCCGAAGCGCGCGAAGTGGACAACGCTGAAGGACTTCCCGACGCGACAGCAGGTGTACAACCCGGCCACCAAGAAGACCGAGACGATGACGTCATACCTCAACACCGGCCTGATCTGGCAGGCCGAGGAAGTTTTTGAAAACGGCGCCTGGCACCGCTACTACGGCTTCGTCGGCCCGCATGTCATCGCGAAGGTGCCGGCGGAGGAAATCGAGCTGCTGCCGGAGCGGTAGCCCTCTTATCGTTCTCCCCAGCAGGATAGCGCATCAACGCAGTCGGACGCCCGCCTTATCCCTCCCCCTTCGGGGGAGGTTAGGTGGGGGCGGCGAGCGTGGAAGTGCGATCGATTGGTTTATCGACGCTCCCCGCCCCCACCCAGCCTCCCCCGGAGGGGGAGGGATAAGAAATCCGCGCCGCGAAGTTCACCGGCATTCTGTCGTTACAGTTCTTGAAGCGCTGTCCTTCCAGAGAGAGGGACCGGAACTCGCCGCCGCGCGGCATCGGCATCAGGTGTAGAAGAACTGTGCGGTCGCGACGCAGTCACCGCGCGGGACGATTCGCACCCAATGCGCGCTCAGTCCGGGCGGGAAGACATGCTGCGTCGCCCGATCGCACGTGACGGTCGCGTACTTCTCGAACTTCCCGTGCCCCATCGCGTCGAGCTCGATGTCGAAAGAGACCGCCTTGCCCGCATCGTGCGAAAGGTGCAGGCACTTGTGCTCGAAGCCGGTCATCAGGTACGGGTCGCTCGCTTCGTTTGCCTTCACAGGCGTTTCCCACCACGGGCCGCCCCAGCCTTTGGGTTTGCCGAAGCTCCAGAGGTCGTCGGTCTTGCCGAACCACAGCCCGCTCTGCGGCTCGGCCGTCGTGGGGCTGAGGCCGTGGGACGGGCTGGCGTTGTCGGCGCCCAGGACGAGCATCCCGCGCCACGAGCAGAAATCGCCGTGCACCCAGAGGTGCGTGCTGATCGGCCGAACGCCCCAGATCCGCCCGCCGTACGCGTGCGGCGACAGTTCGTAAAACATGCCGTGGTGATCCATCAGCAAGCGTTCGTGCTCCACCTCGCGGATGCGCGGCCACTCGGTCTGCCACTTGTGATCGAAGCAGTGGCTGGCCTTGGGCAGGCGGTACGTCGTCCACGTCTTATCCGCGTCGGTGAAGACTTTCATGATGGCCGACGCCTGATCCCACCCGGTGGCGAAGATCGTGCCGCCGAATTCGTGCCGGCCGCTGATGGCGGTGAAGGGCTTCTTCTCCAGCACCGTCCACTTCTTCCCGTCGAACTCGGCCAGGCGGCCCATCGCCTGCTCGTTCTTCCAATCGGGCTCGTGATACTCGTTCGAGCAGACGACCAGCCGGCCGAAGCAGCTGTAGCAATCCTTGTAGTGCACCTTGAACTCGCCGAGCGTGTTCAGCTCGGTGTTCATGTCCCACTTCAATTTGCACTCGAGCGTGTGCACGTTGAGCTCGAACACTTCGCCTTCCATGGCCAGCACGTAGACGAGGTTCTTCGGGTCTTCCAGGTGCCGGGCCGTGCCGCAGGCGCGGACGTGCGTGAGTTCTTCGACGGTGCGGATGTTGTGGTTCGCGTCGATGACGTGCGGCCCGACGATCAGCTGGTTGCTGGGGAAGTGGATCATCCGGTTGGTGAACGTGCCGTTGGCGCCCTTCGTCTGCGGGACAACTTGCATCGAGAAATCGGGCTCGATCACGCGCAAACTGACGCCGCTGCCGCTGCGGGCCTTGTGCGAGTTGTAATTCAGCACGTACAGCTTGCCGGCCCAGGGCATCAGGCAGCCGACGCCGATCTCACTGCGCGGTGGCCCGAGGTCGCCGATTTGGGCCAGGTGGGGAACAACGCCACTGAATTGCGGAAAAGACACATTCACTCCTGTTAATCGCCAATCTGTTTCGCCGCCTCGATGAGCCGGGCGGACAACTGCGGAACTTGTTTCGGGGAAATCGCCCCCGCCAGCGCCAGGCCGGCGAACGCGGGGTGGCCGACCGCCACGCCGACGGCCCCGTCGCGGCGCGAGCCGCCGGGGGAGAGGTAGACGTAACCGTCTGCTTGAATCTGCGACAATTGCGATCGCAGGGCGGCGAGGCCGCCTTCGGGAGTTTCGTCGGCGTCGCGGTAGAGTTCGCCCAGTTCGGTCGCCGAGAGCGTCGCCAGCAGCGGCAGGCCCACGGCCGAGTGATGGGCGGGGAACAGGCCCGTGGCCGACCATCCTTCGGCCGGGGCGCGGCCCGGGCCGGCGTGGAAGAGGTAGCACACTTTCGCCCGCCACAGCACGCCGAGGGCGACCGTCAATCCGGTTTGATGCAGCGCGCTCAGCACCGGCATCGCCCGACGGACCAGGCCCGAGCCGTACAGTGCCTGCACGCTCAGCACGTGCATGCCGGGCCCGGGGACGTAACGGCGGTCGGGCTCCTGCCGCGCCAGGCCGAGGGCGGCGAGGGTTTTCAGAAGGCGGTTGACGCGGGTCGGCTCGAGGCCGAGCCGCCGGGCCATCTCGCGCGAGCCGACCGGTTCGTTCGCCACCGCCAACGCCTGCAGGACGGCGAGGCCGTCAATGAGGGACTGATTCGGCTGGGCGGCGGGGGCCGGCATTGGTGCTATAATAGCAACACACGGCGGCTAGTCAAGTGGCGTTTTAGCGGCGCTGCATTGCCGCTGCTTCGACGCGCCTACCATCAGCTTTCTCGAGGGAGCACACGATGAAGAGCAACGGCAAAGCCAAATCGAACAGCAAGTCCGCCACCGGCCGACTCAATCCGACGCCGATCCTGGGACAGCGCGGCAAGGTCATCCAGGAATACGGCACAATCGTCCACATGCCGCTGAGCCTTGACGAAAAAACGCGGCAGGAGAACGCCGATTCGCTCAACCAGATCCTGGCCGACACGATCACGCTCCGCGACATGTACAAGAAGCACCACTGGCAGGTAGCCGGCCATACGTTCTACCAGCTGCATCTGCTGTTCGATAAGCACGCGGATGAGCTGACGGAGCTGATCGACGAAATCGCCGAGCGGATCCAGATCCTCGGCGGCGTGGCCATCGCGATGGCGGCCGACGTGGCCGAGACGACCAAGATCGAGCGCCCGCCGCGCGGCCGGGAAGAAGTGCCCGTGCAGATCGACCGCCTGCTCGAAGCGCACGAACTGCTGCTGAAGGAAGCCCACGACGTGGCCGATCAAGCCGACGAGAACGGCGACGACGGCACGAACGACCTGATGACCAGCAAGCTCATCCCGCTGAACGAAACACAGGTCTGGTTCGTTGCCCAGCACGTGGTGGACGTGCCAACCGTCCACGCCGAGTGACCCGGAACTATTTTTTTGGTTTCTGCTGTCTGTAATGCATAATGAAACCGCCGAGGCTGGCGCAGCCCCGGCGGTTTTTTGTCGTCTGAAAGAAGTTATGAGCCAAATCCCGTACGCCGTCCCGCCCCGGAGCACCGAATACGATCTGCCCGCGGTGGCCACCTACCAGCGGTGCGTGAATTACTGCATCCTGGGCTACATTCTCGGCTTCGTGCTGATTTTCGCGCTGCCGCAGCAACTGAAAATCGTCGCGTTGCTCGTCGTGTTCGCCTCGCAGCTGGCGGGCCTGGTGTGCGTGATCCTGCTGGCGGCGAAGCTGTACAAGACCAGCACCGCCGTCCTTTACGGCATCGGCATGATCGTCCCGCTGGTCAACCTGATCGTGCTGCTGGCCATCAACGGCAAGGCGACGAAAATCCTGAAGGCCAACGGCTACACCGTGGGGCTGCTCGGGGCGAAGTAGCATTCGTCTGCCGTTGCAGCGATTCACGGCGCGGATTCCGGTACCTCGTCCTCGGGCTCATCATCCTCCGTCGGCGGCGTGGGGGCGGCGGCGGCGAAGCGGCGCCCGCACTTCGGGCATTTCCACCCCG
>Ga0207705_10002702_pt1 | contig 13577 bp, 10 predicted proteins | sample KBSC13metaG_FD_184314 | JGI IMG/M metagenome (GOLD analysis project Ga0207705, IMG submission 184314) | Corn rhizosphere microbial communities from Kellogg Biological Station, Michigan, USA - KBS C1-3 metaG (SPAdes) (version 2) | ecosystem: Host-associated > Plants > Roots > Rhizosphere > Soil ...
CCAACCCCATCCCCTTGCCCGTGGGTTTGGTGCTGAAAAATGGCTCAAACACTTTGTCGAGATGCTCCCGGGCGATGCCGCTGCCGGTGTCCTCCACGGTCACTTCGATCACCCGCTCCCCTTCGTGAAACCTCACCCCGGATCGGTCCCCCGCATCGAAAGCAACATCCTTCGCTCCGAGCACTCTCGTCCGCGTCCGGATCATGATCCGCCCCCCGTTGGGCATCGCATGAATCGCGTTGGTAATGACGTTGACAAAAACCTGCTCGATCTTGCCGGAGTCGATCCGCAGCCGGGGTATCGGCTGGCCGAATTCACGCACGATTTCGACCGCAGCTTGGGCCAGTTCGCCGGATAGCAGTTTGAGGGCGCTTTCGATCACCTCGTGGATGCCGGTTTCATGCATCCCCAATTCGCGCGGCGACAGGTCCATGAGACCTGTGATCACGCGATTCGCGCGGTGCACCGCCTCTTTCATTTCTTTGAGGATCATCCGCTGGTCCTCGCCCGCTTCCTGGCCCGCAAGAAAGGAGACTCCCATTTCCATGATCGCCAGCGGATTGCGGACTTCATGCGCCACACCCGCGGCGAGCCGGCCCACCGACTGAAGTTTCTCTGCTTCGATGAGTTGCGCCTGCGCAGCCTTCAATTCCTTGTGCGCCTGGATCAGGTCGTCGTTCGTCTTCACCGCCGTCTCGTAGGTCGAAAGCAGCAGATTCAGGATCTGTCGCCGGCTGGAGTCGATCACGTAGCGCTGCCCCGCAAATTCGACGGCGATCCCCCGGTCTTCGCCGGTGCTGCGTTTGAGCGCGCAATTGGCGAGCACCGTGCGGATCCGCGCCATCAGGAATTCCTCCTCGTAAGGCTTCACCACGAAATTGTCCGCCCCACATTCCAGCCCATGGATGATATCCTGCGGCGCCGAGAGCGAGGTCAGCAGCATCACGGGAATCTCCTGGAGCGTCACGTCGGCCTTCACCCGGCGGCACAATTCGTAGCCATCCACCTCGGGCATCTGGATATCCGTGATGATCAAAATCGGGCGGACATGGGAAAGAGCTTCCCACCCCTGCCTGCCGTCGTATGCGACCGTCACCGTGAACCCGTGCCGCTGGAGCATTTTTTTAAGCAGGAGCGCCTGCGTCTGGCTGTCTTCCGCGATGAGGATTTCCCCAGCCATCTGGTCTTTGGGGGCGGGGGTACTCATCGTTTCCATTTCAATTCACTGATTCGGAAACAAACGCCGCCACGGATGGAGACGAAATTGCAACCGCGTAGTTCGACATGTCGTCGAGGGACGCGGAATCCAGCTTTGGAAATCGAGGGGAGACTATCACCACCAACGAATCGAGGAACGATTGCGCCATGCTTACGGGGGATGGTGTGACGCAGCTGATCCAAATACAATCCCGGAAAGTGTTTTCATGCTTCGGGTCAGGCTCGCTCCGAACGCTAACGCCGTACTGCAACATTGTGATCTCGAACGCCAAAGACGAAGCGTCATGATCCTTCGTGCGGGAACGCCGTTGCGCTGCTTCCATCCCGGAGGGATGAGAGAAATTAGCCTGCTCGCCCAAAAGACACCGGCCACCACCAGCACCTCAGCCGCCTCCTCGGTGGTGCTGCGAGGCACGAGCGCAACCGCCGGTTCAACGCCCCATCGACGGATGCGCCCCGAAGGTGGCGCGAGAAGGTCTCCCGCCCCGCTGGAGCGAATCCCGATTGGGGTGGTGAACCCCGGGTGTTCGCTCGTTCCTCGCTCGACCCGGGGCTAATTTCTTGGCAGCCCTCCGGGCTGGGCAACTCAGATAACGAGTGCTCGCGGTTCGACCGGAAAACTCCCGACTCATATCCGGCACCATTCTCCTCACAAGCCGATCACCCGCAACTCCCCCGGCAACTCCGGCGTCGCCCCCACCTGCGAACACACAAACGCCGCCACCGTACTTGCCCTTTCATTGATGCGATCCGGCGGCCAGCCCGCCAGCAAGCCCAGGCAAAGGACCGCGGTGAAAGCATCCCCCGCTCCGATCGTGTCGCGCACCTCCACCTTCACCCCGGGATGCTCCGAGAGAACGCCATCCACGAGCAGCATGCTTCCCCGCGCCCCGAGGGTGAGCGCAACCGCCCGCAATCCGAACCGCGCGGCGAGCGCCTCAAGCTGCCGCGGCAAATCGCCGTCGAGGTCGAACATCGCCGCCAGCACCGGCATTTCCGTCTCGTTCAGCTTGAGCACGTTGGCCAGTCCGAGCGACGCCACGACGATCTCCGTGGAAAAATAGTGCTGTCGAAGGTTGATGTCGAAGATCCGCAAGGCCCGCTCGGGCGTCGCACCAACGAGCGCACGGATGCCGCCCCGCGAAACCAGCGAACGCTGCGCCAGCGAACCGAAACACACGGCATCCGCTCCAGCCATCATCGCCAGCGCCCCGGGCGTCGCCGCGATCGCATCCCACGCGACCCTCTCGTGGATCACATACTGCGGCAGGCCGCCGGCGCCCAACTCCACCGACACCGTCCCAGTCGGCGCGGCCGGGTCCACTTGCACGTCATCGACCGGAAGCCCCTTCGCGGCCAGCGTTTCGATAATCTCACTCCCGAGCGCATCTTGTCCCACCCTGCTCACCAAGTGCGCCTCGGCGCCCAGGGCGTGCGCATGGACGGCAAAATTCGCCGGCGCGCCGCCCAGCATTCGGCCCTCGGGCAGCAAATCCCAAAGCACTTCCCCCAAGGCGACGATCTTCGGTTTGATCATGATCACGCGCGGGGTTGGCGGCGCCATCCGCGGTGCTTCAGCCGATCGAGAAGCACAGCCACGAGGATGACCAGGCCGAGCACGACCTTTTGCGTATAACTCTCGACATTCGTCAGGTTCATCCCGTTCTGAATCACTGCGATAATGAAGGCGCCGATGAGCGTGCCAAACATCTTCCCTTCGCCGCCACTCAAGCTCGTGCCTCCGACGACCACGGCCGCGATGACATATAGCTCATACATCTGCCCATACGTCGGAGATCCGCTCTTGAGTTGCGAGGCCATGATCACGCCACCCAGTCCGGCGAGCAGGCCGGAGACGGTGTAGGCAAAGAGCAGCACAAGCGCGACCGGCACGCCGGAGAGGCGCGCCGCCTCCCGGTTGCCACCGACGGCATAGAGGTAACGGCCGATTTTCATCCGCGACATGAGAATGTGTCCCGCCGCATAAAGTAGCACCATCAACACGACGGCATTCGGCAATCCAAACAGATCCGCTCCGCGCCCCAGCCACACAAAGGAATCAGGCAGATTCCCGACGGATTGTCCGCGCGCAAGGATGAAGGCCAGCCCGTTCCCCACGAGCATCATGGCCAGCGTCACGATGAAAGGCGGCACGCCAAACGTCGTGATCATCGTCCCGGAAAAAAAGCCGACGACCCCGCAGGCGAGGATGGCGGCGAGGCAGGAGAAGATCATGCCAAGGGGGCCCGCCGCGACACCTCCGGCATAATCACGGATCAACAACGCGCCAATCACCGCCGAGAGCGCGATCAGGCTGCCCACGCTGAGGTCGATCCCCGCGGCGACGATGACCATGGTCATGCCGACCGCGATGATGGCAATGACCGCGATTTGATTGGCGATATTGAGCAGGTTGTCCGCCTTGAGGAAATTCGGCCACCGATAGCTGCGCGCCGTCATGATGCGCGGCGTACCCAGCGTGGGAAAATCCGTGGAGAAATCGCCAAAAACCAGCCAACCCGCAGCCGCCTGCGTGCCGGCGATCGCATCGAGCTTTTTTCCCGCCGCGGCCAGCCGTTGCAGGGCCGCGCGCGCATCCTTCGGCTCTCCCTGCACCACCTCGACGGGATGCAGGCCCGAACGGGCGAACTCTTCCTGGAGGACATGCAGGAAGGCAATGTCCTCCGCCTGTTCCCGCACCGCCACCAGCACTCGCCCCTCCTTGCCAAAGCGGGCCATCACGTCGCGCGCCAGTTGCCGCGCCGCCGCGGCGCCCGCCGGGTGCTGCTCGGTCAGCGTCACGACGCTGAAGAAAATGCACAGCAGCAGGAGCACGAGCACCATGCCATATTCGAAAAGCAGGCGGCGCAGGACGGGCATCATGCGACGGCCAGTTCCATGATTTCTTCCTGAGTGGCGCGGCGGGCGTCCATGATCTCGCCGGTCACGCGGCCTTCGTGCATGACGAGAATCCGATCGGCCATGCCCAGCACCTCCGGCAATTCCGAGCTCACGATGACGATCGCTTTCCCCTGGGCCGCGAGATCGTTGATGAGTTGGTAAATCTCGAATTTGGCCCCCACATCCACGCCGCGTGTGGGCTCGTCAAAGATGAGCACATCGCATTGCCGCGCCAGCCATTTGGCCAGCACCACTTTCTGCTGATTGCCGCCCGACAAATTGCGGGCGGCGGTTTCCTGCGACGGCACTTTGATCCGGAGCCCATCGACTTGTTGCGCGAAGGCAATGCGTTCCGCGCCGCGCCGGACAAAGCCACCGCGCGAGAGCCAGTTCAGGTTTGGCAGGCCGAAGTTGTCGCGCACGGAATGAGCGAGCACGAGCCCCTGCCCTTTTCGGTCCTCGGTGAGAAAACCGATCCCCGCACGAATCGCGTCCCTTGGGGCGCCGATGGCTAACACGCGGCCATCCAGAATGATCTCACCCGCGTCCCGATGATCGGCGCCGAAGATGGCCCGCATCGCCTCCGTGCGGCCGGCGCCAATCAGGCCCGTGATGGCCAGCACCTCCCCGCGGCGGACATCGAAGGAAACGTCGCGCACCGCGCGCCCGCGGCTTAATCCCCGGACCTCAAATCGCACGTCGCCCCGAATGGCGTCGCGCTTGGGAAATTCGTCGGTCAATTCGCGCCCGACCATGAGGCGAATGAGTCCACCCCGGGAAATATCCCCCACCGGTCTCTCACCCGCGTTCGCGCCATCGCGCAGGACCGTCACCCGATCGCACACCGCAAAAATCTCCTCCAGCCGGTGGCTGATGTAGATGATCCCGATCCCGTGGGATTTCAGGTCGCGGATGATGGCATACAGCCGCTCGACTTCAAGGACCGTGAGCGCCGCGCTCGGCTCGTCCATGACGAGAATGCGGGCCTCAAAAGCCAGGGCTTTGGCGATCTCGACCATTTGCTGCTGCGCGACGCTGAGATCGCGGCACAGGGCGTCGGGATCGATCTCCGCACCGATGCGACGAAACAATTCCCGGGCACGGCGCTTCTGCTCCCCTCGCGCCACGAAACCGAAACGCGACAACTCGCGCCCGAGGAAGATATTCTCCGCCGCAGTCAGCGCCGGCACGAGATTGAACTCCTGGTAGATCACCGCCACCCCCGCCCGTTGTGCATCGTGAGGAGTGCGCAAATCGAGCTCGCGGCCAGACAGGCGGATGGTCCCGGAGTCGGGCGACTGCGCGCCGCCGAGGATCCGCATCAGCGTGCTCTTGCCCGCGCCATTCTCGCCGAGCAGGGCAAGGACTTCGCCGGCGGCGAGTGTCAGGTCCACCCCGCGCAATGCGCGGACGCCAGGGAACGATCTCACGATCCCGCGCATTTCGAGGAGGGGTGGTGCTGCGTCACTCATAGTGCAGCGAGCATCATCATGCCCGCGGGTTGCACCTCACAATTTCCCTGTCTTCAAAAACTCATGCCGCACGGGAATCGTCACGCTCTTCCCGCTCGCCGAGGTAAACGTCACCTCTCCCGGCTTGAACTCCGCGGTCTTCACCACATCAAACCCCTCCGGCACTTTCGCCACGCCCTGGATGTAGTTCACCGCGAACGGACGATCCGCGCGCAATTCAATCGCCGTCGCCACGCCTTCCTTGGTCAGGATGTTGGGCTGGGCCGAGGCCGCGAGGCCATCCGCGAAATAGGCCGTGACGTCTTCGAGTCCCAGGCAGTTGTTGCGCCCATTCCACGGAATGCCGTGCCGCCCATGGTTCTCGATCCACATCACCGTGGAATTCAGCACCGCGGGGTCCTTGAGCGAAAACCATAGCCAGCCTTCATCCGTGCGGGTCGCCGTCGTCCAGGCCGTCGCCCCACCCTGGTTGACGATTTGCAACAGGTCCGCGAAGCCGCGCCGGGCGGGCAGGCGGGTCACGTCCGCGTCGGCCGTGTTCCGAAATTGGACCGGTACCTTCGCGAGATCCGTAAAGCGCGTGCCGATGGCGAAGGATTGATATTCGCGCTTCACGGGGTCGCTGAAGAGCGATGGATTGGTTGAGCCAAATCGGAACGGGCTCGTCGCGATGCGCACCACGCCCTCCGCCTCCGGCATGGCGAGCGTCGCGTGATGCCCGAGCGGCGCCGGGCCGGCAAAGCCATCGATCACGTCGCGGCTGTAGACCACATTTTGCCCATCCACGAGCGACAATTCCTTGGTGACCTTGCCCGGCCGCACTTTCGTCTCGAAACTCATCTTCAGGGTCGTAACGCCTTCCGCCTTCGTGTCCCCGACGAGGCTCCACGCGCCCCCGGCGACCTCCCCGTGCGGCGGATGCTTCTCATCGTGAAAGGGCGCGTCGTTCCCGCCGAAAGGAATGCAGAAGAAATCACCCCGCAGCGTGTTCAGCACGGGCGCGGGAAGGTCGGTTAGCTTCTCATCCTGCCAGGGGCTGATGTAGTAGGGCTGGATCGGCTTCGCCGTGTCGCGGAAGAAGGTGACCGGCGCCATGTCGCCGCCCGCCTCGGTGACGGCGAGTTCCACCTGCGGCGTGGAGATGACCCAGGACGGCTGCGAGTGAATGACCCGCTTTTCGGCGGCATGCGTCAGGGCGGGAAGCGTGGCGGCCATGGTGAGAAGGAATGGAACGGTTTTCATGGGTTCAAAGATCGAGGGCTTCCTCCAGGGCGCGGCGCATCACAGCGGCGTCGGGAGTGACGCCTGTCCAGTACTCCACGCCGATCACGCCTTGGTTGACGAGCATCCCGAGGCCGTCCAGCACCGTGCACCCGCGGCCCTCGGCGTCGCGCAACAGGCGCGTCCGTGGCGGACTAAAAACCACGTCGGCCACGACCATCCCGGGGCGCAGGGAACCGACATCCAGCGCCAACTGGGCCTCCGCATCGTAGAGCCCGATGGAGGTGGCATTGATGACGACATCGGCATTTGCTGGTACCGTATATTCGCCGCGCCACGGCACCAATTCCGCGGCCACTTTCGCCCGGACGCGCAAAGTCTCGACCAGTTCGCCTCCCCGATCCTCCGAACGATTGACCACGGTGATGTGCGCGGCACCCGCGAGGGCCAGTTCCACCGCGACCGCGCGCGCCGCGCCCCCGGCGCCAAAGAGCACCACGCGCTTGCCCGCGGGATCGATCACGCTGCGCAGCGAGGTGAGGAACCCCTTGCCATCGGTGTTCTCGCCGATGAACTGGCCGTCGCGCAGCACCACGCAATTCACCGCGCCAATGAGGGCCGCCGATTCGCCAAGTCCCGAAAGCAACGGAACCACGTCCACCTTGTGCGGCATGCTGAGATTGAATCCGCGGAAGCCCATCGCCCGCGCCCCGCGCACCGCGTTGGCGAGATCGGCGGGCAGGACTTCCATATTCACGTAGCGCCAGTGCAATCCGTGATGCCGGAAAGCCGCCTCGATCACCGCGACGGTGGGATTCCCTGCCGCGCCTTGCGACATCGAGCCGACGAGTTCGTGAAGAAAACGGCCTGTGCTCATCGGCGTATATTATTTGAGGTCCGGATCCTTCTCCCCATCCGCTTTCCGATACAGGCTGGTCGGGATCAGCGTCTCCGCTGGCGGCTCCTCGCCCTTGGAATGGGCCACGATCGCGCGCACGATCTCCACACCCATCTTGTCCGGAAATTGGATCGGATCGGCATAGATCTTCCCCTCCTTGATCGCCTGTTTGCCCTCCGGCTGGCCATCGAAGCCGATGATCACGATCTGCTTCTCCTTGCCGGCTTTTTCCAGGGCGGCCCGCGCGCCCAGCGCCGCGGGATCATTGATGGCGAAGATGCCGCGCAAATCGCCGTGCGCCTGGAGGGCATCCTCCGCGGCCTTGTAACCCACATCCTTCGCGCCTCCGCTTTCCAGCTCCGTCACGATCTCGATCTTCCCCGCCGCCTTGGCATTGTAGGCATCGATCACTTCGCGAAACCCGGCGACCCGCAGCAGGCAGGATTCCGCCTGTTTGAAATGAAGCACGGCGATCTTCCCACCCTGTTCGCCGAGCGCTTCGATCATCGCCCTGGCCGCTTCCTTGCCGCCGCCGAAATTGTCCGTCGCGATCTGCGTCATGATCTTCGCGTCGCCGCCGCGATACGGAATATCGACCGTCAGCACCGGAATCCCGGCCTCATTGGCCTCGCGAATGACGGGCCCGATGGCCTTCGAGTCACAAGGGCTGAGCACAATCGCCGACACTTTCTTGACGATGAAATCCTTCACCTGGTTGCTCTGCCGCGCGACGTCCTTCTCGCCACTGACCACAATCGTCTCGTAACCCACCTTCTTGCCTTCAGACGTGATGTGATCGCCGATCACCTTGAAAAATGGATTGTCGAGCGTCAGCAGCGAAACACCGATGGTCCCCTTCGAGGCCGCTGGCGAAGAGGGGCCCCCGGCAGGCGAAGCGGGCGAGTCGGATTTCTTGTCACACGCGGTAAAAAGCGCGCACGCAGCAAGCAGGAGGAGGCAGAGATGTCGGTTCATGGGGGAACGGGAACTGATACTGAAGTGGCGAAAGATGGTGCGGGCCGTGACGAAGGTGAATCCTAAAGTGAGATGCCCGGCAGTTTGTTGCGTATCCGAAATGCTGATTACCTCTCACTTCGAGCGCCAGCGCCGACCAAATCTTTTTGTCATCCTGAGCGGAGCGGGGCAGCATGGGCGCAGTCGAAGGACTTCCAATATCCTGCGGGTTCTCGTGCGGAGCACCGCCGCCAAACGAGAAGCCAGCCAACTGCCTGCTGCTTTGCCAACATCGACACCTCCCCTACCCGCAGAGCCGAGCCGTCCACGTCATCGTACCGAGCCAGAACCCTACACGGCCGGCCCGCCTCTCGACGACACCCGCTTCGCCCCCCTCCGCCGTCACCTACTCCTCAATTCCTGCAAATGGGACTCGCAAGTCGGCGACATCAGCACGCTCTCCCGATTCCCGCTCTTCATGCCCCGGCGAACATGGAACCGGCTCGCCAAATGGTCGGAGCAATTGACCGCCGAAACCTGCGCCGCCGAGCTGGAAATCCTTCATCAACCCCTGCTCCTCGACGAACTCGGCCTGCCGCGCGCCATCCGAAACATCCTCAAGCAATCCACGCCACTCACCCCCGCTATCACCCGCGTGATGCGGTTCGACTTCCATTACACGACGCAAGGCTGGCGCATCTCGGAGGTGAACAGCGACGTCCCAGGCGGTTTTGCCGAAGCTTCCGACTTGACTGCGGCCATGGCGGCCCACTATCCGCCCGCGCAACCTGCGGGCGACCCAGCCTCCGCATGGGCCGAAGCCATCGCCCGTTCGGCGAAAGGCGGCCGCGTCGCCCTCCTGGCCGCGCCGGGCTACATGGAGGACCAGCAAATCATGGCCTATCTTGCGCGCAAACTCGCCACGCGCGGATGCACTGCTCGCCTGGCGACACCCGGGCAGATCCAATGGAAAAATGGCATTGCCCATCTGGATTCCACATGGTTTGCGGGCGAACTCGCCGCCGTGGTCCGATTCTATCAAGGCGAATGGCTTGCGCGCCTGCCCTTGCGATGCGGCTGGCCTCATTTCTTTCGTGGAGGCCGCACGCCGGTTTCCAATGCGGGCCTGGCCCTGATTTCCGAAAGCAAACGCTTTCCACTCGTTTGGGATCGATTGCGGACGGCGCTGCCGGCGTGGCGCGCCTTGTTGCCGGAGACCCGCCACCCGCGTGCGGTGGATTGGACGAAGGGCGATAAATGGGTCCTCAAATCCGCCCTCTCAAATAATGGCGACGCCGTGTGCATGCGCGAGCTGATGAGCGCGCGCGTCTGGCGGCGGAAGGAGTGGTCCGCCCGCCTTTTTCCGGGCGCCTTGGTCGCGCAACGCCGCTTCGAACCCGCGCCGCTTCGGACGTCCGATGGGCCGGTCTATCCCTGCATCGGCGTTTATACCATTGATGGGCGCGCCGCTGGTGCCTATGCCCGATACAGTCCAAAGCAATTGATTGATTTCGCCGCTATCGACGTGGCGTTGCTGGTTACCGCCGATGAATAAGGAAGGCATTTTCGAAATCTGGTCGCCTCCCGGCGGACTCTGGTCTGATTGGGTCAAACCGGTGCTGTTTTCCTGCATGCCTGATGACGCGGCGGTGTCCCCATCGCCAGTGCCGCCATTGTCCTCGACCAACGCCGAGTGGTTGCCACTCACCACCGAAAACGTTGCCGTCATCCTCGACTTGCCCGGGCCCGAAGGGGTCGTGGCCGCATTGGCGCTCGCTACTCGTGGATATCGTCCAGTGCCTCTCTACAACGCTCTTCCCGCACCTGTCATGCCAGTGCCGTTCACCGACGGGAGTACATCCATCGGCGACGTGGCGGTCGACGTAAAATCGATCATCGACGAGTTGCAACGGTCCACCCAGGCACTCAGTCAATTGGATTTGCCGGCCGACGCCCCGCCCAGTTTCCTGCTCGATGCCAACCGCCACGGCGCCTTCGTTCCAGCACCCCGCGACTTCGACAACCGTTCCGTGAGCTTCACCACGGACTTTCCGTCCGCCGCATTTCTGAAATCCCACAACATCCATGGCGTGTTGCTGGTGCAGACCTCGGGCGAACAACCGCAACCGGACCTCGCGCACACTCTTCGGAACTGGCAAGAAACCGGCTTGGAGCTGAAGCTCAAGCGCCTCGACGTTTCAGGATCGCCAGTTCCCCTCAATGTCGCGCGCATTTCCGCGCTGCGCGGGTTATGGGAACGGGTCATGGGAGCGCTTGAACTTCGGCGGAGTCCGCCGCGAGGTTTCGGGCGGTATCTGCCCGCGCCTGGGTCGGGTGGATAGATGAGCCGCCACCGCTCTAAGAATAGCGGGCCGTCAGCACCAGACGCGCTACGTAGCGTCGAATTCATTCGACGAACCCAGACGTTGCCGCGGGGTACGCTTTTGTATCACGGACACCTCGTCCCCGAATCACCAAGCGACATCCGTGGCGCATGTTCCGCGAATAAATTCGCGGCTCCGTAGACGGATCCCACTGCCTCGCGCTATTTTAGCAAACCCGCCATCTGCTCCGGCGCCGCTGCGCCGGAGGTGCCGAGTTGGTGAATGACAATCGAGGATGCAAGGGCGGCCAGTTCCAGCGACTCACGAAGTGAAGCCCCGGCGGCGAGCGCCGCCGTGAGATTTGCGGTTACGGAATCCCCGGCACCGACCACGTCGATCGGTCCGCGCAAGGGAATCGATGGCACATGCTCGACCTCCCCTGTCGCCATCGCACCCACCAGACCTCGCTCCGCCATCGTGACGAACACCGTGCGGCCGTTCTTTGTCGCGAGGTCCCCCGCAATGCGCTGGATCTCGGGAACCGCCGAATCAGCCGGCTTCGATGTGAGCGATGCCAGCTCGGCGGCGTTCATTTTGAAGATGCACGGCGGATACCCGCGCAGACCACGGCGGCTGTCCGCCACGATCGGGATGGACGACGCTCCCCTCTCCATCGCGCCAACACGCGCGAGGAGCGCACTGGTCACCACGCCCGTCTCGGCGACATCTACCTGGTCCATCACGATGATGGCATCGACCTGCGGCCGCAGCTTTTCCAGCGCCTCCGTAATGTGCGCGGAAACGCCTTCCGGCGTCGGCGACCAGTTCTTCGAATCGAGCCGATTGAGTTCCCGCGGCGGCTCGCCGGGCGTGAGGATGAGCGGCTTGCAATACGTGAAGGTGCGCCGCTCCGGCGTTTGCAGGAAGTGCTCCGCGTTCACGCCGGGCAGCGAACGCAACGCCCGCAGCAATTCATACCCCTCCCCGTCTTCACCGCAAAAGCCCACGGGGACGATTTCACCGACCCCGAGCGCAACCAGGTTGTTCAAGATGGTGCCAGCCGCGCCGGGTTGCGCGCGCACCTTGACCACATTGTAAACCGGCAAGCCGGTCTCGATGGAAATCTCGGCACGCGCCGGGTCGATTTCCAGGTAGCGGTCGAGACAGAAGTCGCCGATGACGGCAACCCGCAGTCGGGCATAATGCCCGGCAATTTCACGAAGACGCTCCGGTGTCATGCGCGCTGAAGCTCGTAGAATAGCCGGTGAATGAACGCCGCATTGTCGCACTGGAGATAGTACATCGGCGCACCCATGCGGGAGTAGCTCTTGCAAAAGCGGAGGTAGTAGGCCGCGTTCGTCTTTGGCGGTTCCCCCTTCGTCCAATCCCACCCCCCACCATCCTGCAAATCGATGACGTGCATCGTGTGGTCGCGGACGATTTCCCGACCCGCCTGGAGGCGCAGATTGTTCACGCAGCTCAACGATTTCTCGAACACCTGCGGACCCATGATCGCCGAGCCCACCGACAGCACCACGCCGCCATCGAGTTCTTCCACGGCCCCGCCGAAGAGCTTGAAATCAAGCTCCGCGGCCCGTCCGATGACGCTGCCGCTGAAAATCGGGTGATTGGAGATGATATCGTACCCGATGCCCGGATGCACCGTGACCGGCACTCCGCGTTTCCAGGCCGAAGCCAGGATCGACGCCCGCTTCCACCGATGCTCGACGGTCGCGCGGCCCGGCAGGATGTAGCCCGCGCGCAAGGCGCCGAGCAGATCCGCCCGCGCCGCCGTCAGCGGCGAGGCCGGGTCTTTGGCGATGGCTTCGATGAGCGCCTCAGGCGTGGGCACCGTTGCGCCATCCTCCGCGACGAAGCGGCCGAGCGACCGTCCGTAGCCAAGCCCCTCGAGTGCGCCGGCCATGAGCGCCAGATGGATATTCGTACTGGTCTCATCCCAGGTGCCGAAGGTCCCGCTGGCCACGTTCATCTCCACACTCTCCGTCGAAGCCCCAAACCACGCATACTCCCAATCGTGAATCGTACCGGCGCCGTTCGTCGCGAGGTGGGTGAGGCAGCCATGCTCCATCATCCGGTCGAGAATCAATGCCGCTCCGTTGCGTAGGAGATGAGCGCCATAGATGAGCATCACCGTGGCGCCCCGCTCCCGCGCCTGGAGAATCCGAATCGCACAAGCGCGGATGCTTTGCGCCAGCGGTTCGGCAACCGCGGGCGGTGGGGCTTCCGGTGAAATCAGGATGTCGTCGGCGCGCGTGAGACTGCGGCGCTCCGCGAGCGGGAGGACGTGAAGCTTCCTCAGGTCGAGAGGCTGCACCGGCTTCATTTTCCCAGGAGCGAGTCAAGGAGCGCGATGGCATCGCGGAAATCGGGAATCGCCGCATCGGCGCCCGCTTCGAGCAATTGCTTCCGCTTGAAGGCGTCCATTACCCCGGAACCATTGTGGTTCTCATCGCTGCACACCGCGATGGCCAGGCCGCCCAGTTCCTTGGTGCTGGCGATCTCCACCGGACCGTCCCCGAACGAGAGCAGGTTTTCCCCCGTGATCCCTTCCTCGCGCAGGAGCCGCTG
>Ga0207705_10002704_pt1 | contig 13562 bp, 14 predicted proteins | sample KBSC13metaG_FD_184314 | JGI IMG/M metagenome (GOLD analysis project Ga0207705, IMG submission 184314) | Corn rhizosphere microbial communities from Kellogg Biological Station, Michigan, USA - KBS C1-3 metaG (SPAdes) (version 2) | ecosystem: Host-associated > Plants > Roots > Rhizosphere > Soil ...
AGGTCACAAAGGAGAAGCGGCGCGCCGAGAAGAAGTTCGAGGAGATGGCTCACAAGAACTTTGGCGCAGCGGTCGATGTGTACTCGTCCCCGGGCATGATCCGAAAGCACAAGCCGAATGCATGAACGTGGGCACCGCTAACAACTCGCTGCAGCCGACCGTTATGCCGCTACGCGGGCTGCCGGCGGCTGAGCTTGGACGTTATGCGGCATAGATGTCACGCCACCTGCGACTGGAGGGGCGAAGATCTAGTTGTCACCCCTAAAGTACTTGGCGGTTGGAGTGCGGATAGTCAAACCCGTCATGTCGGAACCTTTTAGGCGCGGCGACCCCAAGATCGGCCGTAACAGCCCTTGCATCTGCGGCAGCGGCAAGAAGTTCAAGCATTGCCACGGCCGGCCGGAGTATGCCTTGCCAAATCTAATCGATAACGTAGCCTTCGAGCGACAGATCGTCGCTGAAGGGAAGCGTAAGCTGGAGCGCCACAAAGCGCAGGAAATACAGCGCCAGAAGCAACAGGGGTTTGGACGTCCCATCATCTCGATGGAGCATAAAGGCTACCGGTTCGTCGCTGTGGGAAGCCGTGTTCACTACGGCAGGTGGAAGACTTTCGCCGACTTCCTGCATGACTACATCAAGGTCACTATCGGCAGCGATTGGGGAAACAGCGAGATCGCGAAGCCCCTGGGTGAGCGCCATCCGCTCATGCAGTGGTACGACAAGGTCTGTCATATCCAGATGGCGCATGCTGGAAACCCGGGCGAGTTGTTCAGCACGCCAATCACAGGCGCGGTATCTGCCTACAACCGGCTGGCCTACAACCTCTACTTAATCGCGCACAACGGGAAGGACATTGAAACTCGACTGCTGGATCGCCTGAGGAACAAGGACAATTTTCAAGGTGCGTACTACGAGACCCAGGTAGCGGCGTGGTTGATCCGGGCGGGCTTCGAACTCGACTTTGAAGACGAGCAGGACGTCTCACATAGCCATTGCGAGTTTACGGCTACCTACCTGCCGACTGGAGAGAAATATTCGGTCGAAGCGAAGTCGCGTGAGACCCGACCGGGCGGTTCTGCGCGAACCCCGGTCGGTCGCCAGTTGCGCAAGGCGTTGGTGAAGAAAGCAGACCACAAGCGCCTAGTCTTCATAGACTTGAATAAGGCGCTGCACAGCGTAGAGGCCGGTCATAGAGCCACGGACCGCGCGGAGTCGATCATCAAGCAATCCGAAACATCGATGGAGATCGACGGATCGCCTGCACCCTCGGCCTACGTCTGCATCTCGAACATGAACGACCAGCATGCGTTGGATGGTTCGGCGCTGGCGACAATGCTGGCGTTCATCGGCTTCAAGCTCCCCGATTTCATGGGCGAGTACGGGTCATTGCGCGAAGCCGCTCGGGCGCGCGAGCGGCATTTACCCATGTTCCGGCTCTTGAGATCGCTCGAAGAACATCGAGAGGTCCCACAGACGTTCGGCGGCGAGTTACCCTCCGAGGTGTTCTCCACCGAGAAGATACCGCGCTTGAAGGTCGGCGGGGTCTACTTGGTGCCGGGGCCGAATGGGCAGGAAGTTCCCGCTGAACTCATGCAAGCCGTCGTAACGGATAAGAAAGCTCACGCGATCATGCGCGATCCCAAGAGCTGCGAGAACTGGATCGGGACGTTCGAGATGACGGCCGAGGAGCTGGCGGACCACGAGCAGCACCCCGACACCTATTTCGGCGTCTATCAAAAGCAGGGTAGGCGCGCAGAAACGGCCATGGACATGTACGACTTCTTTGTCGAAGCCTACGAGAATACGCCTAAGGAGAAACTGATAGCGCAGTTGCCAAACTATCCAAACCAGGAGGAGTTGAAGCAGCTCAGCGAGAGGGAGTTGGTGGAGATCGTTGCTGAGCGCTATACGTACGGGGCGATGGCGAGCGGCTTCAAGCCCAAAACGCGGGAGGAACTCCATGCCGAGCGGCGTGGGCATAGGAATCCTGTCCAACCATCGGACGTGGAACCGCCGCGACAGACCGGCACACTCAAGGATCCGTAGACTACGGATTCACGAGGATCCGTTATGAACCGAAACGAAGTACTTAGCCAAATGCCGCGTAGCATCAGGTTTGAAGTGCACAGGCGATCTGCCCTCCCGAAAGTGGACATACACCAAAGACGGCAACGGGTCGACATCTGCCATATCCCACCCGTCGCTCGCCTCAATCCTGCGATCGCTTGACCGGCTTCGCGCCGGGCTTGGGCGGGTTCGCGGCATCGCACACCCGCCACAGGTAGAACGCGGCGAGCGTGCGGTACGGCGCCCAGCGCTCGCCGAATTCGCGCAGCATCCGCGGCGGCGGCATTTCCTCGAAGCCGTGCACGATCTGCGCGCCTTTGCGCACGCCCAGGTCATCGACCGGCAGCACATCGGCGCGGCCGAGCCGGAACATCAGCAGCATTTCGACCGTCCAGCGGCCGATGCCACGCACCTGCACGAGATGTTCGATGAGGGATTCATCTGACATGCGATCGAGCTGCGCCGACGTCGGCACGATGCCGGCATGGAACTTGGCCGCGAGGTCGCGAAGCGCGGCGATCTTGTTGCGCGACACGCCGGCGGCGCGCAAGCCGGCATCATCGACGCCATCGATTCCGCGCGCGCTGATTTTTCCGCCACGCGGCATGCGCTGGCGCACGCGCTCGGTGATCGTGGCGGCGGCCTTGCCCGACAACTGCTGGTAAAGGATCGAACGGGCCAGCGCATCGACCGGCTCGAAGCGCGCACCGAAATCGTGTTCGAGCGGGCCGATCCGGCGCATCCATTTGCCCAGCTTGCGGTCACACTTCGTCAGATGCGCGGTGGCGGCATCGACATCGAAACCACGCGGAATCCGCAACGCCTGCATACTTTTATCTCCCTTGCCCACGCCAAAAGGACACGCCCAGCACGACCCAGCCGGCGATGAAAGCCAATCCGCCGAGCGGCGTGATCACGCCGACCATGTGCGGCGCGCCCAGCACCAGTGCATACAGGCTGCCGCAAAACAATACGATGCCGAGCGCGAACAGCACGGCTGCCAGGTGCGTGGCGTGCGCGCGCCGCATCAGCGCGCAGGCGAGCAAAGCCAGCGCGTGCCAGAACTGGAACTGCACCGCGACATGCCAGACATCCAGCATCTGCGGCGGCAGCTTCGCGTGCAGCGCGTGTGCGCCAAGCGCACCCAGGATGACCGCACTGGCGGCGGCCATCGACGCCGCGACGCCCGGCCAGCGTGTCGTGCTGGTATCCGTCATCGCCACCGCGCTCCCGACGCGCGCCGGCGCATCCGCCACAGTCCGTAGATCAATCCCACCAGCACCACCAGGATCGGCATCAGCAGGATGTCGATGAACTTGAGTTGCATGGACAGGCGCTCGATGTCGGCGTCGAGGCTGCGCTGCACCGCGCGCAATTCGCTGCGAATGGCCAGCTTGCGTTGCGTGAACTCCGCCACCGCCGCCTTCTGCTCAGCGGTACGGCTGCGGCCCTGCGCGCCCTGCTTGAGTGCGGCCAGCCGCTTTTCGGTGTCTTCAAGCTCGGCCTGCAATTCGATCTGCTTGGCCTTGAACTTCTCATCCGCCTGGCGGCGCAGCATGTCCACGCGCGTGAACCTGCGCTCGTTCACCGCGCGCCCCCGAATCGCGATCAGGTTCGAGGGACCGGCGAGGTCGTCGATGGCGTTCACGAAGAAATCGCCGTTGCTGGCGAACGGGCTCATCAGTGTCTGGCCCTCGGTCGAACTCGGCAGCACCCACAGGCGATCGGACAACAAGTCGGTATCGCCGACCAGGATCACCTCGGGCTTGCGCGCCGACGCCCTGGCGGCATGATCGCCCACGAACGCATCGGGCAACTTCCCGTCGAGGCGCACGGCGATCGCGTAATGCTCGCCGTCTGGCGTGTAATCCTTGTACAACGAAGCCGGATCGTTGGCGTCGCGCACGCGTTGAGCGGGCACCACCATTGCCTCGGTGGTGCTCTGGATCAGCGGATCGAGCCGCACCTGCGCTCCCGGCAGCAAGCCGAAATAACCGCTCGATGCAACGTCGATCACGCTCAAGGCCTGCGTCACCGGATCGCGCCGATTGAGTTCTTCCGCGGTCAACCCGAGCACCGCCGGATGCCGCACGGGCGCACCCGTCACCGGTGATTGCACCGTGAGCGCGCGCGCGCGATCCAGCAGCACGCGATCGGTATCGAACGCCACGCCCCAGGCCTGGAACAACGCGCGCAAGTCGGACGACGCGCCACCATCGACTTCCGAATCGGGATCCACGAACACCAGCAAGTGGCCGCCGCCCTGCACGTAGTGATTGATCGCGCGGAGGTCTGCGTGCGTCAGCCCGGCCGGCTGGATCAAGACCAGCACCGCCGCGTCACCCGGCTCCAGGGCAGCCAGCGAGGCCGGATCCAGGCGCTGCACATCGAACAGCTGCTGCACCTGTTGCAGCGCGGTCCACGCCGGCGACGCATTGCCTTCCGCATCGGTGCCACCCCAGATCGGCAGGCCGCTGTAGATCGCGACGCGCGGTTCATGCGTGATGCTCAGGTCGTGCAGCACCCGCGCCACGTCATACTCGAGGAACGGTTCCTTCGCAGGCAGGAAGAACGGAATGGCCGACGTGCGCCCGTCGCCGGCATTGCGCCCGGCCAATCCGAAAAAGATCGATTCGCCCGTGCCCTCGCCGCGCACCGAAGTCAAACCGGCCGCGGTCGCGCGGTCCTCGTCCTCGGAAAACGGCAGCGGATCGATCCGGGCCAGGTGGACGCGCCCATGCGAACGCCGCACCACTTGTTCCAGCATGTGCAACACGTGCTGGTGGTAGGCGCGCAATTGAGGCAACCCATGGCTGGCGCGGTCGGAAAAATACAGCGTCAGGTCGACGGGTTGTTTGAGATTGGCGATGATGTTGCGCGTACCCGGCGACAGCGTGTACAGGTGGTCGCGGGTCAGGTCGATACGCTCGCCGCCAAACCAGCGCGCAGCACCCAGCACCAGCAGCACGTACGCCGCCGCAAGGATCGGCAGCAGCAACCACAGTCGTCCGCGCCAGTGCAGCCTCATCCGCCGCGCCTGGCATCGAGGATCAGCACGTTCGCGGTCAGCCAAAACACGATCGTCAACACGAAATACGCGACGTCGCCGAAATCCAGCACGCCACGCGCAATGGCCTCGAAATGCGCCAGCAGGCTGAGGCTAGCCAGGGCATCGGCGACACGACTGGAACCCAACGCCAGCAGCGGCTCCTGCACCAGCGGATCGCCCGCCAGCAAAAACAGGAAGCACACCGCGAGCGCCAAGATGAAGGCGATCACCTGGCTGCGCGTCAGCACCGACAGGCATTCACTGATCGCGAGGAACGCGCCGGCCATCAGGAAGCTGCCGATGTAGCTCGCAAGGATCACGCCGTTGTCGGGATGGCCGAGGTAATTGACGGTCAGCCACATGGGAAACGTCAGGACAAGCGCGCCACCGATGTACAGCCACGCGGCAAGGAATTTCGCGGCCACCGCCTGCCACGGCCGGATCGGCAGCGTCAACAGCAATTCCAGCGTGCCGCTGCGGCGTTCCTCCGCCCACAGACGCATCGCCAACGCCGGCACCAGCACGAGGTACAGCCACGGATGGAAGCGGAAGAACGGATCGAGGTCGGCCTGGCCGCGCTCGAAAAACGCGCCGAGGTAGAACGTGAACGCCCCCGCCGACAACAGGAAGATCACGGCGAAAAGCCACGCGACCGGCGTGATCAAATAGCCGTGCAGTTCGCGCAGCAACACGCCGCGGAACGCCCTGCCGCGGCCGGCGCGATCCACTGCGACGGAAGCGCGTGTGCTCACGCGGCTACCTCCGTTTCCACGAACGCCTCATCGGTCACCTGGCGGAACACGTCTTCGAGCCGGCCGCGCTCGAGCTGCAACTCTTCCACGCGCACGCGTTGTTCTTCCAGCAACTTCACCACGACAGGAAAAATATCGCCGCCATCACGCGGGAACACCGTGGCGCGGCCATCGACCGGATCGACTTCGACCGTTTCGACTTCGGGCTGGCGCTCCAGCAACTCGCACGCCAGCGCACTCGCGGGCGCGCGGAAACTGACGGCGTGGTGATAGCGCGAGCGTTTTTCCAGCTCCGCAAGCGTACCCTCCACGCGCAGGCGGCCGTGCGCGACGATGGCCACGCGATTGCAAGCCGCGCGCACTTCGTTCAGCGCGTGTGTGGAAACGATGATCGCGCGGTCGCGCGCCATGCCGCGGATCAACGCGTGCACCTCGCGCTGCTGGTTCGGATCCAGGCCATCGGTGGGTTCATCGAGGATCAGCGCGGGCGGATCGTGCAGCAATGCCTGCGCCAGGCACACGCGGCGGCGATAGCCCTTTGAAAGCGTTTCGATCGTCTGCGCGAGCACCGGCTGCAATTGCAACCGCTCGACCATCTCGTCGATTCGACGCGCGCCGGTGATGCCGGTCAGCCCGCGCACGCGCGCGGCGAAGTTCAGGAACTCGGCGACTGCCAGTTCGCCGTAACTCGGCGCACCTTCCGGCAGGTAACCCAACGCGCGGCGCGCCGCGATCGGATCACGCACCACGTCGTGGCCACACACCACCGCGCGACCGGAGCTGGGCCGCAGGAAGCCCGCGATCATCCGCATCGACGTGGTCTTGCCCGCGCCGTTCGGGCCCAGCAACGCCAGCACCTGCCCCGGCGCCACCTTGAGGTTCAGGCCGGCCACCGCATCGAACCTGCCGTAGCGCTTGCCGAGGTTTTCGGTCTGGATCATCGCGTTTCGCAATCGCTGCATCGAGCGCGAACTCTAGCAGGGGTGGGTCGACGCGTTTACGCGATGCCGGGGGCATCGCGTGCGTCGACGACGAGGCGCGCCGGGAGCGCGGCCGAACGCCGAAGGTGAGCACCGTGATGGCTGTTTGCCAAAGAGTCGAGAAACAAAAAGCCCGCACTTGGCGGGCCTTTCGTTTGATGCCGCGGCGTCACCTCAACCGCGGTGACGCTTCTTCGCACGTTCCGGCTTCTTGCGCGCTTCCGGTTTCTTGGAAGCTTCCTTGGACGCGGCGGGCGGTGCGCTCGACCAGATCGACGGATCCAGGGCGGTGAACGCCTGCGTGCGACCGGCCTGCTGATCCGGGGTCTGCGCCGGTGCATCCTGCACGGGCAGGAACACGCGGTAGATCTGGTCGTCGTCGCCCACGCTCGGCAGCGACGCAAGCTGGTTGTAGGCCGGCGCGGTCGTCTCGTTGTACTTGTAACCGTGCGTGCCGGCGTAGGCTTCCAGCGCCTTGACCATGAATTCCACGCCGCTCTCGCCGGTCCACGAAGCAGCCAGCACTTCTGTGGCGGGCATCATCGTGGCGCGAACGTTGGCGTTGATGACCAGGCGATTCAACTTGTCGAGGCTGCCCGTCGCCGGGCCATTCTCGGCCGCGGCACCTGCGGACGAAGCGGACGCCGGAGTCTCCGCGCTGGCTGCCGAAGCCACGCTCGCAGACGACGCCGGCTTCGCCGAAGCAGGCGGAGCGAGCGCGTCGGCACCTGTCGGCGGCGGCGGCAACTTGGTCAGATCGTAGTTCTTGCCGTCCACTGTGAGCGAGGTGCTGCTGATCGGCACCGCCAGATCGAAGATGAAAGTGGTATCGCCCCACTCGGTGCGGATGGTGGTGGTCGGACCCGCCGCCTTCACGCCCAGCTTGGCCATCGCCGCCTGGATTTCCTTCATCGCTGCGGCCTTGGCCGTGTCGATGTCGTCCACGGTGCGCGGCGCCTTGGTGGAAACCAGCAGCACCGGCGTGGCGTCCGTGCGGTACAGGCCCGGATCGACCTTGCTGTAATCGACGTTGGCGATGCCGGCCAGCATGTTCTGCAGCGAGCCGAGGCCATACTGGATCACGGTGGAGGGATCGCCGTGGATCCACAGCTCCGAATAACGGTCGATCAGGTTCCAGCCGTAATCCACGTCATACGACCAGGTCACCGTGCTGACGCGTTGGCTCTGCTTCGGGGCAACCTCCAGCGTGAACACCTTGTTCTTGCCGTGCCAGTCGTTGGTGAGGTTCCAGGTGACGGTGCTCTTGTTGGCGATGTCGATGTTGCCCGACTTGTTCACGAGCGTGCCATCGCCGATGGCCTTGTTGCCTTGCCAGTTGAGGGTCGCGCCGGGGCCGTAGGCAGGGCCGGACAACGTGAACTTGACGCCGGGATCGAGTGCCTTCAGGCCCGCGCCCGTGGAATCGTCGAAACGCCTGAAGTTGTTCAGGACGTCATAAATGTGCTGGGGGTTGTGACTGATCTCGATCGAGCGCTGGATGTGCCCGTGGCTGGGCAGGAAAACTCCCACGATCACGGCCAGGATGAACACGATGATCAGGGCTACGACGAATTCGAGCACACGGGTCATGCCAGGAATCTCCGGACGGCTTGTTTGCTTGGTCGGCACCTGCCCCACAAGGGCCGGCAGGTACCACGTCAATGCAGTAAACGTGAATCGCGGATGGTAGCGGCTTCGCTGCGTTCGCGCCATGCCCCGAAAGTATGCCGCGCGACCGCCAACCCTGAATGGCCGTGGCGGGTTGCGCAGCACGCCAAGCGGCGATTCCTAAACTATCCCGAGTTCCAGCGCCTTCAGGACCGCGCGCGTGCGGTCGCGCACGCCGAGCTTGGAAAGAATGTTGGAAACATGGTTCTTCACCGTGCCTTCCGCCACCTTCAGCGAATTGGCGATTTCCTTGTTGCTGTAGCCGCCGGACATCAGGCGCAGGATTTCGGTTTCACGATCGGTCAGGGGGTCGGGCTGGCCGAGGCTGCTGAACTGGTTGTTGATGCGGTTGACACCAGCCAGCAGGCGCTGCGTCACCACCGGCGCGATCAGCGAGCCGCCGCCGGCGACGGTTTTCACCGCATCCACCAGTTGTTCGAGCGACACATCCTTCAGGAGGTACCCGCGCGCCCCCGCCTTCAGCCCCGCGAGCACCAGTTGGTCGTCATCAAAGGTGGTGAGGATGATGGTCGGCGGTACCTTCCCGCGCGCGGAAAATTCGTTCAGCACGTCGAGGCCGCTCTTGCCGGGCATGCGCATGTCCAGCAGGACGACATCCGGCTTGACCTCGGGAATCTTCTGCAACGCCGCGACACCGTCGCTGCACTCGGCCACCACCTGGATTTCGGGCGACAGCTCAAGCAGCGAGCGTATGCCCTGGCGCACCAGCGTCTGGTCGTCCACAAGACACACCGAAATCATGCAATCCCCTCCAACCTTCGATTCACTTGAATTCGATGTCTGGGGACATCGGTCGTTCGACGCTCTTCAAACAGCGTGTTCCATAGGCAATGACGCTTCCAGGATGAAGCCCTGGTTGCGCTGCGTTTCGATGTCCAGCTTGCCGCCCACCTCGGCCAGACGTTCGCGCATGCCGTTCAGGCCGTTGCCGGGCTTGAACTCGATCGCGCCGCGGCCGTCGTCGCTGGCCTTCAGCACCAACTTGCCGCCCTCGCCTTCCTCGAAACGCAACCACAGGTTGCGCGCGCGCGCATGCCGCACCGCGTTGGTGATGATTTCCTGAGTACAGCGCAGCAGCACCTGCGCGCGGCGCGAATCGGCCACCGCGAAACGCGGCGGCAACTCGAGATGGACTTCCAGGCCCGGCACGCCTTCGGTGAGATCGCGCAAGGCGTCGGTCAACTGGATGCCTTCGTCGTCGCGCAACTCGCTGACTACTTCGCGCACGTCGGCAAGCAACTGCTTGGCCGTATTGCGCGCGCGGGTGACATGGTCGGACGCGGCCTGGTTCACGACCAGATGCCCAGCCACCTCGAGGTTGAGGCTGAGCGCGGTGAGGTGATGGCCGACCAGATCGTGCAGTTCGCGCGCGATGCGCATGCGTTCGGTCAGCCGGCTGGATTCCGCCAGCAACGCGCGCGTGGCACGCAATTCGGAATTGAGGCGCCGCTGCTCTTCGCGCGCATTGGCCTGCTGACGCACGACTTCGGACGCGATGAACACGATCACCGAATTGCCGAAATACAAGCCCGCCTGCAACACCGCGCCGCCCAAGGTGAAACGCGGAAATGCCCAGGTGGCGAACACCGCGATGCAACCGACGTTCTGCAGCACCAGCCACCCGAGCGCTGCCGGCAACGGCAGCAGCCAAGGCAGCACCATGCCAACCACCATCAGCAGCAGCGCGCCCACGCCGCTGGCGCTGAACCACGAAATCGCCAGCGCGGAACCGGTGAGCACCAGCAAGCCAAGCAGCTTGACGCTCCAGTAGCGGCGCGACTCGAGGTTGCGCGTCAGCAGCCAATAGACCACACCGAAAACCGCGTAGCTGGCCGCCCACAACAGGATGTCGGTATGGTTTTGCGCGTGCAGCGCGCGCGCCACGTGCACCGGGTTGCGGCCTTCGGACAGGCTGCTCGACATCCAGTCGCGCTGAATCAACGGCACGCCCACACAGGCGTACGTGATGAACCCTGCGAAACGCAGCAGGGCGACATGGCTGATCGAGAGGCGTCGCACGCGCCGATCATAACCGAGCCGGGCCGCGTGGAGCCGGCCGCCGAAGTCCGCGTCGCGACGGCGGCTGGTGGCGTGCGATAATGGCCCGATGATGGCGGCCGAAACGGCCAACCGCAATCCGGAAGCAAAGCTACACACCATGACGCTGACGCCGAACCTGATCCTCCGCGACGTGCGGGCGAGTGATCTCGCCGCCGTGATGGGCCTCAACAATACCGCCGGTTCGTCCATCCTGCCGATGGACGCGCCGCAACTGAACCACCTTTACCAGCACGCCGATTATTTTCGTGTCGCCGAGGTGGACGGACATCTGGCCGGCTTCCTGATCGCGCTGCAGCACACGACCTTGCATGCCAGCTCCAATTTCCAGTGGTTCCGCGGCCACTGCGAGCGCTTCGTGTACATCGACCGGGTCGTGATCGGCGACCTGCATCGCGGCCACGGGCTGGGCCGCACGTTCTATGCCGACGTGCAAAGCTACGCGGAAGTGCGCTCGCCCCATCTTGCCTGCGAGGTTTTCCTGGAACCGCGCGATGACGTGGCCGTGCTGTTCCACGGCGTCTTCGGTTTCCACGAAACCGGCCAGCAGGTGATGCCAGAGTCGGGGCGCCGCGTCAGCCTGCTGCTCAAGGCGCTCGATTGCTATCCGTTCGTGTGCGATACCTATCCCGATGGCCTGCCCGCACTGTCGTGGCTGACTCCGCGCGACTTGCCGGATGGCGAGCCGCAGCTGCGCGCGGCGGGCCAGGCGTGAGCGCGCGTCCGTCCGGCGCCAGCGCCGAAATCCTGGAAGCCGCCGACCTGCGTTTCGGGCAAGTCGGCATCGCCAACGTGCGCGTGCGCAGCACCGACCCCGTTGCGCTGCGTGCCGCCATCGAAATGCGCGTGCGCGAGGCTCCCGCGCTGTTCGAACGCGCGCCGGTGGTGGTGGATCTTTCTTTCCTGTCGCCGCAACCCGGCGACGATGCCGTGCGCGCGCTGCTCGACGCGGTGCGCGGCGCCGGCATGCTGCCGGTTGGATTGGCCTACGGCGACGAAGCCACCGACGAACTGGCGCGCCGGCTTGAGCTTCCGCTGATCGCGAAATTCCGCGCGCAGTACGAGCGTGCGGAGCGCACGGCCTCGAACGACGAACCCGCGCTCCGCGCCGCGGCTACTGCGCAACCGACGGCAACCGCGCCGGCCGCAGCAGAGCCCATCACCGCCCTGCAGCACCATCAGCAGGTACGCACCGGCCAGCAGGTTTACGCGCAAGGCTGCGATCTCGTCGTGGTCGGCACGGTGGCGAACGGCGCCGAAGTGCTGGCCGACGGCAATATCCACGTGTACGGCGCCTTGCGCGGCCGCGCTTTCGCCGGCGCGTTGGGCGACAAGGCGGCACGGATCTTCTGCGGCGAATTTCGCGCCGAGATCGTTTCGATCGCCGGCCATTACCGCGTGTTCGAGGAACTGCCGAAGGAATACGCAGGCAAGGCCGTGCAGATAAAACTCGAACAGGATCGTTTGCAGATCGCGCGCCTCTAGACAGCCAGGCTTTGACAAGGTATTCAGGCGCGGCCCGAATAATCGAGCCGGCACTCCACCACCCAGCACCCACGGAGCCATCCTTTGACCGAAACCATCGTCATCACTTCCGGCAAGGGCGGCGTCGGCAAGACCACGACGTCCGCCTCGCTCAGCGCCGGCCTCGCGCAGCGCGGCCACAAGACCGCGGTCATCGACTTCGACGTCGGCCTTCGCAACCTCGATCTCATCATGGGCTGCGAACGCCGCGTGGTGTACGACTTCGTCAACGTGATCCAGGGCGAAGCCGCGCTGAAGCAGGCGCTGATCCGCGACAAGCGCCACGACAATTTGTATGTGCTGGCGGCTTCGCAAACGCGCGACAAGGACGCGTTGACACAGGAAGGCGTCGGCCGCGTGCTGGATGAATTGAAGCAGGACGGCTTCGATTACATCGTGTGCGATTCGCCGGCCGGCATCGAGAAAGGCGCGCACCTTGCGATGTATTTCTCCGACCGCGCGGTGGTGGTGGTCAACCCGGAAGTCTCCAGCGTGCGCGACTCCGACCGCATCCTGGGACTGCTTTCATCGAAGACGCAGCGCGCCGAAAAGGGACAAGGCCCCGGCGCCCAGCACCTGCTGCTCACGCGTTACAACCCGGTGCGCGTCGAAGCCGGCGAAATGATGAGCGTCGGCGACGTCGAGGAAATCCTCGGGATACCGGTGCTGGGCGTGATTCCGGAATCGGAGAACGTGCTGGCGGCCTCCAACTCCGGCGTCCCGGTGATCCACGATGCCGGGTCGATCGCCGGCCAGGCCTACGCCGATGCGGTGTCCCGTCTGCTCGGAGAAGACGTGTCGATGCGATTCGTTGATGCGCCGAAGAAGGGATTCTTCAAGCGCATGTTCGGGACATGAGGAGGTCGCAATGAGTCTGCTGGATTTCCTGCGTCCGCGCCCTAAGAACACCGCCAACATCGCGCGCGAGCGCCTGCGCATCATCGTCGCGCAGGAACGCGTGACCCGCGACGGGCCCGATTACCTCCCGCTGCTGCGCAACGAACTGCTGGAAGTGATCCGCAAATACGTGCACGTCGGCGCCGAGGCGGTGCAGATCAACCTGGAACGCAGCAGCGAAGGCGAGGTGCTTGAGTTGTCGGTTGCGTTGCCGGAAGCGGGAGCCGCAACTGGCACCCGCGGCTGAGAAACGGTTGGCCAGGACGACAGTGTCTCCCAAGAGCCATTCCCCTCGTCGCGCTGCGCGCGCGTTCGCTTTCGCTCCGCCCTTCGTTTCGAAGGGGGAGGAAAACCACACCCCCTTCCGCAGGAAGGGGGTCGCGACGAAGTCGCGGGGGGATGAAAGCGCGCTGGCCCGCGACGTCCTTCGTCTTGCCGGCATCGGCTTCGAAGCGGCCGCCACCCTGCTCGCGCAGCATGGCCTGGAACTGGTGCGCGTGGACGACAATCAACCGATTCCCGGCAGCTTCTGGGGTGAGCCCGAAG
>Ga0207705_10002707_pt1 | contig 13559 bp, 9 predicted proteins | sample KBSC13metaG_FD_184314 | JGI IMG/M metagenome (GOLD analysis project Ga0207705, IMG submission 184314) | Corn rhizosphere microbial communities from Kellogg Biological Station, Michigan, USA - KBS C1-3 metaG (SPAdes) (version 2) | ecosystem: Host-associated > Plants > Roots > Rhizosphere > Soil ...
CACGCGCAATCTTGAGGAACAATTTCGATTACTGAGGGAAGCGCAGCGGTTTACTGTGGACGTCTTCACACACGAACTAGATCGCTTGCGGCAGAAAGGCGCTCTTTACGAGGCGCAGCCCGGAACTTCGTGCGCGCTGATCTCGTAAGAATTGCAATCCCACAAAACACCGCACAGTTTCTGAAACTGTATGCTCCATTTTCCCTTAAGTGGAATGACGAAGAGGCTTTGCGACTCGCTGTTTGGTTATCCAACACTTCCGGCCTCCTAGCAGAAAAAGCACCTGAATTGCTCACAATCGACGAGGCGAAGGATTTGCTCGTGTCCGTTTGGGGACGAAAGCTCGGTCCCGATAATTCACGTGAGGCGAGATCGGCGGAGTGGGTAATTGCCGCCCTCAGCGATTTCCGAGGTCAGATTCAGGCAAGAGATTTGGTTCGCTTTTTCCGCTTCGCATCTGCCGATCCCCGAAACACGGTTGTGGCAGATCGCCTTCTGTCTCCCAGGGCAGTGCGAGATGCCATAGTTGGATGTAGTACTGAGAAAATTGAGGAGATCAAGCAGGAAATTCCGCTTCTCACGGAGATCTTTCCTCGGCTACAACACGCAACAAACCGACGAATTCCGTTCGATGCGGCCAGCTCTGGGCTCACCGCTACGGAGATTCATTTCCTGGAAGAGATCGGCGTATTTATAGAGGATCGCGGAGAATATTTCATGCCGGAAATTTTCCGATTTGGGCTTGGATTTCAACTCTCACAAGGTGCGAGACCCCGCGTGTTGACTCTCGCGAGACGCGCGCTCACCGCGTCATAAAGGCGGTTGAGCTTCGCAGGGGTGCATAAGCGTCCTCCCTGGCCTGACCACATCCTCCCTGGCCTGACCACATCTGCCGCAAACGCATCCGGTATTTGTTAACGCGAGCTTTTCGATAAGGCGCAAGCGGTTCTTATTTGTTACAGAAAATGCGCTCATTACCGTTGCACTTCATCGCGGCAAGTGCGATCTTCCCGCTTCCGGGAAGAAGGAGATCTTGCCAACATCTAGGGAGCCGCTAACTTGCTCCAGGTGCCGGAGGATATCGTCTCTCAGACCCTAAAAACCTGGGCCTAGACAAGCTTAGCTGGTGTTTGCGATTCAGTTGCACGTAGACGGATTGCTATTGGCCCCTTATGGCCCCACGGATGGACCTATAAGATATAGATTGTTGATCTAAGTGATTGAAAGTAAATGGTCGGCCCTAGTAGACGACTTTCGAACTTTTGGGCGTGAGGACCCGATTCAGATGCGGGTATAAAGGGAGCATTCGATTACGTTGTCGTCGATTTTTAGTTGGCCGTGGTCAACAACGTACCGGGTCAGCGCATACCAACGTGTGAGTGCGTGACTGATCGCAACCGCCGTGTCAAGCAATGTTCTGCGCCTGGACGCCTCGGCAGAATGCAACAATCGATGGCAGCACCAGACAAAGGACCGCCTTGATGTCTGCGTTGCGCAGAGGAAGAACGTCGCGGGTAAACCAGGCGTTGCGGAGATGCCGGTAAAGGGCAAACTTGATCACCAGAGACTCCATAGGCGGAAAATAAATAAAGTGTTCAAAAAGTAAAGAGTGAGTGGCGGCACTGGACTCAAGAGTCAGGCGCTGGTTTCGTTGCGCGATACGAACGGTTCAATCTCTTGGGCATATGAGAGAGCGACTCTCGAAGCCTCCCTGGCCGGCGTTAGCTAGTGGAGAATGATTGCGTTTTCGAGCGTGTAGGTCGTTCCATCGCCGCGTGTGAGAATTACATCCTGCGGGCCAGAGGATACTGCTGGAATCGTAATGGTCAGCGTGTTCTCGTCGGTGTAGGTGACGAGAGCCGGCACGCTCCCAACCTTTGCAGTGGTTTGCGCATTGAAGCCGCTTCCGAGGAGCGTCACTTGAGAACCTACGCTGGCTGTCTGCTGGCCTACAGAGCCGATCGAGAGTGGAGCAGCGCCAAGGTCAACTACGGTGAGGCCGGCGTTTGTGATGAGGAACATAAGCTGGCCGCCTGAGTCGATGGCGATTGGACTTGCCGTGGATGAGATCGTCTCGGTCAATGCGAAGCGCATTCGCAGGGACGCATGAGCAGTGTCGATAATGTCGACCCAGTTTGCGTAGGGCACATAGAGCAGACTTCCCGAGGCGTTCAGGCGTGGGCGCAGAAGCGGAAGAGGTGGATTGTACGCGTTGGGGCCGCCGTAGTAGGGGATAGGGCTTGCAAGGATACTGAGGGCGTCGCCGGCGCTGTCTCCGAAGATATTGTTGCCGAAGAGTACATTTCCGCGACTAGAGATTGTGCCAAACGGGTGCTGGTAGTAGGTAGGCGTTTTGAACGATGTGTAAGTGCCTGTCGTTGCTGAGTAAAGGCAGGAGATGCTTCCCGTATTGGGCATGAAGACAGTTGAGCCATCTATGGTGGCATCCACGCCAGCGACACTGGTGAAAGCATTGCAAGCGCTGTTGTACGCGGGCACCGTAGCAGTCGAAGTAAGTAGATTCACCGAATAAAGTGTGCCGTAGGATGGGCAGCCCGCGCCTGGGAGGCCCCCTATGCTGACGAAGGCGGTGTTGCCGATAGCGGCTGCCACATAAAGAGGTCCCTCCGTACAGGTGGGACTTATCTTCACCGGCGCGACGATCGCAATTGCCGAGGTACTCGAAGGGGAATCTGGATTGATGATGCCAAGTGAGCCATCAAGTAGGTCCGCCGCAAGCAATTTGCTCCCATCAGGTGTCAGAGCCAGACCTGTGAACTGCCGCTGTGCCCCGAGAGCTGCCGGGACGAGCGGCGAGATGAAGCTATTGCTGGTCAGCGAGAAGACGTCAATGTGATCTCCGGCAGAAAGGTAGACCTGGTTGCGCTTGCTGTCGTAGAGCACATTGGTAAAGGTGTCTGAGGAGGCGTAATCCGTGACGCTCTTGGCGTAGAAGATGGACTTCGGCAGAGTTCCAGTGCCGTTGGGCGTAGTGATCTGTAAATCCGCCCAGCCAGGGTTTCCCGAGGGGAAGGTATACGCGAGGAGGGTGGAAGGATAGGGCTCGCCGCTCAGCGGAGGGTACTGACCTGATGTGGTCGTAATCGTTGCGTTATTCCCTCCGACTGTGACTGTGCCTCCGCTTGTGCTGTCCGGTAGACCGTACCCAAGCACCTGTGCGGCTGCCCCACCATTCGGACTGGACCCAGAGGTGACGGCGTACTCAGGGTTTGTGCCGTAGGAGAAGATTTGAGGGTAGTACCACTGGGCACCGTCGGGGAAGTTGTACTTGACGTTCACCACGCCAGCTGTCGTGCTGGGCGGCGTGATCGCTGTGATCGTTCCACCAGTATTGCCCTGTGCGGTTCCGCGGGCCTGTCCAAACCACACATCGGGTATGAGCGGCGAAGAGACGTTGAATGTGACGGGCGTGCCTCCCGCAAGCGGGCCGGCAAAGGTAGCGATATATTCCGTTTCGCCGTTATGGTCCTGCAACGTGGGGATGTAGTTCTGGGTGAAGGCAGGGTCTTCGAACGCCACTCCGTAGTTCTGGATTCCGAAGATCAGTCCTGTTGCATCGACGCCAAAGGGAGCACTGGTTCCCGCGTAGCCACTGGTCCCGACCGGGTCGGTGAACATCGCGGGCGCGACCCCCAGAACACTCCAGGTATGCGGGTCGATGGTGAGAACCGCAGACTGATTGTGATAGCTGCAGATTTCATACAGATGGGTGCCGTCAGCGCTAAAGAGTATGCCTCCATTCAGAGGCCAATAGGCTGGGTCTAGTCCACAAGGCAGGCTGCCGAGATCGGTCAAGTTCTGGTTGTAAGCCTCGGCGCCATCCGTGGTGTTCTGAAACTTGTAGACGATAACGACGGAGCCATCGCGGTTGACCGCCTGCACAGGGCCATAGGAGGTTCCGGATCCGAGGAGCTGCAGCGTCCCCGACGCAACGTCGTAGACCTCCATCCCGTTGCTGTACGCGTTGTTGGCCGCATAAACGCGCGTTCCATCGCCGCTGCGCACGGGAGTGGTCCATGCAGAGATCGGGCCGGATGTCAGCACATTCAGATTTCCTGTTATGGGGTTGAAAACTCCCGCCTTGGCCGAGCCTCCCACCCAGGCATCATCGAAATACAGGAAGAGCGTCCCGTCGCTAAGTGCAAGTATGACGTCATGGGTGTTGATTCCGACGGGAAGGCCAGAGCTCACGAAGGTGTGGTTCGGCAGGGAATATTGCGTGGCCTGCAGGGAAGATGTGTTGATCGAATAGATGTACTGACCGGCGGTCTGCACCCAGACGGTCGAGTCGTCCTGCGTGATATCTATGCCGCGCGGCGAAAAGACGGGGATGTGCTTCAGGACATGGTGCGTGGTGGCTGACAGCACATCGACGCGGTTCCACGACGGGTTGGCTGCGAAGATGAGACTGTGAGCCGCATCGTACGCCGCCGCGGAGGGTGTACCTGCAATAGAGGTGAAATCCGTCCGGCTGGTGGGCAATGATCCGGACGGTTGTGACACGTCAAGGATGAAGCTGACGCTTGCAGGCGATGCCGCTGCAGCAGGTGTTCCGGTAAGGGTGACCGTGACGTTCTGGACAAGGGGCGCGTTCGCGGCAGCGGTCAACGTCACTGTGACACTTTGGCCGGGAGAGAAGGTTGCCGGCGAGAACGTGGCGGTGACCCCTGCGGGAAGCCCGGAGATAGAGGGAGTGATGTCGTAGTCGGTGCTGGAGCTTGAGTTTACTGTTGTCGTGAACTGGAGGGAGCCGGATGTTCCCGGAGAGATACCAAGCTCCGTCACGGACGGAAAAGCGAAGGAGAAGGCAGGTATCACGGACGTGCTTACCGTGAAAGCAACGGTGGCAGACCCATTGACTGTGCCAGCAGAAGCACTCAACGGGATGGTGTAGCTCCCGGCGGCTGTCGAGGGAGCAGCCTGCAGATGCAGTTGGATGCCAGCGGCTGGAAGCGGAGCACTGACGGCCGAGGTTGTGATCCCCATAGGCAAGGCACCGATCGCGACAGTCGCGTTGCCGATAGCATTCACCTCAGACGGGGTGACCGTAAAGGAGAAGCTGCTGGAGGGAAACACGGTAGTGGGGCTTGGAGTGGCACACAACGCGAGCGCCGTTGGACTGGTAGCCGGGTAAGCGAATGGGTCAGAGATCAAGTTGCTCTGCACAGGCGAACCGATCGTGAAGCTGAGCGCTCCAGGTTGAGCGACAAGCCCCACGGGCAGGTAGGTCCCGTTTACCGCGTTGTAGCCGAGATTGCCGATCGTCTTTCCGTTCACCTGAACGGTAGATCCGAATAGAAGATTGGTTCCAGTGAAAGTTGCCAGGAGCTGCAGACAGGAGCTGGAGTTTTGGGCGGCGGAAATGATCACACCCGATATTGATGGGATCGGATTTGACGTCACCGTCAGCGAGACCGGGGCGCTGGAGGACCCGTTCGGGTCGGGGTTGGTGACGACCAGGGTGCCGATGCCACTGTTGGAGAGGTCGGCTGCGGTGAGGACGACCTGAAGCGTGCTGCTGTTGACCATGATGTGTGCGTGCGGGATGCCGTTCCACTGCACGACCGAGTTTGCCTCGAAGCCACTGCCCGTCAACGTGACCGTTGCCTGTTTTCCCGTGACGACGTTTCTCGGGCTAACCTCCGAGAGGACTGGATGGGGACTGTTTACGTTGAAGGTGACCGCGCTTGACGTACCCCCGCCCGGTGAAGGGTTGAAGACGGTGATCTGGTTTGCAGCGTTGGCGGCCAGCGCAGAGGAAGGTACGCTGGCGGTGATCTCCGTGGAGCTCACAAGGGCGGAGACGAGCGCTTGTCCGTTCCAGTTGACGATTGTGGCAGACGTGAAGCCAGTACCTTTAATATCGAGCGTTACAGCGGCAGCCCCAGCCGTGATGTTTGCAGGACTGACGCTGGCAATCGTTGGAATGGCGTAGTCGACAGTCAGGCTGACGGCGTTGGATGTGCCTCCGCCTGATGAGGGGCTCGATACCGTCAGGGCCAAGGTTCCGACAGCGGCAGTCGCGGAGGTGGGTACCAAAGCCTGCAGCTCAGTTGCACTGACAAACGTAGTGGTTAGAGAGGAGCCGTTGAGACTGACCACAGAACCGGATGAGAAGCCGGTTCCAGTGATGGTGAGCGTCAAGGAGGTTGCACCGGCGGAGACCACCGTTGGCGAGATGGAATTCACCTGCGGCGTTGCTGACTGGTGTGTAGATGAGCCCGAATCGCTGCCTGAGGAGCCTGCGCAGCCCCCAAAGAATGTAGCAGAAAAAAACAACACCAGGATTGCAGGAAAACGCAGGTAAGTCTTCATTTTCAATGAGCCAGTATTCCTTCCATTCGAAATCGCGCAATCACTAGAAAGCGTACCGCATCTAAGCGAAGCAGAGCGCTCTAACGGCACAGCTAAATTCCACTCGGAATTTGCTCAAGTCCCTCATTTTTATTTTCAGCCACTTACGAGCGAAACAGTCAATTTTATTTCCAGCAGTTGCTATCACTTTGGCTCAGGTCGGCTCTCCATTCAGAGTAATTCTCAAAGCAGCAGGTGCGTGATTGGCATTCGCAGCAAGGAGAGTACGGGCTCCGTCGGAGAAATTCCGCCGGGGTTCCCCGTTGGAATTCCGGAGTGCTCCTCAGGCTAGATCTAGCACCTAGGATGCTGTATATTTCCAGAGTCTTCGCCGCTGCGAGCATCGTGCTGGAATCTCAGGATCAACAGCTCGCTCCCACTTTCATTGAACACCTCCATCCTAGGCACTGCGTTTGGGCTCAGACCTAAGCTGGCGGAACTGTATGGGGAATTTCGGAACAGGAGGTATGCCCCATCTTGGCATTGGCCAGGCCCTGCGGGTACTGACTACCTCGTCCGTGTGAACACTATGCAGGAAGAAAGATTGACGGTCAACTTGAGTTCGCCAAGGGGGCGCAGAATGGCAGACATGAATACTCCAGAACAGACAATCTGACAGATTTGGGTTCGCAGGAAATCAAAGTTACTCTACCCGACATAGACCTCTTCGTCCAAAGAAAACTTTATCCGGAACGAGAACCTCAGGTATGGAGTTCGAAATAGAAGAATGGGTTCTACTGTAAGCTACTCAAAGCAAATGAGATGTAAATGGTCGGGACGACTAGATTCAGGTGGCGCTACGGACGCAGCTTCCCTTGTTTTACACGGTGTCCTCACTGGTGTCCAAAGAAAAGTGGACACCAGCACAAATTACACTCGCTTTGGGCGTTCTTGGCGGCATCGCTTCTTGGGATGCAGCGCCGCCGCCGGGGTTGTCTTGCCCACGGCAGCCCCGGTTTTTTACTTCCGCCGATGCGTCCAATTCAACCGCTTCGCGGATGACCTGGCACAGATCGTCATAGCGCGTGTACTCGACCTGGTTCCGGGTGCCGCAGCCTGGGCAGCGGTTGACCTTTCCGCTGGGATTGCGGACCCGCCACGTGTGACCGCAAGCGCGGCAGCCGCCGCGCATCCGGCTTGCCTGGTCGACTTCGTACCTTCGGAGCACTTCAAGATCGGATGGGCCTAACTTCATCTCTGCCATAGTGTTACCTCCATGCCCGCCATCATCGCACACAGACGCGACTCCGCACGCCACCACTTGGAGGGGCGGCCCCCCACCGTGGCCCAGTTGGGCTACCCGGCACCCCAGCCGACGAGGGCGAGTACCCGCGTGAGGCAGGGGCGGCAGTACCAGCCGCGCGGGATGAGTGAGCGGAAGTACACCAGCGCCGAGCGCTGATGGCAATGCGGACAAGTGGCGACGATGCGATGAGACGACATGATGAAACCCCCTGATGGGCTGATTGCCCGGTATGCTTTTCCCCCACTGCGCCCGTCAAGGTGGCCGGTTTCATCGGCCCCGCGCAGCGGCGCGTAGCGGCCTTGACGGGTGCGGCATAGTGGGGGATACCGGGCAACAGCCTTTGTCCGGGGGCAGGGCGAAGCCGTGAGGCCCCCTGGCGGGGCCGAAGCCGTTGCCGTTGCCGTTGCCTTTGCTGTTGCCTTTGCGGTTGCTTTACGGCGGGGCGAAGCCGCGTAGCGGCAGGGGTAGCTTTTGCCGCGAAGCGGGCCGGAGCGGGGCTCTGCGGCGCGGAGGCCCCCGCCGAAGGCGGGAGGGCGACGCCGGGCCGCGCGGGGCGAGCGAAGCGGGGGCGTGGTGGGCCGCGCGGCACGGCGGGAGGCGTAGCCGAGAGCGAAGGGCGTACTGTGCCCTGAGCGGAGGCCCAGCCGACGCCGGGACCGGCTGCGGGGCGAAGCGAAGCGGAGCAGTGCCCGCCGAGAGGCGGGAGCACGGCGCGTGACGCGGGCACTATCGCGGCGCGTGACGTGCGGCACCGGGGCAGGGGCCCCGCCGCAGCCGGGCAGCCTGTGCAGCGGCGCGGACGGAGCGCAGCGGAGGAGCACCGATGCACACACTGATTGCCTGTATACATCCGGGGCTTCCAGACCATCGGAGTTGCAAGACACTGCCGCTTCGGGTGCGCGGTCGAGCCGCGCCAGACTCCGCGACGTCCAGATGCACGAAGGCCCCGGTTGTCCGGGGCCGTTGTGCTGGGAGGGCTACTTGTGCCGCTTGGGTACCGTTGGCCGCTTGACCTTGGGCGCGTGGACTTTTGGCCGGTTGACCTTGGGCGCGTGAATCACTGGTCGCTTCGGTCCTTGTTTGCTCATTGCTATCCCCTCTCTTCGTAGCCGGTTTGGTTGGTGGTTGTGCCGGGCAGGGTTTGTTGCCCGGCGGCTTCGATGGCCGCAGCCGCCGAAGGCGGCGCGGGTTCATCGTGGCAGTGCCGATGCCCCGGAATCAGGGTCAGCTTGCTCACACTCATGTCACGGATTGCGGCCTTGACGATGCGCTCGATTTCAGCGCAGCACTGCGGACACCCGACGTTGTAGCACTCGCTGACTGTGACCGTCATGCAGCCACCGCCTTGCCTTGCTCCGCTGTGATCCAGAGCCGCGCCGCCTTGATGAACTGCTGAGACTCGCGCACCGTGATGAGGTGCAGTTCGATGCCCCGCACGACGGTTGCGAGATACGCTTGGACGCTGTGTCGACTCTCAAGCACTGGCATACAGCACTTGAAGGCAGTTCGCGCCGCCGTGTCTGCTGCGGCATGACTGCCGCCCGAACTGATGATGCAGCCGTAGGCTTGCGCCGCAGCCTTTGCCGCGAAGTGCACCGACTCCGCGATGGTTGGTTCTTTCATTGGACCGTCTCCGTGGTGGGGTCGAGCTTGGCGAGTTCGAGCGTTGAGGCTGGCACTCTTGCGATTTCATCCTGCAAGTACCAGACGGTTGAGGCGAGGCCGTGATGCCCGAGTACATGCTGTACGTCTCTCAGATCGTGAGTGATCGAGTAGACGCGCCGCGCCGTTGTGCGCCGTAGATCGTGCGGGTGGAGCGTGCGAAGGATGCCCGCCGCGCGGAGGGCGACGTTCCAGACTTCGTGCATTCGCTTGAGGCTCATCTTTCCGTTGACGGGGATGGGCCGCGTTCCGCCGCCCCGCATCCCACATGTGCCGCGCGGCAGTTGCGCGACGAAGGGCACGTCTGGCTTTTTGCACTGGTCGAGAAGCAGCGCCAGTTCGTGGGTGACGCCGACGCGCTGTATTGCGCCGTACTTCGTGCGGAAAGACAGTTCTCCGTTGACGTAGTTCGATGGGCCGAGCCGCACGGCTGTGCCTGACCGGATGGCCAGGTCGGAACACATGAGCACGAGGCAGCGCAGGTGCGGCGGCGCGACCGCGAGCAGCGCGGCGCGGTCCTCGCTTGTCGCCGTCCTTGTGCATGGCCGACCGGGTTGCGGCTGCCCGATTATCTTGGCGAGGCCGGTTTGCGTGCCATGCTCTTCCGCGAAGAACCGTACAAGTTGCTGGGCGGCCTTCGCACGGACGTAGCGGGTTGTGGGAGCTTGCGACTTTTGCCACCAAGCGGCGAAGGCGAGGGCGTGCGCTTCGTTGACCGACCGGACGGCGGTATCTCCGGCGAAGGCGCAGATGAAGTTCGCGGCGGCTTGGATTGACGCGCCTCGCGGGGCAGCGAGGTAGAGTTGACAGGCCCGCCGGACGGTCGTGCCGCCCGTGGAGCTTTTGGGCGGGCGGTCGCCTTTTGTTGCGCTTCGTAGGCAAGCGCAAGTTCGGCTGTTGGGAAGGATTTACGGCGTCGAACACCTTTGCGGTTTCTCCAATCCGCAAAGTACAGGTTCCCTTTTTCGTACACTGGACACCTCTGGACACCTCTTGCGAGGCAGAATGTCCGCGTCCGTAGCGCCGTTTTGTATTGGAAGTAAATGGTCGGGACGACTAGATTCGAACTAGCGACCTCACCCACCCCAAGGGTGCGCTCTACCAGGCTGAGCCACGTCCCGACTATGAATTGCGCGCGCCCTGAATGGGCGACGGCAGGGGTCTGATGCAGACTCAAGTGTACACGATGCAGGCCGTCCGCAGCGCTTCGCTGGTTGTATATTGGCGAGGCAACGGTAAGAAGGAGAACAGGGATGGCGAAGAGAATTTGGGCGGGGTTCGGAACGCTGATGCTGGCGCTGGTGCTGCAACCTCTGGTCGTGGCGCAGCAGAAGATTCTTTCGCCGACGCCGCCGATGGGGTGGAATAGCTGGGACTCCTACGGGTTGACGATCAACGAGGATCAGTTTCGCGCCAACGTCGATGCGCTGGCGAAGCGGCTCAAGAGCGCCGGATACCAGTATGCAGTGGTCGATGAGGGATGGTATCTGGCCAACCCCCAGGACGCGCGCAAACCCGAGACACTTAAGTACCGCATCGACAAAAATGGACGGTACGACCCGGCGATCAATCGCTTCCGGACGGCAGTGGGCGATGCAGGTTTCAGGCCGGTGGCGGATTACGTCCACGCGCAGGGACTTCGATTCGGCATCCACATTATTCGCGGTATCTCGAAGAAGGCGGTGGCCGCGAACCTGCCCGTTGCTGATAGCGCATTTCATGCAGGCGATGTCGCGGACACGGCGGACACCTGTCCCTGGAATCCGGACAACTTCGGAGTCAAGGACAACGCCGCTGGCCAGGCCTGGTACGACTCGCTGATGAAGCAGTACGCCCGTTGGGGCGTCGACTATATTAAGGTCGATTGCATCGCATCGCATCCATACAAAGGCGATGAAATCCGCATGATCCATCGTGCCATTGCGAAGACGGGAAGGCCCATCGTGCTCAGCCTCTCGCCCGGTCCCGCGCCGCTGGCGCAGGCTGCAGAGTTGGGACAGAATGCGCAGGTCTGGCGCATCTCGGACGATGTCTGGGACTTCTGGAAGAAGGACGATGGAAAGCATTTCCCGCAAAGCGTGAAGGACCAGTTCGCCATCATCGCGAGCTGGGCGAAGTACGTGAAGCCGGGCAACTGGCCGGACGCCGATATGCTGCCCCTGGGAAAGCTGGAGCCAGTGCCGGGATATGGGAAGGTGAGGGCAACGCGGTTGACGCAGGATGAGCAGCGGACGATGGTGACACTATGGTCGATTGCCCGCTCGCCGTTGTTCTTTGGCGGCAACCTGACACAGCTCGACGACTGGACCTCAGCACTGGTGACAAATTCCACAGTTGTTGCGATGGACCAGCAGGGGCACGATCAGCGTCTGGCCGGGCAGGATGGAGAGGTGGTGGCCTGGACGACGAAGGTCGGCCGCAAGGACTATCTGGCGCTGTTCAACCGCGGAGACTCGCCCGCTGCGGTAACAGCCGGATTCGCCCACTATGGTCTGAAGGCGAAAAAGTATTCGGTGAGAGATATCTGGAGTCAGAAAAATCTGGGACGTTTAGCGGCAGTCGACAAAACCGTAGCTCCGCATGGCGTTCTATTGCTGGAGTTACAGCAATAGAACGCTGCGTCAGCGCAGCGGAGAGAACGGCAACGGGCGCAGGATCACGTTGCTGATATTCGCGACGATCTCGGCATCCTTCAACTCCGCCGGAGCGCTCAGCGCCTTCCAGGCAGCACTTGAACCGAACTCGCGCCAGAGTTTCTCCCGTCCATCGAGATTGTCGAACGAGAGCATATAAGTGATATTCGGCTGGCGTGGGCCGACGATGGACTCGCCGATGAAGACGGGTCGCATGTTGAGCTTCTGGAAGATGGCGATCTCACCGCTGTTAAACATTCCCGCCTTCTTGTCGCGTGCCGTCATGGATTGGGACTCGTAGGTACGCAGTTCGAAGATGCGGGCGGGACGCGCGCTCGCATCGGACGGTAGCACCGCCTCGGGCAGAATGGCAAGGCTGTGCAGCAGTGTGCTATCAAGAGTGACGAAGGGCATTCCCGGCCCGGCACTGAGCTTTTGCGAAGCCTTTTCATGGGCAGGATCGGCAGCCATTTTGTCTAGCGCGTCCTGCATGGCGGCGAGCGACGGGTACTCGACGATGGTGAAGATATAGGGACCGTCCGAACCGATGAGATTCGAGAGCGCAGCCACGGGCTTTGCACCGGCACGAGCGGCGGCGGGGAAGAGCCCGGTCTCGATGTATTCGGAGACACGTTTCGCCTGAGCTTCACCGCTGTTGTGCAGGTACCAGGTCTTAAGTTCGAGAAAACTGCGAGTAGCTCCCTGGCTGGAGGCGGCGGCAGGCTGCGCGGCCGGGGCTTTCGAGGTGAGAAGGGCAGAGATTGCTGCTGCGCCAGTAATCATTTGTCGACGATCCATTCTGATAACGGTATATCAATTCGAACTCCAGCGGTATGCGGCCAACGGGATTTCGTCGTGGTTGCTTCGAGGCTGGTTTCGCCTTACCATCGCCGGAGTGGACATTCTGAAGAACAGGACGGGTGATGTCGAAGCGGACCGGCTGGTTTCGGCCGGGCGGGTGGACGAAGACGCAGCATTCGAGTTGAAGCTGCGGCCCACGCGGCTGCGCGAGTTCGTGGGCCAGGAGAAGGCTAAGGAGCAGTTGGCGATCGCGCTGGAGGCGGCAAAATCGCGCGGCGAAGCGCTCGACCATGTGCTCCTCTTCGGGCCTCCGGGACTGGGCAAGACTACGCTGGCAACCATCATTGCCAATGAGCTGGAGGTTGGCTATCAGCAGACATCGGGACCGGCGCTACAGATTCAAGGCGACCTGACCGCAATTCTGACAAACCTGCGAGAGCAGCAAGTGCTTTTTCTTGACGAGATTCACCGTTTGCAGCCGGTTCTGGAAGAGAAGCTGTACACCGCGCTCGAAGACTACAAGCTCGACATCATGATCGGGCAGGGCCCGGCGGCGCGGACCCACGTCATGGACATCAAGCCATTTACCTTTGTGGCGGCAACGACGCGTCCCGGCCTGCTCTCGTCCCCGCTGCGTTCGCGATTCGGAATCCTGCTGCGGCTGGAGTTTTATACCGACGACGAACTGCGGTTCGTCGTCGAGCGCAGCGCCGAGGTGATGGGCGTTCCCATCGACCGCGACGGCGCGGCGGAGATTGCCATGCGCTCGCGGGGAACGCCGAGGATTGCGAACCGGCTGCTGCGCCGGGTGCGCGACTACGCCCAGGTGCGGGCCGAGGGCG